>NBJMC04203__coassemble_111_pt1 | contig 335820 bp, 304 predicted proteins | sample NBJMC04203__metabat2_high_PE_050 | metagenome-assembled genome bin NBJMC04203 | reverse complement strand
CTGCTTAAACAATTTCTGCTCTTAAATATTGTCTAACTTTTGGGGGTCACTTCAAACTGCATGTCTGCTTTTTTCTAAATAGACTGATTCATCGCACAGCAACAGCGGATTGTCGCTTTACCTGATGGGTATTTTTGTGAATTGGAATTTTAGACATCGAAAAATTTTATGGCGATATATATCACTTAACTTTTCTGATGTCAAAAGATGTATCATAAAGATGCTCTGTCCTGACAGCCGTAAAATGTTCGAGCTGAAAATCCTTGCGCACAGAAATTGTATTTAAGCAATCGTATCCTAAACGGCGGTACAAACGAATGGCCTGTTCGTTTCTTGCTGCCGCCTCGATATATAGAGATTCGGAATACTGCCGCACGATTTCTTCGGCGCACATAATGGCTTTTGAGCCGAAGCCCTTATTTCGGTGCTCTGGTTTGATATAGAAATGTTCCAGCCAGTCAATGGCACCGCCGCGGCTTCCCAAGTGGATAAAGCCGACAATTTCATCAAAAGCCATAATAAAATAAAGCGCGTTGCCTTCGCTCGACCATAACTTTAAATCGGCCAGCGCCTCGGCATCCGTTTGCACTTCATTGCTGTGTGAGAGCCAGAACCCTTGAATGAGCGGCAGCATTTCGGTTTCCTCGGTGCAGTAGTTTTTTAGCTCAAGCATATCGTTATGACTCCTTTTATTGACGAACCAACACTGCGATATTCTCACAATGCTCTGTTTGCGGAAACAAATCAACGGGCTGGACGGCCTGGACGCGGTACAGGGGAGAGAGCATTTTGATGTCGCGTGCCTGGGTTTCGGGATTGCAGGAGATATACACAATTTTTTCGGGCTGCATCTCTAAAAGCGCCTGCAAAAAATGTTCAGAGCATCCGCTGCGGGGTGGGTCGGTGAAAACGACGTCGGCACGCTTGCCTTGTGCGGCGAGCCCCACCATTTTCTGCCCGGCATCGGCACAAACAAACGAAATATTAGAAACGCGGTTGCGCTTTGCGTTGCGCACGGCATCCTGCACGGCGTGTCTGTTTTGCTCAAAGCCCAGCACACGCTTTGCGTGCGGTGCGGCCAAAAGCCCAATCGTACCCGTGCCGCAGTACGCATCAATTACCGTTTCTTTTCCTGTCAGCCTGGCAAAGCGGATGGCGGCTTGATACAGCCGTTCCGTTTGTGCGGGGTTCACTTGGAAAAACGAAGCTGCGGAAAGCTGAAACGTCATGCCGCACAGCTTATCCCGAATAAACCCGCTGCCGTACAGCACTTTTTCCTGCCGGCCAAGTACCATAGAAGTGAAATCAGGATTGATATTTTGCACCACGGTGGTAATTTCCGGGTGCAGTGCCAGCAATCGGCGTACAAAATTGCGGCTTCCGGGAAACATACTGCGCGCGGTGACAAGCACCACCAAAATTTCTCCTGTTTGGCGGCCGCAGCGCACCATGGCATGGCGAAGAAAGCCCGTGCCCTTTCGGTCATCAAAAGGCTCTAGACGAAATTGCTTTGCTAAAGAAGCAATACTTGCAAAAATAGGGTCAGCTGCCGGATGATGCAGCAAACATTTTGTAAACGGTACTAAGCGATGAGAGTTTGGGGCGTAAGTGCCAAAGACAATCTCGTTTTTCCCTTGGCGGCGAAACGTTACTTGGCACTTATGGCGATAGTGAAGCGAGTCCGGTGAAGGCAAAATAGGATGAATTTCACAGCCTCCGGGCATGAGCTGCACAATATTTGCCTGTTTTTGTTCCAGCTGGCGTGCATAAGGCCACTCCAGAAGCTGACAGCCGCCGCACTGAGTGGCGTGAGGGCAGGGGACAGACGGTTTCACAATGCATTACTCCTCTCGCTGTGTTTGACGGGACCGCGACAGATAACGCTGAAGCGTAAAGATAAACCAACCAAACACCACAATACCTTTTAAAATGCTGGAAATGCTGATGCTCCACCAAACACCGTCCAGCCCGAGCACGGTTGCGGACAGCACTATCGCCATCGGCACACGAAGCAAATTGCCCACAATGCCGGAAACAGCAGGGGGAACAGGATGGCCAAGCCCTTGGAATGCGCCGGAAGATGTGATTTCAAGGCTCATTAAAATTTGCGAGTAGCCCATGATACGCAGATACGATACACCAATTTCCACTACGTCCGGTTCTGAGATAAAGATGCGGCAAAGCGGCTCGGGGAACACAATTAAAATAACGGTAGTGAAAATACTCCAAACAATCATCAAGCGCATGGCTGTCCAATAGCCTTTTCGGATGCGTTCCGGCTTATTGGCCCCATAGTTTTGCGCCAAAAAGGCGTTGACAGCCGTTGCAAAGCCATCGGCGGTCATATAAGAAATCGATTCAATTTGCGTTCCTACTTTTTGTGCAGCAATGGCGGCATCACCCCACCCGGCAATCAAACGGGCGATAATCATAGAAAGGCTGGAGAAAAACATGCTTTGCAGAGAAACAGGCAAGCCGATTTTTGCCACGGCGCGCCAATCCTGCCAATGGCTGCGGGAAAACAGGTGCACATAGGGGAACAGGTGACTTTCGCGCAGTGCCGCCAGTAAAAACATGACGGATACCGCGGCTTGCGCCAACACAGTGGCCAGTGCCGCGCCTGCCACATTCATTCTCGGAAACGGTCCAAAGCCGAAAATCATCAGCGGGTCTAAAATCATGTTCGCTACAAGGCCCACGGCTGTGGAGCGAAATACAATGCTGCTGTTTCCCGTTGCGGTGAAAAGCCCGGTGAAAATCTGCGTGCAGAACGTAAACAGAAAGCCGGATGCAACCACAATTAAATAAAGCTGGGCATCCTGTGTGACAGCGGCACTGTTCAATTTGAAAAACGCAATGAGCGGCACATGAAAAATCAGGCACACTGCGGTGAAAAATGCCATCAATACTGCACCCATGTGGAAAGCCGTTTGTGCATAACGGGCGGCAAGCGGTGCGTCGCCTGCACCGATGGCGTGGGCAACCTTCACCTGCGCGCCAAGCCGGGGAATGGTGGCAAGGCCTTGTGCGAGCCAAAGATACATGCCGGCGGCGCCGACAGCCGCCACGGCATCTGCAGAAACGCGGCCAATCCAAATCATGTCGATCATGTTGTACGCCATTTGCATCAGCGACGTTCCCATAATAGGAAATGCCAGTCGCGCCAGTGTCGGCGTGATGCGTCCGTTCAACAAATCAATTTTTTGCATCCAATCTTCCTTTCACAATCTTTCAACATTCACACACAATCAGTGAAAAACTTAATGCGAAACAGCGTAATAAACATTATCCGATCCCGCCGTAAAGAAGCCCTAAGATAAGCACTAAAACGGTGAGCGGAACATACACAAACCGCCCCGCGACGGGGAACAAACGGCTGAGAGGGCGTGTGCGCCCTTTTTGCAGCTCAGCGCTGATTTTGCCCCAGCCCAAAACATAGTAGATAGAGATTGCCCCCAATACAGCCCCGATGGGAACAATGACAATGGTGACAAAGTCAAGCCAAGAGCCTACGGCAGGCTCGGCCTCCAGCCAAATACCGACAAAAAGCGTTAAAGCACCGCAGAGCAATGCGGCCGCTTTACGAGGAAAGTGAAAGCGATGCTGCAAGCTTTCGATGACGGCCTCAAACATATTGATGAGCGAGGTAATACCGGCAAAAAATACGGAAATAAAAAAGATGATGGCAAATACCTGCCCGAAAGGCATTTTTTGAAAGACTGTCGGCAAGGTAATGAACATCAACGCCGGGCCGCTTGTCACTTCCACTTGAAAGGAGAAGACAGCGGGCATGATGGCAAGCCCCGAGAGAAGCGCGGCGCAGGTGTCAAAAAAGGCAGTGCGCAGCGAAGCTTTGGGAATATCGGCGCTGTCATCGAGATAAGCTCCATAGACAATCATGCCGGAACCTGTAATAGACAGGGAAAAGAAGGCTTGTCCCATCGCCATCACCCAAGTATCCACGCGAAGAAGTGCGCTCCAATCGGGAATAAATAAAAAGCGATAACCTTCCGCCGCGCCGGGTAAAAACGCCACCCAGACCGACAAAAATAAAAAGAGTACAAAAAACAGCGGCATTAAAATTTTGCTGCATTTTTCGATAATTTTTGTCATGCCGAATGTCAAAAGAAAACAAACCAGCACAATCACGGCAATGTGCCACGGCCAGCTGCCGAAACTGCCGGTTGCCCCGGAGAAAAAGGCGGCAGGCTCTTGACTCAGCACAGCACCGCTCACACTGCCGAATAAGGCGCGAAGCACCCAGCCTAGGATAATGGCATACCCAATCGCAATGCCAAGCGAGCCCAGCAGCGGAATCCAGCTGAGTGCAAAACCTGCCTTTTTTTTGCCGCGCTCGGCAAAGCACAGCTCATAAGAGCCAATGGTGCCGGTGCGCGCAAGGCGGCCGATGGCAAATTCAGCGGACAGGCCGACCCACCCAAACAAAAAGGTGAACAGCAAGTACGGAATTAAAAAGGCAGCTCCGCCATATTGCCCCAGACGATAAGGAAACATCCAAATGTTTCCAAGCCCGACGGCCGAACCGACACAGGCAATAACAAAACCAATGGAAGAGCTGAATACACCGTTTCGGTGCTGTGATTGACGCATAACGATCCTCATTTCTTATGGTAGGTAAAAGATATCTGCCGAAAAGAAAAGCAGAGCAACGCTTTCGGCAAAAGCCGAAACAGGCTGCTCTACTTATTGTACCGAAAAAAGAAGAAAATGAAAAGGGGACAAGCGTAAAATACGCTGTGCCCCGGAGATTCAGCCGGTGTTTTTATCAGAAGAAGACGAAGCAGGCGATGCCGGTGCAGCCGAAGTACTGCCGGATGAATCTGTGTTCGAAGATGCGGCGGAATTCTTGCTGATAAAAATTTCCGACTCTTCCAAAACCTGTTTTACCAGCGAGAGGCCGTCTTGTTTTTCATACTGATAAAAATAAAGAGGAACAACGTATCCTTGCGTTGCGATAAAGGTATAAGAAGGATACCAAGGGGTGTCGCTGTCGGCAGGATATCCCTCATAGGAATAAATCAACGCCCGTCTGGAAAGCCCTTCTTGCTCACTCAGAGAAATCTCCTGCTGATTGAGAAATACATTACCCGGCTCGGCATTTTGTTTATCAAACTGCGTAACACGCTCATCCGAAAATGCAGTGCTTTCGGAAACGGCAAAGGGTGCGCCGACTTCCAGCGTTTTTTTGCCGCTTGCGTCTGTAAACGTGTTGAATCCGTTGTAGACCCAGTCTTTTGGGACTTGGAGCACCAGCAAAAGCTTCTGTGTGCTGTTTTGAGCGGTAAGGGAAAGGAATTCTTGTCGTGTTTCGACCCGCTTTGCATCGGAAGAGGAATCGGAAGATGATGTGCTTTCAGAAACCGAAGTTTCGATACCGGAAGAGGAAGAGATTGCAGCGGAGGAAGAACCGGCGCTCGGCTGGCGGGAAGATGCGGCAGCCGATGAAGATGGCGCTGAGGAACAGCCGCTGAGAAGCAACCCGGCAAGCAGCGTGCAGATTAAAATGCGTTTCAACAGGATGTGCGCCCCCTTTCAGCATTATTGGTATCAGACATATAGACAGTTTGTGTCGGGAATGCCATAGAAGCCCCGCGGTCTGCAAAAATTTTCATAATGCGCAGGTTGATGTCTTCGCGCGCGGCGCGGTATTCCATAATGTTTGTGACAGTGGTATAAAACTGAACATAGACATCCAAACTGCTGGCATTAAAGTTTAAAAACCGCACCTGCACAGTTTCAGGATGCACTTGCGGATGCGTGGTAAGCATTTCGCGCAGATCGGCTAACACCTGTTCCATCACCTCGGGAGAAGTGCTGTACTCCAGCCCAAGGGTAAACTGTGCTAAACGGCGCTGCAATCGAGTCCAGTTCGTAATAGCCGTAGAGGTGAATTTTTGATTGGGAACAATGGTGAGTGCATCATCCAGTGTTCGGATTTTTGTGGAGCGAAGGGAAATATCTTCAATCGAACCCTCGACATCCGGTGTTTTTACCCAGTCGCCGATTTCAAAGGGACGTTCCAGTGAAATGATAATGCCGCCGAAAATATTGCTCACAATATCCTGGCCGGCCAAAGCAAACGACAAGCCGCCAAGTCCAAGGCTGGTGAGAATCAGTTTAATATCTAAGCCTAAAATACCGAGAATTAAGGAAATGGCAATCAGAATAATAAAAGCCTGTAAGATGCTGGCGATGAATTTGGAGAAGGCTTTGCTGGTTTCCACTTCCAGCTTGCTCCCAACCCCTAAAATTAAATTGGGGATAATGCGCACGGCGCGCACAAGCCCGACAGTGAAAAAGACTACGCAGGCAATTCCGGCGGCTTTCCCGGTGGCAGAAAGCCAAGGGAAAAGTTCCACCATGAATTGGGGAAGAGAAGAAACGGCTAAGAGTGCGCCAAGCGCAATTAGGCAATAGGAGGAAGGTTTTAAAAATACTTTTAATCCTTCGGCGATACACGGATGGTTCCACCGCTGAGCAAAACCGGCAAGAAAAGGACCTAAAAATTTAGCGCATACAAAGGATGCCACCAAAAAACTGATGAAAATAATTACCGAAGGTAAGAAAACAGTATAATTCTCTGCCAAATAATTCAAGTCAAGTTCCCCTTTATAAAACTTTTATTGCAGGAAGGTACAAAATTGCCGTTTCTCTTGATGAAAAAGAGAAGTTTTCATGATTGAAAGCAACACTTTCGATTCTCAGTTTTGATAGAAAAAGCCGCACAGCTCTGCGCAGAGTTTATACCGGTGCGGAGAGGTGCGGCAATTGATCAAAGTTTAGTTAAGCGTTTGGGCCGAAAACTCCCAGCAAATTAAACATTTTTTTGGAAGGTAGCCGGTTCGAAAGACCCGATGGCCCGGCACACACTGCAAACGTCAGGGCGTGTTTCGTAAGTGGCGCCGCAGAAAGCACAGCGATAACCGTTCACGGTTACGGAGCTGTCGTGTGCAGGCGCTGCTGCCGGAGCATTGCTGTGCAGACGCGCAAGTGTTTCCATAAAAGTGTATTCATGGTTTTTCTCAATCTTTCCAATGCTTTCAAACAGGTTGGCGATGTCCTCATAGCCTTCCTCGCGCGCAATCTGGGCGAATTCCGGATACATGGTTTTCCACTCGTCAAATTCTGCGCGAATCGACGATTGCAGATTATCACTTGTAGTTCCTACACCGTTCAAGTGCTGGAACAGAAGTTTTCCGTGGATGCCTTCGTTTTGCGCCATGCGCTCATAAAGCTCAGCCACTTCATCATGTCCTTCTTGGCGTGCCTTTTCGGCAAAGAAAAGATACTTATTGCGAGCCATAGATTCGCCGCTGAAAGCAGCAAGCAGATTTTGTGCGGTGCGAGAATTTTTGAATTCCATACAAACCTCCTAAAAGCTAAAAACAGTTAACAACCTTCATTACAAAAACGAACAGATGGATGAAAAAAGGTTTTTCTGAAAGGTTTGGTTTTTCACTGGTTCTGCCAATAACGGCGCATGCAGAGTGAAATAAGCGCGGGAATCATCCACGAAGAAATCCTGTGCGTTTTGCTTTGCAGCTTTCCGGTGTTTGCAAAATTGGTGCGTCACGCAACTCTCAGAAATACCTTTTTTATAATACCATATTTTTACGGCTTTGTCAGCTATTTAAAGATAAAAAAAGTATAAATTATTTTTCATATTCTAGGTCTTCCATGGCGGGAATTGGATAGCGATGAAATCCGCTTAATTCATCTTGTGCAGTCCAATTTTCTGAAAATGCCTTTGCGCGAAGCAGAGCATAGGCTTCTGCTTGTACCGCACAATAGAAAGGAAACGAGAATAAGAAAACCGCAAGCGCAAAATAACCCAAAAAGAAAATCGAAACGCCCCACACAATAAAAAAGGGAACTTCCAATAAAAATAAGTGGAATTTTTCGTGTTTCGTCATTTGCCGGCTGAGGGTAAAAGCGCGTTTTTGGGACAGCTCAGGATTTTCTGCCAATAAAAATGGAACCATTTTTAATTCGTAGGCCTTCCAGATGCCCGGGAATACCAATAGCAAAGAAAACAAAAGTGTGATAACCTGTCTCCAAAGCAAAATAAAAAAGATGCGCACCACACAAAACGATTGCAGCGGCGACAGCAGAGTGGCAAACGGAGCGCCTCCGATGCGAAATTCTTGAAAAAAGCGTTTTAATCCAACAAAAAGGCATCCGTTATAGGTAAAAAAGCACAGAGCCATCAGGAAAACATCAAGCAAAAACAAACGCCCGTTCAAAAGATACAGCGTTAAGACGCAAACGATGAAAAAAAGCCAGTAAAGCAAAGAGGCAACGAAAGCGCTCCAATAGCGGGCCGAGAGAGTCCGAGCGGCATTTCTCATTAAAAGTGAAACAGACCACATGGCGGTTCCTCCTTCTGTATTATATAAATAGTAATATAAAGGGAAAACGAGAAGTTTGTGACAAGGTAAAATGCTTTACAATCTAACATGCGCTCTTACATTTGAAAAGAGAGCAAGAGTCTTGGAAAAATCAGTGTTTTTGAAAACCTGCTGAAATGCTTGAAAAAATGCCGTTTTACGGAAAAATAAACCCAGAAAGATATGTAAAGTGAAAGTGCTTTACGCAAAATTGAGCTAAGGCAAGTAAGAAAAAAGCCGCCAAACAACTGTTTGGCGGCTTTGGTGGACCCGAAGGGGATCGAACCCTCGACCTTACGGATGCGAACCGTACGCGCTCCCAGCTGCGCTACGGGCCCAAATACTTTGTGCGTATATTATAATAAAGCATTTTGTGAACGATGTCAAGATATTTTTGATAAAAGCAAATATTTTTTCGAAAGAAGTGAGAAAAAAAGTGAAAAAACTGGAAATGGATGGAAAAACATAGTAGAATAAAAGGGCTGTGAAGAAAAAGTAAAATTTGTCCGTTTTTGTCGGCTTTTGTTGCTTGTGTTTTTTCCTTTCGCTGGGTAAACTGTTTATGCAAACACCAAACGGGAGGAGAAAAGGGGATCATGAGCACAATCGAAACAATTTTTTTGCGGGTATTTTCAGAACTGGAGCTGTTGCAGAAAGCACATGCGTTCCAATATGACCTGACAATGGATGCGAATGCGCACAAACGCTTTGGCGTTCAAATCAGCCGATTGGATGCATCCAGAAGGGTAACGCATGCGCGGGCATTCCGCCAGCTGACAGAGTCAAGAGAGCGAGCAGTGCGCCTTTTGTGTTATCTGTATGAAAACGGTGTTTCACCTGTATGTGCTGAAGGGGTTTTACAGGATCTGGCGGCGCAGAAGCTGTGGGACGGAGATTGAAAAAGAAAAGGACGATTGCTGATGAAAAGTTGCTGCTGTCAGACGGCCGATGCACCTCTCAGAGTGTTGTTGGTAGATGACGAACCGGGCGACGCGGTAGTATTGGAAGCCTTCCTGGAAATGCAGGAGGGCTTTCAGTGCGTGGGATGCGCCGCAAATGGTGAGGAGGCATTAAAATTTTTGTCCCGGCAGGAAACGCCCGTGGATGCGGTTTTGCTGGATGTTTATATGCCGGGAATGGACGGCATAGATTTTCTGCGCGAATGGCAAAAGATGCCCTACCCCAAACCGAAAGTTTTTGTACTGTCGGCCTATGGCTCATTTGGTGAGGATCAGATTCGACACCAAGTGCTGCGTCTGGGCGTAGCAGCTTATTTTGAAAAAGGCTATCCGCTTGACTTAATTTGCAAAAGAATCCGAGATTTGTGCGCTGTCAAGAATATTGAAAGCATCATGACTCCGAAAAGAGAATGTGTTTTAGAAGAATTGTCGGAAGAGCTGATCGATGACCTTCTGCCCGCAACAAAATCAGTCGGACGGCATTATCTCATGGATGCATTGAACTATTTGACAAGCAGCGCCCAGCGCACATGGCGTATTTGCGAGGTATACGATTGGATCGCAGAGAAAAACGGCGTGTCGTGCAAATCCGTAGACCGGGCTTTGCGGCAAATGGGAAAGGAAATTGCGCATCACGGTGCACAGCGCTGGCAGCGCATGACGGCGGGAATGGAGCTGAAAGATACTTCTCCTTCTAACAAAATTTTGCTGGAAATGCTGAAAAGAGAAGTTTTATACCGCGAACGTTATTTGGTGGGAAGTCACGGGGAAGCGGGGCATGGTTATGAGTTATGATGCAAGGACCTTGTTGGAACATTATTTGAACGTTACTTATGCCAGCCATGACACCGCCATGATGATTCGCGAGGCGAAAAATACATTGTGTCTTTTAACGGGTGCCCAGCAAGTACAAATTTATCTGTTCAGGGCCGACAATGTGCTTCTTATCAGTGAACAGCCGGACGGAACTTATCGTTTGGAGCATGCCTTGCAAGAATCGGAAACCATCAAAGGAGAACCGAATGTTTTGTTTTTGTACGCCCGAACCGAGGTGCAGGAGTACGGTGCCGTTTTGCTGAAAGGAGACCGCGTCCGGCCCAGTCAATATGCACAGCGTTTGGTGCATGTGCTGGGCGAGCAGCTTCATACAGGGCTTTTGAGCAATGAGCTTGATATGATGATCAACGGAGGAAAGCGCCTTGTGCCGGAGGACGGGAGCCTGCCTTCGGAAACGCTTGCCGTTTTGGCACATGAAATGCGAGCGCCCGTTGCAACGGCACTGGCAAGCTTAGAGGTAATTCGCCACCGGCTTAACCATCAAAGCCATGACGAAAGCTTTTTTGTGCTGTGCGATGCTTTGGAGCGCAACTTGAGGCGCAGCATGCGCATGAGCACGAATTTGCTCCTTGCTTCCAAAAGCCGATACAGCGCGCCGAGCCTGGAATGGCTGAATGTCGTAGAATTATGGTGTGAAACAGCAGCGAGTGTGCGCCCTTACGCGTCACAGCGCGGCGTGGAGCTGCAAGTTGAGAGCAAGGCGTTCGAGAAAGCACCCTATGCACTTTCCAATCAGCAGTACCTTGAGAGCATTATGATCAATCTGCTTTCCAACGCTGTAAGATACGCAAAGCCGGAAGGCGGGCTGGTGCGTGTAGATATTGTGCAGAAAGAGGAAGGGTTATTCTTAACAGTTGCGGATAACGGAAAGGGATTTCCCAGCGAGAAAGCGTGCCGCCTGTTTGAAAAATTTTGGCGCGGGGAACAGAGTGATGCCGTTCGCGGCGGCGCAGGGCTTGGACTTTACCTCGTTTGGGTATTTGTGAAAGCATTGGGCGGAACCGTAGAAGCGGAAAATCAAAACGGAGCTGTTTTTCGGGTGTATTTGCCGCTGAAAACGAAGCAGCAAGGACATCAGCGCGCTTTGGGCGCAGGGCGAAGGCTGGAAGATAATTATTGGAACAGTGCACAAAACGAGTTTTCCACACAGGGGTAAAAAATGTGGATTTTTCTGCCGGATTCGGCCCGTAAGCGGTAAAATATGAATTGCCGATGAAAAGCGCCTGCGGGTACTTTACTTTGCACCGGAAATCATGTAAAATAAGAGCAATATCAAGAATTATTGTTTGGCGGTGTAATCATGGCAATCAAATATCATCGAATCCTTTTAAAGCTCAGCGGCGAAGCGCTTGCGGGCGAGCGGGGTTTCGGGCTGGACGTGGAAACCGTTCAGAAAATTTGTGAGGGAATCAAGCTGGCGCACAGCAAAGGTGCGCAGATTGCAATTGTGGTCGGCGGAGGAAACTTCTGGCGCGGCCGATCGTCGGGTGAAATGGAGCGCACCCGTGCCGATCAGATCGGCATGCTGGCAACTACCATGAACGCGCTGGCGGTGGCCGACGCACTCGAGCATCTCGATGTGCCTGTGCGCGTGCAGACGGCACTGACGATGCAGCAAGTGGCAGAGCCTTATATCCGCAACCGTGCCATTCGTCATTTAGAAAAAGGCCGCGTGGTGATTTTTGCGTGCGGAACGGGCAACCCGTTCTTTTCGACAGATACGGCCAGTGCCCTGCGCGCTGCCGAAATCAACGCGGAAGTGATTTTCAAAGCCACAATGGTGGACGGCGTGTATGACAAAGATCCGAAAAAGCACGCTGGTGCTCAAAAATATGACACACTGTCTTTTACAAAGGTGCTTTCTGACCAGCTGGCTGTGATGGACAGCACGGCTGCAACGATGTGCCGCGACAATCATTTGCCCATTTTGGTGTTTGATATTTTACACCCCGAAAATATTGCCAAAGCCGTGTGCGGTGAAACCATCGGCACCTTGGTGGAAGAATAACAGTGCGCTGAAATAAAAGGAGTAGAGAATCATGAGTGCGGAAACAAAGGTATTTCAAGATAAAATGAGCCACAGCATCGAGCATTTGAGCAAGGAGCTTTCCTCTGTTCGTGCGGGACGCGCAAACCCTGCGGTATTGGATAAGGTCACTGTAGATTATTACGGTGCGCCTACCCCGATCAATCAGGTGGCGGCGGTTTCCGTGGCCGAAGCGCGCGTGCTCACCATCAGCCCGTGGGACGCAACGCTGATGAAAGCCATTGAAAAGGCGATTTTGTCTTCGGATATCGGCATTACACCGACGAATGACGGCCGTGTGATGCGCTTGGTGTTCCCGGCCCCGACGGAGGAGCGCCGCAAACAGCTGGTAAAAGAAGTGCTCCACATGGGTGAAGAAGCAAAGATTGCCGTGCGAAATGTGCGCCGCGATGCGATGGATAAGTTCAAAAGCATGAAAAAAGCGGGCGAAATCACCGAGGATGATCAGAAGGGTTTAGAAGAAGAGATGCAGAAAATCACTGATAAGGCCACAAAAGAAATTGATGCGGTGTGCGCAGCAAAAGAAAAGGAAATTATGGAAATTTAAGCCGGCGCCGCAGCAAAGTTGCCGGACGGCTTGAGGCAGTGCAGCATCCGTGATGATAAGCATTGCTGTAAAAAATGCCGTGCGCGTGAGCGTGCGGCATTTCGTTTGAACAAAGAGACATCATTCAGGAGAAGGAGATAGAATCATGGAGGAGTATCAACAGCTGGCAAAAGGACTGTCTGTTGGCATTATTATGGACGGAAACGGCCGCTGGGCCAAGCAGCGTGGGCTGCCGCGCACGGCCGGGCACAAAAAAGGGGCTGAAGTGTTCCGCGATATTGTGCGCTATTGCAATGACCTTGGCATGTCAAGCGTTACTTTTTACGCATTTTCAACAGAGAACTGGGCAAGGCCGACAGAGGAAGTGGAGTCCATCATGCGCTTGTTCGGCAACTATCTGACGATGGCGTATGATTACAAGAAAGAAAATAACCGGCTTGTATTTTTGGGTGACCGAAGCAGGCTTTCCAAATCGCTTCAGGATAAAATGAACGATTTGGAAGAAAAAACAAAAAACAACACCGGAATGTTTTTAAATATCGCTGTGAACTACGGCGGGCGGCAGGAAATTCTGCGCGCAGCCCAAACCCTTGCCCAGCGCGTGAAAGACGGCCAATTGGAACCGCAGGATATCACGCAGGAGCTTTTTGAAGATTGCTTGTACACGCGCGGACAAAAAGACCCGGACTTTATTTTGCGCCCGTCCGGGGAAATGCGTCTTTCTAATTTTATGCTGTGGCAGGCGTCTTACTCGGAGTTCATTAGTATGGATGTCTTGTGGCCGGATTTCCGGCGCGAAGACCTCGACAGAGCTTTGCAGGAGTTTCAAAAGCGCAGCCGGCGTTTTGGCGGTTTGTAAGAAAAGAGGTCGAGCATGAAAACAAGAATTATTACTTCGATTGTGGGGCTGGCGGTGCTGGCACTGGTGCTGGCCTTTTTTGAAACGCCGGTTTATAATTTGGTGTTGGCATGCGTTTCGTTAATTGCGATTCACGAGGCATATGAGGCGTTTCAAATTCGCTGTCCGCAAGTGTTTGCGGCATTTGTGCCGGCGGTGCTTTGGCTCTTTTTAGGGCAGGAACTTTTCCCGGGAAGCGTGATGTGGCCGGTGCTTTATTTGCTGGTCTTGTACGTTGCGTGTGTGATGATTATCCGTGTGCATACGCTGTCTTTTGCGTCAGTATCCGGCATGATGGTTTTCGCGGGAATGATTGTGGCGTGTTTTTACTCGCTTTTATACCTGCGCAGCTGCTTTGAACAAACATGGGAAAGCTTGTATGCGGTGCTGATCATTTTGGCGTTTGCTTGGGGCGGCGACAGCTGTGCCTACTTTGCGGGCTGCGCTCTGGGGAAACATAAATTGGCGCCGGAAGTCAGCCCGAAGAAAACCATTGAAGGTGCAGTGGGCGGCGTTGCCGGCAGTGTGGTTTTAGGTATTGTCATTACGGCCGTTTTTTTCGCTGTTTTCGGGCCGAATCGTTTGCACGAAGCATACGGGGCAAGTTATTACGTTGCCATTGCGCTGATTGGTGCAGTGAGCTCCGTTTTGGGCATTTTGGGCGACTTGACGGCCTCGGCGGTAAAGCGCCAGTGTGAAATTAAGGATTACGGAACGATTTTCCCGGGCCACGGCGGCATTTTGGATCGCTTTGACAGCGTAATGCTGATTGCGCCGTTTATCACCATTTGTGTCTTTTTGGAGCAAATGTGGGAAATGAGTTTGTAAAAAGCAGGTGGCAGATATGTCGAAAAAAGTGACTTTATTGGGCAGCACGGGCTCGATCGGAACACAAAGCCTGGATGTCATTCGCGCAGAAGGTTTTGAAGTGTCGGGCCTTGCGGCTCATACGCAAACGGATTTGCTCCTCCGGCAAGTGGAAGAATTTCATCCCGCGATGGTGGCGGTCACTGACGAGCGCGCGGCGGATAAAGTGCAGGCCGCTTTTGCAAATATGGTTCATGCGCCCCGCCTTTTGCGCGGCGCCGAAGGGCTTCGCACGCTGGCGGCACAAAGTGGCGCGGATGTTGTGCTGAATGCCGTGGTAGGTGCAGCGGGTTTGCCCGCGACGCTGGCGGCGCTGGAAAGCGGCTGTGACGTGGCGCTTGCCAATAAAGAAAGCCTTGTGACGGGCGGCGCTTTGGTGTTGGAAGCGGCGGAAAAACACAATGCGAAACTTCTTCCGGTGGACAGTGAGCACTCCGCGATTTTTCAGTGTCTGCAAGACGCATACTCAGCAAAAAGTCTGCAAAAAATACTGCTGACAGCTTCCGGCGGCCCGTTCTTCGGGAAAACGCGGGAAGAACTTTTGCATGTGACGAAGGAAGATGCACTGCGCCACCCGAACTGGAGCATGGGCGCAAAAATTACCATTGATTCCGCGACGCTGATGAATAAAGGCTTAGAATTGATTGAGGCTGTTTGGCTGTTTGGCCTTGCGCCGCGTCAGGTTGAAATTGTTGTGCAGCGGCAAAGCATCATTCATTCGATGGTGCAGTTTTCCGATCATTCGATTTTGGCGCAGCTGGGTGTGCCGGACATGCGCATTCCCATTCAATATGCGCTGACATGGCCCGAGCGCGGCAAGCCTTGCGCACCGGAACTGGATTTCGACACGCTCAAAAGCATTACGTTTGACCGTGCGGACGAGGAAACCTTCCGCTGTCTGCCTGCCTGCAAACGGGCGATTGAAAAGGGCGGCCTTGCACCCTGTGCTGCCAACGGCGCAAATGAGGAAGCGGTGCGCTTATTCCTGGAGGGCAAAATTTCCTTTTTGCAAATCGGCGAGCTGGTAGAGCGCGTCGTGGAAAAGGATTCTTACGGCGGAGCGTATACGATTGCGGAGGTGTATGAATGTGACCGCATGGCGCGCGCATATATTTTAGAAGCGCTTTAAAAGTGTGTGGAATTTGCAAAAGTTTTGACGGCTTTGCGCAAACAGAGGACGTTAATGTGTTGGAAGAGAAGAGGGGAATGTGTGTAAAGTGCCGCAGAATGTTCGGCGGCAAAGCACTTGCAGCGGGAAGCTGCAAAAGGAAAGGCGGTTTTTCATGGGTTCATCCATCATCACCATTGTGATTGCGCTGATTGTGTTCGGCGTTGTCGTACTCATTCACGAGCTGGGTCACTTTTTAACAGCGAAGGCGTGCGGCATTACCGTGAATGAGTTTTCCATCGGCATGGGGCCGCGGCTTTTCGGGTTTTCTAAAAACGGAACGGACTATTCCATCCGCTTGCTGCCCATCGGCGGCTATGTCATGATGGAGGGCGAAAACGAGGAAAGCGACGAGCAAGGCTCCTTTCAAAAGGCGGCTGTTTGGAAACGTATTTTAGTGACGGTTACCGGCGCTGTGATGAATTTGGTGCTTGGCTTTGTGATTTTAATGGGTGTTGTGCTCTCTCAGCAGGCTATTTTAAGCCGTACTGTCGGGGAGTTTTATCCCGATGCGGCCACTGAGCGTCAAGGACTGCAGGTGGGCGATACCATTTTAGCAGTCAACGGACGGCGCTGTTTTATTGCGAATGATATCAGTTATGAATTTGCGCGCACGCAAAATGCCACGGTAGACCTGACGGTTTTGCGCGACGGAAAGCGCGTACAGCTGGAAGATGTTGTTTTCGATACACAAACGCAGGACGGCGTGTCCTACATGGTGCTCGATTTTAAAGTCTATCCGCTGGAAAAAACAGTGGGTAATGTACTGGCAGAAGCCGGGCGCTGGACGCTTTCTTATGCACGCATGGTGGCGCTCAGCCTGGCCGATGTGGTAACAGGGCGCGTTCCGGTGAATAATTTGTCCGGCCCGGTCGGCATTGTACAGGTCATCGGCGAAGCCACCGGGATGGGCTGGCAGCCGCTCATGCTTCTCGTTGCGCTCATTACGGTAAACTTGGGCGTCTTTAATTTACTGCCGATTCCGGCTTTGGACGGCGGCCGGCTGGTGTTTTTGATCTTGGAGGCCATTCGCCGCAAGCCAATTCCGCAAAAGTATGAAATTGCCGTGAATGCGGCGGGCTTTGTCTTTTTGATTGGGCTGATGCTTTTTGCCACATTTAATGATGTGACAAAACTTTTGCCCGCTTGAAAGGAGTGTTTCAAATGCGCAGAAGTGCAAAAGTGGTAACCATTGGGAATGTGAAAATCGGCGGCGAATATCCCGTTGCCGTGCAGAGTATGCTGAATGTTCCCATTGACGATATAGAAGGAAATGTACGCCAGGCAAAACGCTTAGAAGAGGAAGGTTGTCAGATTGTGCGCGTAACCGTCCCTTCTGCGAAGGACGCGGCGGTCGTGCGCGCGTTGAAACAGGCGGTTTCGATGCCGATTGTCGCCGATATTCACTTTGATTACCGCGCGGCGCTTGCCTGCGTGGAGGAGGGTGTGGATAAAATTCGCATCAACCCCGGCAACATCGGCGCAGATGAGCGCGTCAGGGAAGTGGCTCAGGCGTGCCGCAACCGCGGCATTCCCATTCGTATTGGCGTCAACGGCGGCAGTCTTGAAAAAGAAATTTTGGCAAAGCATGGCGGAGTGACGCCGCAGGCGATGGTGGAAAGCGCAATGTATCACGTCCGCTTGCTTGAAAAACATGATTTTGATGATATTGTCATTTCGATTAAATCGTCCAATGTGCCGATTATGATGCAGGCTTACCGTCTTTTGGCGGCTGAGTGTGATTATCCGCTTCATATCGGCGTTACCGAGGCCGGTACTTATCGCATGGGATTGATTAAATCGGCCATGGGAATCGGCGGGCTTTTGATGGAAGGCATCGGCGATACCATCCGCGTTTCGCTTACCGATGAACCGGAGAAGGAAATCCGCGCCGGGTTTGACATTCTGCGTGCGGCGGGCCATTTTGTACCCGGCCCGGAAGTGATCAGCTGCCCGACTTGCGGGCGAACCAATATTGATGTGGCGGGAATTGCTTCGGAAGTAGAGGAGCGTTTGCGCGGCTGCAATAAGCAAATTAAAGTGGCTGTGATGGGCTGTGTGGTCAACGGCCCCGGAGAGGCCAAAGGGGCGGATATCGGAATCGCAGGCGGAAAAGACTGTGCAATGCTGTTCATCAAAGGCGAGCAGGTTCGCATGCTGCGCGGCGATATCGTAGGCCAGCTTTGCGAAGAGGTGCAAAAGCTGGTGTAAGGAAAGAACGTTCGGGAAAGGATTGGCATGAAACCATTATTAACAGAGCTTTGGCCGCAATTTTGCGCGGATGCGGATTTTGTGGCAGGGTATGCCGGTGCGCTCGTTGAGCGCGTGGAGGCCGACCGAAAAAAAAGAATCATTAAGGTGGTTTACCGAACGGTGGCGCCGGTGGCGGGGGAGCTGCGCACAAGGTTGTGCGCCTCCCTCGCACCGCTGTTTCCGGGCTTTTTGGTGTGTTTGCAGGGCTTGTTTGAATATGACCGCCTGACGCCGCAGTCTGTACTGGATTTGGCAATGGAACTGCGGGAAGAAGGCCTGCCTTTAAACGGCTTTTTATACGGCGCGAGCGTTGAAATTGCCGAGCAGGAAATCCGCGTTACGGTAATCAACGGAACGCACCTTTTGGGCCAGATGAAGTTTGGCGAAATGCTGGCGCAGCAGATTGAACGGCGCACCGGTGTGCTGCCCGTGGTGCGTTTGGTGGACGGTGCACCGCAAAATGCACTCACCGTACAGCCCGCTGCGCCGGAACAGCCGCCTGCGGCGGTGGTGTTTGCACAGCAAAAAGTGTCCTCTAAAAAGAAAGCGATGAAAATTGAAGGGCTGGAGCTGACCGATTCGCCCGTGAAGGTGCTGAGCGGAAAGCACTTCCAGCCGCAAAAATTGACCGCTTTGAAAGATTTGGGCGCGATGGCCGCCGGAAAAGTGACGGTTTGGGGCGATGTCTTTTTCACTGAGCAAAAAGGCAGCAAAATGAAAATTTACTCTGTTTCGATCACGGATTACACCGGGTCGATCAGTTTGAAAATCCGTATGAATATGGCAGACGACGGCTCTGTTTGGGAGGATTTGCAAAACGGAGATACGCTGGTGGTGCGTGGTGAATGTACCTTTGACCGTTATGATAAGGACTATGTCATCTATCCTTATGATGTGCTCAAGGTAGAGCGCAAAACGCGTGAAGATACTGCTGAAAAAAAGCGTGTGGAGCTTCATTTACATACTAAGCAAAGTTCTATGGACGGCTTTTGTGACCCCGGCGGTATTGTTCGCTTTGCGCATAAAATGGGGCACCGCGCCGTTGCCATCACCGACCACGGCGTGGTGCAGGGATATCCGGAGGCCATGCTTGCCGCCGACGCCATCCGCAAAAAGGACCCTGACTTTAAGCTGATTTACGGCTGTGAAGCTTACTTTGTCGATGACATGGTGCCTGTGGTGTACGGCCACACCGATCTGCCGCTGAGCGGTTCGTTTGTCGTGTTCGACTTGGAAACGACGGGTTTGTCGCCGGCAAATTGCTATATGACGGAAATCGGCGCAGTTGTTGTGGAAAACGGAGTGATTGGGGAAAGCTACAATACCTTTGTGAATCCCGGCTGTCACATTCCCGAAAAAGTGACGGAATTGACGGGCATCACCGACGAAATGGTAAAAGATGCCCCCACCCCAACACAGGCGCTGCGCGACTTTTTGGCATGGGCGGACGGAAGGCCTTTGATTGCGCATAACGCGCACGGCTTTGATATTCGATTTTTAAAGGCGCAGGCAGAGCGCGACGGGATGGATTTTCAGCCCGTTTACTTGGACACGCTTCCTTTGGCGCAGGCACTTTATGCAGGGCTTCGCAATTATAAGCTTGACACCATCGGAAAATATTTGGAAATTCCGCCTTTTGAACACCACCGTGCCTGCGACGATGCGCGCGCCTTGGCTCAGATTGTAGAAAAGATGCTCGAAGACCTTCGAGGCAGAAAAATTGAAACTGTCGAGCAGATTAACACAGGGCTGGGCGGTGCGCGTGCTTTGGCAAAAAAGAATTTTCACCTGATGATTTGGGTGAAAAACCAGCTGGGCATGAAGAATTTGTATCAAATGATCAGCGCCGCCAGCATGGATTACTTTTTTAAAGTGCCGCGTATTCCGCGCAGCTTGTTAAACCGCCACCGCGAAGGGCTGCTGATCGGTTCTGCCTGTGAAGCGGGTGAGCTTTACAGGGCGATTGTCGACGGCAGAAGCTTTGCAGAGTTAAAAGAGATTGCCTCGTACTATGACGTGCTGGAAGTGCAGCCGCTTGGCAACAATGAATACATGCTGCGCCAGGGCATTGTGGACAGCATGGAGAAAATTCAGGAGTTTAATCAGACGGTCATTCGCTTAGGGGAAGAGCTGGGAAAACCTGTAGTTGCGACGGGCGACGTGCACTTTACGAACCCGGAGGACTATATTTACCGCTCGGTACTGCAAGCGGGCAACGGATTTTCCGATGCCGACCAGCAAGCGCCGCTTTATTTCCGCACGACGGACGACATGCTGCGTCAGTTCAGCTATCTTCCGGCGGAAAAAGCCTTTGAAATTGTGGTCGAAAACCCGAATAAGATTGTCGATTTGATTGACGATGATGTGCGCGCCATTCCCAAAGGGTTATATACGCCCAGCATTGAGGGGGCGGATACCAGCTTGTGGGAAGATACGTTGCGCAATGCACGCCGGCGCTACGGAAGCCCGATGCCGCAGCTTTTGGAAGACCGTCTTTTGCGTGAGCTGGACTCTATTATTCGCCACGGCTTTGCAGTGCTTTACGTCATTGCACAGCGCTTGGTGCTGAAAAGTGAGGACTACGGCTATTTGGTGGGTTCGCGCGGTTCTGTCGGTTCCTCAGCCGTTGCGCACTTTTCCGGCATTTCCGAGGTGAACAGCCTTTCGCCGCATTATCTTTGTCCCAAATGCCAGTGGAACGAGTTTTTTACAGACGGCTCTGTGGCGGACGGCTTTGACCTGCCCGACCGCAACTGCCCCATCTGCGGTACAAAGTGTATGGTGGACGGCCATGAAATTCCGTTTGAAACGTTTTTAGGCTTTGACGGCGATAAAGAGCCGGATATCGACCTGAACTTTTCCGGTGACGTGCAAGGGCGAATCCACCGCTACACCGAGGATATTTTCGGAAAAGACCATGTGTTTAAAGCGGGTACCATCAGTGGTTTACAGGATAAAACAGCCTTTGGCTATGTGAGAAAATATTTAGATGAACGTTCCAAAACCGTGAATCATGCCGAGGAGCTGCGCTTGGTGCAGGGCTGTGTGGGAGTAAAACGCACCACGGGCCAGCACCCCGGCGGCATGGTTGTTGTGCCGAGCAATTACGATGTGTATGACTTCTGCCCGGTACAGCACCCCGCAGACGACAAAGACAAAGGCGTGATTACCACGCATTTCGAATTTAAATATCTGCATGAAACCATTTTGAAGCTGGACGAGCTTGGGCACGACGTTCCCACGATGTATAAGTATCTTGAGGACATGACGGGCATTCATATGGCACAGGTGCCCATGAACGACCAAAGGGTAATTTCTCTGCTCGTTTCCCCAGAGGCGCTGGGCGTGACGAGCGAACAGATTGACAGCTTAACGGGAACATTCGGCATCCCGGAAATGGGAACGCATTTCGTGCGCAATATGCTGATTGAAGCACAGCCGAAAAGCTTTTCCGACTTAATTCAGATTTCCGGGCTTTCGCACGGTACGGACGTTTGGAACGGCAACGCGCAGGATTTAATCCGGGATAAAATCTGCACGATTTCCGACGTAATCGGCACCCGTGACAGCATTATGACGTATTTGATGCACAAAGGGGTCGAGCCGAAAAAGGCGTTTCAAATTATGGAGCTGACCCGAAAAGGCAAGGTGGCAAAAGGCGGTTTCCCCGACGGCGACGAAGATATGCTGCGCGAGCACGGCGTGCCGGAGTGGTATTTGGACAGCTGCAAAAAGATTAAGTACATGTTTCCGAAAGGCCATGCCGTGGCCTATCTGATGGCGGCAGTGCGCTTAATGTGGTTTAAGGTATACCATCCGCTGGCGTTTTATGCAACCTTCTTTACTGTGCGCGGTGAGGATCTTGACTATGAGGCCGCCGTCGGCGGGCCGAAGGTTGCAAAACAGCACATCCGCGAGGTGGAAATGCGCCTGAGGGAAGAGAAAAAGGCAAAAGACGAAGAAATTTTGGCAAGCCTGCAAATTGTGAACGAGATGCTCCAGCGCGGGTATGAATTTTTGCCCATTCGCATCGGGAAAAGCCGTGCAAAAGTTTATGTCATCGAGGACGGTAAAATCCGCTTGCCCTACATGGCGCTGAAAGGCTTGGGCGAAAGTGTCGCAAGCGCGATGGAGGAAGCAACCATGAACGGGCAAAGCTATTTGTCGGCCGATGAACTGCAATCGGCAACGGGCGCTTCGTCCACCATTATGGATACGCTCATGCAAATTGGTGCGCTGGGCGATTTGCCGAAATCGAATCAGGTTTCTTTCTTCTAGGGCAAGAAGATACGGCCCTTTTTGCAAACATTTCTGAAAGTAAAAAATCCGGGGTCTTATGAGCAGATTTTCTGCTTGTGAGACTTCGGATTTTTATGTTGGTTGCAATGACTTATTGTGCCGAAGGTATTTGTTGAACTGCTTTGGCTGTCGCATTGAAGCGTTTGTATGAAGGAAGGATTGAGGAGCCAGTGTTACCTTTAGGAACTTTTGTAGCAGTAGCAATTTTTTAGAGCTGCATTTCACTGATTTACTGCCCAAACTTGCTCGTTTTTGAGTTTTACAAAATTGCGCTGTCAGATTCTGGAGAAACTCATGGCAGTCGGGCGAAAGGTGAAGTCAGCGCAGACGTCGGATTTATTCGATGTGGATTCCAGGACGGTTGTTTCGCAGATTTGTGAAAGATGATCTTCCTCGATAACCGGGAAACTTACGTCGGGCGGAGTGTAAACAGGAGGTGGGTTTTCCGGTTCTTCCGGAGCAACAGCGGGCACGGCATTATTTTTTACGGCGCCTACACCCCACCCACCGGACTGAATCACGCCTAAATAGGGCGAACCGGAAGCGACAGGAATGCCAAACCAGCTTTCATCTGTATAAATATTGTGAGGCCCCCAGTCGTTCCAAGAGTCATATAGGCTTTCAAACATGCCCATTGTGAGATGGTTGGGAATATCGAGAAGGGGCTGGTAATCACTTTGATAAGCACTTAAAGCCTTCTCTGCAGCCATGATTGACCTTGCATTACCTGTTGAATAAGCGCGGGCAACTGCATCGTTTTTGGCATCCAGACCTTTATGAATGCTGTCTAAATATCCTGCGGATGCGGCGACGACAGCATTCGCGGTAGTGCCTGTAACAAAGAGATTGCTGATATCCGGGTCAACACCAATATCGGAACCTTCGGATCTCCAAACATAAATCGGTTCTACCACCATCGCCCAGCCAACTTTACAGTTGGGGGAAATGGGCAAAATATAATCTTTCAAAACTTCTAAATCATCCGAACCTGCTTCATGAATAATCCCTTTCATAAAATCACGGTCAAGGTTTACCATACCGGCTAAGCCTTCCAAAGTAGTGTCAAGCTGTGCGGCATAAGCGCTAAGAATTTCACGTGCTTTTTCTGTTCCGCCATTGGCCGGAATAATTCTGCTCATCGTATTCGCAATTCCGGGAGGAGGGCCTAGGATGTCAGCGATTTCCGGAGAAAGGCTAAGCCCAGAGTCCGGGTCAGTTAATGCACTGGCTTTTGTACCGGAACCTGCAATGCACCCAAAGGTATTCATATACCGAACATTGTTTTTTAATGTGCTTCCGCCGGAATAATACCCTAACTCACCATTTCCACTACGGCCGGCTAAAGATTCATGGAAGGAGATTGTATTCGGTACAAGTGCGATAGAGCCTTCATCGGCATAGGCTGCGGCGGCTGAGTTCAGCGTAACCCCGGTGAAAAATGTTGCGGTGTTTAAGCCGTTAATTCGTTCGGTGTAGGGGAAGTCGGTGGATTTTGAATAAACAAATGTGACAAAATAGCCATATTCGGTGTTTCCGTTGACCTTCCACGCTAAAGAAGTTCCGCCACCGCTATTTGTTCCGCCGCTCGCATTATCGTCTGTCAATCCGCCTGTTGTATCTAATGCGAATGCGGCAGGGGCGGATAATCCTACTAAAAAAGCCGCAAGCATCACGCCTGCGGCAATTCTAGTGATGAGTTTCTTTGCTGGTTGTTTATTCTCCATGAAGTCTCACCTGATATTCTTCATCTAGTTTTTCCGCTTCTTCATAGAAGCCTGATTGTTTCATTTGGTATTGCAATTCACCAAGTTCAACCCCATCTCTTATCTGCAAAAACTCTTCTTGAGTCATTCCGATGTGTTCCATATACAATTTATCCAGTTCTTCTCCGTACCATTTTCCTACTTCTTCCGACCGTTTGCGATAGGCTTCGTCGGCTTTCTTGGTTTCTTCGTAGTGGGCATCAACTTCGTCAAGAATCTCTTGTGCCATTTTTGCAGCTTCTTCTTCGGAAGCACCCATACGAATAAACATATCATAGGACTCTTGATACTGATGCTCTCGAAGGGTTTCTTGGTCCTTATAAATGGCGGCTTCTTCTTCCGTAAATTCTTTGGAAGTTTGGTATTCATATTCCTGGGTTAAATCCGTTCCATCTCCATCTGTTGCACGAACATTTTCAGGCGTTACTACATCGTAAGTGTCCGTGATGAAGTTGAGGATTCCGCCCGAACCGTCTTCGGCTTCGCTGGGAATATAGTCGATATAAACTTGTAAGGCATTGCATAAGTCGACAACCGAAAAATATCGGGCATTTGAATTTAGTTTACTGTCAAAATCCAAATTGCCGAAGCGGTCAACCCGAAGCAGAGTGCTGACATCTTTATCAGAACCGTGCTCAATTATCAACTGCTTATCCTCAATATAAATGGTAAATTCCTCAACGGTACCATCCGCATAAGTGCGTTCGATGAGATGGGGGTCTTCAATCATATTGGGCGGAGTGTAGTTCAAAGAGTTACCGTCTGCAAGTAGTTTCAGCAAAATCGGAAGATAAGATTCCGAAAAATACATCTTGGAGCGAAACTCTTGGGTCTGGGCTAAATTGGGGTACATTGTGTCAAGGTTCGTTGTCATGTTGGCCTTGCCGGGGTCAATGTCAATCGGCACGTTGTTGAGGAAGATGTGTTCCACATTCAGCCCCGTGAAGTCATACTCTGTGGACACATACTGGTCAAAGCTTCTTGCAGAGGATTTCTCAAGGCTGTCCTTGAAATACTCATAGGATTCCTTAATATAATCGGCAGTCGACTGATCTGTGAGAATTACCTTCTGATAGGTTTTCTCCGTGCGCAAATTCTGTGCGGCACTTTCGGGAATGTTACCGTCCCTCAGCTTCACAGGCGTAACACCGGAGATAATATATTCATCTCCGGCTTCGTCGGTGTACACCTGAAACCCATGAACGGTTTTCCCTTCAGCCTTGGTGAAACCTTCCAGTGCCTGCTCATAACGCTGGTTAAGAGAAGCTTCTGATGCGGCAACCCATTTGTCAAAAGACTGGGTGGCGGGGTTGTTTAACGACACTGGAATACTTTCTGAGGAAGCAGGCATGCTTTGGGAAACGCTTGCAGCGGTGGGGGATGCTTCCTGCCCGGAACATGCCGTGAGCACAGAACACGCGGCAACGCCGCAAAGAAAACCAATTACCTTTTTATTCATAACTTTCTCCTTTTCACTCAACACCATGATAATACAAAGATACCATGGAAGTGAACAAGGGTCAATCCTATTTCAGTGTTTTGAGGCAAACTATCGCCCGCCGCGACGAAACACGCGCGAAAAAAATTCAGGCGCGCTGCAAAATGGCTTATTTTGCAACGCGCCCTATTTTTATCCGGACGAAAAGGAATTTACTGCAATTTATTATTATGGTAAAGCATTTGGCGAAAAAACTCCAGAAAAACAAGGCGGAAAAAGGACAAGATGTGTTCAGGATGAGTTCAAAAAAGGGAGATATATTTTTTCTTGCGCAAACCATAGAAAAGTAGTATACTAAAACAGAATATTGAATCGAAAAGGATTTGAGGGATGTCATGCAGACGATTCATTTTGTAAAAAACGAAGCGGCGGTGAATGTCATTCTGGATTATTATCAGGATGCCCCGCCGACGGCTTTCGTTCACTCCTTTGGCTGTCAGCAGAATGTCAACGACGGCGAAAAGATTTTAGGCGTGCTTGTCAACGCCGGTTACGGCCGTGCGGTGGCTCCGGAGGATGCCGATTTAATCATCTTCAATACCTGCGCCGTGCGTGAGCACGCAGAGCAGCGCGTGTTCGGCAACGTCGGCGCACTGAAAAAGCTGAAAGAGCAAAACCCTAAGCTGATGATTGCAGTGTGCGGATGCATGGCACAGCAAAAGCAAATTGTGGAAAAATTTAAGGCAAGCTACCCGTTTGTTGACATTGTGTTCGGCGTCAACGCTATCGACACGCTGCCCCAGCTGATTGCCCAGCGTATTACGGGCCATAAACGTGTGATGCAAATGCCGGTGGAGCGCACGGAAATCGTGGAGGAAATGCCGATTCAGCGCGGCTCCTCCTTCCGTGCATGGCTGCCGATTATGTACGGGTGCGACAATTTCTGCACTTACTGCATCGTGCCGTATGTGCGCGGGCGCGAAAGAAGCCGCAAAAGCGCCGATATCTTGGCGGAGTTCCGCCAGCTTTTGGCTGAGGGTTACCGCGACATTACCCTGCTCGGTCAAAACGTGAACAGCTACGGTAAAGGCCTGGAGGAAGGGCTGGATTTTGCCGACCTGCTTGCGATGCTGGACAAAGAGCCGGGGGATTACCGCATTCGCTTCATGACAAGCCACCCGAAAGATGCCACGAAAAAGCTGATTGATACCATTGCCGGGGGAACGCATATTTCCCACCACCTGCACTTGCCCGTGCAGTCCGGTTCCAATGAGATTTTGGAGAAAATGAACCGCCGATACACGGTGGAAAGTTATCTTGCCTTGATGGATTACGCAAAAGAGCGTGTGCCGGACATGACGTATTCCTCGGATATCATTGTGGGCTTTCCCGGTGAAACCGAAGAAGATTTTGAAAAAACCATGGAGCTCATCCGCCGTGTGGAATACATGCAGCTTTTCACCTTCATTTATTCCAAACGAAGCGGAACGAAAGCGGCCGAAATGCCTGACGGCACGCCCCATGAAGAAAAGGCGGCGCGCATCGGAAAAATTGTTGCTTTGCAGGATGAAATTGTTGCGCGCTTGACCGGGGCGCTCGTCGGAAGCGTTCAGCGTGTTCTGGTAGAAGGCGCGGGGCGCACGCCGGGTGTTTTAACGGGGCGTTTGGACAATAATATGATTGTGGAATTCAGCGAAGAGGCTCCGCTGGGCCAATTTGCCGACGTTCGCATTACCGGTGCGAAGGGTGCAGTGCTCAAAGGCGAGCTGGTTGAAAGAGCATAATTCTTTCCGGCCGATCCAATAAAAGTATAAAATGATTAAAGGAGATTGAAACTCATGGCAAAATGTGCAATTGATTTATTTAAAGAAGCCGCAGCGCAGATGCAAAAGGAAGCGGAGTATCTGGCACTGAAAGGCACCACCGAGAAAAACGACGCTGACGAAACTTTGCAGACGCTGATTGGCGATTTTAACCTCGCCCGCATTGACTTAAACAGCGAGCTGTCGAAATCGGCAGAGGAGAAAGACAAAGACCGTGTGGCTATGCTCAATACCCGCGTGAATGACTTGTATCAAGCAATCATGGAAAATGAAAGCATGAAGGCTTATAACGAGGCAAAGCAGGAGATGGAGGCGGTTGTCGCTTGGGTGAACGCCATTATCACAACGGCCGTGAACGGCGGCGATCCCATGACGGTAGAACAGCCGACAGGCGGATGCAGCGGCTCGTGCGCTTCGTGCGGCGGATGCCACTGATTTTACGCGCGTAAATAGGATTGATTTGCCTGCCAAAGGGCAGGGATGATAAAAAAACAGCGGCCCTTTCGGCCTGAAACAGAAATGCACGCTTATGGTTTCAAAGCGGGCATTTCTGCTTTTGAGCCGTTTTGGCGCGGCATATTAGGGGCTTAGTGAAAAAATCGGTGCATTTCTTTGTTTTCACATACGCCCCAGAGTAAACAAGAGGACGGTGCAATTCATGGCAGGGCTTTCCCCGATGATGCAGCAATATTTTGAGATTAAGAAAAAGCATCCCGATAAATTGTTGTTTTTTCGTTTGGGCGATTTTTACGAAATGTTTTTCGACGACGCCATTCTGGCTTCCAAAGAACTGGAACTGACACTGACAGGACGGGATTGCGGCCAGGCGGAGCGTGCCCCGATGTGCGGCGTACCGTTCCACTCTTACGAAAGCTATGTTGCAAAGCTGATTGCAAAGGGCTACAAGGTGGCAATCTGCGAACAGCTGGAAAATCCGGCGCAGGCAAAAGGCATCGTTAAGCGTGACGTCGTGCGCGTCATGACACCGGGCACTGTCATCGAAAGCAGTATGCTCCAAGACGACCGAAACAACTACATTGCAAGTGTCTTTATCTGCCAAAACCGCGTAGGACTTTGTTTTGCCGATGTATCAACCGGTACGGCGGACATCACCTGCCTCGAAGGGAAAAATTTAGAGCTTGCACTCATTGCGGAGCTGGCGCGCTATGCACCCAGTGAGGTGCTTTTCAATGAGCAGATTCTTCCTTGGAAGCAGGCGGCATCTTACTTAAAAAATCAGCTTGCGTGTGCCGCAGAACTGCTGGAAAGCGAGCGCTATGAGCCGGCGCGCTGTGAAGCGGTGCTAAAGCGCCAATTCGGTGAGAATTTTTCTGAGCACATGAAGCTGGAAGCGGCCGACCCCGCTGCCATTGCGCTGGCCGTTTTGATTGAGTACCTCAACGAAACGCAGAAAAAAGGCGTAGAGCGCTTAAAAACGGTAGAATATTACGCAAAGGCGGAATACATGCAGCTTTCTCCCACAGCACGCATGCATCTGGAGCTGACGCAGACGATGCGCGGACGCGAAAAACGCGGAACGCTTCTTTGGGTGCTGGAGCACACGCAGACGGCCATGGGCAAGCGTCTTCTGCGCGCGTGGCTGGAGCGTCCTTTGATGGATGCAAAGCAGATTAACCTGCGTTTGGACGCGGTGGAAGAGCTGGTGGGTCAAACCATGATGCGCGAGGACTTGTCGGCACTGCTGGAGCGCGTGTATGATTTGGAACGTTTGCTGACGCGCACGGTTTACGGTTCGCTCAGCCCGCGCGAATTGTATGCGCTGGCACAAACCTGTGAACAGCTTCCCGAAATTAAGCAAACGATGCATACTGCACAAAGCCGATTGCTGCAAACGCTGTTCGGTGAGCTGGACGAAATGGCCGACTTAAAAGACCTGATTTTTTCTGCGCTTGCACAAGACCCGCCTGCCGCTGTAAAAGATGGCAATGTGATTCGCGCGGGCTATAACGCAGAGGTAGACGAACTTCGTGATATTGTTCACGGCGGCAAAGGCTTTTTAGGGGCGATGGAAGCACGCTTAAAAGAGGAAACGGGCATCCGCACGCTGAAAATCGGCTATAACCGCGTGTTCGGTTATTATATTGAAGTGAGCAAGTCGTTTTCCAATCAAGTTCCCGAAGGCTTTATCCGCAAGCAGACGCTGGCGAATGCCGAGCGCTACATTACGGAAGAGCTCAAACAGCTGGAAAATAAAATTTTGGGCGCCAACGAACGCCTCGCAGCATTGGAGCGGGAGTTGTTCGACGGCCTGCTGCAAGCGGCTGCCGCCGAAGCGGCGCGGATTCAGCGCACCGCTTCGGCACTGGCACAGCTGGATGTGCTGACGGGATTGGCGGCAGTGGCGGTGAAAAATGAATATGTCCGCCCCGATATCAGCGAGGATGACACCATCGAAATTATCGAGGGCCGTCACCCGGTGATTGAGCAAATGCTGAAAGGAACGCTCTTTGTGCCGAATGACACGCTCTTAAACGGAACGGATGACCGCCTGTGCCTGATTACCGGCCCGAATATGGCTGGAAAATCAACCTTTATGCGCCAGACGGCACTCATTGTTCTCATGGCGCAGATTGGCTCGTTTGTTCCGGCGAAACGCTGTCGCGTCGGGGTGGTGGATGCCATTTTTACGCGCGTTGGCGCTTCGGACGACTTGGCTTCGGGACAGTCTACGTTCATGGTGGAAATGACCGAAGTAGCCGATATTTTGCGCAACGCAACGAAGCGCAGCCTTGTGATTTTGGATGAAATCGGACGAGGAACTTCTACTTTTGACGGTATGAGTATTGCGCGCGCCGTGGCCGAGCATATTGCAAGCGACCGCTCGGGCATGGGCTGCAAAACTCTGTTTGCAACGCATTATCACGAGCTGACCGATTTGGAAGGCAAGGTAGAGGGCGTGAAAAATTACAATATCGCTGTGAAAAAACGCGGCGAGGATGTCATTTTTCTGCGCCGTATCGTGCGCGGCCCGGCGGACGACAGCTACGGCATTGAGGTGGCAAAGCTGGCAGGATTGCCGGATGCCGTGACAAAGCGTGCGCGTGAAATTTTAAATGTGCTGGAACAGGGCGCTCCCGCAGCAGCGCAGGAGGAGCATGTTCAGCTTTCTTGGAATGAAATCGGCAGCAGTGCGGTAAACGGTGCCCAGCAGGCGCTTTTGGACAGGCTGGCGGCGCTCGATGTGGAAACGCTCACGCCGCTGGAAGCGCTGACTTACTTATATGACTGCAAGCAGGAACTGATGAGCGCGAGAAGGAGCGCGCAGAACAATGGCTAAAATACATGTGTTAGACCCGCATACGGCAGAACTGATTGCCGCGGGCGAGGTGGTGGAGCGTCCGGCTTCCGTGGTTAAGGAACTGATGGAAAACGCGCTCGACGCAGGGGCAAAGCACATCACGGTTTCCATTGAGCGCGGCGGCGTTTCACTGATTCAAGTTTCAGACGACGGCACGGGCATTGAAGCGGAAAGCCTGCCCACGGCGTTTGTGCGCCACGCAACGAGTAAAATTTCCGCCGAGGACGATTTGGAGCACATTTTGACGCTGGGCTTTCGCGGTGAGGCGCTTGCGAGCATTGCCAGTGTATCGCGCGTGGAGGTTATCACCAAAACAGAGCAGGATGAATTTGCATCCTGCTACCGCATTGAGGGCGGTGCAGAGCAGGGCTTTGAGCCGTCCGCGCGCCCAGTGGGAACGACATTTACCGTGCGGGATTTGTTTTATAATACCCCTGCGCGCATGAAGTTTTTGAAAAAAGACCAGACCGAAGCGGGTTATGTGTCCGATGTGGCGGCGCAGCTGGCGCTGTCGCACCCCGATGTTTGCGTAAAGTTTATCAGAGAAGGAAAAGCGCAGTTTCAAACACCCGGCGACGCAACGGTCCGCGGCGCGGCCTACGCAGTGCTGTCGCGTGAATTTGCCCGCGACTTGCTGGAAGCAGAGCACTCCGAAGACGGTATGAGCGTCACGGGGTTGATTACGCCGCCGCAGGCAGGGCGTGCCAGCCGCAGCATGCAGTATTTTTTTATCAACGGACGCTATGTGAAAAACCGCACGATGATGGCTGCGCTGGAAGCTGCTTATCAGGGAACGCTGATGCAAAAGCGTTTTCCCGGCTGTGTGCTTTATTTAACGATGCCGCCGCAGCTGGTGGATGTGAACGTTCATCCTGCTAAAACAGAAGTGCGCTTTGCGCGGGAAAAAGATGTGTTCAACGCCGTGTATGCGGCGGTAAAATCCGCACTTGCCCAGCCGCAAACGGGCTTTCGCAGTTTTTCCTTTGAAGAGGAGCGGAGCCCTGTCCGGCAAGACCGGCCGCAAGCCGCTCAAACAGAGCCTGCCGCGCCGTTGTCTGCGGCACACAGCGCGCATTCATTTAGCGGCAATCAAACGCCGAAAGCGTTTTCTTCGGGCGTAAAAAATGTGCCGCCTGCAAAAGAGGAAGCCGGGCAGCTCAAGGCGTGCAATGCTTGGATGCAGGATTTTTCTCAAAAAGTGCAGGAAACTTTTTCGTACCGGCAAAGCCCGGTTTCGGACGAGCCTTGCATGTCTTCCGTGCGTTTTGACTATCAGTCAAAGCCGGACATTTTTGTGCAGGATGATGAGCCCTGCTGCCGCGTACCGGGCAGTGATGCGTGCAGGCCGGACAGTGCCGAAGAAAGCGGTGCGGTACAGCAAGGACCGTTGACTGATCCCGTATCGGAAAGCGATGAGTCACAGCAAATGCCTTTGGCTGAGCCTGTACAGGAAGAAGTGTGTGAACAGACCACTATTTTGAAAGAAGAGCACGAAGAACTTCGTTTGATTGGTGAGGTATTCAGCACTTATATGATTACCCAGCGTGGAAATGCCATGTGCCTGATTGACAAACATGCGGCACATGAGCGCATTTTATATGAAGCGCTGATGGAAAACTTTGGAGGGCGAAGCAGTCAAATGCTGCTTTGCCCTGTGACGGTGCAGGTTTCCGCACGCGAAAAGCAGGCACTGCTGGAAGCGCAGGAGCTTTTGCTCAAAAGCGGGTTAGAGGTAGATGATTTCGGAAGCGGCGCTGTGGCGGTGCGCGCTGTGCCGGGCGATATCGAAGAGCACGATGTGCAGAATTTGGTAATCGAGGTGGCAAACCGCCTGATGGCGAACCCCAATGACACCATGAGTGAAAAAACCGAGTGGGTATTGCACTCGATTGCGTGCCGTGCCGCTATCAAGGCAGGGGATAAAACCCCGCCCGAGCAGCTGCTTCACTTGGCGCGCCGCGTGCTGGACGGGGAAATTCCTCCGTTTTGCCCGCACGGGCGGCCTGTGGTGCTGAAAATCACGCAAAAGGAGCTGGAAAAGCAATTTGGCAGACAAGGTTAAAGTATTGATGCTTTGCGGCCCGACGGCAAGCGGAAAAACGGCTTTGGCGGTCATGCTCGCCAAGGCGCTGGACGGAGAAGTAATTTCCGCTGATTCCATGCAGATTTACAGCGGGCTAACCGTTGGCACGGCGGCTCCGCAGCCGGAGGAAATGCAGGGGATTGCCCATCATTTAATCGGAGTGATTCCTCCGCAGCAAAGCTTTTCCGTGGCGGATTGGACTGCCGCGGCCGCCGAGAAAATTGCGGATATTCACCGCCGGGGCAAAATCCCCATTATCGCGGGCGGCACCGGGCTTTATCTTTCCAGCTTGATGAACGGCGTGCGGTTTCAGGAAGAGAAAACAGACCCTGCGCTGCGTGAAAAGCTGCGCGAAGAACTCGGGCGCGAAGGAGCGGAGGCGATGCATGCGCGTTTAATGGCGGTCGATGCGCCCTACGCGCAAACCCTCCACCCCAACAATACCGGGCGTGTTCTGCGCGCTTTAGAGGTCTATCTGCAAACCGGGCAGACGATGACAGAGCGCTTGGCGGATTCCCTCATGCCGGAAAAGCCGTACGACGTTTGCCTATATGGGCTGAATTACGACAGCCGCACCGAATTGTATGAGAAAATCGAGCGGCGCGTGGATATCATGATGGAAAAAGGCATTTTGGATGAGGCACGGCTTGTTTATAAAAACCGAGAGTGCTGGCACACGGCTGCGCAGGCAATTGGCTATAAGGAGTTTTTTCCTTTTTTTGAGGGAACAATGCCGCTGGAGCTCTGTGTGGATGAGCTGAAAAAGGCAACGCGCCATTACGCCAAACGCCAGCTGACATGGTTTCGCAGAATGGAAGGGATTGTTTGGGAGCGCGCGGCAGACCCGCAGGCTGCACAAAGAATTGCACAGGCATTTTTGCAAAAAGCTTTGCCGAAAGCCGACGAGGCATTGATATAAATCAAGAAAATATGTTTCTGCGGCAGAGCGGCCGGAGGGGCATTTGCGGAAAAGCCCGAATTTTTTTCGCACAAGACCTGACCGCAGCAGAAACAATTCAATTTCGATGGTTCAAAAATCCCGCCGTCTTTAAAAGCGGCGGGGCGGCGGTTTGCTGAAAGCGAAAAGGAGAAACAGATGAGCCGATTTACACGAAAAATCAAGAGCAACTGGCTTTTGACGCTGGTTTTGGCTGTGCCGATTTGCTATGTGCTGATTCAGCTGTTTTTAATCTTGGATCGCTCTTATGTGATTGAGGTTGCGATGCCTGACAGCTTGGATGATGTTCTGCTTTGTGACGGAATTATTGGTGTAAATGAAACGGAAATTCCTCAAACGGCGCAAGGATCACTTTTTTACCTTACGCAAAACGGGGAGCGTGTAGCGGCAGGCGATAATGTGGCCCAAGTTTATGCGGACGAAACCGCCGCGGCCGCCGGACGAAAAATTCGCCAGCTGGAAGAAGAAATCCGCGTACTTCAGGAATCTCAAAACAGCGCCAGCAACCTGATGGATTTGGAAGAGCTGGAAAAACAGAAGATGACTTCTGTTTCCAATATTCTGCAAGCGGGGCAGGAAGGGGATTTTTCCGCCTTAACGAGCGATTACCGCACTTTGCAGCTCTCGATGAACCGAAAGGCCGTTCAGCTGGACGAAACGCTTGATTTTTCTGTGCGGATTGCGGAGTTGACCGCGCAAAAAGATGCGTTGACAGGCACGGCGCCTGCGCAAAGCATAACGGCAACTGCGGGCGGATATTTTGTGTCGGCAATGGACTCTCAAAAAAAGCAGTTCAGCATTGAACAATTGGATGCCATGACGCCTGCGCAGCTCAAGGATGCCGCGGCCTCTCCCGAACAGGCCAACAGCACCGGGCTGGTTGGAAAGCTGTGGCTTGATTATCACTGGTATTTCTACACGTCGGTTGAAATTGCGGATGCTGAAAAGTTCCGAGAAGGAGATGTTTTGAAAATTTCCTTTCCGGAATGTGCTTCGGAGCAAATTCCCGTTACGGTGGTTTCCGTAACGCCGGATGAGCAGGCGGGGCTTGTAAAGCTGGTTCTGGAAAGTGAATATATCAACGAGGATGTCATTACGCTGGAGCAAGCGCGCGCGGAAATTTCCTTTGCCACTTACAAGGGATTAAGCATCAGCAAGCAGGCGCTGCACGTGATTGACGGACAAACGGGAATTTATGTCAAAAGCGGAAATATGGCGTATTGGCGTCCGGTGAAAGTGCTGTTTGAAACACAAAACCAGGTGATTTTAAGCTCTGTGTATGAAGACGGCGTCAACGAAGTAAAGTATTACGATAATGTCATTCGAGAAGGCAAAGACATTCACAATGAAAAATTGCTGCATTAAACCATGTAGAAACATAAAACAATTGTTTTCTCACACCGGGCGAGGAGCTTTATGGAAAAAACAGGGGAATCTCCTGTCGATTTTCAATGTTTTCGCTCAGTACATATGGTTTGTGCGGAAAAAACGAAACTTTGAGGCTTGAAAAAAGCCTGATGCATTTGCCTGTCAAAAAGCGGAGCTATTGACAAGCAGGGCAAAAACTAGGATAATAGATAGTGATACCAAAGCGTATGAAACGTAATAAAAGGAGCTCTTTTCTATGAATATGTTGGACAAGCTGAAAGGCATTATGGGCGCCCCGACCGATGAGGACGAGGAATACGAGGACGAGGAATACGAAGAAGAAGCCCAGGAAGAGTATCCTCAAGAAGAACAGCGCGGTCATTATGAACAAACAAACGAGGCGGCAAACCGCCCGGGAAAGGTGGTAAATATGTCTGCTTCTGCGCCGTTGCAGGTTGTGCTTGTGAAGCCGGAGCGTTTTGAGGATGCATCTGCAATTGCCGATCATCTGAACGCAAAAAGAACAGTCGTTTTGAACCTGGAGGGAACCAGCAAAGAGGTTTCACGCCGTCTTGTCGACTTTTTATCCGGCGTTGCGTATGCCAATCACGGCCAAATGAAGCGTGTTGCAAACAGCACCTTTATCATCACGCCGTTTAATGTCGACATTATGGGCGATTTGCTCGACGAACTGGAAAGCAATGGCGTCTTCTTCTGATGCAAAGCAGCGCGGCTACCGGCCGCCCGCAAATGACGAGGAACGCCTGCTTGTTAAGCGTGTTTCGGGCCTTGCGCATGCGGGGGCTGCCGGGGCTCTCAAGAAGATTGGTTTTTTAAGCGATCGCGAGTTGGAACTGGCCGTTGCAGCGGCAAATCCAAGCGGCGCTGCAATGCGCGCATTCGGAGGATATGAAAACGCCGAGCGGTGCGTGCTGGCTTTTTCAGGCAGCATGGAAATGCTGTCCGACGAAGTATTTGAAATTTCGTGCGTGCGATTGGAAGTACATGGCGGTGCCGCGCGTTTGACACACCGCGACTATTTGGGCGCGCTGATGTCTTTGGGCCTAACGCGGGAAACGCTGGGCGATATTTTGCCCGATTCAAAAGGCGCTCTGCTCTACGCGCGGCAAGCGGCGGCGCAGTGTGTTGTGAATGAGCTGACCAGTGTCGGCAGACAGAGCGTGTCATGCCATTTCAGTGAGGAAGCTCCGCAGCAGATACACGAGCGTGACGAGCGCCGCGTCACGGTGGCTTCCCTGCGCTTGGATGCGGTGCTTTCTGCTATGCTCAAACTGAGCCGCGCTGATGCATGTACGCTGATTCGCTCAGGCGCGGTGAGCATCAATCATGTGCAGGCTGTGCGTGCTCATGAAACAATGTACGAAAATGACGTGGTTCGTGTGAAGGGCTACGGAAAATATGAAGTGTGCGCGATTGGTGCACAAAGTAAAAAAGGCAGGACTTTTATTACTTATTGCCAATTTTAGAAAAGAGGGGTATTCTCTTATGACCGTGGATGACATCAGAAATGCTGTGTTTGATAAAACGCTGGGCAGGGGCTACCGCATGGATCAGGTAGATGATTTCCTGGCACAGGTTGCCGCTGAGTTTGAGCGAAAAGAACGCGAAAAAGAGGATATCGAGAAAAAGCTTTACATCTTGGCGGAAAAGGTGGACCAGTACCGCAACGATGAAGAAACGCTGAAAACTGCTTTGCTCAATGCGCAGCGCATGGGTGAAAGCGTGATTTATGAGGCGCGTCAGAAAGCGGAAACCATTGTTTACGATGCAAATAATAAGGCAAGCCGTCTTCGGGAAGAGGCGCGCCAAGTAGTGGCTGACGCCGAGGAAGAGCTGCGCAACTTAAAGGCTGAGGTAACGCACTTCAAAAAGAATATTCTGGATATGTATCGCCAGCACATTGAGCTGCTGAGCGTTCTTCCGGAAGAGCGTCACATCGAAGCAGAACCGGACGAGCCGGAAAAACCGCAGGTTGTTGAGGAAGAGAAGGCGGCGCCTTCGGAGCAGCCGGAACAGCAAGAGGCACAAGATGCTGCGCAGGAAGATGCGGCGTTTGATTTAGAGGACGACGCAGCCGACGAGGATGAGGCTTACGAGGAAGAGGAGTTTGCGCTGGACGAAGAAGAGGCTTCGGACGAGGCTTACGAGGAAGAAGAGTACGAGCAGGAAGATGAGCTTCCGTTTGATGCCTTCGACGATGAGCCGCAGGATGATGAGGCATATATCGACGAAGATTATTTTGAGTTTCAAGAGCCGGAGGTTGAAGTACAGCAAGAGCCCGAAGAGCCGATGCCGCAGCCAAAGCCCAAAAGAAAACCGGCCGCACGCAAGACACGTTCTAAGAAAGATGTTTCCTATGGAGCGTATGAGGACATCACGTTTCATTGATGCAAACAGCGGCGTATCGTGTGTACGCCGCTGTTTTTCGTTGAACGGCCTGCTTTGCGCTTAACCCCACAAAGCCCAAGGTGCAAAAGCGGCGAAAGATACCGTTTTAGCCTGTGAACGGGCGAAAGGAGCAAAGAATGTTCATTATTAGCATTTTGAGTATTTTAGGCTGTGTTGTGCTGGACCAGCTGACGAAATATTTAGCACAAATTTATTTGCAGCCCGTTGGAACCATGGAGTTTATTCCCGGCGTGATGGAACTGCGCTTCGTTTTGAACGACGGGGCGGCCTTTTCCAGCTTTTCGGGCGCGCGCTGGTTTTTAATCTTGTTTACCGGGGTCGCAATTGCTGCGCTTGCGGTTTATCTGTTTTGGAAAAAGCCGGAAAGCCGCTTAGAGCGCGCCGCGATTATTATGATGATCGGCGGCGGTCTTGGCAATCTGATTGACCGAGTGCGCACCGGTGTGGTGGTGGATTTTTTTGCCACGACATTTATGAATTTTGCGGTGTTTAATGTGGCGGACTGCTTTGTGTGCATCGGTGCGGCACTGCTGATTATCTACGTTTTTATGGAAGAGCAGAGAAAAAGCAAAAAGTTGCACGGGAAAGGCAGTGAAGCAGAGCATGGAGCTTCTTGAAGCGTGGGTCGATGAAGAACGCGCCGGCATGCGCTTAGATGCTTTTTTGGCGGCTGCTTTTGAACAGGTGAGCCGCAGCTATGCACAAACTCTGCTGGAACAAGGGGCGGTGACATATAACGGAAAGCCCGTTTCAAAAAGCACAAAAACCGCGCTCGGCGCAAAAGTGACGATTTCTTTGCCCGATCCAAAGCCTTTGGAAACGCCCCCGCAGGACATTGCCCTTGATATCGTTTATGAAGATGACCACTTGCTCGTGGTGAATAAGCCCAAAGGCATGGTGGTGCATCCGGCCGCCGGAAACCCGGACGGTACGCTTGTGAACGCGCTTTTGCACCATTGCGGCACAAGGCTTTCGGCGATTAACGGCGCCATTCGTCCCGGTATTGTTCACCGCATTGATAAAGATACCAGCGGCCTTTTAGTAGTGGCCAAAGACAATGAAACACATCTCGCTCTTTCCGAGCAGTTTGCGTGCCACAGCATTACGCGTGTGTACCATACGGTTGTTTACGGCGGCTTTCCCGCAGACGAGGGCTTTGTGGAAGGCATGATTGCGCGTCACCCGGCAGACAGAAAACGAATGGCAGTGGTGCATGATAAGGGCAAATATGCTTATACCTCCTATCATGTTGAGGGGCGCTATCAGGGCTTTACCCATTTATCGGTGCGTTTAAAAACGGGGCGCACACATCAAATTCGCGTGCATATGGCGAGCATCGGCCACCCCGTTGCGGGGGACAGTGTATATGGGCCGCGTAAGGTGATTACGCAGCTGCAGGGCCAGTGTCTGCACGCAAAGGTTTTGGGGTTTGTTCATCCTGCAACGGGAAAGTATGTGGAATTTGACAGCGAACTGCCCGTTTATTTCAGAGAGTTTCTCTCAAAGCTGGCACAAAAAACCGGCGGGTGAGGATGTGTTTTGCGCACACAGGAGTGTCTGCGCAAGAAAGGGTGTTGAAAATGATACAGTCCGTCAAAGATTGTTTGGTGGTCTGCGATGTAGATAATACACTGCTGAGCGCACACGGCGGTTTGCCTGAAGTGAACAAGCTCACGATTGAGCTGTTTATGTCGATGGGCGGACGCTTTACGGTTGCAACAGGGCGCACAACGGAATCAGTGAAGCGCCAGTTGGGACAGTTGAAAATCAATGCGCCGGCGATTACTTACGGCGGAAGCGTAATTTATGATTTTGAAAAGAAAATTTGGCTTCAAAATAAAGTTTTGCCGCAAATTGCAGCGATGCAGGCTTTGTGTGATATCAAGGAAGCCGTTCCCGGGATTGGCATTGAGGTGATGACATCCGACGGAAGGCTGTATGTGGTGCAAAGCAATGAATATACCCATCATCATACGGTGTACGAACGGCTCATTTACACAATGTCGCCTTTGGGTGAGTTTTCCAACCAGTGGAATAAAGTTATGTTTGCAGGCGCGCCTGAGCTTTTAACAAAAGCGCAGGGTTTTGTGAAAAACAGACGTTATCCCGGCCTTTATTTTGTGTTTACGGACGAAATCTATTTTGAAATGATGCCGCAGTGCGTTTCCAAAGGAAGCGCGCTGAAAGAACTGTGCGAGTTTACGGGGATTCCGCTTGAAAATACCATTGCAATCGGGGATTATTACAACGACTTGGAAATGCTGGAGGCGGCGGGTTATGCCGTTGCCATGGAAAATGCACCGATGAAATTGCAGGCGGTGGCGGATGAAATTACGACACGCTGTGAAGATGGCGGCGTTGCACAGGTGCTGTATGGCTTAATCCGCAAATACGGGGAAGACCCGCAGGACCGCAGAGTGCGCGGGTATTTCCAATGAAGCGCTGGGTAGCTTTATACTTGGTTTCGCTGGCTGCCGCTGCTTTGGCGGCGAATCGTTTTGTTCGCATTCCCGAAAATCAAGCCATTGCCTGGCCGAATCATGATTTGATTGATGTGAATCATGCTACGGCCCAGGATTGGATGCTTTTGCCGGGAATTGGTGAAAAACGTGCGCAGGCGCTGGTTGCCCTGCAAAAGCAAAAGGGGTGTTTGAAGGGGCCGGAAGAGCTGACCGAGGCCGAAGGGATTTCAAAGGCACTGGCAGAGCAGATAAAGCCGTATTTGACGTTTGAATAGCTGTTAAAGCGGAGCTTTGCCGCCGGATAAACAAGGGGATTTTGTTGCCGAAAATGCTTCAGCGCAACGGCGCTGAAACGAATGTACGGATCATCGGGAGGGATGATGCAATGTCGAATTTGGAGCAGGAAATTTTTATCAATCGTGAATTGAGCTGGCTGGATTTTAACCGACGCGTTTTGGAGCTTTCCAAAGATAAGTCGGTTCCCATTGGTGAACAGCTTAAATTTGCGGCGATTTACGGCAGTAATTTAGACGAGTTTTTTATGGTGCGGGTTGGCTCGCTGTATGACAGAACGCTTTTAAAAGTGACGGCCAAAGACAATAAAACAGGCTGGACACCTGCTCAGCAGCTGTCGGCGATTATGCCGAAGGTGCAGGAGCTTCAGCAGTATTGCGACAAGTGCGTGGCAAAGCTTTACGAGCGCTTGGAAAACTGCGGCTACTACAAAGTGAACTTTGAAAAGCTGACGAAAAAGCAAGAGCATTTTTGGAAAAAGTACTTTGTGAAAGAAGTTCTGCCGATGCTTTCGGTGCAGGTGGTAGATAAACGCCATCCGTTCCCGTTTTTGCGCAACAATGAAACGTATATCGGAGCGATGCTGCGCGATAAAAATGAGGTGCAGTGGGCGCTGGGCCTGATTCCTGTCAATAACCAGTTTAAGCGCATTATTTTTGCACCCGCAGAGGGGAAAACAGAATTTGCTTTGATGGAAGAGCTGATTTGCCATTATGCTTCTCATGCGTTCGGAAAAAGCAGCGTGCAGGGTAAGGGCATTTTCCGCATTACGCGAAACGCGGATATTTCGGTGGATGAAGGCATGTTTGATCATGATGTGGATTACCGCGAAGTGATGAGCGACCTTTTGAAAAAACGCCGCAAGCTTGCCGCGGTTCGCATGCAGATTACCCCGAAAACGCCGGACGCAATGATTGACTTTTTGTGCGGAAAGCTGGTTCTTCCGCGCACCCAGTGCTTTGTGCAGTCAGCACCGCCGGATCTTTCGATTGGCTTTCAGCTTGCGGGACGCCTGGCGCAGGATAACCACCCGGAACGGTTTTACCCGGTGCGCCGTCCGATGCTGCCGCCTAACGGTTTTGATTTAACAAAAGCAGTACAGAATGAAGACGTGCTGCTTTCATATCCGTATCAAAGCATTCGTCCGTTTATCGTAATGCTGCGCCGCGCTGCTTATGACCCGGATGTTGTTTCTATCAAAATGACGCTGTACCGCGTGGCGCATGAATCCAAAATTATTGAAGCGCTGATTTCGGCGGCGGAGAACGGCAAAGAAGTTGTAGTAGTAGTGGAGCTGCGCGCACGTTTTGATGAGCAGAATAATATTGATTATTCTAAGCAGCTGGAAGAAGCGGGCTGTACGGTGATTTACGGTTTTGAGTCGTATAAGGTACACTCGAAGCTTACGCTGATTACCAAGATTAAAAACGGCCAGACAAGTTATATTGCGCAAATCGGAACCGGTAACTATAACGAGAAAACAAGTGAGCAATATACAGACTTGTCCTATATCACAACCAAGCCGGAAATCGGTGAGGAGCTGGCAGGCGTGTTCCACAATCTTGCGATTGCAAAGCTGACGCAGGAAGCAGAGCACTTGCTGGTGGCGCCGCTGTGCTTTAAAAGCGTGATGCTGGAAGAAATTGACCGCGAAATTGAAGCCAAGAAGATGGGCAAAGACGCAGGCATGATTTTGAAGTGCAACTCGGTGAGCGATAAGGAAATCATTGAAAAGCTCAGCGAGGCCTCCTGTGCGGGCGTGAAAATTCAAATGATTGTGCGCGGAATTTGCTGCTTGAAAGCGGGCGTTCCGGGCAAGACAGAGAATATTACCGTGCGCAGCATTGTGGGGCGTTATTTGGAGCATGAGCGTGTTTATGCGTTTGGCACGCAGGACCGCCTGCGTGTTTACGTGGCGTCCGGCGACTTTTTAACACGCAATACAGAAAAGCGCGTAGAAGTGGGCGTGCGCATTACAGACCGCAAGCTGGTCAATGAATTGATGCAGACACTGAATATGCAGCTGCACGATAATGTCAATGCTTCGGTGATGAAACCAGATGGCAGTTATGCGAAAGTGAAACGCATGGAAGGCCAGGCTGCGATTGACAGTCAGCTTGGCATGTACGACATGCTCAAAACAGCATGGCCGGAAATGCCCACGGGAAGCTTTGTGCCTCAGCAGGTCAGGACGGAGCGTGTAAAGGTGCGTGCCGTGCGCCGCAGAAAAACGCAGCCCTGATGCTGTGATAACGCATTCGCATTTTCAATCAAAATAAAATTCTTGCCGCCCGTTCGGTTGCCGTGAGTGCCGAGCGGGTGGCTGTTTTTTCTTATGCGGAACGAACCATATCGTACCGTATCCGTTTCATTACAGAAAAAGCGCCTTTCGTTACATGTTGCTTGCGTTTTGCGTAAAGCGGCGGATAAAAAAAGGGGAAGTACAGAAAGTGTCCTGAACGAAAAAGCTTTACTTGCTCATCACGCCTTTGCATGGGTACAATAGAAGCAGGCTGTAAGCGATGTTGAAACAAAAGGAGGGAAAACCATGCTGAGAATTGCCGTCTGTGATGATGAGCCGCAGATTGTAAAACAGCTGGCTGACATGGTAATGCAGTGTGCGCCCGACTGCGAGCTGAGCTGTTATGAAGATGGTGAAGCTGTGCTGAAAGCGCAAAAGACGTTTGATCTGATTTTTATCGACATTCAAATGAAGCCTTTGAACGGCCTTGAAACTGCAAAAAGGATTCGCAGTTTAGACGAAGGCGTTTTAATTGTGTTTATCACCGGCTGGAAAGAATATGTGTTTGATGCGTTTGATGTAGGCGCTTTTCACTACCTTTTAAAGCCGGTTCAAATAGAAAAGCTTAGGGAAATTCTTCAAAGGGCACAGCGGGAAACCGAGCGAAAAAAGCACGCAAAAAAGAAGCAGCTTTTTCTGAAAAAAAGAGAGAAAAGCTTTGTGCTCAACGTTGAGAATATTCTGTTTTTGGAAAATGCTTTGCGAAAAGTAATCATCCACACCGATGCTCAAAAGCTTTTTGTGTACGGGACGATGTCGGAATTTGAAAAAAAGCTCGGCCCCGAGTTTTACCGAAGCCATCGCGGATACTTAGTAAACATGGCGCGCATTGCGGAATATGACACCGAAACCATCCGCATGGATAACGGCGAAACTGCTTATTTAACGAAGAAGCACTACCAGGATTTTGTAAAATGCTATATGCGGTTTTTAAGAAACGGAAGGGAATAAAATGACTGATTGGATGCGTCAAATGTTTATGCTGGCGCTGGCTGTATTTGAAGGTTTTTGTGTATACCGCTTGTTTCAGGCGTTTGCTTTGCCGCGTTTGAATCAGCCGCGCCGGAGTGTCGTTGTAATCGGTGTGGTATGGGTTTTGTATCACGGCGTATGTCTTTGGGGAAATTGGGCGTTTTACCCTTCTTCTCTTTGGAATTTAGCGGTGTATCTTTGTTTGCTGTTTGCTGCTGCGATGGTCTGGTATCAGGGCGGCGTTTTGCTTAAGCTGTTTTTGGTGGTGCAGTTTGCGGCGATTCACGAATTATCCATCTGGGCGTCAAACAGCTTGCTTGCGGTTCATTCGCAGGTGCTTGAATTTTTCGGCAACGGAATGGAACGCGAATGGTTATCGGTAAGTGCTTTTATGGGTTTGGTTTCTGTTTCAAATGTGGGCCTATTCCTTGCAGTGGGAATTCTCCGTGAGGGGATGACTTATTTTTTCATTCGGAGGATTGTGAAAGCGTACTGCTTTCCGCGCAGATTTGAAAAAAATGTGCTCCCGTATCTGCTGCCTGCCGCCGCGAGCATTCTCATTGCTGTTATGCTCCGCGTCTTGATGATTGCGGTCGAAAATAACGTGCCTGTCACGCTTTATGCACGATATCCGCTGATCGCTGCGCTCATTCCTGTGCTGGCGGTGATTTTGCTGTTTTCAAACAGCTTCAGCTTTGAATTGTTTCAAAAGATGGCTGCGTTTGAAGAGCAGCGCACGGAAAAATTAGTGCTGGAAAGTCAGGTGTCCGGCTTGCAAAATTCTATTGCCGAGATGGAAAGCCTTTATGACAGTGTGCGCTCAGTAAAGCATGATATGAAAAATCACTTGCTTGTTTTGCGAACGCTGGTGCATGAGCAGTCCCCGGGCGGTGAGGCGGAACAATATCTGGAAAATCTGTATCCTCTCATCGAGCAGATGGACGCGCAAATTCGGACGGGAAATCCGGTGGCGGATGCTGTGGTGAACGCGAAGTTTCAATATGCAAAAAAAGTAATTCCTAATGTGCGCTTGGATGCGGGAGATTTGCTGGTTTCGAACGTTGTCGCCGTGAAAGCGTTTGATATCGGCATCATTTTAAGCAATGCACTTGATAATGCGGTGGAGGCTTGTCAAAGGCTTTGCAGGAAAGAGCCGGACGCAGAAACGCAGATTGTGCTCCGCTCCTTTTGGAAAGGAAATATGTACTTTCTGGAAATAGAAAATAATTTTGACGGATGCATTGAAAGGGAACCTGACAGCGAATGTCTGCGTTCGATGAAGCCCGAACCGGATGAACACGGCATCGGGCTGAAAAATATTCGAGCATGTGCGCAAAAGTATAGCGGGGATATGGATTGTATTGTTAAAGGGCGGCGGTTTATTTTATCGGTGATGATGAGAGGAAAGTAGGAAACGGCGTGTTTTGCACTGCTTGTGTGTCGTTCGTTACCATAAGAGCTGTTGTTGATTACATCATCTCTTTTCAGAAAGAAAAACGGTGTTATGCTGAAAGAAAAGAATCGATCCGTTCGATAGAAAAGAGGGAAATTGTATGAGAATTACAGGCAATGCTTTTTATCCGTACCAAACACGACTGACACAGCAAAAGCAAAGCGCAAAGGAAGAGCCGCAACAAGACGCTGTGCAGAAAGAAGAAAAACAGCAAAACACGGTTGACACAAACCAATCCAAACCGTTGACGGCGAGTGAAAAAGCGGAAAACTTAAAAAACTATTTTTTAGAAAAGTACAAAAGTTACGGGCTGACGCTTTCGTCCGGATTGACCCCGGCAAAGCACGGGGTAGCGCCGTCGTTTTCGGTTGACCCGCGCGCGATTGAGCAAGCGGCAAATGACCCGCAAAAGGCCAAGGAGCTGGATGACATGCTCAGCGCAGCAGTGATGATTGATTCGAATTGGTTCAATGCGATGAATCATCCGCCGGAGGTAAAAGTGTCGCTGTCGGTACATATCAATGCGGACGGAACATCCACAGGAATGCTGCGCAGAGAGTACAGCAGTTTAGAGGCAAAAAACAAGTACGGCGGCTTTGATGCCAACAGCTTTTTAGATGAGCAGGAAGAGCTTTTGAAAAACAAAAAATCTGATTTTGATTACGAAAAGGCTGTTGGCACCGATTGGTCGGAAAAGCTGACGGAGGAGCTTTGGCAGGAGCACTTAGAGGACAAAAAATGGCTGCGGCAGCTTAGAAATGATGTTCGCATGGAAGAATGGGTAAGCGGCCAGCAGGAAGAAAGATATTTTTTGACGGGAAAGAAAAATCAATTTATGGACGTAAAGGCGTAAGCAAAACGGGCAGTTTGCATGGCGCTGTGTTACGGTATGATGATAGGCGGGAAACTGAGCGAAAAGCGAGCAGTTTCCTGCCTTTTTTGCCGATGCGGCGGTGCTGTATCTTTGCTTTCGGTTCTAAGCACCCTGGTGATTTTCATATACATAACAACATGACTGCAAAAGGCAGACAGAATGAGAAAAGGGTGTGACACGATATGTGGGAAAAACAGGCGGGCGATGTGCCGGGCGGACAGCTCCACCCGTGGAAGGAACAGAGAAAGCGCGCGCAGGATATGGGCGAGGATGCAAGTGCGCTGCTGTTTGTACAGCTGGTGCTTTGCGTTATGATTGCTTTGGTGGTGTTTTTTGCAAAAATGTCACAAGCTCCGTTTTTTACCGATATGCGCCAGCAATATCAAGAAATGATTTCTTACGGGGTGGAATTCTCATCCGATAACCCCATGATTCGATTTGCAACGGGCGGTGTGGACGCACTGAGAGAGCAGGCGCAGAAAGTGCTGGATGAATTGCAGGCGTATGAACCCGAAGCACTGACTGGAAGCGGCGGTTTTTGGCCTGTCAAAAGCCGTGAAGTGCCGGACGGAGCTTCTATGGAACGTTATGTGAGTGCCGAGGAGCTGACGATGCCCCTTACGGGTGTGTTTACTTCCGGCTTTGGATTTCGTGAAAACCCGGTGACCGGGGAAGATGATTTCCATGCGGGTGTTGACCTTGCGGCGGCGCAGGGAACGCCTGTGAAAAGTGCGCTCAACGGGCAAGTGCTGAAAACGGGTTACACGGATTCCCGCGGCAGCTATATCCTTGTGCGGCACGATAATGGGGTACAGACCCTGTATCAGCATCTTTCCTTTGCGGCGGTTCGTCAGGGACAAGCGGTGAAAGCGGGAGAAGTGATCGGCATGGTAGGCAGCACGGGATTATCGACCGGGCCGCACCTGCATTTTGAGCTGCGCGTGAACGGCGTGTGCGTTGACCCCGCGCCCAGTTTGCCTGAATTGCAAAAGGAGTGAGCGCATCGTGCGGCAGTCGGATCGCGCTTTGCTGCTCGGCGGCTTATTGTTTTTTGGCCTGATTTATGATTCCATGGGATTTCTGCGCATGGCGCTTTTATGCAGTTTTTTGCATGAGGCGGGGCATGTTTTAGTATTTTTGCTTTGCGCAAGGCGCTGGCCGAAGCTTTGCCTTGGGTTTGGCGGCATTGCGCTCAGCGGTGCGCAGAAGCTGGGGCAAAAACAGGAACTGGCTGTTTTATGTGCGGGCCCGGCGGTGAACTTTCTTTTTGCCGCCGGGCTTTATTTTGCTGCTCAGCAGCATGCCTCCTACGGAGTATACTTTCTTGCAGCTGTCAGCTTTTGCACGGGTGCATATAACTTGCTTCCGCTGGATTTGCTGGACGGCGGGCGGATTTTGCAGAATTTGGCGGCGGGCCGTCACACGCCCTTAGCCGCAAAGATTCAGCGATGGATGCTGTTTTTGTTTTGTACGCTGTGCGCGGCGGCTGGGTGCTGTGCCGCGCTGGAGTGGCGGGCCCGTGTTGCCGCGTTTTTGGCAGCGGCGTATATTGCGGTGCAGGAATGGGGCCCAAAGTCTCCTCGGCACTCTTTTAAAACGTAAGGGCGGCATGCCTTCACAGGTGCGTCAACATTTCAAATTGCTTTTTGAAAGAAAATCGAGTATAATAAAACCACTCTTGTGCAAGTGCAGGGGAGCTTTTGCTCCGCCTGTATTTGCAGCGAAACGCACTGTGAGCGAAAGAAAGGATGTCAGAATGGACGAAGCACTCAAAGCCGCCCTATCCGCCGTACAAAAGCCCGGACGTTACACCGGCGGTGAGCCGGGATGTGTCTACAAAGAAAAAGAAAAGGTAAGCCTGCGCTTTGCCTTTTGCTTTCCCGACACTTACGAGGTAGGCATGTCTTTTTTAGGCATGAAGATTCTGTATGAAATTTTGAATGCGCGCGAGGACATCTGGTGCGAGCGCTGTTTTATGCCGTGGGTGGATATGCGCCGCGAAATGCAGCAGCGCGGCCTGCCGCTGTACGCGCTCGAAAGCAAAGATCCGCTGAGCGAGTTTGACGTGATTGGCTTTACGCTGCAGTATGAGCTGTCTTATACGAATATTCTCGCCATGCTCGATTTGGCGGGGCTGCCCTTGCTGTGCGAAGAACGCACCGACGATATGCCCATTATTGTCGCGGGCGGGCCGTGTGCATGCAACTCTGAGCCGCTGACGGATTTTATCGACCTGTTCATGCTGGGCGAGGGAGAAATTCAGCTTCCTGCTGTGTGTGATACCATTATCGCCGGGCGCAAAGCGGGCCTGTCAAAACGCGAAATTTTGAAAAACTGTGCCGCCATTCAAGGCGTTTATATTCCGGCTTTGTATGACGTGGAATATTATGAGGATGGCCGCGTGAAAGAAATCCGCGCAAACGAAGGCGCGCCGATGCCGATTCGTAAGGCGATTATTGAAGATATGAATACCCAGCCTCTGCCGCAGAATTTTGTCGTGCCGATGATCGGTGCAGTGCATGACCGTGCACAGATTGAAGTGCTGCGCGGCTGTGTGCGCGGCTGCCGTTTTTGTCAGGCAGGCTTTTTATACCGCCCGATGCGCGAGCGCGATGCGGCTTTGCTGAGCACGGCGGGCAAAGCACTGTGCGAAAATACGGGCTATGATGAGATTTCCCTGACCAGCCTTTCCACCAGTGACCACAGCGATTTGGAAACGCTTCTCGATGATATGCTGGATTGGACACAAGATGAGCATGTGAGCATGTCGCTGCCTTCTTTGCGCGTGGACAACTTCTCCCAGAGCTTGGTGGAAAAAATCAGCCGTGTACGTAAAAGCGGTTTGACCTTTGCCGCCGAGGCAGGCACACAGCGTTTGCGCGACGTCATCAACAAAAACGTCACATGGGAAGAAATTGAACGCACCTGCAAGCTGGCGTTCGGGGCGGGATATACGTCGGTAAAGCTGTACTTTATGATGGGCCTGCCCACGGAAACCATGGAGGATATTGAGGGCATTGCCGAAACGGCACAGCGCATTGTGGATCTTTATTATGCAAACCCCGACCATCCGAAGGGCAAGGGGGTGCAGGTGTCCATCAGTGTGGCCTGCTTTGTGCCGAAGCCTCACACGCCGTTCCAGTTTGTCCCGCAGGACAAGCCTGAGGTTTTGAGGGAAAAGCAGCAGCACCTTTTGCACAGCGTGAAAAGCCGTAAAATCAGCGTGAGCTATCACGACAGCAAAACCAGCTTTTTGGAAGGCGTATTTGCAAAAGGCGACCGCCGTTTGGGCAAAGTGTTGTTAGAGGCTTACCGCCGCGGCTGTGCCTTTGACGGCTGGGAAGAGCACTTTTTGTTTGACACTTGGATGCAGGTATTTGAGGACTTGGGCGTAGACCCCTCATTTTATGTCCACCGCGCCATTGGCTTGGATGAGGTAACCCCGTGGAGCCACATGGACTACGGCATCAGCCACGATTATCTCGTGCGCGAATACAAAAAGGCACTTGACGCGAAAACGACGAAGCCGTGCAACCGTGCCTGCGCAGGATGCGGCGCGAATCAACTGCTGAAAGGGGGCGTGTGCTTTGATTACAGCAAGACTGTGGTTCACCAAAACGGGTGAGGCCTCCTATATTTCTCTCTTAGATTTGCAGCGCGTCATGCAGCGTGCGCTCAAGCGTTCGGGTTTGCCGGTTTGGTACACGCAGGGCTTTAACCCGCACATTTATATGACATTTTCTGCGCCGCTTGCCTTGGGGCAGGAGAGCCTGACGGAGTCGCTTGATTTCCGCTTAACCGAGGAAGTGAACTGGACGGCGGCATGCGACACGCTGAACGGCTGTTTGCCGCGCGGCATTCGCGCCGTGCGCGTCGAAGAAGCCAAGATGGACCCTTCGCAAATTGCGGCGGCTTGCTATGAGCTGAGCGTAAGCAAGGAGTATGCCGGAAAAGCGCGCGAAGCGTTTGACGCTTACAACGAAGCGGCACAGGTGATTGTCGTGAAAGAAGGCAAACGCGGCAAGAAAAAAGAGCTGGATTTAAAGCAGTATGCTCCGGTGCTCGATTATAAAAACAAAGACGGCGGGCTGATGGTTCACTTAACGCTTCCGGCCGGCAACACGTTTACGGTAAACCCTGCCATGATTTTGACATGGCTTTCCGAGAATCACGGACTGGAAAGCTATCGGGTGCAGATTTTGCGCACCGGCTTGCAGACCGCCGAGGGAAAAGCGTTTGTGTGAGTACCTATATTTTTAAGTTTTTTGCTGAAAATCGTGATAACGCTTGCTTTTTGAGAGGGTTTATGCTATCATAGTACAGCGTTATGTTCCGCTGTTCCATCAGCGGGGTTAATGTCGAACATTAAACAGGCAGTCCTCTGTCGGCGTATGCCGGGTATGAATGTCGCAACAGTATGGAGGAAATGAAAATGGACGCAATGAAAGTATTTACCGAAGAGCTTTTGAAAAAAGACGCTCCCCAGTTCAACGTAGGTGACACCGTGCGTGTTTCCGTTCGTATCAAGGAAGGCGAGCGCGAGCGTATTCAGGCTTTTGAGGGCACTGTCATCGCAAAGAAACACGGCGGCATCGCTGAAACCTTCACGGTTCGCCGCACTTCTTACGGCGTTGGCGTTGAGCGTGTGTTCCCGGTTCACTCTCCGTTTGTAGAGAAGGTTGAGGTTGTGCGCAAAGGTAAAGTGCGCCGTGCGAAACTGTTCTACCTGCGTGAGCGCACCGGTAAGGCTGCAAAGGTTAAAGAAGAACTTCGATAAGCTTCTAAGGGGGAGAATGAAAATTCTCCCCTTTTTGGTATTTATAAAGCGGTATGTTTTGCAAAGTCTGTCAGGGAAAGAAACAGCATGCCGCGAGAATGGGGGAGTTAAGGATGCAAAAGGCCGGACGTGCGGCGGTTGAAGTGTTTGATTGGTACGAATCCATTGTGATGGCAATTCTTGCTGTTGTTATAATTTTTGTGCTGGGCGGACGTGCCGTCGGTGTTGACGGAGAATCGATGTATCCGACATTGGAGGGTGGCAATCAGCTTTTTGTCCAGACCTTGACGGCACAGCCGACTTACGGCGATATTGTAGTGGCGGATAATTATACCGGTTACGGCGACCCGATTATTAAGCGTTTGATCGGAATGCCGGGCGACGTAATTGATATCGACCCGTCTACCAACCGCGTGATTCGCAATGGTGAATTGCTGGACGAGCCGTATTTGTCTGTCCCTACTTATCCCGAGGATTTACCGCTGCCGATTACCGTTCCAGAAGGTATGGTATTTTTGATGGGCGATAACCGAACCAATTCACTCGACAGCCGCTCTTCACAGGTAGGTTGTATTGACCAAAGAGCGCTTTTGGGTGAGGTAGTGCTCCGATTTTCGCCGTTTGAAAGAATTGAGGGATGACAAACCATGAGTGAAAATATCAATCACAGACAAATTCACTGGTTCCCCGGTCACATGATGAAAACCCTGCGCGTGATGGAGGCAAGTATTCGTCAGGTGGACGTGGTGTTGGAACTGCTCGATGCGCGCATTCCGCACAGCAGCATGAACCCGGAAATTGAGCGGATTGCGGCTGCAAAACCGCGGCTTTACCTGCTCAATAAAGCGGATTTGGCCGACCCGAATATCACGGCGGCATGGGTGCGCTATTTTAAAAATCTCGGCTGCGGCTGTGTCGCGATTACATCGAAAAACAGAAGCGGCATTGCGGCCATCAAAAAAGCGATTGACACCGAGCTGGACGAGTTGCTTTCCCGCCGCGCCGACCGTGGCATGCTGGGCGCAAAAATTCGCATTATGGTAACAGGAATTCCGAACGTCGGAAAATCAACCTTCATCAACGCGTTTACCGGCTCCAACCGTGTGCAGGCGGCTGACCGTCCCGGCGTGACGCGCGGCAAGCAATGGGTGAACGCGGGTGAGTATGAACTGCTCGACATGCCCGGCGTGCTTTGGAAAAAGTTTGAGTCGGATGATGTCGCGTCCAATCTGGCATTCATCGGTTCGATTAAAGACGATATTCTCGATGTGGAAGAAATCGCGATGCGCCTGCTGGCGCAGCTGCAAAACACCTGTCCCGACCGTTTGGAAGAACGCTACCGTCTGTCAAAAGACGACTTGGCGCTTGATGCTTATGACCTTTTGGAATGCATCGGCCGCAAGCGCGGCATGATGATGAGCGGCGGCGTTGTCAACACAGAGCGTGCGGCGCAGATGCTGGTAGACGAATTCCGCGCCAGCAAACTGGGAAGAATGTCGCTGGAAAAACCAACAAGGCCGGAAAAAGCGGAGGATGCGCAGGATGAATGAACTGTATCAGTTTGACGAACAGATGCGCGCTGTGCACGGTGCGATTGCCGGAGTGGACGAAGCGGGGCGCGGGCCTTTATGCGGGCCGGTGTGTGCGGCGGCGGTTGTTTTAAACCCCGACTGTCTGCCCGAAGGGCTGAACGATTCCAAAAAGCTTTCGGAAAAAAAGCGTGAGGCGCTGTTTGATGAGATTTGCCAAAAAGCGATTGCTTATCATATTGTGATGGTGGGCCCGGAAGTGATTGACGAAAAAAATATTCTGGGTGCAACGATGTTGGGAATGAAGCAGGCGGTAGAAGGATTGCAGGGAAAAGCACAGTATGTGCTGATTGACGGAAACCGCTGCCCCGAGTTAGACATCCCGTGCGAAGCGGTAGTGAAAGGCGATGCAAAATCAGCCAGCGTTGCCGCGGCCTCGGTTTTGGCGAAGGTATCGCGTGACCGTCTGATGACGGAGCTTGCAAAAGAGTATCCGCAGTACGCGCTGGAAAAGCACAAGGGCTATCCGACCAAACTGCATTATGAGCTTTTAGACCGGTACGGTGTGGCACCCATTTACCGCAAAAGCTTTTTGAAAAAGCGCGGGTACGTTTGATGGATGCGCGCACGCTGGGGGCTTACGGGGAAAGCTTGGCGGCGGCATATTACCGCAAGCAGGGCTTTGACATTGTGGCCGCGAACTACCGCACCCGTATGGGCGAGGTGGATTTAATTGTGGCGAGTCGAAAACTTCTTGTATTTGTGGAAGTAAAAACAAGAAGCCGCGGTGCGCTTGCGCCGGGGCGGTGTTCCGTGACAAAGACAAAGCAAAAGCGTATTATCGCCGCGGCTAAAGCGTATCTTGCCGCCCATCCTGAGTGGGACTGCGCCATGCGCTTTGACGTGTATGAAGTGACGCGGCAGGAAAACACGGTACAAGAGGTTTGCATTGAAAATGCCTTTATGGTATAGTGAAAGAGAATCTGAATCAAACGGGTTCAGATGGGAGCTTGTGAAAAGGTGAAAGGGCAAAAGCTGTTTTGCCGTGCAATGCTCCGACGGGAAAGTAAACAAGGCTTTAAGCAGCGGCGAAAGAACGGTCAGGGGTGGCTGTCAGCCGCAAAAAAAGCCGCAGTGACAACGAGGGGAGTGCAAAATAATGGAATACCGCAGCACACGAGGAAACGAGCAAAAGGTCAGCGCAGCGAAAGCCATTACAACGGGCCTTGCGCCGGACGGCGGGCTGTATGTACCTTGTGAGTTTCCGAAAATGCAAGCCGATTTATCCGGCTTGACGTATGAGCAAACCGCTGTAGAAGTTTTGAAGCTGTTTTTAACGGATTATGCGCCGGAATTTTTGGCCGATGCCGCTCAAAAAGCTTATGGCTCTTTTGGCGGCGGCGCGGGGAAAACCGTGCAGACCGACGGATGCGGAACTTTTTTGGAGCTTTGGCACGGGCCTACCTGCGCATTTAAAGATTATGCGCTTCAATTGATGCCGCATTTGCTGGTAGAGGGCAAAAAGATGCTCCATGATGAGCGACTGACCCATATCTTGGTGGCGACCTCCGGTGATACCGGCAAGGCCGCGCTGGCCGGGTACGCGGGCTTAGACGGCATTCGCATTTCTGTTTTTTACCCGCAGGACGGCACAAGCCGGATTCAGGAACTGCAAATGGTGACGCAGACGGGAGAAAACGTCGGTGTATACGCTGTGAAAGGCAATTTTGACGACGCACAAAGCGGTGTGAAACGCGCATTTGGCAACAAAGCCCTTGCGGAGGAGCTGGCGAAAAACGGAGCGTACCTCTCCAGCGCAAACTCCATCAACTGGGGCAGATTGGCGCCGCAGATTGTTTATTACTTTTATTGTTATGAGCAGCTTGTAGGGCAAGGTGCTGTCACGCGCGGCCAAGCGGTGGATTTCTGTGTTCCCACCGGAAATTTCGGCGATATTCTGGCAGGCTGGTATGCAAAGCAGATGGGCCTTCCCGTGGGGCGCTTGATTTGCGCTTCCAACGAAAATGATGTGCTTACGGAGTTTTTGTCCACGGGCGTTTACAATGCGCGTCGCCCGTTCTATAAAACGGAAAGCCCCTCGATGGATATTTTGGTGTCGTCCAACTTGGAGCGCCTTTTGTATCATGTCACTGGGGATGCCGCGCAGGTGAAAGCGTGGATGGAGCAGCTTGCGAAGGAAGGGCGCTATGAAGTGGGGCCCGAAGTGCTCGCAGAAATTCAAAAAACATTTGCTTGTGCGAGTGTGGATGCCGCAGGTGCTGCAAAGGAAATTGCGCGCGTTTACCACGAGGCAAATTATTTGATGGACCCGCACACCGCTGTGGCGTGCGCCGCTGCGCGTGAGAGAGCAGGGGAGAATTTGTGTGTGGTGCTGTCGACGGCAAGCCCGTATAAATTCCCGGTGAGTGTGCTGAACGCCCTTGAACAAGCCGTGCCGCAGGATGAGTTTTCCGCGCTGGAACAGCTGGAAAAGTACAGCGGCCTGCCTGCACCCGAGGCGCTGAAATCGCTGAAAAATGCGCCGGTTCGCTTTGACCGCACGATTGAAAAAGAAGATATTTTGACCGTGGCACGCGGAGAATAAACGCAAGCGTGAATGCCGATAGCATAAGTAAAAAGCCGGACGCATGAAGCGTCCGGCTCTGCATCAGGTATGCTTGTAAGTGTCACACATGGTTTCTTCTCCCAAAATCGCCATGCGGTTTTTTACCTTAATGCTGTTGGCGGTGCAGCAGCTGTGCCCGTCATTATGAATACAGTTTTTTACTTCACAACAAATACCGTTCAGTTTTTTTGTTTCGTTTTGCATGTTCAACGCCTCCTTTGCTCTTATTCTGCGTGCATAACGGCTGAAATATGCAGGGGGTTTTATGGCAATTTTTGTAATTGGTGATTTGCATCTTTCCATGGACGGGAAAAAGACCATGGAGGTGTTTCCGGGCTGGGAGCATTATATGCAGCGTCTGGAGGAAAACTGGCGCGCTGCCGTGCTGCCGGAAGACTTGGTGGTGCTGCTCGGGGACACTTCGTGGGCGATGTCCTTGCAGGAAACTTTGCAGGACTTTGCGTTTTTGCACACGCTTCCCGGAAAAAAGCTTCTTCTCAAAGGCAACCACGACTACTGGTGGACGACCATGGCGAAGATGGAGCGTTTTTTTGCCGAGCAGGGCTGGAATGACTTTGCCTTTTTACATAATAACTGCGTCATGCACGACGGCGTTGCCCTGTGCGGCACAAGAAGCTGGATGTTCGATGCAAGTGCGCCGCAGGATGAAAAGGTAATGGCGCGCGAATGCGGGCGGCTGCGCATGTCGCTGCAAGCCGCGGGTGAAGCAGAAAAAATTGTATTTTTGCACTATCCGCCCATTTACCCGAACGCAAATGCCGAAGAAGTGGTGGCGCTGCTGCATGAATACGGCGTAAAACGCTGTTTTTACGGACATTTGCACGGCGGTTCCATCCGATATGCGGTGCAGGGAAGGGTAGATGGCATTGAATATCGGCTTGTGAGCGCCGATTCTTTGAGATTTTGTCCTGTAAAAATTTGATTTATAGTAGCAATCTTAAAAAGTTTGTGCTATAATGATTCAATGTAAGTTTCAATATTGGAGGAAAAACCATGAAGCTCGTTAAAAATGAAAAACTGGAAAACAATCGTCATGAACTGCAATTTTCCATTGACGCCGAGACTTTCAATGCCGCTGTAAACGAGGCATTCAAGCGCGAGGCCGCTAAGTATAACATCCCCGGCTTCCGCAAAGGAAAAGCTCCCCGTCACATGATTGAAAAAATGTTCGGTGCGGACGTGTTCCACTATCCCGCAATCAACGACCTGTTCCCGGCAGCTTACGATGCAGCTGTCAAAGAGAGCGGCATTGAGCCTGTTGACCGTCCGGAAGCGGAAGTTGTTTCTTCCAGCACAGAGGACGGCGCGGTTCTGAAAGTGACCGTTACCGTAAAGCCGGAAGTGAAAATCGGCAAATACACCGGTTTAAAAGCAACCAAGAAGGCCAATACTGTCGAGGACGCAGACGTTGATGCTGAGATCGACCGTATGCGTGAGCGCAATGCGCGCATCGTTCCCCGCGAGGGCAAAGCCGAGAGCGGCGATACCGCAGTCATCGACTTTGAGGGCTTTATCGACGGCGTTGCTTTCAACGGCGGCAAAGGCGAAGAGTTCCCCTTGGTGCTCGGCTCCGGCCAGTTCATCCCCGGCTTCGAGGATCAGGTGATCGGCCATGAGGCAGGCGAGGAGTTTGACGTAAACGTCAGCTTCCCCGAGGAGTATCAGGCAGCGGAGCTTGCCGGCAAGCCCGCTGTGTTTAAAGTGAAGATTCACGAAGTCAAGGCGAAAGAGCTGCCCGCTGCCGACGATGAGTTTGCAAAAGACGTTTCCGAGTACGACACGCTGGATGAGCTGAAAGCCAACATCCGCAAGGGCATGGAAGAGCAGAACGAAAGCCGCAATGAGCTGGAAGTGGAAAATGCTTTGGTGGATCAGATTGTCGAGAGCATGGAGGCTGATATTCCGGCCTGCATGATTGAAACCCGTATCGACGAGATGGTGCGCGATTTCGAGTTCCGTTTGCAGCAGCAGGGCTTGAAGCTGAAAGATTACCTGAAGTACATCGGCGGCGACGAAGCAAAGTTCCGCGAGGGCTTCAAAGAGCAGGCGGAAAAGCAAGTGAAGATCCGTTTGGCTTTGGAGAAAGTTGTGGAGCTGGAGAAGATCGAAGCCAGCGACGAGGATTTCGACAAAGAAGTAAACCGCATTGCCGAGGCTTACAAGATGGAAGCGGACAAGGTGCGCGCCATTGTGCCTGAGGCAGAGGTGAGAAAAGATTTGGCTGTGAACAAAGCGATTGACTTCATTAAGTCCAACGCAAAAGTAACAGCGGAAAAAGCGACCAAGGCGAAGAGAACCACAAAGAAAGCTGCGGCCGCAAAAGCGGAAAAGACCCAAGAGAATACCGAAGAAACAGCGGAATAATCGTTTTGCCGAACCGCGGCGCCCCCAAAAAGGGAGCGTCGCTGCGGCGGACGTTTTATCGTGTGAGCGGCGGTGCAAAGCTTTTTGTTTCAAAGAGTGCCTGCACCGGTGCAGTTGTCGATTCACCGGGCTTTTTCGTGGACGATATCGAATTTTGCCCGATACATGCCAGTCGGCGTGTATCGGGTAATTGATTATTACCATTGGAGGTTCTTGTATGAGCTTAGTGCCTTATGTTGTAGAACAGACTGCCCGCGGAGAGCGTTCTTATGATATCTTTTCGCGTTTGTTGAACGACCGCATCATTATGCTGTCGGAAGAAGTGAATAATACGACTGCCAGCTTGATTGTGGCGCAGCTGTTGTATTTGGAAGGCCAAGACCCCGATAAGGACATCAGCTTGTATATCAACAGCCCGGGCGGTTCCATTACGGCGGGTATGGCGATTTACGATACGATGAACTATATCAAGTGTGACGTTTCCACCATTTGCATCGGCATGGCGGCTTCGATGGGTGCATTCCTTCTGGCTGCCGGCGCAAAGGGAAAACGCATGGCGCTGCCGAACAGTGAGATTATGATTCACCAGCCGCTCATCAGCGGCGGCGGACTGCAGGGGCAGACGACGGATATTAAAATTCATACGGATCATCTTGTGCGCACTCGTGAAAAGATGAACACCATTTTGGCGCAGCGCACCGGAAAAACCGTGGAGCAAATTGCCTTGGATACTGAGCGCGACAACTACCTGAGCGCGCAGGAGGCAATGGAATACGGCTTGATTGACTCTGTGATTACAAGCCGTTAAGTGAGGGATTTTATGCCACAAAAACGCAATAAAGACAAAGACATGATCTGTAATTTCTGCGGGAAATCACAGGCAGATGTCGAACGAATGATCATCGGTCCGGGCGTGAATATTTGTAATGAATGCATCGAGCTTTGCTACTCTTTGCTCGATGAAGAAGGTAAGCCCGATGTTCAGCGCAGAAAACAAGCGGCGCACCGCGCGGCTGCACCGGCTCGTCAGAATGTGCGCATTTTGACTCCGGCGCAAATTAAAGAAGGTTTGGATCAATACGTGATTGGGCAGGATTCCGCAAAAGTTGTTTTGGCGGTGTCGGTGTACAATCATTACAAACGTATTTTGTCCGGTGAACAAGGCGATGTAGACCTGCAAAAGAGCAATGTTCTTTTGCTTGGCCCCTCCGGCGTCGGCAAAACGCTTTTGGCGCAAACGTTGGCAAAGATGCTGAATGTTCCCTTTGCCATCGCTGATGCAACCACTTTGACGGAAGCGGGCTATGTCGGTGAGGACGTCGAGAATATCCTTTTAAAATTGATTCAAGCGGCTGATTTTGACATTGAGCGCGCCGAAAAGGGTATTATTTATATTGACGAAATTGATAAGATTACCCGAAAAAGTGAAAATCCCTCTACGACACGTGATGTAGGCGGTGAGGGCGTACAGCAGGCTTTGCTGAAAATTTTGGAGGGTACTGTCAGCAACGTTCCGCCGCAGGGCGGCCGCAAACATCCGCAGCAGGAGTTTATTCAAATTAACACAAAAAACATCCTGTTCATTTGCGGCGGTGCGTTTGAGGGCTTGGAAAAGCATATCCAAAAACGCACGGAGCAGTCTTCGATGGGCTTTGGAAGCCAGCTGAAAAAGAGCGCAGAAGAGCAAAAGAAAGAGCTTTTGCGCCTCGTTGAACCGCACGACTTAGTCAAATTCGGCTTGATCCCCGAATTGATTGGCCGTATTCCGGTGGTGACGGTGCTCGATGCACTCGATGAGGATGCGCTGGTTCGTGTTTTGCAGGAGCCGAAAAACAGCCTTGTCAAGCAGTATCAAACACTGATGAAGATGGATCAAGTGGAGCTGGACTTCACAGAGCCTGCGCTGCATGAAGTGGCGAAAAAGGCAATTGCCCTGAAAAGCGGTGCGCGCGGTTTGCGCAGCGTGATGGAGCAGGCGCTCATTTCCGTGATGTTTGATATTCCCAGCGACCCGACGATCCGCAAAGTGACCGTGACGGAAAAGACGATCAACGGCGGCAAGCCGGAAATTGAGCACGGTGTACCGGCGGTGCGTTACAGCGAAAAAGAAGAATAATTCTTTTTCTGTTTTGCATCTTTCTTTCGCTTTTGCTGAGCGCGAAGCGGAATGATTTATTTTATCCTACAAATCAAAGACGCCATGTGCGGCCCAGAGATTCTCTGTGTTTGCACATGGCGTTTTTTCGTGATAAATCATCAAAAATAAAAAGGAAAAGCAAATTGCCTTTTCGCCTGTTTTTCAAAAAGGCATTAGAAAACAGGGGGGCCTGAGAGATAGACTGCACGCCGCTCCATTTGATTAAAACGAAGTTCAAACACCAGCCGCGGAACTTGCATTTCCCCGTTTAATGGGTCATAGACATAATAGTAAAACAGGTCAAACCCATATAATACCAGACAGTGGAGATTGCTGTAAGGACGGTATTCCGTGCCGCTGTCGAACATGGTCCAAGTGCGCTGGCTCTGTTGTACCGGAGCAAAATCAAGTGTTGCCCAAAAAACAACGGGAGTTCCTTGAGAAACCAACTGTTTTAAAACAAATGGCTCTGCACCGGTTAAATCAAAGGCGCGCAGCACAGAACCCTGCTCTTGCAGATATCGATTGGCTGCGGCGCAAAGCGGGGCGGCGAAGCAGTAATAGCCAAGCCCGGAGGCATCTCCGCAGTAAGTAAGGGAGGGATCTCCCGAATAATAACCGTGCCAAGTACGCGCCAAAGGCGTAGTGGGAAGGTAGGTTTCTGAGATTTCCACTTTATCTGCCGGGTATCCGTAATATTGAAGCGCAATTGAAAGGCTGGTCGCTTCACAGCCGTTGGGAAGTTCGGGAAGCTGAAAAGTACCCTCCAAATTTAAAATGCGTGATGCAGCAGACAGTTCAGCGTCAAAAATGGATGTGTTTTCCAGCGATTGCAATAGACCAGGATGAGGCAAAGGGATTCCTAAACATAACATGAGCGTGGTGCAGAAAATGCAAAATAACATGCTTTTTGCACGGCGGAGCTTTGATTTTCGTTCTAATACGGCAGTATGCATCAAAAGCCCCCTTTGCTCCAGCGATTTTCTTCGTGTTATTTCTTTATGGTAACACAAAATTCGACAAGGTGCAACGGCGAGGCATACCTTTGATATCCCGGTGTTTTTATGTTATAATGATACCTATGCAATGAGGGGCTTTTTAAAACGCCGAGATTTTTATTTTTCCGTGTGAAAGACGATCATTGGCAAAAGCGATTTTGTGCTTTTGACCTTAGAATTTCTGCGTTCTTGTGCAAAGCGGTGCGCGGCTCAGTTTTGGAAATGCCCTAAAAGAAAAGGAGCTTACAGCTTTTGAAACAATATCAAGCGGTTTTATTTGACTTAGACGGGACGCTGGTTGATACACAGCGTGGAATTATTTTTTGTTTTGAACAGACTTTTGCACAATTTGGGGTTGCGCTGGGGGAAAACCAGCTCAAGCGCTACTTAGGGCCGCCGCTTCGGGAGAGTTTCGGTGAGCACTTGCCGCAGGACATGGTAGAACAGGCTGTGGAAAAGTATCGTGCACTTTATGACCGCTGCGGCATTGAGCAGGCGCAGGTGTTTGACGGAGTTTTACCGATGCTTAAGGCATTGAAAGAGCGCGGCATTGTCACTGCCGTAGCAACCTCAAAAATGCACGAAGCAGCACAAAAGGTGCTCGAATATTTTCACCTGAGCGAATATTTTGATGTGATTCAAGGTGCGTCGCGCGACAGCAGTTTAGATACGAAAACCGCAGTAGTGCAAAGAGTGCTCGAGCATCCCGCGCTGAAAGGCTGCCGGGCCGCGATGGTGGGCGACCGGGAGCACGATTTGACAGGTGCGGCAAACTGCGGCATTGATGCGGTAGGATGCATGTATGGTTATGCCCAGCCCGGCGAATTGGAAGCAGGAGAAACCGTGTACTTAGCTGATACACCGCAAGACCTGACAAAGTGGCTGATGCAATCTTGCCTTTCCAAAGGTGCATCTTATGAATGAAAGACTTGATATATCAGATTTTTGGAGTGTGATGGCCGGATACGGGCCTGCATTTTGGTGCGGCGTTGTTACCGCAGTTATTGTGTTTATTGCAGAAGCAATTCTTTGTAAGCGCGGAATTATTTTTGCGGGCGGGGAAAAGAAGATAGCTAAGGCACGGGCGGCGGGAAACATAATTCAGGCAACAATGGTGAGCTGTAGATATAAAGACCGCGGGCCTAATCAGAATACGGCGAACCGCATGTACATCGCGTCGTATGAGTATACTGTAAATGGAGTAAAAAGCGAAAATCAATCGTTTCAACAAGCATCGAGCCTCCGAGGAGAATTTATTTGTATTACATATCGAATCCTAAAAAGGTGTTTTCCGAATGTGATGCTGAGTCCGGGTATTGGCAAATTTTATTGTATATTGTCCCGGTGCTTGCTGCATTTTGTGTCATGAAGCTATTGGGGTTTGAAGGATAAGAATAAAGAGTGAAAACAGCACTATACGATTTTGAAAGAGAAAGCGCGCCTGAAATTTTTTGAGATGAACCTAAAAGCATTTTCAAGCGCTTGAAGATTGAGGTGCATTTCGGAAAAATATTTTAAACCAATTTTCAAGGCGATATATTCTTATGAGGCGGAGAATATGAATGGTTCGTCGGCACCTTAAAAAGCTGTCATGCTTTGATTTTGTACGGTGAATCGATCTGCGGGAATTTTGACTTTCCAGTTTGAAATAAAGTATTTGTCTTGCTTTTTCAGCCATTTCTTTATCATGCATAACAGCAGGACAGCCCTTGGAGAGGGGCTTTCATAAACTACTACGCTATCATATAAGGAGAAATCAAATAATGAAAGTAACGGTACTTGGCTGCGGAAGATGGGGCTCGTTTTTGGCTTGGTATCACAGCCGGCACAATGAAGTAATGGTGTGGGGCCGGGAGGGTTCGCGCGGTTTGGCAGAATTGGCAGACAATCATTCTAACCGTTATGTAACACTGCCGGAAAGTGTGCGCTACACCACTTCCCTGCAAAAAGCAGTAGATTTTTCCGATTGGATTGTCATTTCGATCAGTGCGCAGCAGCTGCGCTCTTTAGCGGCATCGCTGAACGAGTGTTCTTTAGAAGGAAAAACCGTTATTTTGTGCATGAAGGGTTTGGAGTGCGAAACCGGAAAACGCTTGACCGAAGTATTTCGTGAGGAAGTGACACAGCCTGTGGACTTGGCTGTTTGGGTTGGGCCCGGGCATGTAGAGGATTTTACCGCAGGAATTCCCAATTGCATGGTGGTGGATTCCGACAATCCGCAGACAGTGGAGCGAATTGTGGACACGTTCAGCTCGGAGCTCATTCGTTTGTATAAGGGCGCGGATTTAATCGGAACAGAAATCGGAGCCGCCGCAAAAAATGTGATTGGCATTGCGGCGGGCATGCTGGACGGAATTGGCGTAAGCAGTTTGAAAGGTGCGCTCATGGCACGCGGAGCGCGGGAAATTGCACGTTTTATTCGCGCAATGGGCGGAAATGAACTGTCAGCATATGGGCTTTGTCATCTCGGCGACTATGAGGCGACGCTGTTTTCCCAGCACAGCCATAATCGGCTGTTTGGAGAAAGCTATATCAAAGGGGAAGATTATCAAGCGCTGGCAGAGGGCGTGCCGACTTCTAAGGCATTGGTGTATTTAGGAAAGGAAAAGGGTGTAGAACTTCCGATTTGCCAAACCGTTTACCGGGTCATTTATGAAAAAGAGGACGCGAAAGAGGCGTTGAAGGCATTATTTGCGCGCTCGGTTAAAAATGAGTTTGCGCTTTAAACGGAGCGGTAAGAACCAAATAAAATCCCTTCGCATATAGTAAAAAAGGCGATACGCCAAACAACAAGGAGGGATTTTTCATGGCGGATGATAATATTTTTTTAAACAGCGACCCCGTGATTGACGAAAAGCTTTACCCCAGAGAGGCGGACGGTATTCTGCGCACGACAATCGAGGATTTTGACTTGCAGAATTGGAACGATACCCCGTCTGACGAAACGCCGAAAGAGTGTTCGTGCGGAACGTGCAGCTGCGGGCGCTGTACCTGTGGCGTGCAAAAGGATGCAGACGAGGAACAAGAAACGGAAGAAACCGAGTTTGTAGCACCGTAAACGGGTTATGGAGAAAACGCCCGGTGCTTTGTGAAAAGCAGAGAGATTCCGCTTATTGTGTAAAACGGTACTGCGTGAAAAGGCCCGGTTTATACAAAAGCTTCCGGTGTTTTTGGGTCTTCTCACTTTGCAGAGAAAAGTCGGTGAATCTCTTTTTTGCATAAACACTTTGGGTGAACAGAGCTGTTTGGCGCACGCCGCAGACTTTCTTTTCAAAGAAAGTGCGGCGTGCGGTTTAATATCGCCCGGGAAACAACTTTTACAGCAAAGGATAGTTGACGCGGGACAGAAAATAAGGGATAATAGAGAGCAGAACATACTGCTGCATTTCAATTGGATTTCAAGAAAGAGGGCGAGTACCTTTGGCATATTACCACTGTTTGTTGTTTGATGTAGACGGCACGCTGCTGGATTTCAGCGCGTCGGAGCAAGCGGCGCTCAAGGAAACCTTTGAGCATTACGGATTTGAGCGCAAAAAGGAAATGCAAGCGCGTTATGCAGAAATTAATGCTTCGCTTTGGGCGGCGCTCGAGCGCGGAGAAATCAAGCAGGACAAGCTGGTGATTCAGCGCTTTGAAATGCTGTTTCAGGAGTTTCAGGTGAAAGCAAAACCTGCTGAGGTGAATGAGTTTTATTTATCTCAGCTGGCGGCACGCGCGGATGCGTTTGAGGGTGTACAGGAGCTTTTGCAGGAGCTTGCAGAAGTGGCGACGCTCGCTGTGGTGACAAACGGCGTAGAGCGCGTTCAGAAAAAGCGCTTGGAGCAAGCGGGACTGACGAAATATTTTGACGGATTTTTTATTTCCAGCAAAGTGGGGGCTACAAAGCCCTCTCGCAAGATTTTCGATGCCGCTTTGCGGGAATTGGGCGTAGAAAACAGGGAAAAAGTTTTGATGATCGGCGATTCTGTAAAAGCGGATATCGTCGGAGGGAAAAATGCTGGGCTGGCAACTTGCTGGTGCAACTTTTCAGGACAAGATTCGGCAGGGACAGTCAAAGCAACCTATACGATTGAACATTTGCAGGAACTGATGAATATCGTTATGGAACCGGAGGAGCTTGTCAATGTTGGAAACCCGGAAAAACGCCATCAAATTTAATTCTTCAAACGGAAGCAATCAAATTGCAGGCTATTGGCTGGAACATGAAACGGTTCGGCCCAAAGCCATTTTGCAAATTTCGCACGGAATGTGCGAGTATTTTTCGCGCTATGATGACTTCGCCGCCTTTATGGCACAGCACGGTTACCTTGTGTGCGGCAATGACCATTTAGGACACGGGCAGAGTGCGCCCGACGGCGAGGAAGGCTTTTTTGCCGCGCAGGACGGTGCAGATTATGTACTGCGTGATTTATACCAGATGAATGCGCTCATCAGCCGGAAATACCCCGGTCTGCCTGTGTTTTTGCTGGGGCACAGCATGGGCAGCTTTTTTGCACGGCGTTATGCGGTGCTTTATCCGGAAACCATCAAGGCGTTAATTTTAAGCGGAACGGCCGGCCCGAACCCGATGGCAAAGGCAGGCATCGCCTTGACGGAAATGCTCAGCAAAACAAAAGGTCCGCAGTATCGTTCACGGCTGGTGTACGGCATGGCGTTTGGGCAGTATTTAAAGAAAATTCCCCACCCGGCAACGCCTTACGATTGGATTACCCGTGACGAGGAAATTGTTCATCAATATGCGGGTGATCCGAAATGCACGTTTCTGTTCAGCGTGAGTGCATTTCATGACTTAATGCGCACTTTGGACGCCGTGAGCTCTCAGCGCTGGGCAAACCGCTTGCCGAAAGCCTTACCCATTGCCTTATTTGCCGGTGATATGGACCCCGTCGGAGATTACGGCAAAGGTGTGCGCAAGGTGTATCAAATGCTGCGCAAAGCGGGCGTGAAAGATGTAGAAATGAAGCTTTATCACGGCGCGCGGCATGAGATTTTAAACGAAACAAACCGCCAGCAGGTATATGCCGACGTGCTGGCGTGGTGTGAAAAGCACATCGAAACATTGTAAACAAAGCATGGACAGGAAAAGAGGGGGAAAAGCCCCTCTTTTCGTTTGAGCGATTCAGGTTCGGAAAAGGGCACATTTCTTTGTGTGCTAAAACATCCGAAACAAACGAGGCAGGAGAAGGGATTTTATCTACCATGATATTGACAGTACAGCATTTAGAAAAATACTTCGGTGCTCAGGTATGTCTAAAGGATATCAGCTTTCAGCTGGATGCACAGGACCGCGTGGGAATTATCGGAGAAAACGGAGCGGGAAAAACAACGCTGATTCAGTGCATTACCGGCGAGTATGAGCCGGACGCAGGCGAATTGGTGTTCGCCAAGGGGACGGTGGTAGGGTATTTGCGCCAAAACAGCGTGCTTGACCCGACGCAGACCGTGTACGGAGAAATGGAAAATGCGTTTCGCCCCGTGCTGGATGCCATGCAGGAAATGCAGGCGCTGGAAAAGCGTATGGAGCAAGGGGAACACAACGAAGCGCTGTTAGAACGTCACGACCGTTTGCAATCGATTGTCGATGCGGCCGACGGCTACCACATGGATATGCAAATTAAGAAGATTTTAAACGGTATGGCTTTTGCGCCTGAAACCTATGAAAAGCGTGTGTCGGTTTTGTCGGGCGGTGAGCACACGCGTCTTTGCCTGGCAAAGCTGCTGCTTCAGCGTCCCGATTTGCTGATTTTAGACGAGCCGACGAACCACTTGGATTTCGCCACACTCGAATGGCTGGAGGAGTATCTGAAAGGTTATCCCGGCGCGATTTTGACCGTGAGCCATGACCGTTACTTTTTAGATACGGTGTGCAACCGCATTTTTGAGATTGAGGAAAACAAGCTCACCTCATACAAAGGCAATTACTCGGCGTATCTTCCGCAGAAGGAGGCCGCCGTTGCCCTTCAGCAAAAGCAGCATGATGCCGATGTGGAAAAGGCGGCAAAGCTGGAAGATTACATTGCCCGCAACTTGGTGCGCGCTTCTACGACTAAAATGGCGCAAAGCCGACGCAAGCAGCTGGAAAAAATGGAAATCACCGAAGCGCCGAAAACGACGCACCGCGCGCTGAAATTTCGCTTTGAGTTCGATGTGACTCCGTATAATGAAATTTTAACGGCAAAAGATTTAAGCATGAGCTTGGGCGGCAAAAAGCTGTTTGAACATTTGGATTTAAAGGTGCTGCGCGATGAGCGCCTGGTGATTGCCGGGCCGAACGGCACGGGAAAATCCACGCTGCTGAGAGTGCTGGACGGCAAACTGCGTCCGCAGACGGGAACAGTGCGGCTTGGGCCCGGTGCAAAACCGAGTATCTTTGAACAGCAGCAGCTGCGCCGTGCCGGAACGGTATTGAGCGCCTTGTGGGATCAATATCCCAAGATGACCGAACTCGATGTCCGAAGCCATTTGGCAAAGCTGAATTTCCGGGGAGAGGATGTTTTTAAGCCTTGCGCGGCACTCTCCGGCGGTGAGCTGGCACGTCTGCGTTTTGCGGAAGTTTTGCTCGAGCGGCCCAATTTGCTGTTTTTGGACGAGCCGACGAACCATTTGGACATTTACACGCGAGAAACCCTCACCGAAGCCTTGAGCGCTTACGAGGGTGCTTTGGTACTCGTAACCCATGACCGTTATTTGATGAACGCCTTGCAATGTCCGATTTTGTACTTAGAGGACACGGGAGCTGTGCGTTATGAAAGCTATGACGCAATGATGCACCGTGCACAGAGCGCGCCCGTTGAGGCAAAGCCGGAGAAGAAAGAACCGGCAAAGCCGGCATACGGAAAAGAACAGCGCAGAAAGCGCGCCCAGCTGAGAGAAAAAATTAAAAAGCTGGAGGATGAGCTGGAGGCCTTGGAGCTTCAGATTATGGACTATGAGGCGCAGATTAACGACCCTGAGGTGCTGAAAGACCATGTCAAACTCCATGAAGTGTGCGATGCACTGGAGGATACACGCTTTCGGCAGGAAGAGGCGCTGAATGAGTGGGAACAGGCGGTAGAAGAGCAGGAAGCCTATGAGCAAGAAGAAAACAGCGTACAGGCATAATAAAGCCACTCTATAAGCCAATCAAACAAAAAATAAAAACACACGGCACTTGAAACTCAGTGCCGTGTGTTTTGTTTTTTGCAGAAAATTAACCGGCAATTCCGATTTTGCCTGCCAGCGTTGTATCGGTCGAAAAACCGTTCAGGCTGTAAAGCACCAAAATGCGGTCATACTGCCCTTCGCTTAAAATTTGGTCGATGCGCTGATTGTTGGCACGGAAGTCAACAATCGCAATTTCAGCGTAGTGCTCGACAAGGTAGGGAACAAAGGCGTTTGCATAGCTGTCTTTGATGACGAGAAGCTTGCCTTCTCCGTTGCCTTTTACTGTGGAAAAGGCATTGTTTCCTCGAAGGAAAGCACGGTACTTGTCGCGGGTGTCAAAATAGGACAACTCGTATAAACCGCCTGTTTCATCCTGATACGTTCCGTCCTCTTGCTCTACATCGTAAACAACCAGCGGATTCGGGAAATCGGCATATTGAATGACATCGGGAACGGCGTTCCATTTGCGCGCCGAGGAATAGTTCGTGCCATAGAAATCTTCCACTGTTTTCCAGGGAATTGCATCATATGCAAGCGGCGTCATGCCTTTGGAGGAAACATAGCTTTCATAGGCGTAGAAGGCGCCGTCTGCCGTCCAGTGATGGTCGGTGCGATAGTAGATGTATTCGTCTTTATGTGCGCTCAGTGTGTCGCGCAAATCATACACGGTGGCTTTATCGCCAAGGCGTTCGTTCACCTTATCGAGCGCGGCACCTTCATCAGCGATAGGGGCATAGGCGGGAAGAAGATCCTTGAGAACCAAACTGGCAGAAGGCACAATCATCACATCCACCATGCCGGGATGACGCTCACACATCTTTTCCAGCGCACTCAGATTATTTTCAAACCGCGTGCCGATGGAAAGCATTTTGGCAAACATCATATCATTTTTTCCGTACCACACGCCGTTATTTTCGGTTTTGAGCAAAGCGCCCTCCACCATGCTTTTTAAGTTGATCCATTCATCGCGCAGCGCCACTTGGTCGCGCGTATAAGTGTCGTATTTTGCCATCCAGGTCTGCGTGGAGTCTTCCTCCAATACACTTTTGAGTGAAAAGGCAGGACGCTGTGCCAAAGTGCGGTTTTCCAGCTCTGAGCGTTCCCGTTTTGGCCAAAGCTCGTCCACCACCGCAAACACGCAGAGAAACGCGAGGAACAGAAAAATAATGGGATATTGCTTGAATGAAGCAAAGAATTTACGCATTTTCTCTCCTCCTCAGAAACGGAAATACAAAAACGGGCTGTTGGTGGCATCCACCATGTAGGCAACGGTAATGAGAAATACCACGGCCAAAACCAGCCCGCGCACAGCAACGTGACGCTTTAAAAAGGCGTAGATTTTCGTGGTAACAGGCGTACATGCCAAAATGCTGACTGCAAGCAGAACGCCGTAGTTGCGCAGGTAATAAAGCGCAGAAGCGCCGCCGGAAGGCACAAACATTTTTTGAAGCAAAAGCCCCAGCGACACGCCGTAATCACTGCCGACGAAGAGCGCCCAGCCGATGACAACCAATACCATCGTGTAAATGTGCGGCCACACGCGGCCTTTTTTCAGATGGGGCAGCAGCCACAGTTTTTCAATCATCAAAAGAATACAATAATAGACGCCCCAGAAGATGAAGTTCCAGTTGGCGCCGTGCCAAAAGCCCGTTAAGAACCAGACAACGGCGATGTTGAACAGCTGGCGGCGGATGCCCAGACGGTTGCCGCCGAGAGGAATGTACACATATTCGCGGAACCAGCTGGAGAGTGTCATGTGCCAGCGGCGCCAAAATTCTGTAATGCTGCGGGAGATATACGGCAAGTTAAAGTTGTCGGGGAAATCAAAGCCCAGCATTTTTCCCATGCCGATGCCCATCATGGAATAACCGGAAAAGTCAAAATAAATTTGCAGAGAATAAGCAAGAATTCCGAGCCAAACCAGGGGGGTGGAAGCATTAGAAAGCCCGATGGCGGCATCGCCGCCGCTTTGGCCCACAATGTCATACCAGAGCTTGGAAATGCCGTCTGCCAAAAGCACTTTCTTCGCCAAACCGAAAATAAAAAGCGAAATGCCTTCGTCCACGCGGTCTAAGGTGACACGCTGATGATAAACGTGAAGGCGGTCGGACACATCGCGATATTTCACAATCGGGCCGGCGATCAGCTGCGGGAACATGACAACATATGCGCCGAAATCAATCAGATTGCGCTCGGCTTTCACATCTCCGCGATATACGTCAATGGAATAGCTCATCGTTTGGAAGGTATAAAAGCTGATGCCCAGCGGAAGAACAATCCAATCGAGTGTGGAAATCGAAGCGCCGGTCAGCGCGTCGATATTCTGGATGAAGAAGTTGGTATACTTGAAAAAGCCAAGCATGCCGAGGCTGCCGACAATGCTGTAAATCAGAAATGCTTTTTTCAGTTTGGGTTTTGCGGCAAATTTTTCAATGCCGAGGCCGGCGGTGTAGTTGATGAGAATCGCGGCCGCCATGACGGGGAACAGGCGAACTTCACCCCATGAGTAAAACACCAAACTGCACAGGAACAAAACCGTGTTTTTCCATTTGCCGGGCGCTAAGTAATACAGCGCCAAAGTGATTGGCAAAAATCGAAATACAAACAAAATTGTACTGAAAACCATGAAAGAAATACTCCTTTATGCAAAAATGCATACAGCGCACAGCGGCGCCGTGATAAAAACTCCGCAAAAACATTTGTTTTTGCGGAGCATTTGCAAGGTCTGCTTTGTTAAAAGCAATTATTTCAGCGCCTCGTCGATGGCCTTGTCCACGTCGTCGTAATTTACGTCTGCGCCCGCCAAAGCCAGCACGGCATAGTCGCCTTTTGTCACAACACGGCCTTGTTTGTTCTGCTCATAACCAACGGGGAAATCCTCTTTATAGGTTTCAAACTGCGCCACAAGACCGTCACGGTAAGCTTCCATAGCAGCTTTTACGTCGTCCACCTTGCCGGAAGCGGCCTTCACAACCAGCACCGCGCCGGACTGGCCGTTTACTGTGGTGTACTGGCCTGCAAATTCTTCGTACAAATCAGACGCAAGATTCACCGTAAAGGTAAGATCATCCGCAGTGAAATCGGACGGATTTTGAATGTTGCAGACAGCGGCGACGGAGTTTGCAACGTCCGAAACATTATAATTGGCAGAGGAGCCGGAACAGCCGACCAACGCCATGCCCATCAGACAAACAGAAAACAAAGCGGCAAAAATTCGTTTCATAGCACACAGTTCCTTTCTGAAGAAAAAGTTTCCTTTTTTCATATATGAAATCATTGTACACGAACCGCCTTGGATTTTCAAGGCTTTTTCAAAGCATCGTCCGCTTTTTTACCTTTTATACACATCGATGACAAATTACTTGAAAAACAAAGCGATTCTTGACAGCACCGCCGCTTTCTTCTACAATCAAAACCGGAAAAGCGTTTGAAAAAACATGATAATAAAGAAGAGGTAACAAATGAAAAAATCCAAAATTGCTGCTGTGTGTGCGCTGGCGCTTTTCATGGCCGGCTGTGGGGTGCAGGAGGCAAGCACAACCACATACGCAATGAGCACAGTGGTATCGCAGACTGTTTGGGCGCAAAGCCCCGAGAAAGTTTGCAGCCGGGTACAGCAGGTTCTCACCGATTTTGAAAATCAGTACTCTCTTTATCGTTCGGGCAGTGAAGTGCTGGCAATCAATGAAGAGGCAGGCAAACAGCCGGTTTCGGTTTCTTCTGAGATGTACCATTTTTTGCAGCAGGCGCTTGTGTTAGAGAAAGGGTATGAGGACTGTTTTGCGCTGACGATGGCGCCTGTGACGCTGGCATGGGGAGTTTATACCGATACACCGCGTGTGGTGCCGACAGAAGAGCGGGAACAGTTACTAGAGCTGGTGGATGACAGCGCGCTGACACTGCTCGAAGAAGGAAAAGTGCAGCTTAAAAAAAGCGGGCAAGGGCTCGACTTGGGCGGAATTGCAAAAGGAGCGGCATGTGATGTGGTGCGTGCAGTTTACGAAGAGGAAGGAGTAAGCGGCGCACTGTTTGACCTCGGCGGAAATTTGATGGCAGTAGGGAAAAAACCGAACGGACAGGCCTTTCGTGTGGGCTTTCGTGACCCCGTTGAGGGACAATCTGCTGCGATGGCATCGTTTGAATTAAACGATGAAGCAATTGCGGTTTCAGGCGGATATGAACGCTTTTTTGAAGCGGACGGAAAACGATATGCACATATTTTTGACCCGCAAACCGCAGCGCCGGCAGAGAGTGATTTACTTGCAGTCGGAATCGTTTCCCCCAGTGGGATGGAGGCGGATTTTTATTCTACGGCTTTATATGTCGGCGGGCTGGAGCGCACCTTAGATTATATGAAGCAAGGCGGAAAAGCGTTGGCGCTGTCGGTCGACGGGGTGTTTTATGTGTCGGCTCAGCTGAAAGATACTTTCCGCTGGGAAAACGGAAAAGAAAGTGTGTATACATTGCAATGGATTGAGGCGGACGAAACATGAAGCGGTTTACCACACGAAAAACAGCCCAGCTCGGGCTGCTGTTTGCCTTGGCAATGGCGCTTTCCTTTTTAGAAATGCAAATTACGCCGCTGCTTGGGCTCGCACCCGGTGTAAAACCGGGGCTTGCCAATGTGGTGGTGATGTACAGCATGGTTTCGATGGGGGCTTTTTCAGGGCTCGTCCTGACACTGCTGAAAGCGGGTTTTGTTTTAATGGTGCAGGGCCCGATGGCGGCGGTGCTGAGTTTATGCGGCGGGCTTTGCGCATTGGGCGCAATGGTGCTGGTGCACAAGCTGAAAGGGACGGACTTTATGCTGGCGGTTACCGGAGCTGTATTGCATAACGCCGGACAGCTTGCGGCGCTTTCGTTCCTTTTTATCCAAAGCGGCTATACGTTTTATTACGCGCCGGTGCTGCTTATATCCGGGCTTTGCATGGGAACTTTGACGTCGTGGCTGCTCAAACACATGCGCACGCGGATGAAAAAATGGGACTCGTAAGAGTTAAAAAATCTTTATTGAGAATTTTTATCAATAAACACTTGACATTATTAACGAGGTGCGCTATAATAACATCAGACAGCAGAAAGGCTGTTGGTTCGTTAGGAACAAATGGATGAAAAATAAAATGTTTATGAATGTTTTGGAGGTAATGAAAATGGCTAAGTTTGTTTGCACCGTATGTGGTTATGTTCATGAGGGCGACGCTGCTCCCGAGTTCTGCCCGATCTGCAAGGCTCCCGCTGAGAAGTTCATCGAGCAGAGCGGCAACATGACTTGGGCTGCTGAGCACGTTGTAGGCGTTGCAAAGGGCGTTGACGAGGAGATCATCCAGGGTCTGCGCGAGAACTTCATGGGCGAGTGCACTGAGGTTGGTATGTACCTGGCAATGGCTCGTGTGGCTCATCGTGAGGGCTATCCTGAGATCGGCCTGTACTGGGAGAAAGCTGCTTACGAAGAGGCAGAGCATGCTTCCAAGTTTGCTGAGCTGCTCGGCGAAGTTGTGACCGACTCCACCAAGAAGAACCTCGAGATGCGCGTTGAGGCTGAGAACGGTGCAACCGCTGGTAAAACCGCACTCGCTAAGAAGGCAAAAGAGCTGGGCTTGGATGCGATCCATGACACTGTTCACGAGATGGCTCGCGACGAGGCTCGTCACGGCAAAGCTTTTGCTGGCCTGCTGGCTCGTTACTTCGGCTGATTACAAACGACATAATGCAAAACGTCTGCCGCAAGGCAGGCGTTTTGTATTTTCTCATTGATGTAAAAAAACATCCGAAATTTTGGGAGCGGGTTTCTCTCCAAAATTTCGGATGTTTCTTTTATTTGCAGTTTGTTTGATGAAAAATTTGAAGCAAGCGGGCACTAAGATTTCCGCCGCCGCTCTTCGCTTTTGAAAATGCAGCGCGTTGGAAAGCGGGGCAGCATACGCATAGGGTTGTTCCTTATCGGTTTTTATGTTACGATATGTGATATCGGCGCACACAGAATGAGAGAACGCTCTTTATTCAAACATTTGATGAACCATTCGTGCGCCTGTGCGCGGGCAGACAAAAACCTCTTGTTTCGCGTTGCACACGGCGAGGAAAACATCCTCCAATTGAAAGCCCTGTTTTTTCAGTTCCTTCAGCAATGTGGATTCGTTTAAGCTGCAAAATTTAAAATTGCGGCGCAGAATATTTCCGTCCATCACCAGTGTGGTGCATGGGTGCTCTTGGTTGGGGTAAAGAGATAAATCCGAAGGCGTTGCCGGGCGGTACTCTGCTTTCGGCAAAATGCTGATATGGCCGTTGGTTTCCAAAACGGCAGTGTCAATTTGCGATAAATCAAAATATCCGGCGGTGCGGCACTGGGTTAAAAACTCGGCCGTGTCCATGCGAGCGTGGAGCAAATTTTTCTCGTAAAGCTTATTATGCTCGAACAGGATAACAGGTTTTCCGTTGAAAAAATTGCGCAGAACTGCTGATTTGCAGCTGAAAAAGTTGATGAAAAAGGCAAATGCTGCATACACTGCAATGGCGAGAAGTGCCGGCCAGTATTCTCCTTCGATATCAATCGCAAGGTCGGCGGCAATGGAGCCCACCGTGATGCCGCTGATGTAATCAAATAAATTCATTTGACTGACTTGACGGTTACCGGCAATTTTCGTGAAGATAAACATGGCGGCAACTGACAAAACGGAAGTATATAAAATGCGAACAAACATAAAAAGCTCCTTTCAAAAAGGGGATAGAAAAAAGCAGAATGGATAAACCCATATGCTGCGATTATTTTTGCCGCAGTGCGGTGCGGTTATGCGTTTGCAATAAGCGACGGCAGAACTTTATGGAATTTTGAAAGCGGAGAGGATGGCGAACTTGAAACATATTTTTATTGTGAATCCGATTTCGGGAAAAGCGGATGCCGGGTTATATCTTGTGCCGGATTTGCTGGACGCGGCAAAGCGCAATGAAATTGATTATGAAATATTGGTAACGGAATATCCCGGCCATGCCAAAGATTTAGCGCTGGAACGTGCCAGAGGCGAGCAAGCTGTGCGCGTTTACGCATGCGGCGGCGACGGCACGCTCAATGAAGTAACGGAAGGCGTATTTTTATCGCAGAACCCGCAAGCGGAAATTGCCTGTGTTCCGTGCGGCTCCGGTAACGACTTTATCCGAAACTTTGGCGAGGCAGAAGACTTTTTAAACTTAGACGCGCTGATTCAAGGAAGCGGCGTTGGCATAGATTTAATGCAGACGCATAAAGGAGTGGCGACGGCCATTTGCTCTGTCGGCATTGATGCCGATATCGCATACGGCATTCCGCGCTTTCGCCGCGTTCCGCTGTGCGGAGGGCACATGGCTTATAATTTGTCCATCCTTCAGCGGCTTTGCACGAAAATGGGACGAAAAATGCTGGTGGATTTGGACGGGCGGCGCATTGAGGACGAATTTTTGATTGCCACCGTCTGCAACGGTTCGTACTACGGCGGCGGATTTTGCGCTGCGCCTCAAGCGGACATGCATGACGGATGGCTTGATGTGATTTTAGTCAAAAAAATCAGCCGTATGCATCTTGCCGGTGTTTTGGCAAAGTACAAAAAAGGACAGCACATGGACGGCGATGAAGTGGCGCGGCCGTATCGTTCCATTATGCAGCATTACCGCGCGCGCCATGTGCGCATTACCCCTTCCGACGGAAAAACGGCAATTGTCAACATTGACGGGGAGTGCAGGAAAGAGCGTGAGCTCCGCGTTCAGGCGCTGAGCAACGCCGTGCGCTTTGTTTTGCCGCTTCATTTATATGAAAAACAAAACCACACGGCACATTCGGCCTCAGCGGCAGGAATTTGAGCAAAGCTTTTAACAGTTTGAGAAATTATGTGCAAAATTTCATAAAAATTTTATGCTTTACCCTCTTGATTTTTACGGAAAATGTGGTTAAAATAAACTTAGCACTCAAGAAACAAGAGTGCTAAAACATTTCTTTGTTTACGATAATTTTTAAATAGGAGGAAGCAGGTATGAAAATCAGACCGCTTGCAGACCGTGTTGTGATTAAAAACATTGAGGCAGAAGAAACCACCAAGAGTGGCATTATCCTGACCGGCAGCGCCAAAGAGAAACCCCAGGTATGTGAGGTTTTGGCCGTTGGCCCCGGCGGCGTTGTGGACGGCAAAGACGTTGAAATGACCGTCAAAGTAGGCGATAAGGTTTTGATTGCGAAGTACGCAGGCACCGAAGTGAAGGTGGACGGTGAAGAGTGCGTTATCGTTCGCCAGGGCGATATTCTCGCAGTTGTTGAGTAAAACAAAACGCAGCTGACTGCTCCGAAGAGGGCAGGAAAACACATAATAATACACATGCATGAAGGAGTATGACAATTATGGCAAAACAGCTTTTGATGGGCGAAGAGGCTCGTAAGGCACTGAGCGCCGGTATTGATAAGTTAGCAGATACTGTAAAGGTAACACTGGGCCCGAAGGGCCGCAACGTGGTGCTGGGCAAGAAGTTCGGCGCTCCCCTGATTACCAATGACGGTGTCACCATCGCGAAAGAAATCGAGCTGAAAGACGCTTTTGAGAACATGGGCGCTCAGCTGGTGCGCGAAGTTGCTACGAAGACGAACGACGCTGCGGGTGACGGCACCACCACTGCTACCGTTTTGGCTCAGGCTCTCGTCAGCGAGGGTATGAAAAACGTAACGGCCGGTGCAAACCCGATGGACGTAAAGCGCGGCATGCAGAAGGCTGTGAAAGCGGCTGTCGAGGCGTTTGCTTCCAACAGCAAGAAAATGTCCGGTTCTGAGGACATTGCACGCGTTGCAACCGTATCTGCCGGCGACGAAGAAGTGGGCCGTTTGATTGCTGAGGCGATGGAAAAAGTAACTGCCGACGGCGTGATCACCATCGAAGAGGGCAAAACGGCTGAAACCGATGTTGATGTTGTGAAAGGCATGCAGTTTGACCGCGGCTACATCACTCCGTATATGGTAACCGATACCGAGAAGATGGAGGCTGTGCTCGATGATGCTTACATCTTGATCACCGACAAAAAAATCAGCGTGATTCAGGACATTCTGCCGCTGCTGGAGCAGATTGTACAATCCGGCAAGAAACTCGTGATTGTTGCAGAAGACGTGGAAGGCGAAGCACTCTCCACCCTGATTGTCAACCGTCTGCGCGGAACCTTCACCGTGGTGGCTGTAAAGGCTCCCGGCTTTGGCGACCGCCGCAAAGAGATGCTGCAGGATATCGCTATTTTGACCGGCGGTACCGTCATCAGCGAGGAGCTGGGCTATGAGCTGAAAGATGCTTCTGTTGAGATGCTGGGCCGTGCACGTCAGGTTCGCGTAACCAAAGAGGATACAACCATCGTTGACGGTATGGGCGATAAAGAGGCGGTTTCCGCTCGTGTGGCTCAGATTCGCACCCAGATGGATGCAACCACCAGCGACTTTGACAAAGAGAAGCTGCAAGAGCGTTTGGCAAAACTGTCCGGCGGCGTTGCAGTGATCCGTGTCGGTGCTGCTACCGAAGTAGAGATGAAAGACAAAAAGCTGCGCATTGAGGACGCTTTGAATGCGGCTAAGGCAGCTGTGGAAGAGGGCATTGTGGCCGGCGGCGGCACAGCTCCCATCAATGCAATTCCCGCAGTTGACAGCGTGGTAGATGCTCTGAGCGGCGACGAGCGCACCGGCGCAAAAATCGTGCGCAAGGCACTCGAAGCTCCGCTGCGCCAGATTGCGGCAAACGCAGGTTTGGAAGGCAGTGTCATCATCGACAAGATTTTGGCATCCGGCAAGACCAACTACGGCTTCGACGCCCAGAAAGAAACTTACGGCGACATGATTGCAGCCGGCATCGTAGACCCGACGAAGGTAACGCGCTCTGCTTTGGAGAATGCGGCTTCCGTGGCAAGCATGGTTTTGACCACTGAGAGCTTGGTTGCGGATGAGCCCGAAGATCCCGCGGCAGCTGCGGCAGCCAATGCGGCAATGGCAGGCGGCATGGGCGGCATGTACTAATTCGGACTTGCCGATCAATCTGCGTCTGCGAAATTTCGCTTTGACAATGGCTTGATGCGGAATTCAGAATAACAAACAGCAAGGCCGATGCTCACAACAACGAGCATCGGCCTTGTTCTTCAAAGAAACTCTTTTTTTAAGGCGTAAACGTTTTAAAGCTTTCCGATTGCTTTACGCAATTTGTAATGCCTGCTGTGCCATGCGTTTTCCGTAAACGCGGAACAGATCGGCAAAGGAATCGACATCCGGTGCAATGGCAACCGGGCCGATATGGATGAAAGGTTTTCCGTGGCAATGGCCGCCGGAATAAACTATCATGCCGTCTACCAGCAGGTGCGTCAATATGCACTGAATGGCAAGGTCGCCGCCGCCGTGAATATACCCCGCTGTTGCATAAGCGCCGCCCAGCTTTCCGGCAACGTCTAACCGGGACAGCCCTGTTTCCAGCCATTGCTTCATGCGTGCGGTTAAATAGCCGTGATAGGTGGGCGTTCCGATGATGACCGCACTGCTTTCTTTGACATAGCCGGCGTCTACGGCGTCGATGGAAAAGGTTTTTGCTTCGGCGTTGTCAACGCTGAGAACGCCTTGCGCGATATATTCAGCCATACGGGCGGTATGGCCGGTTTTAGAATCATGAATAATAGAAACTTTCATTTTTTATTCTCCTCTTTTCCTGCGCCGCACTCCGTTTTTTAGGGGATGGCGCTTTTCTCCCTTGATTATAGCAAATTTGAAGTTTTGCACAAGAGTGCAGAAATACTTTTAGTTTGCAATCTTGGCGATATTTGGCACTGAATGGTGCGTATAGCTCTTTTTGATTCGGATATGATAAGCGAGGGAACACAAAGGGAAGCCGAGTGTGTTTCCGCAGGATTTCTGAAAACCAGAAAGTTTCTGAATGATAGAAATGTCCTTTTTCTGTGAGAAGCCATGTTTGCAGTATGAAAAGTATGCAGATTCTATGAAGAATTCCTACACTTTTTGAAAGGCAAACACGAATTTCTGATTGAAAAATCTGTGCCTTTCTTCATTTTGAGAAACACCCCAACCATAAAAATGATGCAGCAAAAAACGCTTATCTTCTCAAAGAAATTAGGCGATTTATTTATGTGCATTTTCTCCTTGTCAGGAGAAAGATTGAGGGATGCTCGTTTTCGGAAATCTATAATACACCGTATTTTTGAAAAAACAAGAAAACGGTGAATATCGGAATATGAAATCGAGAATCAAAGGAGGGCTTTTGATGAAAAAGCAGCTGACAAGCATGGAGCTGGAAGGCTTTTCCAAGCTCTTGAGCACGGAGGCCAATACCATCCAGAAGTACAAGTCCTATGCGGCCTCTTGTCAAGACCCTGCGCTGTGCGAGCTTTGCGAAGATATGGCCGCAAAGCATAAGCGCCATTATGACCTGATTTTGAACGAAATCAACAAGGGATAAGGGAGGAATAGGCCATGAAAGAGCATTGCTTTGACGATTGCGCGATGATGACAGATGCGCTGGATTCTCAAAAGATGATTGCCCAGCAGTATAACCACTATGCCGGCGAGTGCTCCACACAGCAGAAAAAGAACAAGCTTCTCGATCTGCTGAACGAAGAGCACGAAATGCAGTTCCAAGTGTTCCAGGAAATGGAAAAACGCGGCTGGTATGAGCCGAAAGATGCCGACGCAAAGCAGGTAAGCCAGGCTTGTCTGCAGTTCCGTCAGAAAAAGAAGAATTTGTAATTCATCGGCAGGGCGCTGTGCTTTTCCGTCAAAGCACAGCGCCCGCATCGTAACGAAAAGGGTACATGAAATAAATTGGAAAAAGAAACTCCGCATCAGACCGCCGATTTGCAAAAAATTCGTGTATTTCCTGTGTCAGACGGGGTGTGTCGGTTGCATTATTTTGACTAATCAAGTATAATTATAAAAACGTTCTTTGGAATGAAAAAACGGCTGTGCCATTTTCAGAAAAAGAAGGAATTCTGCCACTTTTTGCAAGGAAAAAAGGCTTGCGATAAAAAACAAGCACGGGGCGTTCAGAACGGTGAAAGCTCTTATCCGGCAGGTGTGCTTCTGAGCGAAAAGGGGGAGGGTTCCAACGGTTTCAAAAACGCTGATTGGCATTTAGACAGCCGTGTTACAGCATAAAATCTAGGGCGCTTGTGCAAAAAGGTGCAGCGTTTATAAAAGGAGAACATATATGGCTGATAAAGTAAAAGTTGTATTGGATAAATCAGCAGATATTCTGCGCTTGCCCGCCATTGCGCTGCGCGGTTTAGTTGCCTTTCCGGGAAATGTCATTCATTTTGAAGTAGGGCGAAAAAAGTCCGTGGCCGCCATTGAATGGGCAATGAATAACCACAACTGTGTGTTTTTAACCGCACAGCGCGACATGGACGTCGAAGACCCCGGCACAAAAGAGCTGTTTTCTTACGGCGTGGTAGCGGAAATTAAGCAGGTATTGCGCGTGTCTGATGATTTGGTGAAAGTGCTGGTGGAAGGGCGCTACCGTGCGAAAATGCTGACGCTCGATTCCAGCGGCCGTTTTCTTTTGGCATCGACGAAAGCTGCCCCGCTGCGCGGCATTTATTCCGCAGACCCTGCACGCGTGGAAGCTTTAATGCGCTCGATCCGGGAAATGTTTGAAACGTATCTCACGTTAACGCAGCGCATGTCAAAGGAAGTGGCTTATCAGATTTTAACTTGTGAGGACGCGGCGCGTTTGTGCGATTACTTACCGGCAAACCTCATGCTCAAGTATACGGATAAGCAGTCCATTTTAAATGAGAGCTTGATGACAAACCGCTTGGAGAAAATTGTGGAAGTGCTGAAAAAAGAGATTCAGGTGCTTCAAATTGAGCGAGATATCCAGGGGAAAGTCAATGAGCAGATGGATAAAAACCAGCGTGACTATTATCTGCGGGAACAAATGCGCTTGATTTCTGATGAACTTGGCGACTATGAGGATACGCGCACCGAAGCGGATGAATATCGCAGCAAGATTCAGGCTTTGAATTTGGGAGAAGAAGCAACGGAAAAGCTGACAAAGGAAGCCGACCGCTTGTCTAAAATGGCGGGAAGTTCGCAAGAGGCCGCCGTGATTCGCACGTATCTGGATACCTGTCTTGCGTTGCCGTGGAACATTACCACAAAAGACCAGCTCAATGTAAAAAGAGCACAGGCAGAGCTGGAACGTGCGCATTATGGACTCAAAAAAGTAAAAGAGCGCATTTTGGAGCTGCTTGCGGTGCGCACCTTTGTGCCTGATATTAAAGGTCAAATTATTTGTTTAGTTGGCCCGCCGGGTGTTGGTAAAACCAGTATTGCGCGTTCGATTGCCGCATGCCTTGGCCGTAAATATGTACGTATGTCTTTGGGCGGTGTGCGCGATGAAGCGGAAATTCGCGGCCATCGCCGCACCTACATCGGGGCAATGCCGGGTAAAATTATGAATGCGGTGATGACAGCAAAAAGTTCCAATCCGCTGATTTTGCTCGATGAAGTGGATAAAATGGCGAGTGATTTCCGCGGGGACCCCGCGGCAGCGCTGCTGGAGGCGCTGGACCCGGAACAGAATTCCGGCTTCCGCGACCATTATCTCGACTTGCCGTTCGATTTAAGCAAGGTTCTGTTTATCACAACGGCGAACAGCCTTTCTACCATTCCGAAACCTCTGCTCGACCGTATGGATGTGATTGAGCTTTCCAGCTATACGCGCACGGAGAAATTCCATATTGCAAAGAAATATTTACTGCCGAAACAGCTGGAGGCAACCGGCTTAAAGCAGCAGGTGCGCGTGCAAAGCAGCGCTTTGTATGCTCTGATTGACGGTTATACGAAAGAGGCGGGCGTGCGTAATTTAGAGCGCGCCATTACGGAATTGCTGCGCAAATGTGCAAAGAAAATTGCATCTTCGGAAGAAGAAACAAAAATGACGGTCGGCGCTTCGCAGCTGGAAGAGTTGATGGGGCCGGAACGTGTGAAGCCCTCGTTTTTCAGCCGTGCCAATGAAGTGGGCATTGCCAACGGTTTGGCGTGGACGAGTGTCGGCGGCGAGGTGCTTCCGATTGAAGTTGTGGATATTCCCGAAGGCAGCGGCAAGCTGGAAGTGACGGGCTCTTTGGGAGATGTGATGAAGGAGAGCGCAAAGCTTGCAATTACCTATGCCAAAGTGCATGCCGATGAATACGGAATTTCGCGTGAGCGGTTTAAAACGTGTGATTTTCATATTCACGCTCCGGAAGGCGCTGTGCCGAAAGATGGCCCTTCTGCCGGTGTGACGCTCACCACCGCGCTGGTTTCGTGCCTTTCCGGCCGTCCAGTGCGCTGTGACGTAGCGATGACGGGTGAAATTACGCTGCATGGTCAGGTGCTGCCCATCGGCGGACTAAAGGAAAAAAGCATGGCTGCCTATAAAGAGGGAGCGAAAACCGTTTTAATTCCGAAGGGAAATGTGCCCGATTTGCAGGAAGTGGATGATGAGGTAAAAAGCCACATTCAGTTCTGCCCGGTATCTACCTTGAAGGAAGTGCTGGACCGCGCACTGCTTCCCGCGCCGAAAATTACCAAGGCGGAAAAGAAAGAAAAACCGAAGTTGCAACAAGAGCCTGTTTCTGCGCTTGTACCGCAAACGAGCGCAGAATCCGGTGTGCAGATTACACAGTAAGGAGAGCGGCAGGCAATGAATTATGCAAAGGCAAGCTTTAAAGCGTCTTACGGATTGTCTTCTCAGCTGCCCGCTTCTGACCGGCCGGAAATTGTATTTTCCGGTCGGTCTAATGTGGGGAAGTCCAGCTTAATCAATAAATTATGCAACCGCAAAAGCTTGGCCAGAGTGTCAGGCGTTCCGGGCAAAACGGCTACCATTAACTTTTATGAAGTGGATGACGTTTATTTTGTCGACTTGCCGGGCTATGGTTATGCGAAAGTTGGGCGCGAAGAGCGCCGCCGCTGGGATGAGCTGATTAACAGCTATTTTGCGAAAGCAGAGCGCAGCACTTTGCTCGTGCAGCTGCTTGACAGCCGTCATGCGCCCAGCGCGGACGACAAAACGATGCTGGAGTATTTGCGCCATTACGGGATTCCTTTTATTGCTGTATTGACAAAAGCGGACAAGCTGAAAAAAAGCCAGTATGAAACGACTGTGAAGAACTTCGAGGAGATTTGTGTACCGTACGGCTGCCAAGGAGTTTATTTAACGAGCTCCGACAACGGTTACGGAATGGACACCTTGCGCGAGGTGCTGAACCTTGCCGCACAGACGGATGACGAGCAGGTGCAGTAAGGGGAGAAGAACGTGGCATACGAAAGTTTAGCGGATGTGTACGATGCGTTTAACGAAGATGCAGACTATGATGCCCTTTATGAGAAAATTCAGCGCGTGCTGTACGATGCAGGAATTGAAAAAGGCATTATTGCCGATTTGGGGTGCGGAACAGGGGATATGACCCTGATGCTGGCACAAAGCGGCTATGACATGATCGGCATTGACGCTTCCGAGGAAATGCTTTGCATCTTGCGGGAAAAAGCGGCCGAGCTTGAAGTGGAAGGCGTTCTGCTTTTGCAGCAAGACCTGCGTGAGCTTGATTTATACGGTACGATTGACGCGGCGATTTCCACTTTTGATACTTTCAACCATATCGGGCCGTATCCGGAGTTTGAAAAGGCTCTTGTGAGGAGCGCGCTGTTTTTGGAGCCGGGCGGCATTTTTCTGTTTGATTTGAATACGCCGTATAAGCATGAACAGATTCTTGCAAACCATACCTATGAGATGGAAGCGCAGGATGTGATCTGCCTGTGGAAAAACCGGTATGACCCTGAGCACAGGGCAACGCATATCTGCGTGGAAATTCAAGATAAGGAAACAGGCGAGCGGGAGATTGATTCGTTTGTGGAGTATGCCTATACACTGGAACAAGTGCGCCGCGCGTGTGAAGAAGCGGGCTTGGATATCGTCGAGATTTGCGACGGTGAAACGTTCGGGGCATTGACGGATCGTTCACAGAGATATTGCATTACGGCTGTGAAACGCAGCGATAAAAATTGTAATGCCATTTATCAATCGAAGGAGAATTGAACCATGGGAAGATTGATTCGTGCGATTTCTGAAAACGGAGGCGTGCTGTTTTGTGCGGTAGATGCAACCGATATCGTGCGCAAAGCGGAAGAGTATCATAAAACGAGTGCAGTTACAACGGCAGCGCTGGGGCGCTTACTGACAGCGGGCGCGATGATGGGGGCGATGCTCAAGCATGAGGATGACAGCCTGACGCTGCGCATGAAAGGTGACGGCCCGGCCGGAACTGTGCTGGTTGTTGCAAACGGCGCAGGCCATGTAAAGGGATATGTGGCAAACCCGGTAGTGGAGCTGCCGCTTCGTCCGGATGGAAAGCTCAACGTGGGCGCGGCTGTGGGCCATGACGGAACCTTGACCGTAATTAAAGATATGGGCTTAAAAGAGCCGTATGTAGGCCAAATTCGTCTTGTAAGCGGTGAAGTGGCTGAGGACATTACGCAGTATTATGCCACAAGTGAGCAGATTCCTACCGTGTGCGCGCTCGGCGTTTTGGTGGCGCCCGACCTTTCGGTACTTTGTGCAGGCGGGTATCTGCTTCAGCTGCTGCCGGGTGCGACCGAGCAGGAAATTACGATGCTGGAAAATAATATTGCCAAAATGCAAAGCGTAACCGACATGCTTTCGCAGGGAATGACGCTGGAAGATATGATGGAGCGCGCAATGGAAGGCTTTTCACCGAATGTTTTAGATGAGAGCGTTGCCTCGTATGTGTGCGATTGCAGTGAAGAGCGCATTGAGCGTGCTTTGCTCAGCTTGGGAAAGCAAGAATTGGAAAGTTTGGCGCAAGAGGAAAAGGAAGCTGAGGTGTGCTGTCAGTTTTGCGATAAAGTGCGCAGGTTTGACATTCAGGCGCTGCTGAAGAAGCTGTGAGAATTCAAAAAGAATATTGTGGTGAAAGATAGCTAAGGGAATGTTTCCTTTGGCTATTTTTGTTTTGTGAGAAAAGTATAATTGACTTAAAAATCGCCTTTAGACATAATAAAAAACAGGATAAGGGCGCTTTTTTCTTTTACAAAGCCCTTGGAAAGGAAGATTGCCATGATGAAGCAAAAGAAAAATACCGTTTGTACACAAGACTGTGCAAATTTTAACTCAGGATAGAATATCAATGAATTGAGGGAAAATAATGATCAATTTTTTCAGAAAGAATCCGTTTTTTGCACAATGATCTGTCATAGGGTGACGATCAATTTAGGGGATAGTTTATTTTATATTGTTTTGATGTGGCTGCTATATGACCTGACAAAAGATCCGTTTTACACCGGAATGGGTGGGTTTATGTTCTCTATGGCGGATGCACTGAACTTTTTCTGCGGCCCTATCATTGACCGATGCAGCAAAAGATGGCTTCTTCTGATTACCAGTGCAGTTCAGTTTTTTGTGCTGTTCGGATTATATTGTTTGTCTGCAAACGGCACGGTTTACGTTCCGTTGTTGCTGCTGAGTATTCCTGTCTTTGATTTGATGTCAAAAATGACATACTCCATTCATAATACGCTGATTCCTATTTTGGTGAAGAAAGAAGAGTGGATGACAGCGAATACCGTTTTATCTATTACCAATACGGGTATCGATTTGATGTTTAGTGCAGTGGCAGGCGTCGTTTTGGCTTTATTTTACCTAAAAACAATCTTTATGGTGAATAGTCTCATCAACTTAGCGGCGCTTGTAACGGCGATGTTCTTATTTCGTAAACTCTCTTCTAAAAGAGAGTTTACAGACAATGAAACGAGAACAAGTGTTCCAAGTTTGAAAGAGGTTTGGAAGGGATACCGAGAAGATTTAAAAAGTGGAATAATACTTGTAAAAAATAAGACGATTCTTTCGTTTGTTGTTCCGCTGGTTGGTCTGAGCTTATTTTATGCAATGATGCTGGTCGATTTACCGGCGTTTTCTGCGCGAATATTCGGTTCGGCAATGGGGTATGGGTTTATGCTTACGCTGCTTGCAGTGGGTTCCATTGCCGGAGCCTTGCTGAGCGGACAGCTGACAAAGCACTTTCGGCTTGGACGGCTTTTTCCGCAGCTTTTTGTTTTGGGCGGAGTATCGTGGATTTTCATGTCACTTTTCATTGAATCGGCTCCGCTGCTGGGCGCGTTTTTTCTTGTAATTGCATCCGGTTCATTAGGTGCTGTCAATATTATTTTCGTAACGCTTTTTCAGCAAATTCCCCCGCAAGACATGATTGCGCGAGTGAATACGGTGAACTTAAGCTTAATCGCGATTGCCTCTTTGTGCGGTTCGCTGTTAGGCGGTGTGATTGTGAAGTTTTCTGCGGATTTCATTCCGTTTCTTTTGTGCGGAGTGGGATACTTGCTCATCGGCTGGATCATGCGTGTGAATACACGCACAAAAATGCTTCCGACAATCGATAAGGTTCAACAAAATATTTTATAGTCTTTCGTTTATGATAGCGGCTCCCTTGGCGGAGAATTGTGCTTGCTGCGGGAGCGCTTTTTCGGAAAAGGAAAAGGTGTTTTTGCTGTTTCAAGCAATCGAATGGGGATATTTTGGCACATTATTTCCGCAAAAAATTTTTTTGATTTTTTTCGAAAAAAAGCTTGACTTTTGTGGAAATATCAGTTAAAATAAATATCGTCGCTCGGGAAGAGCGGTTGAAAATGCGGATTTAGCTCATCTGGTAGAGCGCCACCTTGCCAAGGTGGAGGTAGCGAGTTCGAGCCTCGTAATCCGCTCCATTTGTTGGCTTTCAGGAAAAAGCTTTTGAAAAGAAATGAAAAAAGTTCTTGACAAAAGCTTGCCGGTGTGATAAAATGTAAAGCGTCGGCTCTGAGATGGAAGTTTAGCTCAGCTGGGAGAGCATCTGCCTTACAAGCAGAGGGTCACAGGTTCGAGCCCTGTAACTTCCACCAATGGCCCGGTAGTTCAGTTGGTTAGAACGCTAGCCTGTCACGCTAGAGGTCGTGGGTTCGAGCCCCATCCGGGTCGCCAACTTTTGCCTCTGTAGCTCAGTCGGTAGAGCAGGGGACTGAAAATCCCCGTGTCGATGGTTCGATTCCGTCCGGAGGCACCAAAATGAAAATGCCGAGAAACGTTGATTTTCCAGCGTTTTTCGGCATTTTTTGCGTTTAGCGCCCAATAGTGGCTTTTGAAAAAACGGAACGAATGTAATTCAAACATTTCTCAAGCAGCAGAAAAATTGCGGCTTCATACCGCAGTTTGAAAACGGATTGTTTTGAGAATGAACAATCATCTCGAAAAAGAACGCAGACAGCGCACCATTTTACAGTGCGCTGTCTGTGTTCTTTTTTGTTTCAGCTATCGTTCGATGTATTTTTGTGTTTGTTGGGAGCTAGAAATAAAATTTGTTTGCGGATGGATGTCGGCGGAATGTACCGTCAATGAATCAGAACGTTTAACGGTGCGGCGAGGCACATCGTTAGGGGTGAATCCACTCATAGGAGATCGGAACTTCCCGCTGAAGACAGGCTGATTTTTTTGCGGCAAGACAGGCTCCGGCGCTGAAAAGTCCTTCTTTCAAATCAACCGAGCTGGGCGAGCCGTTTAAAACGGCCATAAATTCTTTTGCAAGCTCCTCATCTCCGCCGAAGTGATAGAGCCCCTTGGGATATTCAAATTGATGAATCGCGGTGTGTTTACCGTCGTAGTAGTCAACTTTTAATTCGAAGGTGTAAAAGTCAAATTCAGCGCTGGCTTTCGTCCCGATAAAGCGGGCTCCGCGCCGTCCGGCGTTGTTTTTTACAAGGAAAACCTGATGATAAGAAATGATCGTACCGTCCTCACATTGAAATAATGCTGCGCCCACATCTTCGTTGCCGGTGTCTTTGGCGAAACAGCACCACTCTCCGGAGGGTTCGCTTTTTTGATAATGCTTCACGACAAAGCTGCTTTCCGGGCAGGAATGATATTCGGGACAATCTTGACAGCGGAGGTTTTCGCGGCGTTCGCCTTTAAAATGCATTTTCGCAGTTTGAGCGGAAACTTTAACGGGGTGTTTTCCTAAGATATAAGTGATATAGTCGATGTCGTGTGTTGCTTTTTGCAGAAAGAGACCGCCCGTTAAGTCCGGATTTCGATACCAGCTGTGATAGTATACACTTCCGTACGGAACATTGTTGATTGCCTGCACCGTTACGACATCGCCCAAAACGCCGCTGTCTACAAGGTGTTTCATGTGCTGAACAATGCACGTGAAGCGCAGGGGAAAGGAAACAACAACCGGAGGTGTATTCGTTTTGGCACCGGCTTTGCACAATGCAAGATATTGTTCTTCATTGATGCACACAGGTTTTTCCAAGAATAAGGGAATGGACTTTTCCAATACCATCTGAGCGTACCGGGCATGAAGATTGCACCTTGTGCCGATGAAAACGCCGTCAAGCGGCTGGTTATTCAGCATTTGCTCGGCGTCTTCATAATAGACAGTATTCTGAAAGCGCGAATCTGCTGCCAGTGATGGTTTCAGTGCTTCCCAGTTTGGGTCTGCGATGGCAGCAACCTCAATGTCGGCGGCGATACCGGAAAAGGCTTTCATCATAGTTTCGCTGCGCAGGCCGTAGCCGATGAATCCCAGACGTTTCATTGTTGTGATCCCTCCAATGTCAGATTTTTGCTGATTTGCTCATTGATATACCGGCGGAATAAAGCGAAGTGGTTTGAATCGCAGGAATAATGTGTAAAGGAGATCTCTCCGAGGAAATCTTTGATTACCCGCTCTGTATCGCTTCTGCCGATTTGCTGTTCTAAAATTTGCAAAGCCCGAATGTCTTGAAACGCATCGCGTAACAGCTTCAAACGTATGCTGGGAACAGGGCATCCGTTGTCGCCGGGATAAACGAGAAAGGCGTCGCCGGACGGAAAACCGGGTTCAGAATCGGTTACTTGATAAGGGTTGATTGGTTTTTTGCTGAACTGGCTGTTCCAGAAGTTGTATCCCCAGCGCAGAAAACCGTCCAACCGTTCGAGATACATCAGTACGCCCAAAATTCTTGCACGCACCGACGGCATGGACAAAAAAATGTTCGGAACAAGTTTATCTTGGCAGCAGCACGAATAAGTCCAAATAGGACCGGTGCGCGTTTGGTTCAGAAACGGCGCAAGATGATCTTCAGCGACGACCGGGATAGACACAAGACCTTCCCGATAAAAATCATGGCTGCTGAGCGCATCAATAATAGGACAGCCTTCCAAATAGGGCTCAATCATGCCGCGGGCTTTTCGGTAGTGCTCCAAATGTTCCTGCGAAGGCTCATCGGAAATATGGAAAAACGTTTTTTCTTTAATTTTGAGGCGGGACAGTTCTTGCATCAGGCAGGGAAGAAACTGTGATAAAAAATCCGCATAGGAATCATCAAGTGCAGGAGTATCCCAGCCGAAAACAGTTTCAATCCCGTTGGGGGTATTGCAGTAAATTTCAGCGGCGTATTTTGCACCCCATTGTGTGAAAAACGGAGCAATTTCAAACCACTCAATCCCACACTCAAGCGCAACAGAAACCCACTTTTCCAAAAGCGAAAAGTCAAAAGAAAAACCGCTTTCGGTTTTTGTGATTTGGACAAGCTGGCCCGGCATGCGCCGGTCGCCGTGTTCGATATCCAAAGAAGGTGTGAAAACAGGGGTAAGCAGCGTGTCAACACCGTGCTGTGCGGCACAGAGGATATATTTGCGCGCAATTTCAAAAAATTCTTCCGAAAACATCGTGCAGCCGTATTGATAGCACAGACAATCGCTGTAAAACCATTCAGTGTGGCGCACTTTCTGCGGCCCTAAAGCGGTGGGGACAACATGAATGGGAATTTGTGTTTGTGCTTGAATCGTTCCGTTCCGGCTGGTGCAGGTGATGTCAAGCGTGAGATTCGAACTGCCGACGGGAACAAACACATCCACCCAAAAAATGCGGCTGTAAGAGCTGTTTAAGCGAACGGGATCTTCCGAATATTCCAAAAGAGGGTCAAAAACAAGACGCGGCTCTTTGAACAGATAATCCCCGGTTGCACTGGGAAGACAGGGGAACGAACAGGGAACTTGCTGTGCCTGAAATACGCGGACATCGCCGCCGGGACACTGCGCTGTGAAACGGGTGTAGTAATCGTCAAAATAATCCGGAGAAAAGCGACAGGAAATCTGCAAGGAAACCGTTTCTCCCCACAAAGCGGAAAGAGGTACGGTCTGCGGACTGAGATGCGGACAATCGGAAAAAAGCTTGTCCAGGCTGGAATGAATTTGCAGAATAACAGGCTGCATAAGCTGTTTGCCTCCAAATAAAAAAGAATGTTTTTTCCATTATAAGAAAAAAGAAAACCCCGCGTCAAACAAATAGCGAATCTTGCAAAAAAATAAACTAAAAAAACAAAAACAAAGCTTTGAAGCGAAGAAAGTTGAATTGCTTTTTTCGCTTTTTCGTTTTGTTTCACCGCGTTATTCGCGGGAAAAAAGCGGTAAAAAATCTTTTTTATTCGGGAAGATAGAAAAACTAAAAAGAAATTCCGCCGAAAAAGATAAAAAAAACGTCTGATTTTTTTTGTGTTTTACGATATGATGAAGATAACGGAAAATCAAGAAAAATATCGAACAAAAGGAGCGATGGTTTATGAAGCTTCGTTTAACGGACAGCACACTGCCTTTTGAAAAAGCGTTGCGTGAATTAGGCCATGTATGGGACGTTAGCCTTGGGGCAGACGGTGTGCCTGTTTTTTGGGAACAAAGCGGAAATCAGCTGGTTGTGAGAAAAAATGAGCAGGGGGAAGTGCTCATCAAAGGAAGCCGCAAAGTACATTTTTTTCGGGGCCTGAGCCTTTTGAGTGAACATATCAGCGAACCGGAAATTTTGATAGAAGAAACACCGGCGTTCCGAAACTTAGGTGCAAGCTTTGACCTTTCGAGAAACGCGGTAATGACGCCGAAAGCGCTTTTTAGGATGTTTTGCCGTGCGGCACTGATGGGGTACACAGAAATTTATTTGTATATGGAAGATACCTACCAGCTGGAGCAATATCCGTTTTTTGGTTATTTAAGAGGGGCGTTCTCAAAAGAAGAATTAAAGTGTTTGGATGCGCAGGCGTGTGAATTGGGATTAGAACTGATTCCGTGCATTCAAACGCTGGGACATTTAGAGCGCTTTCTCCACTGGGAAAGCAGTGCAGAATTGCAGGATACGCCCGATGTACTGCTGGCAGGAGAGGAAAAAACATACTGCTTGATTGAAGCGATGCTGAAAAATTGCAGAGAATGTTTTTCCACCCGGAAAATTCACGTTGGAATGGATGAGGCGATGAATTTAGGGTTGGGCCGGTATTTGAAAAAGAACGGCTTTCAAAGCAGTTTTTCCATTATGCTGGAGCATGTAAAGCGTGTAAGAGAGCTGGCGCATCGCTTCGGGTTTGAGCCGATGATGTGGAGCGATATGTATTTTCGCTGTGCCAGCCCCAACAATGACTATTATGAGGATGATATTGAAATTCCGCAATGGGTGCTTGAGTCTGCCCCGGAAGATGTTGCACTGGTTTACTGGGATTATTACCACCCCCAAAAAGAGTTTTACGAGCGCTATATTCGTCTTCACCAGCAATTTCGTGCGCCGCTGTGCTTTGCGGGAGGAATGTGGACATGGCTTGGCCCTGCCATTGATTATGATGTTTTTTTCCGAAATGCACAGCCGGCTTTATACGCCTGTTTAGAAAATGGAGTACAGGACATCATACTGACCACATGGGGGGACGACGGAGGAGAAACAAGCCCGCAGGCGATGCTTTTGGGATTTCAGGCTTATGCAGAGTTTTGTTATCGGCAGACACTCGATGAGGAATGGCTGAATCGGCGGTTAAAAGCCTGCACAAAAGCCGATGGGCAGGCACTTCGGATGATCAGCGGCTTCAATAAAACACCGCAGATGAGTGCTGACAGCGACTTGCCGAACGGCGCAAAATTTTTGCTGTATCAAGACCCGCTTTTGGGTATTTATGATTTGGATATTGAGTCGATGGGGTTCGCGCAGCAATATCGTAGATTGGAACAGGAATTTGCGAAAAAAAGGCAGGAACACGACGAGTGGGAAACGCTGTATCTTTTTTATGAACTGCTGGCACGCGTGCTGAAAAACAAAGCGGAGCTCGGCATTGATTTGTATCGAAATTACCATGCGGGAAAAACAGAAGCGTTCTGTATGCTTGCCGATCAGGCGCTGCAGGCAAGTGAGGACTGTACTGCGCTTTTGGATGCCTGGCGGGATTTGTGGGAGAAAGAGTGCCGCCCGTTTGGGTTTGAAGTTTTGGAAGGGCGCATAGCGTGGGTGATTTCACGCCTAAAGAGTACGGCACGAAAAGCGCGTCAGTACGGGCAGGGAGGAATTTCGCGCATTGAGGAATTAGAGCCTGAGCGGACACTGGTACTGCGCAAAGAAGGAACAAAATGTATGCACGGAGTGTATTTTTGGAAACAAATTGTAAGCGCATCAAAAGCGTTTTAGAAATTTACAGCATCCTTTTGAGAAAGGAAGGGTTTTATGCAAAAGAAAAAAATTACAATGGTGATTGCAGGTTTGGGCGGCAGAGGTCACGATATTTACGGTAATTATGCGATGGAGCATCCCGACGAAGTAGAGATTGTCGCCATTGCCGACCCGCGCAAAGAAAGGCTGGAGGTTGCGCAGAAGGAATGGAATATTCCGGCGCATCTTTGTTTTTCCACAGCAGAAGAACTGTTTGCCATGCCCCAAATGGCGCAGGCGGCAGTCATTGCAACGCAGGATCGCCAGCACGTAGCTCATGCAGAGGCGGCATTAAAAGCAGGATATCATCTGCTGCTCGAAAAGCCCGTTGCCATTGATACAAAAGGTTGTTTGGAAGTACTGCGAATGGCGCGCGAATATAAGCGCCATGTGGTAGTATGCCATGTTTTGCGCTACACGCCTTTTTACAACACCATCAAACAGTTTATCGAGGCCGGGCGCATCGGAGAGGTGGTAACCATTCAGGCCATGGAACAAGTGGGCTATTGGCATCACGCACACAGCTATGTGAGAGGGAATTGGCGCAGGGCGGATCAATCCAGCCCCATGATTCTTGCCAAGTGCTGTCATGACATGGATATTCTGCTGTGGCTGGCAGGTAAGCGCGCACGGTGGGTGAGTTCTTACGGCAGCAATTACCTGTTTCGGGAAGCTCATGCACCCGAAGACTCCGCAGAACGTTGTTTTGACTGTGCCGTTCGGGAAACATGTCCGTATGATGCTGTGAGATATTATTTGGAAAGCGAGAGAACCAGTGTGAAAGCAGGACGTGTGCACTGGCCGATTAACGTTTTGTCGCCCAACCCAACCAGCGAAACAATTGAGCATGCCTTGCGCACAGGGCCGTACGGTCGCTGTGTTTATCATTGCGATAATGATGTTGTCGACCATCAAGTGGTCAATATGCAGCTTGAGGATGGCGTGACGGTTAATTTTACGATGTCTGCATTTACGGAGCGCTGCTACCGAACGATTAAGGTAATGGGAACACACGGATGCATTGAAGGAAATATGGATGATTCTCACCTTGTTTGGAACGACTTCTTCGGGCATCGCGAAGAGATTGATCTGAAAGTAACGGACGGTTCTATGGCAGGTCATGGCGGCGGAGATGCTGTGATGATGAAACAGTTTGCGGAGCTTTTGGCAAGCGGACGTGATGATGAAATGCTTTCTTCAATTGAGCACTCGATTGAAAGCCATATGGTGGCGCTTTTGGCCGAAGAGTCCCGTTTGCAGAATGGGTGCAGCCTGCCGGTTAACTTGTGAGTTGTTTTATCTTTTTCGTTTTTTTAGGAGTTCATAAAATAGAAAATAAATTGTTGAAATACGACAAATAAGGCTTTGAAAATTGCAATTTAGTAATTTTTTTTATTTATTTTGCTACAAAAATATGATACAATTTTGTGCCAGCAAAAGAAAACAATAAAACAAGCGTCGAAAAAAGCAAATACATAAAGCTTGATTGTTGTTATACTGATAACAGAAAGGAACGCGGCTCATGCTTCCACACATTACAACGCTCAAGGAGGATTGCGATATGAAAAAATTGCTCGCACTATCACTGGCCTGTACAATGGCCTTGGGAATGTTAGCTGGGTGTTCCCAGAATAATGCCGGTTCAGGTTCGGCGGCTTCGGGCTCTGCCGGAACTGCGGCTTCGGCTGATGCAGGTTCCGGAAAGGCGCTTTCCGGTAAGGTGGTTTACTGGTCCATGTACACGGAGATGGAGCCGGAGGCGCTTGCCATTCAGCAGGCAGCGGATATGTTTATGAATGACTATCCCGACTGCGAAGTCGAAATCCAGTGGATTGGACGCTCTAATCAGGATGTGGTAGGTCCCGCGTTGGAAGGCGGAGAACAAATTGACATTTTGGACAATTTTTCTTACGACAAAAGCACAGAGCGCTACATGGATATCACAGATATGATGAACGGCCCGGCACTGGGACAGGAGGATAAAACCGTAGCGGAAAGCATTCTGCCTGTTTTAAACTTAGCGAACCAGCAGGGACAGGAAAAGGCCGGCTTGGATCCCGAGAAGTACTATGGCGTACAGCTGTTCCCGTGGGTGACGGGATTTTTCTACAATAAGGATTTGTTCCAGCAAGCAGGCATTGAAACCCCGCCCAAAACGTGGAGTGAATTTATGGAAGTCTGCCAAAAGCTGAAAGATGCCGGCATCAATGCAATTACCTGTGACGATGCGTACATGACGCTGATTCCCAACAACTACATTGCGCGCTTGATGGGCAGCGATGCCATTGCGGCGATGAGTGCTGATGCAGGCGATCCCGCGTGGAAATCGGAAGAAGTGAAAAAGGCTTTTGAAGCGATGGAGGCACTTTCTCCCTATATGTCGCCGCAGACAGCCACCAATAAATATCCGGCCGGACAGCAGGAATTTGCATTGGGAGAAGCTGCGATGTATTTAAACGCAAGCTGGATGCCCTCTGAGGTAGAGGAAACTGCCGGTGAAGATTTCCCGTGGGGCTTCTTCGCATTCCCGAAGGTAGAAGGCGGCGCAGAGGGCGAAGGATATGCATCCGTTGGGGGAATTCCTTTGGCAGTTTACAGTGAGTCGAAAAACCCGGAGGCAGCGAAAGAGTTTTTGCGCTATGTGGTGTCCAAAGAAGTACAGGATGCTTTAGCAGAAATGGGCGGTGCACCGGCAACCGTCGAAACAGAGTGGACCGGCCCGCGTGCGGAGTGCACGGATGTGATTGGCTCGGCCGATAAAGTGTCCAGCTTGAACTGCGACCTTTCCAGTGAGTTTGTGAGTGCGGTATTTACAATGGAAATGAACAAGGTTTTAACTCAGCAAACGACTGCTGAAAAGGCATTGACGGAACTGAATAATCAGGCCTCGAAGTACTGAGTGTGAATTTTTTCGGTTGAAATGGCTGCCGGGCATGCCGAAGTGCTGGCCGGCGGCCATTTTATTCTGAAATATGTGCAAACAAGGAGGGGGCAAGCATGAAGAAAGGCCTTCACAGAATGTATTTAGCGTTTCTTTCGCCCGTTGTGATTGCGTTTTTAGTAGCATATTTATACCCGGTTCTGCGCACGGTTCAGATGTCTTTTTTTGAGGTGTCTGATATTAGTGCAGATCGCTCAACATGGAATTTTGTCGGGCTGTATAATTACATCGACCTGTTCAGCCGACAGCTTTTTAAAGTGTCGTTTAAAAATATGCTGCTTATTTTCTTTGTCGGCGGCGTTTTGGTTTTCGTGATTTCCTTGTTTTTTGCGTGGGTGCTGCACAAGGGAATGATGATGGGAAACTTGTGGAGAAACCTTGTGTATCTGCCTACGGTAATTACACCCGTCGCTATGATTACTGTGTGGACACAATATGCTTATAATACGCGTTACGGTTTGCTGAAGACCATTTTTGAAACGTTGGGCTTGAAACAATTAGCAGAAATTCCGTGGACCAGCACGCAGTACGCCTTTTGGGCAATGCTGCTTGCATTCTGTTTTTGCAGCATTGGAGGAAACCTGCTGGTATATATGGCCGCGATGAAGAAAATTCCGGATGATTTATTTGAGGCGGCGTTTATCGACGGAGCAACGGAAGGACAGATTTTCTTTCGTATTACGATGCCGTTGATTATGGATAACATTCGTACACAGTTTACATTCTGGACGATTGGCTGCATTGGATTTTTCCTGTGGTCGCGCGTGTTCAGTGTGGTTCCCTCCGATCCGACCACCATCACGCCGGCCAGTTACATGTATGATCAAATTTTTGGCACAACCATCAGTGCAAATGCAGTGGCATCCGATACAAATGTGGGAATGGGCGCGGCAATCGGCGTTGTTTTGTGCCTTGTGACGGTTGCGGCAATGGCTGTAATTAACCTGATTTTCCCCAAAGAGAAATATGAGATGTGAGGTGTGCAGGCGATGAAGCGTTATCCGAAATTCTGCATTTATCAAAAACAATTGTCGAACGGAAAAATCAGCGGTTTCTGGGGCAAGGTAACGCACACTGTGGGAAAAATTTTGATTTTGTGCTGGTGTGCATTCACGGTGGCATTGATTGGATGGGTCATTATGGCGTCCTTCACGTCTACCAAGGATATTTTCCAAAACGCGATTTTGAACGGCGGGCCTGATTTTTCCGGCTATGAACTGGTAACGAAACGTTATCACATCATGGATTATTTTTTTAACAGCGTGCTGTATACCGTATGTGCCTGTGCGGGCTTGATTTTCTTTTGCGCGCCGGCAGCTTTTACAATGAGCAAGTTTCGCTTTAAAGGCAGAAGAATCTTTCAAACCTTGTTTTCTGTTTCTTTGGGACTTCCCGGTGTGATGATTTTGGCGCCGCTGTACATGATGATGGTGAAAATGAACCTTCATAATTTTCGGGGAACATTGATTATTGTTTACCTGTGCACCGGTATCTCGGCAACAACGGTTTATCTCATGGGCTTTTTTGCAACGGTTCCTATGACGATTTTTGAATCGGGCCTGATTGACGGGTGCAGCCATATTACATCGTTTTATCGGTTGATTGTGCCGCTTGCCAAACCCGGTATTGTCACCATTACCATTTTCAATTTTATCGGATATTGGAACGAGTATATTTGGGCGTTGGTCTTTTCCGGAAAACAAGCCAACCGTACCTTGGCGGTTGCGCTTCAAACGCTGGTTACCAATATGCAGACAACCGGAAATTATCAAGGCTTATTCGCCGGGGTAGTTGTTGTATTTATCCCGACAGTTTTGATTTATGTGCTGCTGTCGAAACAGATTATGTCCGGAGCAACGGCCGGCGCAGTGAAAGGTTGAGCGTATTATGTTAAAACCCATTCCGGTTCAGCCCCTTTTGAGCGTTACGGAGCTTTACACTCTTTATTATTTTCATCATCAAAGCGGTTATATTTTTTCCGGGGAAAGCCATGATTTTTGGGAGATCATTTATGTTGACCGGGGAAAAGCCAGCGGTTTGAACGGCCCGGAACCTTACACATTGGAGAAAGGTCAGGTGATTTTTCATCACCCGAATGTCTTTCACAATTTTCGAACCGGAGATGCGCTGACGCCGGATGAAAATGAAGACTGCGATATCATTGTGATTTCCTTTAACGGCAGTTTGGAGCCATTAGAGCAGTTTCGCGACCATATCTTTACACTCACCATCAGAGAACGCCGTTTATTTCAAGAGATTTTGGAAGAGGGCAAGCTGATGTACCATAAGCCTTTTGGGAAAAATCTGATTTATCAAAAGGGTATGGAGCAGCAGGAAGCAACACCGGGCAGCTGTCACATGATTCGCAATCTTTTAGAACAGCTTTTGGTGTCTTTGTACCGAAAGCAGTATTCCTGTCCGGCACAGGTGCAGGCTCTGCCGATGCAGTCTTTAGGGATGGAATATCAGATTGCGCGCCAAATTATTTTGTTTTTACAGCAAAATCTATATCAAAATATCACGTTTGAAGATGTGGCAGACCATTTTAACATGAGCGAAACCCAGCTGAAAAAGATTTTTCGAGAGGTAACCGGATACAGCGTAATGCAGTATTATCGAAAAAGCGTTGTTGGAAGGATTGAGTATCACATCAGGCAGATGGATATGAATTTCACGGAACTGGCAGATTTGTTTAACTTTAGCTCAATTCACTATTTTTCTAAATTTTACAAACGAGAAACAGGCCATACGCTTCGGGAATATCAAAAAAGTACGTTTAAAATTCCGGGCTAAGGCAGATGGCTTATCAAGAGGTAAATTATGGCGCTGGTAACACTGAATATGGAAAGCCGTTTTTTGCAGGGCAGCACGACAATTTCTCTGCTTTTGCCCGATGAGGGCAAATTGCGGGACGGCGGAAAACGATATCGTGTTTTGTGGCTTTTGCACGGAACGGGCGGCGACCACAGTGATTATATTCGAAAAACGAGTTTGGAACGCTATGTTCAGGGAAAAGACTTAGTAGTGGTGATGCCCAGTGCGCTCAACAGCGACTATGTAAACTGGAATGGCTTTGCGACAGGATTCTCCATGGAGGATTTTATGATACAGGAATTGGTGCCGTTTGTGCGCCACTGGTTTCCGGTATCCGATGCGCCAAAGGATAATTTTATCGCAGGATTATCCATGGGAGGCCGAGGCGCATTGATGCTGGGGCTGAAGTGGCCGCAGTATTTTGGTGCGATCGGCAGCATGTCTTTTGTGCCTTATCGTTTGGAGCACGACAGACAAGCTCCTGCTCTTCCGGCGCATCGGATGGAAAATGTGATTGCAAACAGCGGCGGGTGGGAAGATTATCTTTCTTCAAGCTATAATCTATGGGAGCGCCTTTTAAAGCAAAATGAGCAGGAGCATATGCCGCCGATTTATTTTTCCATGGGGGATAAAGATTTTTACTACCCTTACTGGCAGGAGTTCTCTTTGCATCCCGCCGCTGTCAATCAAGCGGTGTGCCGCAGGCTGGTACAAGGCTATGGACATGAATGGGCGTTTTGGGACAAAGAACTGCCTAATTTACTGGATTTTTTCTGTCGAATGAAATAAAAGTGCAGTGAACAACAGCGCCGCTGTCTGTAAAAGACAGCGGCGCTGTAACTTTTTATTTCGGGCAGTGAAAAAGCCGAATAAACGTGAGCTGCAATGTTTTCTGAGGTCCCAAGTTTTTTATTTAAAGGGCATCCTCACCGATTTTGTCCGGCGGTATATTGATTTTATTTCTTTCGGCGGTACATTGGCAATCGCTGCCAGAACACAACACAAACCAGTGAAATGAAACACAGTGCGCTGCATGCCAGCAAAGCGCTGCTCAAACTGATTTCTGAGATACGGCCGACAATCAAATTGATACCGATTGCAATCACACGCATAAACAGGGATTGAACGCTTAATGCTGTTGCGCGGTTTTCGTCCGTAATGCTTTGATTTTGGACATTTGTTTGAAGCGGGCCCAGCAAAGAGCAACAAATTTGAATTGCTGCGATTGCCGCAAACAAAACAGCAGACGGCACGCGAAAGGCCAGTAAAAAAGAACAGAGGGCAGAAAGCGCAGGAAGAAAAAGTAAAAAGCGGCGGGCACTCCAGCGCTTTGTGATAGAATCGGAAAAAAGTACACTCATCGAAAGAAGCTGCAAGGCGATGTGCACTGCTCCCATGAATGCCGTACTCCATCCGGCCTGCAAATAAAGCGGCTGACTTAAAAATACGAGCATCAGCTGATACACTTCTTGAATAACCGCCATTGCAAGAAGAAATACAATAAACTGATTTTGAAACAAAAAAGCCGGACGAAAAGAGGAAAGCTGCTTTCGCAGACTTTGAGCTTTAGGTGCGCCAACCTCTTGCAGACCAAAGGAAAGCAAAGCGGCAAGTGCGTAGGCGACAACCGTCCAAAACGCGGCAGCGCGAAAATTTTCAGAAAAGAAAAGGGAAAAACATCCGCTGGCAATCACCATGCCGAGTGTGCCGAAATAGCCGTGAATACTAAATACGCGCTGAGCATCTTGTTTGCCGCACGAAAGAAATAAAACGGTGTCATCTACACCCGACAGGCCGCTGATGACAACGCTTAAAATCAAACGTTCGCAAAGAAACGCCCCGAATGTGTCCGCTTTCCAAAAAACGATTTTAGAAATAAAAAACAAAAGGTTGCAAAAAAGCATTGTTCGACGGTAGCCGATTCTGTCGGCGATAACACCCCACGGAAATTCCAGTGCGATGCAAACGACGGAAAAGATGCTTTCAATTGCGGTAATTTGAAATAAGCTAAGTCCGCATGCCTGCCGATAGAGTGTGGCGACCGAACCATAAAATACCATTCCCTGAAAAAAGGAAATCGCGTACATCAAAAAAATATTGCGTTTTAGCAAAGAAAAAACCTCCCGCAGATGCGCACGGCGCATCGAATTGACTGCACAGCAAAAAGACCCCATTCGAGTGGGGATCTTCTTTTTTGTGAAATCAATGCGGAAGGTACATAAAAAACTCCTAAGACTTTTTATCAGAATGGAAAGAACAGATGTTCACCATGCCTGCTTTCTTTGCTTTATTGTAGCAGATTATTAAAGTAAGGTCAAGGAGTGTTTTGAAAAAGAAAAAGAGGTTGAAACCAAAAATCGCTGAGCATCATCAAACGTGCTGTAAAGATAAAACTCAATGAAAAAGCATAAGGGGATTGGTTATTTTCAATAAATTTTATTCACAATCTTTTTTTGCTGTGCACATTGAATCGCAGCAGAAAGAAGTGTAAAATGAGGGCGTATGAGCGTGGATTTCAGCGCACAGTTTTTTATTTGTATCAAAGGTGTTCGGAGTAATGAGGTTTTCCGTTTTTCAAAGAAAAGCGATGAGCGCTGCATGGAAAACGCTTGAAGCCCGCCGAATGCTTTTACGAAAATCAGATGAATAACGAGAATGAAATGATGAAAACAATGATGCTTGGAAAAACAGGCTTAACAGTACCCGTGATTGCGGTGGGCTGTATGAGAATCGGGGGAATGGAGCAAAAGGAGAGAGCGGCGTATCTTGCGGCGTGTTTGGAAAACGGGCTGAATTTTTTTGACCACGCCGACATTTATGGCAAGGGAACCTGTGAACAGCTTTTTTCGGAGGCACAAAAGGAAATTGGCGCAAAGCGCGAAGATATGATTTTGCAGTCAAAATGCGGAATTCGTCCCGGACGATATGACTTTTCCAAAGAGCACATTCTTTCTTCCGTTGACGGCATTTTGAAAAGGCTCCATACAGATTATTTAGACGTTTTGCTTTTGCATCGGCCGGATGCGCTGGCAGAGCCGGAAGAAGTAGCTGAGGCCTTTGAAATGCTTTCTCAATCCGGAAAGGTGCGTCACTTCGGCGTATCGAACCATCGTCCGTATCAAATTGAGCTGCTTCAAAAATATGTCAAGCAGCCGCTTTGTGTCAATCAAATGCAGTTCAGCCTTCCGTTCAGCACAATGGTCGCTGCGGGAATGGAGGCCAACATGCTGACGCAAGGTGCTGTTGACCGCGACGGCGGTATTTTGGATTACTGCCGTTTGCACGATATCACGATGCAGGCATGGTCTCCGTTTCAATATGGATTCTTTGAAGGGGTGTTTGTCGGAAATACGGAGAAATATCCGGAACTGAACAAAGAACTGGACGCTTTGGCCGAACAATACAGTGTAACACCGACGGCGATTGCAGCGGCTTGGGTGCTGCGGCATCCGGCGAAGATTCAGTTGATTGCGGGAACGACAAATCAAGAGCGCTTGAAAGAAATCATTCAAGGTTCCGAGATTACTTTATCACGGGAAGAGTGGTACCGCTTGTATTTGGCCGCCGGGCATATTCTTCCTTGATTTTTAGCGGAGAAAACCTTCCTTCGGCAACTTTGATGAAAATGTGACAATGTCACGGGAGCTGTTATTTTTTTGTTGTATAATCTCTGTGACAGAAGCTGGTCAGGGGTGAGGGTATGGGTGTCAAAAAGTTGAAAGCCGGCGAGGTGTTTGCCATTTTGCTGGGAGCAATCATTGGCTGGGGCTCTTTTATGCTGCCCGGAACCAAGTTTTTGCACACATCCGGCGTGATTAACACCTCGATTGGTATTTTTCTCGGCACAATGTGCATTTTATTGATTGAGCGAAGCTATCGGTTCATGATGCAGCAGGATATCAACGAAGGCGGAGAGTTTTCCTATGTTGTAATGTTTTTAGGAAAAAAGCACGGCTTTGTTGTGGGATGGTTCTTGTTTTTGGCGTACTTGAGCCTAGTTCCTTTAAACGCAACGGCGTTTCCTTTGGTGATCAACAAATGGTCGCCGGGGCTTTTAGATTTCGGCTACCTTTACACCATTGCCGGCGACTCGGTCTATCTGGGCGAAGTGCTTGTTTCTGCTCTCATTGTCTTATTTTTTACTTATCTGAACCTAAAAGGTACAAAGCAATCGGGGAGTGTGCAATTTTTTATTGTACTGGCTTTGATTCTTTGTGTGATTTTGGTGACGGCAGGCATGTTGATGACCGCCGATATGGACGCTTTTTATCAAAATTATGTTGCGGACAACGGATGGAATTTTGCACAGATTGCGCCCGTCATTGCCATTACGCCGTTTTTATTTATTGGATTTGACGCGATTCCTCAGCTTGTAAAAGACATGAATTTAAGCCGAAAGCGCGCTTCGGTTATGGCGGTTACGGCGCTGCTCATCGGCATGAGCTGTTATATTCTTTTGAACTTTTCCACGGCACTTGCACTGGGGCCGAAAGAAGCCTATCAGCAGGATTGGGCGCTTGGATACGGCGTACTGGAGCATTTGGGCAAAGCGGGATTTCTTCTGCTTGTGATTGCGTTAGGCAGCGCCGTTTCGGGCGGCATCAACGGCTTTATGATTTGTGCGGTGAAGCTGATTGGTGCGATGGGACGTGAGGATGTTTTGCCGCATGCACTCAGCAAAACAGACGAGCGCGGCGCATCGAAAAATGCCATTTGGTTTGTGTCGATTGTCGGCATTGCGGCGTGCTTTTTTGGGCGTGAAGTAGTCAACTGGGTAGTTGATATGTGCTCGTTCGGCGCATCGGTAACCTATTTTTATGTTTGCTTTACCACTTTTTTAAAGGCTGATGCACGCCGCATTCGTATCGAGGCGGCGCTGGGAGCGCTGCTGAGCATCTGTTTTGCGCTGCTGCTTGTAATTCCTGTCAGCCCTGCGGCGCTGAGTGTTCCCGCAAGGATTTTTTTAGGAATCTGGGTGGTTCTTGGAGCGGTTCTGTTTGTGCGTTTGTTTCGGCTGGAGCAGCCGGGGAAAAAGAGCAGATGACTGCCGACAAAGGAAAAGGCGTTTTTTGAAATTCGTTTGATTTTGGTGTGAGAAGCGGTTTCAAAACACTTTTTATAAAAAGCGGACGAAATGCCGTATCATTAAGGAGGTTTTCGAAATGAAATTTCTAGTCGTTGGTGGTGTTGCGGGCGGTGCAAGCACAGCCACAAGATTGAGAAGGCTGGATGAGAGTGCTGAAATCATTATGTTTGAAAAAGGCCCTCATGTGTCTTTCTCAAACTGCTGTTTGCCGTATCGTTTAAGTGAAACGGTTGGTGAAACGGATGCACTTGTTATGATGAGCCCGGCACAATTTAAAAACCAGTACAATATTGAGGCGCGCGTAGAGCATGAAGTGCTGTCCATCGACCGTGCCGCTAAGACGGTTCGCGTAAAAAATTTGTCCACGGGTGAAGAGTACACCGAAGCTTATGACAAGCTGGTTCTCTCGCCGGGTGCAAATGCGTTTGTGCCGCAGCTTCCGGGTATGGAGAATGCCAATATTTTCGTTGTAAAAAATGTAGTTGACATTGCAAAGCTCTATGAGTTTGTTCACAGCGGAAATGTGAAAAAGGTGACGGTTGTCGGCGGAGGCTTCATCGGTGTAGAAACGGCTGAGAACCTTGTGGAAGCCGGTTATGAAGTGTCACTGGTGGAAGCGATGCCGCAGATTTTGCGCATTTTTGATTATGACATGGTTCAAATTCTCCACAAAGAAATGATGGAAAAAGGCGTCAACCTGATTCTGAACGATCAAGTCGTTGCCTGCGAAGGCTCAAACCTGAAGCTGGCTTCCGGCAAGGTGGTAGAAGGCGATGCCGTTGTAATGGCGATTGGCGTGCGTGCAGACAGCAAGCTGGCAAAAGACGCCGGGCTGGAACTCAACGAACGCGGGGCAATCAAAGTCGATGCCAACTATTGCACCAGTGACCGCAATATCTACGCTGTAGGCGATGCCATTGAGGTGTACAATGCGATTACACACCGTCCGATGTCTTTGACCATGGCCGGCCCGGCGCAAAAGCAGGCGCGTGCCGCTGCCGACCATATCTACGGCCGCACGGTGCGAAATACGGGTTATATCGGTTCCAGCTGCATTCGTGTGTTTGATTACAACGCGGCAAGCACCGGCCTGACCGCTGCACAGTGCGAAGCGGCGGGATTATCCTATGACATTGCCTATGTCATTCCGCAGGATAAGGTGGGCCTGATGCCGAACAACTACCCCTTGTTCTACAAGCTCGTGTATGAACTGCCGACCGGAAAGGTGCTCGGCGCACAGGCTATTTCTAAGGGTGAGGCGGCAAAACGCATTGATATTGTTGCGACGCTGCTCAAATTTGGCGGTACTGTGGATGACCTGCGCGACTTGGAGCTTTGCTATGCGCCGCCCTTCTCCACAGCGAAAGACGCGGGCAATCACGCCGGTTTGGTGGCATGCAATTTGCTGCAAAAGACATTCCGTCAGGTGCGCGTGGATGAGGTTCGCGGTTTAGTGGAATCCGGCGCATGCATTATCGACGTGCGCGAGGAGCACGAGTACGCTGCCGGCCATATTAAAACTGCTGTGAATATCCCCTTGAGCCAGCTGCGCCGCCGCATGGATGAAATTCCGACAGACCGCCCTGTTTATCTGCACTGCCGCAGCTCGCAGAGAAGCTATAATGCTTGCCTGGCATTGCAGGGCCACGGCTTTGATCATATTTACAATATTTCCGGAAGCTTCTTGGGCATCAGCTTCTATGAATATTTCAACGATGTCACCCAAAAACGCGACCCGATTGTAACGGCTTATAACTTCAATTAAAACAGCTTTCGAATGAGTGCGGCGCATAGGGAAAAGTTTTCCCTGTGCGCCGAAATAAGAAAAACGGCAGCTGCGGGATCAAATTCCGTGCATGTTGTGCGATAGGGGAGAAGAAGAATGAAAACAATCGACAAGACACAATTTTTTGCAGGCGTAATAGTCTTACTTGTTACGCTTGCGCTTGGAATCGGCTTTCTTGGTTCCGGCATGCTAGTGTTCCGCATGCTGATCGGCCTTGGGCTGGGCTACGCGCTGATGCGCGCCGCGCTGGGCTTTGCGGGCAGCGCAAACCGTGCCTACAACACCGGTTCTACAAAGCTGGTGCGCACTTTGATGTTTCTGTTTTTTATCAGTGCTATCTTTTCTGCGGCACTTACTTTTATCGGCGGGGCGGATACTTACGGCTTATGGGTCAACCAAATTAACTTGGGCTTGCTCGTCGGCGGATTGATGTTCGGCGTCGGCATGGCGTTTTGCATGTGCTGCGCTTCCGGACTTCTCACCGATATGGTGGAAGGCCCGATTCGCGCCGTTATTACGCTGATTTTCTTTGGAATCGGCGTTTATATCGGCTTCCCGCTTCAAGCAACGCAGACGTGGGTTACCGACACATGGTTCAGCAGCGGCACGTTTGCAACCGGCGTTTACTTGCCCGATTGGTTTCAGTTCGATGGCTTAGACGGCTATCTGGGCGCGTTGATTTTAACGGGTATTCTGTGTCTGCTGGTTTCGGGCGCCGCGAAATGGTATGAGAATAAGCGCCGCAAAGAGAAAACTTATACCGGAGTCGGTTCCGAAATTGAGCAGGCAAAGGCGGAAGCAGAGGTACTGCAAGACGAGTCTGTTACTCCGGTTCTCTCGGAAAACACGATGTACCGCCTGTTTGCAAAGCCTTGGACGATGACGATGGGCGCGGTTGTGATTGCAATTTTGTTTGCCTGCCTGATGATTGTTACAAAGAGCGGCTGGGGTGCCTCTACTCCTTACGGCTATTGGTTTGGCCGTGTGCTGCTGCTCTTCGGTGTTCCCATTGAAAGCATTACCGAATTTACAAAGCAGGGTGCAGATCCGTTTGTTGTACCGTTTTTCTCCAATGCGATGAACGTGCAGAACATCTGCATCATCATTGGTGCGCTGGTTGCCAGCCTGACGATGGGCAAGTTTACCTCTCAGTTCCGCGAAGGCTTGAAGATTACCGGAAAGGAAATTCCGGTTTACATCATCGGCGGTTTGCTGATGGGTGTCGGCACTCGTTTGGCGAACGGTTGTAACGTTGGCGCATTGTATACCCCGATTGCCAATCTGTCGCTGTCCGGCTGGATTTATTTCGTATTTTTGTTCAGCGGCGGCATTCTCGGCAATATCATCAAAAAGCACTACTTTGGCATGTTTAAAAAATAAAACAGCAATATCTGTGTGTGCCTTGTGATGCAGACAGTCGAACATCATTCTGGCGGCTGTCTGTATTTCTTGAGAAAATAAGAGCACCCCTTTTCGGCGTTGTTGATGCGCCGTGAAGGGGTGCTCTTGCATTTTTCGATAGAGCCAAGGAATTTAATGAAATAAACCCGTCTTTAACGGGGCGGAATAGGCGGTGTGCGCTTATCGAGCGCAATGCCAAGCTTCAGCATTTGCAGAACGGCCGGTTTCATGCCGCGGAAATGAAGCCCCGTAATGCCGCACCGTGTCGCGGCGACAGCGTTTGCGCGGTTATCATCCAAGAAGATACATTCTTCCGGGCGAAGGCCGTACTGGCGAAGCAGCACTTGATAAATCCGTAAATCGGGTTTTGTTACCTGAATTTGACAGGAAGCAATACCACCTTCAAAATAAGCCCAGAATTTGCGGTCGCGCAAAAATTCCAGTACGTCAAAGGAAATGTTGGAAAGATAAAACAAGCGGTATCCGTGTTTTTTTAAACGCGACAACAGCTGGACGGTTTCCTCTTTTGTTTTCAGCATGTCATACCAATCGTGTAAAATAACATCGACTTCAAAGCTTCGCCCAATTGCGGCGCCCTTTTGACGCATGATGGCGTTAGCCTGTGCGCGCGTTAAAATTCCGGCATCCAGCGCCAGCCATTCTTCACTGCCGAAGGTAATGTCATAAAGCTGCTGTTCCAAGCGCTCGTTCATAAAACGATCTACTAAAAAAGTGCGGGGATGAAAATCAACCACAACTCCGCCTAAATCAAAAATAATATTGCGATACAAAACGCAAACACCTGCCTTTTTTCAAGAGCAGTTTTCACAGTGCAAGAGAGCTTGTGCAGGCAGATTTCTATGAGCCGCAGAAAAGGTGATGCCGCAAAGCAAGCATTTTTCTGTGCGGCACAAAACGCCCGCGAAAGGATGGACGGCCGGCAGGCTCATCATTAGAAAAACGAAGCTTGCCGCTCATGCACCGATGCAAACTGTGTTTCTTATTATACACTATTTCATCATGTATAGAAACCCCTCAAAGGTGAATATTTATGGAACAGCACAGCAGCCGAAGACAGAAAGGCGGGAGAAGCAGATGATCTTATACGAATTATGCCAAAAGGATGTCATTGACTTGCACACAGGAAAAAACTTAGGTACGGTGGATGATATTGCATTTGATGAAACCAGTGCGATTATTACCCATCTTGTGATTTATGGGAAATGGAAGCTGTTTGGTTTGTTGGGGCGTCATCCCGATACAAAAATTCCATGGAAAGCCATTCGTACCATCGGAAAAGACGCGGTGCTCGTGAATGCGGATCTGGCAAAGCAGGAGGAAAACAACGGAAAATAAAGTTTTCGCTGTTCTCAGATACGCCCTAAAAAAGACAATGTTGAAACTTGTCTAAAAACATTGTAAAAAAAAGAAAAAAGTCTTGACAGACAAGGGGGATTTTTCGATATAATGTAACACAGTGTTTTGAAAGTGGGAGGAGCCCTTTTAAAACAGCTGAACTTTTGCAGCGAGCTGCGGCGATCGGCATAGGGTGTTTTGTGCTTTTGCCGAACGGATATAGGTTTGTGCACACTGCAAAAAAACGCGCATTGCTTTGTTTTCAAAATCTATCGCGGAAAGGACAGCGGCTGCTGCGCGCGAGCAGAATGGAAGAACTTGCATTGCTCTTTGTGTCAGTTAGGAAAGGAATGTGACAGAATGAAAGGATTAGCGGCGGTGCAAGAGCGCATCACGCAGAAAACAAGCCGATATGCTTGGGTGCTTCAAGCAGCAGCAGGGCTTTTGTTCCCATCTGTTATTTTTTGGGGCATGGAGTGGCTGCATCGAGGCACGTTGTTTAATGATGAATTTTGGAATGAGCGCCTGCTGCCGCATCCGGAGGCTTTTATTCTCGCTTGGCTTTTTGTTTTGGGCGTGTATACGGTGCTCAGCCAGCTGTTCGGGCGTCACTGGCCGGCGGTTCTTTTGATGGAAATTGTAGCTTACGGAACGGGTGTTGTTACCTATTTCAAGCTGGAAATGCGCGGAGAACCGCTTTTGCCGTGGGACTTTCAGCAGCTTGGCGATTTCATGGGCGTCGCGGGAAATGTGAAACTTTCCGTTCAGCCGCACATGATTGTTGTTGCGATTATTTTCATTGTTTGCTTGGCGGCTAGTTGTTTTCTTCCCGTACCTCATCGCGCCCGCAAACGCCGGGGCCTTTTCATTCGGGCAGGCCTGACAGCAGCGGGAGCTGCGCTTTCGCTTGGAATCTTTTTTGGGATTTATATGAGCAAAGAGGTGTGTGCATCTTTTCATATTTATGAAGATATGTGGATGCAGGACCGCTACTATCGCAATTATAGTATTGTAACGGGATTTTTGACGAATCTGCGCGTGATGCAAGTAGAAGCGCCGGAAGGATACAGCAAAGAAAAAGTGGAAGAGCGCTTAGATCAGGTGAAAAAAGATGATTCCGGCGAGCCGATGTATGAGCAGTCGTATGCGGCTGAAGCGGGCAAGGATGCCGAACAAACGCCGAATATTATTTATGTGATGAATGAATCCTTCTGGGATGTATCTCGCTTAGAAGGAATTAAGTTTGACCGCGATTTAACCCCGAATTTGAAACGCCTTGGCGAAGAAGGTGCAAGCGGTTATGTTTATTCGCCCAGCTTTGGCGGCGGTACCTGTGATGTGGAATTTGAAGTTCTGACCGGTTTTTCGCTGGAGCATCTGCCTGCGGGCAGCAAGCCCTATCAGCAGTATGTCACGGGGCAAATGCCTTCTTTTGCGCAGTATTTAAAAGAAGAAGGGTACAGCACTGTGGCCATTCACGGCTACTACGAAAGAATGTGGAGCCGCAACACGGCTTATCCGCGTTTGGGGCTGGATGACTTTATTTCCATTGAAGATATGCAAGACCCGGACAAACGGCGCGGGTTTGTGTCGGATATGGAAATGACCGAGCAGATTATTGAGCAGTATGAAAGCCGTAAGGATGATGGCCCGGTATTTGTGCATGCGGTAACGATGCAGAATCATACTACCTATGATGAAGGCAAGTATCCTGCCGAGGAGCTTGTCAACATTGTGGAACATCCCGGTCTTACAGACAAAACGCTGGTACAGCTGCAAGATTTTGCAACCGGCATTTATGAGGCTGACGCTGCGCTGGGGGCGCTGACGGATTATTTCAGCCAGGTGGAAGAGCCGACGATTATCGTGTTTTGGGGCGATCATTTCAACCCGTTTGGCGAAGGGTATGAAATCTATGAAAAAACGGGCTATATTGAAAAAGGCGATACGGCAAGCCCTGCACTGCGCCAGACAGATTTACTGATTTGGAGCAATTACAGCGATGCCGCCACTGACCTTGGCACCGTTGCATCGTACGAAGTTTCTCCCATTGTAACCGAGCTTTACGGGTTAAAGCAGCCGGTTTATTTTGAGTATCTCTTGCAGCAAATGGATATCTACCGTGCGCGCACACGCGGCGTGACTGTTGAGCCGGACGGAACATTTTCACAGGAAATGAGCCAGCAGCAGACAAAATGGTATGAAGACCATTGGCTTTTGCAGTATGACCAGATGTTTGGCGATAACTTTACGCAGGAGTGGGAACAGGGAACATAACGAAGGTGTTTCTGAATATAAAAAATGCACTCACTTTGCGCCGAGGCACATAATAAGGCATTTTGAAAGGGAAAAACGCAGAAGCCTTTTTCGGGTTTCTGCGTTTTTTCAATTATCAGTCCGTACAAATGCAGCAAACTTTTTGTGCCGAGAAAAAGATGGGTAAAAAACGAAAAAAATGCTTGATTTTTACCAAGTGAGTGTGATATAATATAACGGCAATACGCACGTATTATTTTGGTGCTCCGGTGCCGCTTCGGCGGTGGGGTATCATAAAAATAATGCGGAGGAAAAACAATTTTTAGGAGGATTTTATTATGGCAGTCGTATCTATGAAACAGCTTCTCGAAGCCGGCGTGCACTTCGGTCATCAGACCCGCCGCTGGAACCCCAAAATGGCAAAATACATCTTCACCGAGCGCAATGGTATCTATATCATTGACTTGCAGAAGACTGTGAAGAAGCTGGACGAGGCTTATAACTTTGTGCGTGACATTGCAGCAGAGGGCGGCAGCGTTCTGTTCGTCGGCACCAAGAAGCAGGCTCAGGATTCCGTGCGCGAGGAAGCTCAGCGCTGCGGTATGCACTATGTAAACGCTCGTTGGCTGGGCGGTATGCTCACCAACTTCCGCACCATTCGCCGCCGCATTGACCGTATGGCTCAGATCAACAAAATGCGCGAGGATGGCACTTTTGAGATGCTGCCGAAGAAGGAAGTAGCTAAGCTGGAGCTGGAGCTCGAGAAACTCGAGAAGTTCCTGGGCGGTGTGAAAGAGATGGAGCAGCTGCCGAAGGCAATGTTCATCGTTGACCCGCGCAAAGAGCGCATTGCTGTTTCTGAGGCACGCAAGCTGAACATCCCCATCGTTGCTATCGTTGACACCAACTGCGATCCGGACGAGATCGACTATGTCATCCCCGGCAACGACGACGCAATCCGCGCTGTGAAGCTGATTGCCGGCGCTATGGCTGACGCTGTGCTGGAAGGCCGTCAGGGTGAGCAGTTCGAGGAAGCAGCGGCTCAGGAAGAAGCTGCCGAATAATTTTATGCGCGTTATGGTATCCTTCGCTTCCTCTGCGCAGGCGGAGGATACCATTTTTGATGTTTTGACTGTGATTCAGAAAAGGAGAATAGAACCATGGCTTTTACTGCTACTGATGTTAAAAACCTGCGTGAGCAAACCGGCTGCGGCATGATGGACTGCAAAAAGGCTTTGACCGAGTCCAACGGTGATTTCGACAAGGCTGTTGAGTACCTGCGTGAAAAAGGCTTGGCTGCCGCCGCAAAGAAGGCTGGCCGCATTGCTGCTGAGGGTATGGTTTTTGCTGAGGCTGATATGGCGAAGAAGGTTGGCGTTGTGATCGAAGTTAACGCTGAGACCGACTTCGTTGCAAAGAACGAGCTGTTCCGTACCTTCGTACAGGATCTGGCACAAATCGTTATCAACGAGAATCCCGCTGATGTGGATGCGCTGCTGAAGTGCAAAATGGGCGACGGCGATGTTGACGCTGCTCTGAAAGAGAAAATTTTGGTAATCGGCGAGAACATCAAGATTCGCCGTTTCGAGCGCTTCGAGGGCGTTTGCGCTGCTTATGTTCACGGCGGCGGCACGCACGGCGTTTTGGTTGAGTTCAACACCAGCGACGCTGTGGCTGCAAAGCCTGAGTTTGTTGCTTTCGGTAAAGACATTGCAATGCAGATTGCGGCTGTCAACCCCGCTTACCTGAACGAGGCTTCCGTTCCCGCTGAGGTGCTGGAGAAGGAGAAAGAGATTCTCCTCGCTCAGATCAGCAATGATCCGAAGCTGGCCAGCAAGCCCGACCAGGTGAAAGAGAAGATGGTTGAGGGCAAAATTGGCAAGTACTACAAAGAGAACTGCCTGGTTGACCAGCAGTTTGTTAAAGACGGCGATTTGACGGTTGCTCAGTACGTGGAGAAAACCGGCAAAGAGCTGGGCGGCGACATTGAGATTGTGAAGTATGTTCGTTTCGAGAAGGGCGAGGGCCTGGAGAAGAAAGAGGACGATTTCGCAGCAGAAGTTGCAAGCATGGTGAAATAATCGTTTTTTCGATTTTCTTTTGCTTAATCGAAAACAAAAAGAGGAAGAAGCACGCTTTCGGGCTGTTTCTTCCTCTTTTGCTGTTTTGGTAGAATTTTTGCATGGAAAAAAGCTTCCTCGTCCGTCGTGCGGGGAAGCTTTTGATTCTTAATCAGATAATGCGAAATCTAACAAAACAGGATTGTGGTCGCTGTATGCAAATTGTGTGTCAATGACTTTGCTTTCTTTTACTTCGATATTGTCCGATACGATGAATCCGTCAACAGTAACAACAAAAGTATCGCTTCCGTAAGGCTTGTCTGCATTACGACAGGAGGGAACAGGGTTGCTTTCATCATAGGGCCCGATAATGGAGAAGGCAGAAGGAATCAGGCTGTCCGGAATTGGCTGTGCCCAAGTATACGTCTCTGCATCCTCAAATCCGAACCGCTCGGCGGAATTTCCGAGAAGATCTTTATTGAAGTCACCGCCGCCAAGGATATAATTTCCCTTGTCATACTCGGCCTGCATGTCTTCAAACAACATTTTTAATTGTTCTTCCGCAATCGTTCCGTCAGATGTATAAGCCGATAAATGCAAGTGATATACCACCAGCTCTTTTCCGTTTTGTGTCGGAATCCGCTGCACAGAATAACAGCGGTCAAGGTCTACAAGCTTCATGACACTTTCTTCAATCGGCAAACTGCGCCGAACGGCTTCACTGATTGGAAAACGCGAGAAAAACGCAAGCCCTGATTGGTTTGCCCCATGCGGCTCTAACAACGGCCAAAACAAGTAGGGACTGTCGTAATTTTGGGCAAATGTATGAGTGTAATTAAAATCAGACAGCAGGCTGGAGGCGAGTTGGTACTCGTTGACATGGTGGCTGCGTGTGCCGTTGATATCTACTTCTTGCAGCATTAAAAGATCGGGCTTGTAAGACGCGGCAGTGGTAACTGCCCCCGTGATATTATCGTTGACGGCCTGTGCAGAACGCGCGCGGCTCTCTGTGCCGCCATCCATGAAAAAGCTGTAATCTGCGCTGTACGCGCCAAAGCCGACATTATAGGAAACAGCGCGGTAAACGGTATCCGTTTCTAAGCCCGCGGAAGCTTCACCTTCGGGAGTGAGGACAAGCCGGTCTTCAAAACGATGATAATCTGCAAAAACATAAATGACATACGCCGCAAGGACAGCAATGAGCAGGCCGAACGCAATCAAAGCAGAGCGAATGATTTTTCTTCTCATGAAGGTTCTCCTATCTATGTGGTATCGTGTACATCTATGGGGAAAGGTTCCATGTTATCCCAGCAAACGGTCCGGGCAAAGACATGCATTCTCATACATCTGCTCCGAAATAGCATACCCTACATCCTTTTGCAGCAGGCGAAGAACGTGTTGAGACGTTGCATTTTCGCCCAGCTGCTGTGCGTATTCCACGCAAAGAATTGCCGTGCGGGTCAATTGAGCGCTCAGCGGAATGTTGTTTCCGCCCTCACCGACGGGCCAGCCGGCGCCGTCGTAGTCTTTGTGATGCCAGCGGCAAATATCGGCGGCATGATGAAAGAAGGGGTGGAGCGATGCACTCGTTTCAAACATTTGCGCACCCAGCTCGGTGTGCTTTGGGTAAGTATTTTCTGTGTGCGTTTGTAAAACGTCGTCAGGCAGAGCGACAAGCCCGATATCAAAGAAAGAAGCCGCAAGGCTGATCCAAACGGCGTCATTATCACTCAGAGGGGGAGTGTTGCAATAAGAAGCGTATGTTTTGGCCAAAGCTGAAACAATATTCGCTGTTCGCTTCATTTGCTCAAAAGAGAGCCCCGGGCGCAGTGAGCACAGCAAAGACAGGTTTTCTCTCCAAGGGCGGAGCGCGGAGAGCATTTGTTTGGCATTAAGCGTTTCGGGAACAAGGGAAAAGGTCTCATCTGCCGAGCTGTTTGTTTGCTTCGACAGGAAAAGCGTTTCAGCAGGCCAGTACTGACGAATGATGTCGTAAACGCGCTTTTGAACCGTATGCGGATTGACGGGCTTTGCCAGAAAGTCGACCGCGCCTGCCTCCATTCCACTTACTACATATTCTTTATTAGCATCGGAAGTGATTAAGATGATAGGCAGGGAAGAGGTGTTGGCGTCGCGCTGAAGATCTTCTAAAAGAGAAAAACCGGATTGGCGGTGACCTAAGTAAATATCGAGCAAAATTAAGCAGATTTCCTCGTGATGTTCTTTGATGAATGCAGAGGCCTGCTTCGGTGCGCTGATACATTTCACTCGGAAACTGCTTTTAAAAATTTCATTTAAAATTGCAAGGTCAATTTGAGAATCATCAACGACAATCAATAAATCACGGTTTGCCATATTTTGTTATGCTCCTTTGCAGTAATGAATTGTGTCGACAACGCGCTCACTCTCTGTTTCAATTTCTTTTAAAAGCTCTTGAAGCTTTTTCATATTGCGAAAGCCTCCCGTGCGAAGCTCGGCTAAAATGGCATGCGCGCAGTCACTAACCGCGCTGACCCCCAAATTCGCAGCAGTTCCCTTAAGCGTGTGAATTTGATGGTAAAAAGCTTCTTGGTCTTGCGCTTCAAGTGATTGGCGCATTGCTTCAAAATCCAACATTTCCGGAAGCTGCAGTAAAAAGCGCACATAAAGACCTTGGTTGCCCATAAAGCGTTCCAGTGCGGTGTCGATATCGATGCCGACGGCCTTTAATTGAGAGAAAAACTCCGGTTCATTCATTAAAAAATCTCCTTTTCACGATATTGCGATTGATAGAAATTCTGAAGGCAGATTGGCGCCTGTATCAGGAAAAATACAGCTCACCGGGACAAACAACAGAAAAATTCTCTGCTTTCGGATGCTTGCATTTTGAATTATAAAATATAAAAAATCCGCAGAGGTTTGGGATAATATGCAGATTGAGCTCTAAGACGCAGAAGGCGCGGGAATGAAAATATTCAGCCAAGGAAAGGCCGCACGATGCAGCACGGATATCGCTCGAGAAGAGCAGGCTGAATATTCTTATTTTTCCATGCATCGAAAGCAGTTACAAAATCTGCTCACGACGCTTCTATTATACCCTGTTTTCTCTTTAAAGTCCAACAATAAAGGGGGGTTTTCTTTTTCTTTGACAATGATTGACTTTTTTGCAAACAAAATTATACTGAAAGAGGGAATTTATGAAAAGGGGATATCACCGCAAAATGAAACAGATAAAGAAAAAAGCCCGTTCGGATATGCGTAATTTTTGGCTTAGCATGGCAATGTTTATGGCTTTTACGCTGTTTTTAGCGGCAAGTGCAGTGGTTGTGCGCGAAAGATTGCTCCAAGATGCGCAGGACGTAGGGAACTATGTAACCCGCAGTTACTCCAATCAAGAGCAAAATCAGATTCGATTTTATGAGGAAATTTTATCCATTGAGGCAAAACGCTTGGAAGATGATATCAAAACGCTGGAAGAATCTGCTGAGTGGCTTGCGGCGCGTCAAGAGGAAATTCGCCAAATTGACGGGGAGGATTTGCGTTTAACCGCTTTGATCCAAGGCGAACAAATGGGGCAATCGGACATTATTGCGGCATCGGACGTCGATTGGGCGCAAAAGGCTCGGCAGGCAGACGGAGAAACGATCTTTGCGGGTGTTGTGCAGAATGATGAAGCAAAGTGGATGATTTTTTCTCGCCAAATTAATGAAACCGGAGATGTACTTGCTCTTTGGGCTCCGGTGAAAGGCTGGGGAGTAGCAAAACATCAGTCAATGCCGAGGGGAAGCGTGTATTTTTTATGTGCACAAGACGGCACGGTTCTTTATAGCGTGACGGATGCAGATTATACCGGAGAACAGCTTTCCCAATATGCTTTGGTACTGCAAGAGGGAATTGATGACGGCAGTTTGCTGGCTTATGATACAAGCATTGAGGCACCGGACGGAAAACAGCACGGCGTCTATTACCATGTGATGGAAAACGGCTGGGTTTCCGTTCTGACGATTCCGATTCATGAAATTTTGTATGAACTGGAAACCGTCATTCGATTTTTTTTCGTTTTAGTGGTGCTGTTTGCGGCCGCGCTTTTAGTGACTGCATGGAGAGATGGAAGAAAAACAAAAAAACTGCGCGCCGCAAGCGAAACCGTGCAGGCGCTCGGCGAACTTTACTATGCAATTTATCGCGTTGATTATGAAGCCGGTACGTTTGAAACCCTAAAATGTGCCGAGGACATGAAAGACCAGATGCCCAAACGCGGCCCGTACGAAAGCTTTTTGTGTGCAATCGAGAAGGTGATTGGAAAAGAAACCTATGCTGAGTTTGAAAAAAGCTTCTCCCTAGAAAATGTCAGACGCCTTGTGCAAAATCAGACAAAGCGTTTCGGGGGCGACTACTTGCGCCGCTTTGGAGAGGAGCTGCGCTGGGTAAATGTGGAGATGCTCTTCGATAAACATCCCGGCTCTCATGAGGTTGTTTTTTGTTTTCGTGAAATTGATGCGGAAAAGCGCCGTCAGATCAGCGAAATTGATTTGTTGAACCGGGCGCTGGAAACGGAAAAAGAAGCACAAAAGGCAAAGGTTACCTTCTTTAACCGGATGTCACACGAGATGCGAACGCCGCTCAACGCAGTCATCGGAATGTGTTCGCTGGTGCGTGCAGAGGTTGCCGATTCTCAAAAAGCCAGCGGCTATATTGACAAAATGGAATTCGCCGCAAAGCAGCTGCTTTCTCTCATTAACGATTTGCTTGAAATATCCAGAATGGAAAGAGGAAAATTTTCGCTTGACTGCAAACCGATGAATTTGCACCAGTGTATTCAGGAATACTGTGATATTTTTTATGCTTTGGCACAGCGAGAAAATAGAAATTTTGATGTCTGTGTAGAAACTCAGCATGAGGACGTAATGGGAGATTCTGCTCGGTTGGGCCAAATTTTGAATAACTTACTTTCCAATGCGTTTAAATACACAAAAAACGGAGGTACCATCAGCGTACATGTGCAGGAACAAGCCGGAACCTACCGCTTTGAAATTGCAGATGACGGCGTAGGGATGTCGAAAGAGTTTTTAGCGCATGTGTTTGAGCCTTACGCGCGCGAAACACGTTTTACAACACGTCAAGCCACGGGAACGGGGCTTGGAATGCCCATTGTTCGCCAGCTTGTACAGCAGATGAACGGTGAAATCCGCTGTGAAAGCGAACTCGGAAAAGGAAGCCGATTTATTGTGCAGTTACCTCTGGCGGTAATCGAAACGGAACACCGGCAAGAGGAAAAGTCGGCCCCAATAAAGCAAGAACCGCCGCGTTTGGATGGAATTCGCATTTTATTGGCAGAGGATGACCCCATCAATATGGAAATTGCCACTGAAATTTTATCGTCACAAGGTGCGGTGATTACACAAGCTCGTGACGGCCGGCAGGCGGTGAAAATATTTGAACAGGCACTGGAAAATACGTTTGATATTTTGCTTTTAGACATGCAGATGCCTGCCATGGGAGGCTGTGAGGCGGCACGCTTGATTCGCGCCTTGGAGCGCGGCGATGCAAAATCTGTGCCGATGATTGCCGTTACCGCCAATACGTTCGCCGAAGATATTGCTATGACAAAGCAAGCGGGAATGGACGACCATGTGGCAAAGCCGATTGATTTTGCCAATTTGTGCAGAGTGATTGATCGTTTTGTTCATGGGGAATCAGAATAAAAGATGTCCGAAATAAGTTAACACATGCTTTGTGTTGCAAAGTGAAAAATTTTCCGAAAGGTATTCGAATATTTACGATTCAGCCGCAGCGAGAGAAGGCTTGATTGCCGAACTCGCCGCGGCCTTTTTGCTTTTGAATCATTGCTTAAGAGTATTTTAAACTCAATATTTGCATTTTTGTGTACTTTTTTTTCATTTTCAGTATTGATTTTTTTGGAAAAAGCAGTTACAATAGGCACATTGCATATCGTCTGAACGTGGGAGCTGTGCGAGCATTTGAATTTTCCCTGAGAGCGGGAAAGCAAAGCCGGTGAAAAAAGGACTGTATTTTTCGGCATGGCACTGCCCGGCGGTGCGGCTTTGTATGCTGCGGCGATAGGCGCAAAATGAGAGGTGCAAGCGATTGGAAATCAAAGCGCCCGAAACAAAAGGAGCGTCGTGTATGTGTGGAATTGTTGGGTTTACAGGAAAAACTTCCTGCTGTGAATTTTTGCTGAAAGGGCTTTCTGCCCTGGAGTATCGCGGGTATGATTCTGCCGGAATTGCCGCAGTGCAGGCAGACGGATTTGCCGTGCGCAAAGCGGTAGGGCGAATTGACCAGCTTCGGGAGGAAGTGGAAAAGAATCCGATTTCCGGTGTGTGCGGAATTGGGCACACACGCTGGGCCACTCACGGTAAGCCCTCTTTGGAAAACTGCCATCCGCATTTTGACACTGACCGCCGCATTGCGCTGGTACATAACGGCATTATTGAAAACTATGCCGAGCTGAAAGCACAGCTCATGGAAAAAGGCGTTTCTTTTGTTTCTGAAACGGATACCGAGGTTGTGGCACAGCTTTTGGCGGTGCATTACGAAAATGATATGAAAACGACACTGCTCAAAGTGCTGGGGATGCTCAAAGGCTCGTTTGCACTGGTGATTTTAGACCGCTGTGCACCCGATACGCTGTACTGTGCCCGAAGCCACAGCCCGCTTGTCATCGGTGTGGGACAGGGATGCCACTATGTGGCAAGCGATGTATGTGCGCTTTTGGAATACACCCGAAATGTCTATTTGCCCGAGGACGGCGACATTGCTGTGGTAACGCCGGGAAGCACAGTTTTCTACGGTTTGGACGGCAAAGAGCGCAAACGAGTGAACGTAACGATTTCATGGGACACGAGTGCGGCACAGAAAAACGGTTTTGATCACTTTATGCTGAAAGAAATCTGTGAACAGCCGCAGGTGATTGCCGACACGCTGGCACATTACATTGACTCCGCCGATTACACTATCCGACGTGAGCATATGCCTTTTACCCCCGAGCAGGCAAAACAGCTCAAAGAGCTGACGATTGCCGCGTGCGGTACGGCGTATCATGCGGGCTGTATGGGCAAGGCGCTGATTGAACAGTTTGCCGGGGTGCGCACGGATGCCTGCGTTGCCAGCGAGTACCGCTATCAGACGGTGGTAGAGCAAGAGCGCAACCCCGAGGGCCACGTTTTTCTGGCGGTCAGCCAAAGCGGTGAAACGGCTGATACGCTGGCGGCACTGCGCAAGGCAAAGCAGCTCGGGATGCGTGCGCTGGCGTTTTCCAATGTGATTGGCGCATCCATTGCCCGCGAAGCCGATACGGTCATGTACACGCTGGCAGGGCCGGAGATTGCCGTGGCCTCCACAAAAGCGTATTTAACACAGGTTTTGCTGTTCGAGATTTTAGCGCTTGATTTGGCACACCTGCGCGGCAAAATCAGTGACGAAGAACTGAAAGACGCGCTGAAAACTTTAATGAGTTTGCCGCGGCAGATTCAGTCTATTTTAAATCAGCGTGCTATTGTCGAAGATTTTGCACGCGCCAACCGTGCGTGTCACGACATCTTTTTCATTGGGCGCTTGATGGACTATACCACATCTTTAGAGTCTGCTCTGAAATTAAAAGAGGTGTCTTACCTGCACAGTGAAGCGTACCCGGCCGGCGAGCTGAAACACGGCACCATCGCCTTGATTGACGAACGTACGCTGGTAGCCGCCATTGCAACACAGCCGCAAATTTTGGAAAAGACACTTTCTAATATGCAGGAGGTCAAAGCCCGCGGCGCGTATCTGCTGTTAATTGGCACACCGCCGCAAACCCCGATTGAGGGCTGCACCGTTTGGCCCATTGAAGATGCACCTTGGTATACCGCGCCGCTTTTGGCGACGGTGTATGCGCAGCTCTTTGCCTATTACACTGCGCGCCAACATGGGTGCGATATTGATAAACCGCGAAACCTTGCCAAAAGTGTTACCGTAGAATAAAGGATTGCCCTGCTGTTTTGTGTATGAAACACATCACGGCAGGGCAATCTTTTTTCATAGCGAAAGTTTGACAGGAAACAGGCATCCGTCATATAATCATCTTATAATACAGAAGGCAAAAATACAGCCTTCTGAACGAAACAGGAGGCAGATTCTATGTGGTTTGATGAAGCGGTTGTCTATCAGATTTATCCGCTGGGATTATGCGGTGCGCCGGAAGGCAACGATGGGGTGCCCCAAAGCAGAATTCTGCGCATTTTAGATTGGGTAGAGCATATCAAAAAGCTAGGCGCGGATACCGTGCTGTTTAATCCGGTGTTTGAAAGCGACCGGCACGGTTACGATACGCGCGACTATTTCCGTTTGGATGTTCGGCTGGGTACGAACGAAGATTTTGCCAAGGTATGCAAGGCGCTGCACGATGCGGGCCTGCGCGTGATGCTGGACGGCGTATTCAACCACGTGGGGCGCGGTTTTTGGGCGTTTCGCGATGTACAGGAAAAAAAGTGGGACAGCCCTTACAAAGATTGGTTTCACATTGATTTCGGCGGCAATACCGACCGCAACGACGGTTTTTGGTACGAAGCATGGGAAGGCCACAACGAGCTGGTAAAGCTGAATTTGAGCCATCCCGACGTGGTGCGCCATCAGTTCGATGCCATCCGCACATGGGTGGAGCAATTTGATATTGACGGCCTGCGCTTGGATGTTGCATATTGTCTGCCGCAGCATTATCTGCGCCAGCTGCGGGAGTTTACGCAAACCCTAAAGCCGGACTTTGTTTTGATGGGCGAAACGCTGCATGGTGATTATAAGCAGTGGATGAGCGGGGAGATGTGTCATTCGGTTACGAACTACGAATGTTATAAAGGCTTATGGTCGAGTTTCAACTCCATGAACTTGTTTGAAATTGCCCACAGCCTGGCCCGCCAGTTTGGCCCGGAAGATTGGACGCTTTACAAAGGGGCGCATCTGCTTGCCTTCCTGGATAACCACGATGTCACACGCATTGCCAGCCAATTGACCGATCCCAAGCATTTGCCTTTGGCTTATGCATTGATGTTTGGCATGCCGGGCGTTCCCGCGGTTTATTACGGCAGTGAATGGGGCGAAAAAGGCAGCAAACAGGCGGGGAGTGATGCTGTGCTGCGCCCGGAAATTGCCTTGCCGCAGTGGAATGAGCTAACCGATTGGATTTCGCTGCTCACCAAAGCTCACCGGGAGAGCAATGCACTTTGCTATGGCAGTTACCGCAATGTGGTTTTGACAAACCGCCAAATTATTTTTGAACGGAAAACGGACAGTGAGCGCGTGCTGGTGGCGATTAACGCAGATGCGCAGCCTTACACGGCCCATTTTGATGCGGGCTGTGGTTTGGCGCAAGAGCTGCTGACGGGAAAAACCCATGATTTCGGCGGAGGAAGCGAGCTTCCCCCGTATAGTGCTCAGTATTGGAAAATGGAGCGCTGACAGGCGTGTGATTCTCTTATCATCAGATAAAAGTGCAGGAGATTGAAAGGCGTTGCCTTTCAATCTCCTGCACTTTTTTGAATTTATCTTTTTTCGTTCGCAGTGGACTCGCTTCGTTCAGAAAGAGAAAACAAGCTGTCTTTCAGCGCTTGCAAAAATAATTCTGCGGCTTTGGAAAACACTTGCGATTTTTTCCAGACAAGGTTCATTTCTAGCGTAAGCTGCGGCTTTAAGGGGCGAAAACAAAGGTTGCTTTCGGTGGTGTTAATCAGTTTATCTAATGTAAAGGCATATCCCATGCCTTCATCTACCATTAAAGAAGCATTGTAAATGAGGTTATAGGTTGCAACGGTATGCAATCGAGAAGGCTCTTTTTGAAGCCAGCGGTACAGCCCGCTTTTGTTTTCCGACTGCCGAGAAAGAATCAGGGGCTTATCCCATAAGTCCTCCGGGACAATGCTTTCTTTTTGCGCTAGGGGGCTGTCGCGCCGCATCAGTACACCCCAAGTATCTTTTGTGGGAAGTGTCAAATAGTGATATTTTAATTTATCCATATCGCCTAAAAGAATGCCGAAATCAAAGAGCCCGTTATCCAGCCGTTCGCATACATCCAGCGCGTCGCCGCTGACAATATGCAAGTGAATATTGGGGTATTTGCTTTGAAGCTGCTTTGCGGTTTTCGCAATTTGACGCACGCCGTCGGTTTCTCCGGTGCCGATGTAAATATCACCGCTGACGGTTTCATCCGATCGGGTGATTTCTTTTTCCGTGCGCCCGACTAAATCAAGAATTTCTTCCGCTCGTTTTCGTAAAAGCAGCCCTTCTTCGGTTAGTGTAATATTTCGGCTTCCGCGAATCATCAGCTGCTTGCCAAGTTCGTTTTCTAAATCTTTCAGCTGGCGGGAAAGCGTCGGCTGAGAAAGATGCAATGATTTTGCAGCGGATGAAATATTTTGTTCTTTCGCAACGGCAACAAAGTATTGCAAAACCCGTAGTTCCATCTGAGATACCTCCTGATATGCTCTATTATAATGTAAAATAACTATAACTTGCAAGCATGAAAGAATATTCAATATAAGTATTTGTTATTGGTTCAAAACAATGTTACAATCAGCGTAAGAAGAACAGATAGGAGATTTGCATGGAACTGAATGAATTTTTAGAGCATTTAAACAGCGGGAGAACGGTGAAGGGCGGCAGTGATGTGCATTGGAAAATGCACGATGTCAGCAAAGCGGCCATGAAAGTGACGGCGCAAATCAACACAGGTTATCACGAGCCGGAAACGCTGCGGAATTTATTTTCCGAACTGACCGGAAAACAGGTAGATGAAACCTTTACGCTTTTTCCGCCGTTTTACACCGACTGCGGAAAAAACATCACTGTCGGCAAACGTGTGTTTATCAATATGGGATGCAAATTTCAAGACCAAGGCGGCATTTTTATTGGTGACGGAACACTGATCGGACACAATGTTGTGCTGGCAACGCTCAATCATGCGAAATCGCCTAAAGAGCGAAGCGACATGATCCCCGCGGCAATTCATATCGGTGAAAATGTGTGGATTGGCGCAAATGCCACCATTCTTCCCGGCGTTACTGTTGGAGATGGTGCTATTATCGCAGCGGGAGCGGTGGTTTCCAAAGATGTTCCGCCGAACAGCGTTGCCGCCGGTGTTCCTGCAAAAATTGTTAAAGAAATTAGCGAGGAAGAAAAATGAGCAAGCATGTTTTAGTGATTTCAACCAGTTTAAGAAAGGCCAGCAACTCTGATTTATTGGCAGATGAATTTGCACGCGGCGCAAAAGATGCGGGAAACTCCGTTGAAAAGATTTCGCTGCATGGAAAGAACCTAGGCTTTTGCCAAGGGTGTCTTGCTTGTCAAAAGACGGGGCGCTGTGTCATTCAAGACGATGCCAATGAAATTGCACAGAAAATGCATGACGCAGATGTGCTCGTGTTTGCAACGCCCATTTACTACTACGAAATGTCCGGCCAGATGAAAACGATGCTCGACAGAGCGAACCCTTTGTATGGTTCGGATTATCAGTTCCGTGAAGTTTATCTGCTGACCTGTGCGGCAGAGCAGGAAGAAAGTGCTCCGCGGCGGGCGATAGAGGGGCTGCAGGGATGGATTGACTGTTTTGAAAAAGCACAATTGTCCGGAACGGTTTTTGCCGGGGGAGTAAACAATGCGGGAGAAATCAAAGGCCATTCTGCATTAAAAACGGCTTATAATATGGGTTGTTCGATTGGATAAGGAGGGAATCTTTATGCAACAGCTGGAATTAACACAAGAGTGGGATAAAACCTTTCCGAAAAGCGACCGTGTGCACCATGAAAAGGTGACATTCTGCAACCGCTACGGCGTGTGTTTGGCGGCCGATTTGTATATGCCCAAAGAGGCGCAAGGACGTCTGCCGGCACTGGCGGTGAGCGGGCCATTTGGTGCGGTCAAAGAGCAGTGCTCCGGCTTATATGCGCAAACGATGGCGGAAAAAGGGTTTTTAACCATTGCGTTTGACCCTTCCTTTACGGGGGAAAGCGGAGGAAGCCCGCGCTATGTGGCTTCGCCCGATATCAATACCGAAGATTTTCAGGCCGCAGTCGATTTTTTGTCTGCGCATGATCGCGTGGATGCGGAAAAAATCGGTATTATCGGTATTTGCGGCTGGGGAGGTATGGCGCTGAATGCCGCGGCGATTGATACGAGAATCAAGGCTACCGTTTCTTCTGCCATGTATGATATGACGCGCGTAACGGCAAAAGGATATTTTGACGCAGAGGATAGCGAAGAAGCCCGATATGAAAAGCGAAAAGCGCTGAATACCCAGCGCACACTGGACTACAAAAACGGCTCTTATGCTCGCGCGGGCGGAGTGGCAGACCCACTGCCCGAGGATGCTCCGTTTTTTGTTAAAGATTATTATGACTATTATAAAACCCGGCGCGGCTATCATCCCCGCTCGTTAAATTCCAATGACGGCTGGAATGTGACATCTTCTTTGTCTTTCCTCAACATGCCGATTTTGCAGTACAGCAGTGAGATTCGCAGCGCAGTGCTCTTAGTTCATGGGGAGAAGGCACATTCGTGCTATTTCAGCAAAGATGCGTTTCAGCAGCTTCGCGGAGATAACAAAGAGCTGATGCTGATTCCCGGTGCGGTGCATACCGATTTGTATGACCGAACGGATATCATTCCCTTTGATAAAATGGAGCAGTTTTTCCGCACTTATCTTGTCTGACAGGGGAACAAGGAGTGTGAAAAATGGTAAAACGATTTTTCATTTTTTTGGCTGCCATCAGCCTGTTTGGCTGTGCACAGACTGTGTCATCCGGCGCAGCAAGTTTGCCGCAGTCCGGCTCCGTATCAAGTAATGTGTCCGGCGTTGAGGCTGGGGAAAGTACGGCGCAAGAAAGTCATATTTCTGATGAAGCAGGCGAGGAGAAAGCCATGTTAAAGATTACGGTGGGAGAGCATGAATTTTGGGCGGCATTTGAAGACAATGTTTCCGCGCAGGAATTTAAGGAATTACTGGAACAAGGCCCAATCACCGTTTCCATGGACGATTACGGCGGTTTTGAAAAGGTAGGGCCTTTGGGAACTACACTGACGCGCAGTGATGAATCTATTGCGACACAGCCGGGCGATGTGATTTTATATCAGGGAAGCCAAATTACCATTTACTATGCGCCCAACTCATGGAATTTTACAAAATTAGCGAAAATAGAAGATGTGTCCGATTTAAAAGAAAAATTGGGAAAAGGGAGCATCGAAGCCACCTTTTCTTTAGCGGAGCCATCATAAGCAAAATGAGAAAGCGAGGAAGCAGTATGGCAGTCAAACAAACAGCGGGCCGGGATGCTTTAGGAACATTTGCACCTGAGTTTGCCCATTTGAATGATGATATTTTGTTTGGAGAGGTTTGGAGCAGAGAACAGCAGCTTTCTCTGCGTGACCGTTCTCTTGTTACCGTGGTGTCGCTGATGTCGCAGGGGCTTGTGGATTCTTCCTTTCAATATCATTTATCTACTGCGAAGAAGAACGGCATCACGAAAGAGGAAATGGCGGAGATTTTAACCCACGCGGCATTTTATGCGGGATGGCCCAAAGCGTGGGCGGCATTTCGCATGGCAAAAGATGTTTATAGCGAAGAAGAAAGCGCAAGTGATGCAAAATCGGCGCATGAAAAGAGCATGCTGTTTCCCATTGGCGAGCCGAATAACGCTTTTGCGCAGTATTTTATCGGGCAAAGCTATCTTGCGCCTGTTTCAACGAACCAAGTGGGCATCTTTAACGTGACGTTTGAGCCGAAATGCCGCAACAATTGGCACATCCACCATGCCGAAAAGGGCGGCGGACAAATTTTAATCTGTGTGGCCGGGCGCGGCTATTATCAGGAATGGGGGAAAGCGCCGCAGGAGCTGCACGCAGGCGATGTTGTCAATATTCCGCCGGAAGTAAAGCATTGGCATGGCGCTGCGCCGGACAGCTGGTTTTCTCACTTAGCCGTTGAAGTGCCGGGAGAAAATTGCTCCAATGAATGGCTGGAGCCTGTGAGCGACGAGGAATATGCCGCTTTGACATAAGAAAAAGAAAGAGCCGAGGAACGGGAAAGAAACTTCTCCTGATTCTCGGCTTTTTTTCGTGTTTGACAAAAAAGAAATGGAAGTGCTATACTGCCTTTGAAAAGAGAAACTCTTTTCAAAAGGGGGATTTGCAATGAGAGCAGTAGAAAGTTTACCCGCAGGGTATCGAGAAATTTATTCTGTGAACCTTCAAAAGAATAAAAAAATTGCGATTGTTTTAAATGTTATTGCGTTGATCATTGCGGCGGTGATGATCGTTCCGATGAATACTTTTGTTCCCATTTCATCGCTTTTCAGCATGGAAAACGGCATAATCAATTATTTGATTCGCTTTTTTGTTTTCATTGCGTCGATGATTGCTTATATATGTTTGCATGAGCTTATTCATGGCATTACGATGAAAGCGTTTGGAACAAAACAAGTAAAGTACGGCTTTACAGGTTTGTATGCTTTTGCGGGCAGTGAGGATTATTACGACAAAAAGAGTTATATCATAATTGCCTTAGCGCCTGTGGTGGTGTTTCTGTTTGTGCTTGCTGTAATAAATGCTCTTGTTCCGCTCGAATGGTTTTGGGTGGTATACTTTTTGCAAGTTTTAAATGTTTCCGGTGCAGCGGGTGATTTATTTGTAACGTTTAAATTTTCTCAAATGCCAAAGGATATTTTGGTGCAGGACAGCGGCGTGGGCATGACGGTGTATTCTGCAAGCTGATGAGTGAATCGGAATGACAAGAGGGCCAAAAGAACATTTTTCTTTCGGCCCTCTTTGTGCGTCTAAAAAATTGAATGGAATGACAAAGCTTTGCGGCTTTGTTTTGTCATTTTGCTTAAAAGTTTAGTCGTTATGAGAAACAAGTGTCCCACCTTTCATTTGGAGCACTTCATCGTACTGCTCCAAATGCTCAGAATGGTCATGCGTAATCACAACCACGGTTTTGTTTTTCATTTCCGGCGCGGTTAAAAGGTGCTGTTCCATGGCGTGTGTGGCGTTTACGTCTGCGGCGGCAAACGGTTCGTCCAGCAGTACGATGTCACAGTCTTGGGCAGTCATGCGCAGGTAGGCAATTGCTTCCTGTTCGCCGCCGCTTAATTCTTGACAATTTGAAATGCCGCCACCCAGCGCTTTCTCGAAAAACGGAAGCTTGATATGGCGGGCGGTATGCACGGCCTTTTCCAGCGGATATGCGCCGTAAACCGTGATATTTTCCCGCGAACCTGTCCGAAATAAATGTTCCCGCTGTGTGACACAGGCAATCACCTGTGTGGTGTCCAGCTCATTGATGGGCTGGCCGTCTAATGTGATGCAGCCGCTGTCGGGCAGTACTTCCCCGGTCATCAGCTTGAGCAAGGTCGATTTTCCCGAACCGTTCGCGCCGATGAGCGCATACTTTTTGCCCTTTTCCAGCCGAAGGGAAACAGGCCCAAAGGAAAATTCGCCGCGCGATACAGACACATTGTTCAGTTCCAGCGCATTTTGCAGGCCGGAAGGCGCAGACAGTGCCTGTGTTTGCTGTGTTTGTGCCGATGCCGTAAATTCCTCAAAGCGCTGTTTGGTTTCTTTGATGCCCTGCAAGGTGCTGACGTCGTACAAAATGGAATTTAACGGGCTTAAAAAACATTCCACATACCCAAAAGCTGCCACAGCTGTTCCGACGCTGATTTTCCCAAGGCAAAGAAGAATGGCTACCACAGCGAAGGCAGCTGCCTGCAAAAAGCGAACAGCCCCTGTGTCTACGCCCAATGCCAGCGATTTTGCTTTGCCATAGGCGTAGCGTTTGTCTGCCGTTTGGCCGAGCACTGCTTCGTGCGCTTTCTCAATCGCCGGGGCAGTAAAGCGGTTGACTGCCGAAAAGCCCGCCAACCAGTCTTGCACGGCAGATGTGTAAGTGCCGACGGATTCTTGATATGTTTGACGCGTACGGGACGAGGCTTTGCCCGTTAAATGCGGCCCCGCCAGAACCACCAATGTGGCTAAAAAGATGACAAGCCCAATACGCCAGTCAATGGCGGCAAACAAAATAATGCCGTACACCACGAACATATTGAACGAACGAATGACATCCACCAAAGGCTGCAAATAGTCCTGCTCCAATGCGGTGATGTCGCTGGACTGCATGGCAAGATATTCGCCCGTATCGCGGCTGAAAAAATCCACCTTGCTTTTTGCCAGCAATGCATGGAAAAAGCGGCGTTTGAGCGAACGCTCAAACCAGATTGCGCCCTTCCAAGTGGCTTTCATGCACAGCCACGAGCAAATGCTGTAGGCCAGCTGTACCAGTAAGTAAGCACCGCACAGCATAAGTACTGCGTGAACTCCGCTGGGAAGTGCGGTGTCGAATAATAATTTTTGAAAATACGGCCCCAATGCCAGCAATGCGGTGCAAATGAGATCAAGTGCGATCTCTGCCGCAATCCATGGCAAAGAGGGCTTTAAAGAAGATTTCATAAAAAGATTCACTCCATAAACTTTTTGTTTTTGCGCTCCGCTGAACCCCCACCCCAATCTTTATTATAGGAATTGTTGTTTTTTTGTCAATGTGTTGAGCAGTATGTTAGAAAATAGAAGTAGAACAAACCCGCCCCGGCCTGTATTTATCACACAAGCCGGGGCGGGTCATTGAAATGATATTCTATTTTCGGATGCTTATTTCAATTCGACAACCGTTACGCCGTCTTCGCCCTCGCCATATACACCAAGGCGATAGCTTTTCACGCTCGGATGGCGGCGCAGGTGCGACTGAATCGCCTTGCGAAGTGCGCCGGTGCCGCGCCCATGAATGAGGTACAAGGTGCTTTGTCCGCTCATGACACCGTTGTCAATAAAGCGGTCGGCCTCCATCAGTGCCTCTTCTACTGTCATGCCGAGCAGGTTGATTTCCATATTTGCACTGCGGGCTACGCGCTCGCCAAACGACGAGCTGCCCGACGATTTGCGCGGGGTATACTTCGGCTGCTTTTTGGCGGGCTGCTGCTTTTGCGGTGCGGCAAGGCGGTTTAACGCCACTTTGGTTTTCAAAATACCTGCGCGAATTTCCACCATGTTGTCGCGGTCGGGCTTGGAGCACACCACGCCCGTTTTATCCAAATCAACCAGATAAACCTCTTGGCCGACGGTGACGGACTTCAAGGGGGTAAATTGTTTTTGCGGCGCATGCACCACGTCGGAACGAGTAAAGAGTTTTTCGGCCTCTTTCTTCGCAATTTCTTTGGCGCGTTGTGCGCGCTGCTGGGCCGACTGATTTTGTGCTTTTTCCAGCTTGCGCATTTCGTCCATCAGCGCGTATGCCTGCGACTGTACATCCTGCGCCATCTGCTGGGCTTTTTCGCGCGCGGCGGCTAGCTCAATTTCGCCCTGTTCCACTAAGCGGCGGCATTTTTCCTGCGCCTTTTTCATTTCGTTTTCGGCGCTGTGCTGGAGCTCTTCCACTTGCTCCTGCTTTTCTTTCAGCTGTGCCTTTAAGTCTTCCAGCTGGGCAAGAACTGCGTCGAATTGGCGGTCTTCCTCGGATAAATGCGTTTTGGCTCGTTCAATGATATGCTCGCTGATACCGAGCTTTGCGCTGATTAAAAAGGCGTTCGACTTGCCGGGAACGCCGACGCTGATGCGGTAGGTGGGGCGCAGTGTTTCCACGTTAAACTCACACGATGCGTTTTGCACGCCGGGCGTTTCGAGTGCAAAGGTTTTCATCTCGGCATAGTGCGTGGTTGCCATAACGTGTGCGCCTTTTTCGCGCAGCTCCTCAATGATGGAAACGGCCAGCGCCGCACCTTCTGCCGGGTCAGTGCCTGCGCCGAGCTCATCCATCAGAACGAGAGAACGCGGCCCTGCACACGCCAAAATTTCCGTGATATTCTTCATATGGCCGGAGAAAGTGGAAAGACTCTGTTCAATGCTTTGCTCGTCGCCAATATCCACGAGAATTTCGTCAAACACGCAAACCTCGCTGCTTTCATGCGCGGGAATCAAATAGCCGAACCGCGCCATGGTGCAAAGCAAACCGGCCGTTTTCAACGTAACGGTTTTACCGCCGGTATTCGGGCCGGTAATCACCATCGTGTCATAAGTGCGCCCCAGTTCCACGTCAATGGGGACTACCTTTTCCGGGTCAATCAGCGGATGGCGTGCGCGCACCAGCGAGAAAGAAACGTTATCGCGCACGGTGGGGCACATGGCCTTTTGCTCTAACGCAAGATGCGCTTTGGCTAAGAGCGCATCAATTTTCAGCATGGCTTCATAGCCAAAGCTGAACATCGGTTCCAAATTGGCGCACTGCGCGGAGAATGCCGCCAAAATGCGCTCAATTTCTTGCTGTTCTTGATTGCGCAGCTGCAAAATTTTCGCGTTTGCCTCCACAACGGCGGTCGGTTCGACGAACAGGGTAGAGCCGCTGGAAGAAACGTCGTGAATCACGCCGCCGATTTCGCCGCGGTACTCTGCCTTAACAGGCACAACAAAGCGGCCGTTGCGCAGAGAAACAACGCTTTCCTGTAAGTATTTTGCATTTGCCTGCGATTTGGTGAGATGGTCCAATTTATCGCGGATGGAGTTTTCGGCAGCACGGATTTTGCGGCGCACGTCATAGAGCGTGTCCGACGCCGTATCTGCCATTTCGGTTTCTGACAAAATGGCTTCGCCAATTGCTTTTTCCAATCCGGGCTGCGGCGTCATGGCATAAAACAGGTCGTCAATGCTCAGCGCGTCGTGCTCCGTCATGTGATACCAGCCGGAAAGCTCGCGGAAATTGCGCAGGGTTGCGGCAATTTCCAAAAGCTCGCCCATGCTCAGCACGCCGCCTTTGACGGCGCGCTGAAGCGTAAACGCTACATGGTCTACATGAGAAAAGCGGGGAGAGCCGTTTTTAATGAGAAGCGTGGTTATTTCGTCGGTGCGCCGTAACAATGAGCGCACATCCTCGGCGGTTTCGCCGGGCGTTTCGTTTTGCAAAAGTTCGCGCGCTTCTTCGCATAACACGTAGGAAAGCGCGGTATTCAGAATTTTGTCAAATTCTAAAGACTTCAAATATTTTTCGTGCATGATACTCCTCGATTTAAAAGGGAAGGTGTGTCACTTTTACACCGTTCCCAGAATGGTATTTAAAAAATCTTCTGTTTTAAAGGGCTTATCCAGACATTGCAGGACATAGCTTTTGGAAACTGCCGCTAAATGGCGCGTGCTTTCCTCTGCGAGCTGAAAGCGAAATACGTCTGCGGTGTCGCACAGCATAATGTGGCGCATCGCACGAAGCGCGGCGGCATCCAAGTTGGGGGAAAGCCCGCGCTCTCGGGCGCAGTCAGCGCAGTAAAGCAGACCGGAAGAAACGTCAAAGAAAAACGGCCCGCCTTCATATTTCACGCAGCCGCTGCATGCCGTTAAAGCGGGTAAAAAACCAGTTAAACTCAGTGCGCGCAGCTCAAACACAGCCTTCATCAAAAGGGGAGGGCGCGCGTTTTTGGAAAGAAAGTACAGCGTGTTGAGAAAAAGCTTGAAAATAGCGGCACATTCTGCCCCGACAGGGGAGAGAGTGGAAACAAACTCGGAAAAATACATCCCCAGCGCCATGCCCTCTACGCTTTGGTGAATGCCCCAAAAAAGCTCTTTGACACTGGCATTGTCAACAACAAACATGCTTTTGCCTTCAAACAGTTCAAACTCCGAATAGCAAAAGAGACCCGTGGCACTGAAAAGCTTGCTTTTCAGCCGCAGGCTCCCTTTTGCTATGGCGCTGATAATGCCATGTTCAGGTGTGAGAATGGAAAGAACCCGGTCCGCCTCGCCGGTTTTGGTTGCGCGAAGCACGAGGCCCGTGGTGATCATTTGCATCGGTGTTCTCCTTACGCAGTCCGGTGCTTTGGTGTTTGTACGTCAGATAATCTTGAACCGATCCGGTACTTTCAAACGTTTTCCATGCGTTTTTACTGCTCATAGGAAACCCTCCCAAAACGTTACGCATCATTTTTAAGATGATTCCGTTTTGTCAAACAGCGCTTCTGACAAGATTATCATGGGCAGACACATGCCGTTTTATCCCAAAAGGGAAGGATTTCCTATGAAGCAATCGTGCGTGGCTTACTTTTGAAAGCCGAAGTTATTCAGCAAAAAGTCGTTGTCGCGCCAATCGTCCTTAATTTTTACCCAGCATTGCAGGTTGACGCGCGTCCCTAAAAATTCTTCGCATTCACGGCGGGCTTCACTGGCAATTTTTTTCAGCATCGCGCCGCCTTTTCCGATAATGATGCCCTTATGGCTTTTCTTTTCGCAGAAAATATTGATGTCAATATCAATAATATCTTTATCGGGGCGTTCTTTAAAACGCTCGACCACCACAGCCGTGCCGTGCGGGATTTCATCATAGAGATAAAGCAGCATTTTTTCGCGCACGCACTCGGCCACCAATACTTTTTCGGGCAAATCGGTGTAGGAATCGTCCGGGAAATAATGCGGGCTTTCCACGGCATACGTTTCCAGCGTGTCCAAAAGCTCGGTGCAGCCTTTTTTCTCGTGCACGCAAAGCGGCATGACACAGCGGAACAAGCCTTGCTCGTTTAAAAATGCGGCGCGTGCATCATAATCGCTCTCTTTTTTCAAGGTGTCTGTTTTGTTGACGGCGGCCAAGGCGGGAACGCGCCGTGCGCGAATTTCCGAAAGCAATTCTTCCTCAGCGGGGTTCAGCTCGCCATAAGGCTCAAACAGCATCACGACCACATCTACCTCGGCAATCGACTGCGAAGCGGCTTTCGTCATGCGTTCGCCCAATCGGGTGCGCGGGCGGTGGATACCGGGCGTATCCAAAAAGATATACTGTGTTGCCCCGCGTGTTAAAATGCCTGTAATTTTGGTGCGTGTCGTCTGAGGTTTAGAGGTTACGATGGCAACCTTTTCGCCCACCAGCTCATTTAACAAGCTGGATTTTCCCACATTGGGGCGGCCTACCAGCGCAACAAACACGGTTTTTGTGCTACATTCCTGCAAAGTTAATCGTCCTTTCTGCGGAAAACAAAGATCCAAGCACCGGCAAGGGAAGCGCACAGCGCGATCAAAGCAAACCAATAATGCGTAAAAAACCAGAACATACGGGCAAACGCCTGCAAGTCCCAAAACAGCAAAAAGCCGCACACGGCACTGCCGATGCTGAACACCAGTACGGCACCCGCCGCCATGTCTTTCACGACGCCTGCCGTACAGTAACGGTCCGGCGTGGGGCGTTCCACCGTGCGCTCTAAGCTGGAGTTTACCAGCTCCAATGCCATTACCCCTACGACCATGATGGTAATGACGCAGTATTCCAGCTTTGTAAACTCGTAAAACATACTGAACAAATACACATAGAAAGCCGCGCAAAGATGAAAGCGCATGTTGCGCTCTTCACGCAAAGCGGCGCGGATTCCTTGTGCGGCATACACAAAGCTGGAGTAAAAGGGCTGTTTCTTCATGGTTTATTCGTCCGGCGTATAAGACACGGTGCGCGGCAAGCCCAGCTGAATGAGCGTAGCTTCTTCTTTTTCGCGCATGCGCACCGCCTCAATGCCGCCTGCCTCGTGGTCGTATCCGAGCAGGTGGAACATGGAGTGAACCGTCAAAAAGGCCACTTCGCGCTGCAAGCTGTGGCCGTACATTTCGGCTTGCTCCATGGCGCGCTCCATCGAAATGACAATATCGCCAAGCATCGCGGCGCCGGTTTCCTGGTTGATGTCATAATGATTGTCTTCGCCCAAAGGAAAGCTTAATACGTCGGTGGGGGTGGGCTTTCCGCGGTATTGCTCGTTCAGCTTCGCGATTTCCTCGTTATCCACAAAAATAACGCTGACTTCTGTGTTGCCTTCAAATTTTTCATATTCCAGCGCCGCGTTGCACGCACGGCGGATTAAGATGCGCAGTCCGGAGGGGATTTTCACGGCCTTTTGATTGTTTGTAATATAAACTTTGTGGGACATCGTATGTCACAACCTTTCCAAAGGAATGAAAGCACAAATGTGCCGTTATTTCTTTTTTGAACGAGAGGCGTTGTCGTAAGCCTTGATAATGGCCTGTACCAAACGGTGGCGCACAACGTCCTTTTCCGAAAAATACATCATGGCAATGCCGTTCACATGCTTGAGCACCTGCAAGGCATCGACAAGGCCGCTTTTGGCTTTGTCCGGCAGGTCAATTTGCGTGACGTCGCCCGTGACAACCACTTTAGAGCCGCTGCCCATGCGGGTTAAGAACATTTTCATTTGTTCGGGGCTGGTGTTTTGCGCCTCGTCCAGAATGATGAAAGCATCATCCAAGGTGCGTCCGCGCATGTAGGCAAGCGGCGCCACCTCAATGACTTGTTTTTCCAAAAGACGCTGATAGGTTTCCGCGCCCAGCATGTCAAACAAAGCGTCGTAAAGCGGGCGAAGATAGGGGTCTACCTTATTTTGCAAGTCGCCCGGCAAAAAGCCGAGTTTTTCTCCGGCTTCGACGGCGGGGCGCGTTAAAATAATACGGCTGACTTCCCGCGCTTTAAACGCCTTTACAGCCATGGCGACGGCGAGATACGTTTTGCCCGTACCCGCAGGGCCTACGCCGAATGTAATCGCGTTTTCGCGGATTTTTTGAATGTATTCTTTTTGGCCTAATGTCTTAGGGCGAATGGGCTTGCCCTTTGCGGAAATGGCGATGAAATCGCCCGTCAGCTCGCGCACTTTTTCTTCTTCGCCGGAATCAGCCAAAGAGATGCAGTAGCGCACCGTTTGCTCTTCCAGCGGCGTGCCGTTTTCCCGTAAGGTGAGCATGGAGGTGATGGCTTTGTATGCCTTTTGCACATTGGCCTCTTCGCCGCTCAGTTTAATTTCCGTACCGCGGCACACCGCCGTAACAGAAAAAGCCTGCTCCAACAGACGAATGTTTTCATCACAGCTGCCGAAAATGGCAAGCGCTGCATCAATCGAATCGACTTCCAACAATTTTTCCATACACAATCACCTCGATACAGGAATAAAACTTTCGGGAGCTTTTCCGGTAGTAAAATTATTACTGCTGCTTTGCAAAAAGCAATGTCTGCCCTGTTCATAAGGACAGTGCAAAGCGGCTCGGTTCTTTTGCTTTGTGGTTTTGCACTCTTTGTTGAAAAATTGTGCATTTCTTTGCTTTGAAACAATGCTCCCGAAGAGAAGTGCAGAAATCTTTTTTAGAAACACTTCATGCACTTTGTTTCTTTTATTATAGCATAATAATCAAAATTTTAAAGAGGATTTTGTGTATTATTTACACAAATTTTCCTTTCAATTTCCTGTCAAACCGCCAAAAGGAACGCTTTTTGCAATATTTGCAATGAAGCGCAGATGAAAAACCGCCGTGACACTGTCTTGTTCGGTGGTGCTTTCCATGTCGAGATCCAGCAGTTCAATGTCGCCGAAATCCTTTTCTGCCTGCTGCAAGACGGCATTGCGCGCAAGGTCAAGCGCAAGCGACTCGCTCACCGCGTATGTCTTTTGAGCAACTTCGCGGTAAAGCGTGGTTTCGATTGTGGCAGGAAGCGGAAAACCAAACAAAGAAAGCGGCTCTCGGTACACATTTTTAATTGCGAAAGGTGAGGCCACACTGCTTCCCAGAGGAATTTCCAGCCCAAAGCAGAACAGACGGTGAGTGGTTTCGGTTTTGCTTTGCGCAAGATCGGTTGTGACGGTGAGCGGCTGCGTATAACGATAGGTCTTTTCGACTTCAGCGTAAATTTCTCCCTCGGAATGCATGTAAGAAACGCGCCCTTCGCCGTTTTCGTCACACATGCCCGTAACGAGTGTCTGCCCCTCGCGAACCGATTGATTGGCAGTGACGAGGTAATACCCGCCGCGCACGTCCATAAAGCGGATAATTCCGTCTGAGATGGCGACGAGGTCTGTCACTTCCTGCTCCTGCAAACCGGGCTTCTTTTCCATGTTGTTCTTTTCAACAATTAATTTTCCGCGCACCAGATTGAGGGCAATCCAGCTGTAATCGTCGGTTTGTGAGCGAAGTTGAGCGGCAATGCGGCCCATGTCTTCCTGGGTGGCGAAGGCTCCTTCATATACGCCGCAATGGTAAAGCATTTGACGCATTTCCTGCTGTTCGGCAGGAGTGAAGTCATAAAACCGGATATTCCAAATTAAATTAGGAAATATACAAAGCGCAAGAATTGCGGCACCAATTCCCGCCAAAATGCCGTAGCGTCCGCGCAGAAGAAACAGGGCAAAGCAAAGCCCGAACCGCTCCTGAAGCCGCAGACGGCAGTGACAACTGCGCGCCAATGCGGCGATTTTTGCATACATGCGGGCGGGTGCTTCGGCATATACGCCGCCGGGAACGGCGTGGATGGAGGTAAGGGGGATGGCTCGCTCACTGCACAGCGTTAAAAAGCGGTCAACTCGGCCGTTGACCACTTGAAAAGAAACCTGCCCCGACAGATAGTTCCAAATATTTTTGCGCACGGTTCAATGCTCCTTTCCCTCTAAAAAAACAATCCGAAAAATGGTGCCGTGCACCGTCATGGAGTTTTTTCGGTAAGTGTCAACGGTGAGGTGGTCGCCCTCAATGCGTACCATGCGCTGGCCTATGCTGACAATCAGCGCATCCTCATCAAACGCCGCAATCGCTTTGCAATTTTCCAGCTCAATTTGGCCCTGTGTTGTCACATGAATGGCGGCTGTGGGGGCGCATGCCTGCTGTGTCAATTCTTTTCCGAAACAAAACGCCTCTTTCAATGAGCTCTTTTTTTTCGTTGAACGTTTCATAGCTGCTCCTTTGCGGGTGATAAACGGGATTCTTTTCTTCATATATATCGTGAGGGAGGGATGATTTATGCAAAAAAATGAAAGTTGGAAAGCCGTGGCGCTTTGGCTTTTGTGCGCCGCGGCGCTGTGCCTTTTTCTGACAGACCCCGCAACGGCGGCAAAAGGTGTGCAAAGCGGTTTGCATGCCTGCGTTGAAACCATCATTCCCACGATGTTTCCGTTTTTTGTCTTGTCACGCATTTTGCTTTCCGGGCAGGGCGCGGTCTGGCTCAGCTGGCCGCTTCGTCCGCTTACTGCAGCGATGGGAATTACCTCCCCGAAAGCGCCCAGCGCAGTGGTGTGCGGCTGGCTGGGTGGGTTTGCGGCAGGAGCAGATCAGGTTTCTCAGTTATACAGGCAGAGGGAAATCAGCGAAAAGCAAGGTTCTCTGCTGTTGATTGCAAGCACAGTGTCCGGCCCTTCTTTTGTGGCGGCAGGGGTGGGAGCGCGTCTTTTGGGCAATGCCGCAGTCGGCTGGATGATGTTTGCCGCGCAGTGCGCCGCCGCTGCGCTGTGTGCAATTTTATTTTCTTTTATCATTCCGCAGGAAAAGGGCGATGCGGGACTAAAGGCGGGCGCAGTGCAGGGGAAAGGATGCGATGCGTCCGAGGCGGTGGCGTCGGCAGTGCAGGCTACAACGATTCTTTGCGGCTATGTTACGTTATTTTCGTTTTTGTCTGCTTACGCCGCTCCGCTGGGAAACGGCGTGCGCTATGCCGTGTGTTTTTTCTTGGAAGTGACAAATGCGTGCATTGCCGCGGCCGAAAGTGATACAGGGCTGCGGGTTGCAATGTGTGCGGCTGCGCTCAGCGCCATGGGAGCAAGTGTATTTTTGCAGGTGCGCGCGTTTGCGGGCAAAGAGATTTCTCTCAAGCCGTTGCTGATTTCAAGAGTCGTTCATTTGCCTTTGATGCTGTTTTTTACGCGGCTGCTGCTTTCGATATTTCCGAGCATCCGGTCGGCGGCTGTGTGGGAAAATGTTTATGCTTCGAGGCTGCCTGCCGACGCGGCATGCGTGCTCTTTGTGCTTTGCGCTTTGGCCATGCACGGGAAAACGGAAGGTTTACGAAAGCAAAAAAAGCGTGTATAATATCTTTGTTTGAAATGTGGTTGCAGGAAAAGAGCACAGAAGGAGAAGCAGGAAATGTTATTTCGCAAAAAAAATTCTTTTTTTAAGGGCGATTTTCCGCCGAACTGTGAATATTGTGCCAATCAGCGTCCGGCGCCGGATGAACCGGAAACTTACTATTGTAATAAAAAAGGCGTTGTGTGCGCCGGGTATCACTGCAAATTTTATGAATACGATCCTTTAAAGCGTGTGCCCAAGCGCCGCCCGCCGATGCCGCAGTATTCGGCGGAAGATTTTCAGCTGTGAGCTTAGCTCTTTTGCATAAAAGCATAAAATGTGTTTTTTTGAATGGATCCGAAAAAAGTGCTTGCAATTTTTGATGTAATTTGATATAATCATGTAGCTACTTAAAAAAGGGAGGTGCAGTGAAATGGCAAAATGTGATTGCTGCGGTAAAGGCGTGACCTTTGGTATCAAAGTTTCCCACTCTTGTCGTCGTTCTAACCGTGCTTGGAAGCCCAACGTCAAAAGAGTAAAAGCAGTAGTGGATGGTTCTACCCGTTATATCCACGCCTGCACCCGTTGCCTGCGTTCCGGCAAGGTAACGCGCGCTATCTAATCAAAAGAAAGCACGTTAAGCTCCACGCTGAAAGCGCGGGGCTTTTTATGTTTTGACGTGCCATTTGGGGAAAGGAATGCGGCACAGCGCCGTTTGATGGTTTTCCATGAGGGGATGAAATTGTGGAACAAAAAAGCAGGTACTATCTGTTTATGATAGGACGGTTTACGTCCAGCTTTGGGAATTGGTTTGCCACAATGGCAATTCCATTTATGATTTACGATTTAACCGGGTCTGCCATGGCGGTGTCCGTCAGCTTTTTGCTGGAAACATTACCAATCATTTTACTGTCACCGGCCATTTCCAAACGGATTGACCACGGTTCTCGTAAAATTCTGTTACAGTTTTGCGAAGGGGTATCCGGTCTTTCCATTCTTTTATGCGTGTTGACCGGTTGCAGGAATGTTACCGTTTTATATCTCATGTGTATGGTGCTGTCGGTTGCAAGCTTTACTTATAACACAACCGTGAATGCCTATGTGCCGGATATTTGCGGCAATCTGGAGCTAAAGACGGCAAACACGATTGATTCTTTTGTCAGCAATATTTCCATGGTGATTGCGCCTGTTTTGGCAGGAATGTGCATCGAATGGCAGGGATATCAAACAGCCTTAATCATTGATATTTGCACCTTTGTGTTATCCATTCTATTTTTGTGCTTTTTGGAAAAAGACGTCCGCACGGGAAAAACAGAGCAGAAAAGCCAAAATGGAAAGGGGACTTTTTTATCGCGGGAATTTCTGCAATGGCTGAGTCAAGAACGCTTTTTAAAAGCGATGATTGTGATTTGCATTTTATTTTCGGTTTGCGGGGCAATTTTTTCCTCATTAGACGCTGTTTATATTGCTGAAATCTTTAATGGATCTTCGGATGTCTATGGGTACATCAATTCCGCGTGGGGAGTTGGAATGCTTGCTGCAAGCGGTCTGTATGTTTTTTATAAGAATATTTCAGAGCGCAGCATGTTTGCTGTCGGTATTTTTATGATGGGCATTGCTACAGTAGGATACGGCCTTTCTGCAAATATTCCTGTTTGCATCGTATTTAATTTTATCGGCGGTGTTGCGAACACCATCTATATGATTTATTATCGCTCTTTGATTCAAGCCAGTACCGATTCCGAAAATCGCGGAAAGGTGTTTACCTTTCAATCCACGCTATCGAAAATTCTTTCTGTTTTCATTGTTTTTCTGGCAGGCGTGTTTGCCGATTTATCTTCTGTCCGCGTTTCGATTGTCCTTTCAGGGATTTTTACGATTTTCATTGCTTTCGCGTGTTTGAACGCTTTGGGGAAAAGGCGTTCTCAGCAAAAAGACTAGGGCGTTTCTTTGTTTTCGGAAAGCCCCTAGGAGATGAACAAAAAGCCCCCACACGCGTGGGGGCTTTGGCGTTAAAACCAATATTTTCGGTCCAGAGTGCGGTACTGAATAGCTTCGCTGAGATGCTCGGTTTCAATGCGGTCGCTTCCCGCGAGGTCGGCAATCGTTCGGCTGACTTTTAAAATGCGGTCATACGCACGGGCGGATAAGCCCATGTTGTCAAACACGCGCCGGAACATGGCCTCGGCATCAGGAGCAAGACGGCAGTATTTGCGCAGTGCACTGCTGGACAGCCGCGCGTTGCAGGCAAAGCCCAGCCCTTGATAGCGCGTTTCCTGCAAGGCACGCGCTTTTTGCACGCGGCTTAAAATGGCGGCGCTGCTTTCGCTTTGCTCGGTTCCGGAAAGCTCCTCGTATCCAACGGGCGCTACTTCTACATGCAGATCAATGCGATCCAACAAAGGCCCGGAAATGCGTTGTAAGTAGCGGTCAATCGCATGCTGATTACAGGTGCATTGACGCGTCGGATGGCCGTAATAGCCGCACGGGCAGGGGTTCATCGCCGCCACCAGCATGATTTCACAAGGGAACGAAGCCGAGCCGGAAACGCGGCTGATGGTAACTTTGCCGTCTTCGAGCGGCTGGCGCAGAATTTCGAGCGCAAGGCGGCTGAACTCCGGCAATTCATCTAAAAACAAAACACCGTGATGTGCCAAGCTGACCTCGCCGGGGCGCGGAATGGTTCCGCCGCCCGCCAGTGCGGTAGCGCTGACAGAGTGGTGCGGGGCGCGGAAAGGGCGCTGCTCCAAAAGCCCGCGCCCTTTGGGCAGCATGCCTGCCACGGAATAAATGCGGCTTGCTTCCATGGCTTCTTCGCGCGTCATGCGCGGCAAAATACCGGGCATTCGCTTGGCAAGCATGGATTTTCCGGTTCCCGGCGGGCCGATCAACAGCAGATTGTGACCGCCTGCCGCTGCAATTTCCATGGCGCGGCGCGCTTCCGGCTGGCCCCGTACGTCGGAAAAATCCTGCCCGTCGAGTGTATCCGCATCCGTAAAGGGTGCAGGGATATACGGGGAAAGAGGTGCTTTGCCGCGCAGGTGGTCGACGACTTGCCGGGCATCGGAAACGGCGTAAATGCACAGTGAGTCAACCACGGCGGCTTCGGCGGCGTTTTCTGCGGGAACGAACAGGCACTCAATGCCGGCCTCATGCGCGGCGATGGCCATGGGCAGTACGCCTGCGACCCCGCGCACCGCGCCGTCTAAAGAAAGCTCCCCGATAAAGGCGCTGTTTTTTGGAACGGCGGGCAGCTGGCCGTCTGCGCAAAGCAGGGCAAGGAAAATCGGCAAATCATACACCGGGCCGGTTTTGCGAATGTCCGCCGGGGATAAGTTGACGGTAATGCGGCTGACAGGGTAAGTAAACCCAAGGTTTTTGATGGCGCTGTGAACGCGCTCAGAAGATTCTTTTACGGCGCTGTCCGGCAAACCTACGACACAAAACTGCGGAAGGCCGGAACTGATGTCGGCTTCTACGCGAACGCAAAAGCCGTCCAGCGTGTGAACGCCTAAGCTGTGAACTTCGGCAAACATAAAAGCTCCTTTTTTGTCTGAATTTTGCAGTACTTTTTAAGTATAACCTTACAGCAACTTTTCGGCAAGATTGAATTGACAAGATTTCTTCAAACAGGTATCATAAAAAGAAAGAGAGCGGGCTCTCTTTGGTGTGTGACAGCTGAAGGCTTTCGGAAAGCGGAAACCGCAAATGCGAATGGCGGAAGAACCTGAGGGCTGGAAGCTGTTTGCAGCATGATCTTGAGGAAAGCAGGTGTTTGTTGAATGTATCAAAACGAGTATGAGCGCTGGCTAGCAGCCGATTTGCAGGACGCCGACCTTCGGCCGGAGCTTGTGAGCATTCAGGGAGCAGACGAGGAGATCAAAGAGCGCTTTGCCGCCAGCCTCAGCTTTGGAACAGCGGGCTTGCGAGGTGTTTTGGGCGCGGGAACCAACCGAATGAATATTTATGTCGTGCGTCAGGCAACACAGGGGCTTGCCAACTGGGTGAAAACGCAGGGCGGCAGTCAGACTGTTGCCATCAGCTATGACAGCCGCTTGAAAAGTGATGTGTTCGCAAAAGAGGCCGCTTGTGTATTGGCGGCAAACGGGATTCATGTGCGCATTTACCGCGCGCTGATGCCTGTTCCTGCGCTGAGCTTTGCCACGCGCTACTATAAATGTAATGCGGGTATTATGGTGACAGCCAGCCACAATCCTGCGAAATATAACGGCTATAAAGCTTACGGGCCGGACGGCTGCCAGCTGACGGATGAGGCCGCCGCCGTGGTTTATGACGAAATTCAGAAGATTGACGTGCTGACCGGCGCACAGCGTATGGAATTTGACGCGGGGCTGGAGCAGGGGCTGATTGAATATGTCGGCGATGACTGCTGTGAGGCGCTTTATGACGCGATTAAGGCTTGCAGCGTTCGTCCCGGCCTTTGTGCGGACGCTGGGCTCAAGCTGGTGTACAGCCCGCTGAACGGCTCCGGCTTAGTGCCTGTGATGCGCGTGCTGAAAGACATCGGCATCACAGATATTACCGTCGTGCCTGAACAGGAAAAGCCGGATGGCCATTTCCCGACATGCCCGTATCCCAACCCGGAAATCCGTGAGGCGCTGGCGCTGGGCTTGGAGCTGGCGGAAAAAACAAACGCTGACTTAATGCTTGCCACCGATCCGGACGCTGACCGCGTGGGCATTGCAGTGCGCTGTGACGACGGCAGCTACGAGCTTTTGAGCGGAAACGAAGTGGGTGTATTGCTTTTAGACTACATTTGCAAGGCACGTTTGGAAGCAGGCACCATGCCGAAAGACCCGGTTTGCGTGAAATCGCTTGTGTCTACCCAGCTGGCGGACGCCGTTGCCGTGCATTATGGCGTAGAGTGCCGCAATGTGCTGACGGGCTTTAAGTGGATTGGCGACCAGATTGCACAGCTGGAGGCTGTGGGACAGGAAAACCGCTTTATCTTTGGCTTTGAAGAAAGCTACGGTTATTTGGCAGGCAGTTATGTGCGCGATAAGGACGCCGTGGTCGGTTCTATGCTGATTTGCGAAATGGCGGCCTATTACCGGAGCATCGGTTCTTCCATTAAGCGCGAAATGGAGCGCATTTATCAGGAATACGGCCGTTATCTGAACGTGGTAAAAAGCTACGAGTTCCCCGGCTTGAGCGGCATGGAAACCATGCGCGGCATTATGGCGCATCTGCGTCAAAACCCGCCCGCAGAACTGGCAGGGCAAAAGGTGAAGAGCGCCACTGACTACGAAAACTCCGAGCAGACGGGCTTGCCTGCCGCGAACGTGCTGGTCTATGCACTGGAGAGCGGCGAGAGCGTGATTGTGCGTCCGTCCGGCACTGAGCCGAAAATTAAAACTTATTTCACCACGCGCGGCGAGAACCTGAACGAGGCCAAAGAGCGTCAGCAGGCGCTGGAAAATGCTGTTGCGCCTTTGCTGAAATAAGAAAACGGCACTTTTACAGGAAAATTTTGAAAAACGCTTGCGAAGACGGAAAAGCTGTGCTATAATGTACGGAGCAATCGTTCCGATGGCTGCTCCATGCGCACAGGATGGCGCATGCTGGTAGCCTCCATTTAGAAGGTTGTGATGGGCGCATGTATGAAGCATGGCCCCTTGAGTCAAAACCAGAAAGAGGTGAACCAAAGTGAGAGAAGGCATCCATCCGAAGTACGAGGAAACCACGATCACTTGTGCATGCGGCAACGAGATCAAAACTCGTTCCACCCGTGGTGACATCCACGTTGAGGTTTGCAACAAGTGCCATCCGTTCTACACCGGCAAGCAGAAGCTGGTTGATACAGGCGGACGCGTGGATCGCTTCAAGAAGCGTTTCAACATGAAATAATGCAATGTCGAAAAGGGCGGTTGTCGAACCGCCCTTTTTTCGCTTTGTTGAAAGCTCTGAATGAGCAAACGATGTTTGAGCAAAACAGGGAGGGAGTGGCGCGCCGATGGAAGAATATCGGACAATCAGCGGACAAGCCTCTGCCGAAATTGAAGAGAAAAAGTCGCGGTTCATCGGACATATCGCGTTTGCGGACACCGAGGAGAAGGCACTGGCCTTTTTGGAGTCGGTGCGCGCAAAACATCGCACTGCAAATCACAATGTATACGCTTACTTACTGCGCGAAGGCAGCCGCATGCGGTACTCCGACGACGGAGAGCCGCAGAAAACATCGGGTTTGCCGACACTGGATGCGATTCGTCACGCGGGTTTGACGGACTGCATTATTGTCACAACGCGCTATTTTGGCGGAACGCTTCTCGGAACGGGCGGTTTGGTGCGCGCTTATACGCAGGCGGCGAATGCCGCCATTGCCGCGGCGCGTGTTGTTACAGTGAGTGTTTGTGTGCAGGGCCGGTGGCGTGTGAGTTATGCACAGTACGAAACGGCTGCAAAGCTCTTGGCGGAGTGCGGTGCGCAGGTGCAGGAAGCTGAATTCGGGCAGGAGGTGTGTCTGCCGTTTTTGATGCTGGCAGAACATGCCGAGGCCTTTCAGGCAAAAGCAGTTGAGTTTTGCCGCGGAAATCCCGATTTGACGCTTTCAAAACCTTTTCATGCGCCGTTTTAAGGCAAAAAAAGGTTTTATTTGAGATTCTTTGCACGCGGCAGAAGCCGTGCAAAATAAAAATAAAATATTTTTCACAAATTTTACAAAGGAATTTTGGGCGCTTTGTCGTATATATTAAATAAAGCCATTAAAAAGCGTTTTGAATGAGTGAAACACTTGGCATTTTCAATTGGGTTTGGCGAAATCGGCCTAATATATGGCAAACTTTGGCGATGGATGACTCAAGGATGTTTCTCAGGTGAACACGCTTTGGAAAGTGCGGTGAAGAGCCATGACAGTGCGCGAGAGGATTGAACAGACCGAACGAAATATTTTGTGCGATTGGGCGACCTTCAGCGACAACAGCGCCGGCAGAGCGCGCCAAGAAGCGTCTTGCCCGATGCGAACTTGCTTTCAGCGCGACCGCGACCGCATTTTGCACTCGCGTGCCTTTCGCCGCTTGAAGCAGAAAACGCAAGTGTTTTTGTGCCCCGAAGGCGACCACTACCGCACTCGGCTGACCCACACGCTGGAAGTGAGCCAAATTGCGCGCACGGCTGCGCGGGGGCTTCGCTTGAATGAGGATTTAACCGAGGCGATTGCGCTGGGCCATGATGTGGGGCATACGCCTTTCGGCCATGCCGGGGAGCGTGCCCTGAACCGTTTGAGCCCGCAAGGATTTCGGCATTATCAGCAGAGCGTGCGTGTGCTGCAAGTGCTGGAAAAGAACGGACAGGGGCTGAATTTATGCGCTGAGGTGCTGGACGGCATCGCGCACCATACAAAAGGAACGCTTCCCATGACGCCGGAAGGGTGCATTGTGCGTTATGCTGACCGCATCGCTTATATGAATCACGATATGGAAGACGGCGTAAAAGCAGGTGTTTTTTCGATTGAATGCCTGCCGGCCGACATTGTGCGTGTGCTGGGCAATACGAAGTCGGCGCGTATCGCGACGCTGGTATCAAGCTTGATTGAAAACAGTGACGGCGTGATTGCGATGTCGTCGGAGGTGCAGCAGGCGTACGAAGCGCTTCATGCTTTTTTATACAGCACACTTTATGTGGATGAGCGTGCAAAGCACGAGGAAAAAAAGGTAGAAAAGCTGGTCGCAGATTTATACGAATATTTTTGCGAGCACCCGATGCAAATGCCGCAGGGGTATTTATATATTTTATATGACCAAGGAGTGGAGTGCGCCGTGACGGATTTTATTTCCGGTATGAGCGACGCCTACGCAGTGCGCCTGTATGAAGAACTGTTTGTGCCAAAGCGCTGGGCGGTGTTTTAACGGCGTGTGAATATGTTTTAAAAATGATGAAAGGGGGAAAGGCCGTGATTCCGCAGGATTATATCTACGAATTGCTGCAAAGAGTCGACTTAGTGGATGTTGCGCAAGGTTATATGCAGCTGCGCCACCGCGGGCGGACATATACCGGCCTTTGTCCCTTTCACAACGAGAAAACGCCGTCGTTTCATATCTATCCGGAAACGCAGTCGTTCTATTGTTTCGGATGCGGCGCGGGCGGCGACGTGATTTCCTTTGTGAAGAAAATCAACAATTTAGATTATCCCGAAGCCGTCAAACTGCTGGCTTCGCGTGCAGGGATGCCGCTTCCCCAAGAAAGCGACGACGCGGGGAAAAAGCGGAGCCGGTTAACGGGAATCAATAAAGACGCGGCGCGTTTTTTCTTTCAGTGCTTAAACGAAGAAAGCGGGCTTGCGGCGCGGCGTTACTGGATGGGAGAGCGCGGCCTTTCGGCGGCGACGGTGAAGCGCTTTGGCCTCGGCTATGCACCCGACAGCTTTACCGCAATGCTCCAGCACCTGAAAAAGCTCGGCTATACCGAAGAGGAAATGCTTGACTCCGGGCTTGTCAAACGAAGCCAGAAAGGCGGATTGTACGATGTGTTCCGCAATCGCGTCATGGTGCCGATATTTGATGTGCGAGGGAATGTGATCGCGTTTGGCGGAAGAAACATGGGCGACGAAAAGCCAAAATACATCAACAGTCCCGAAACCATGCTGTATAAAAAAAGCCGCACGATCTTCGGCTTGAACGTCGCAAAACGAAGCAAAGAGCACCGCTGGATTTTGTGTGAAGGGTACATGGACGTTATTAGTCTGCATCAAGCGGGGTTTGATACAGCGGTTGCCGCGTGCGGCACGGCGCTCACGCCCGAACAGGTGAAGCTGCTGGGCGAATATGCACAGGAGGTTGTGCTGTGCTACGACTCGGACGAGGCGGGGCAAAAGGCAACAGCGCGCGCCATTCAGCTGTTTGAAAATTCGCCTGTCAAGCTCTCGGTGCTCAAATTGCCCGGCGCAAAAGACCCGGACGAGTTTTTGAAGCGCTACGGGCGCGACCGGCTGGAAATGCTGTTAAACGGCACGAGCAACGCACTGGAGTATGAACTTGCGAAGCAGAAAGAGCGCTTTGACATTACAAGCGACGACGGGCGAGTGAGCTACATCCGCGCGGCGGCGCAGATTTTAGCCGGCAGGGTAACACCTGTCGAGCGCGACGTTTACGCTGACCGTCTGCATGAGGAAACGAATGTATCAAAGCAGGCAATTTTGGCTCAGATTGAGAATACCGCACGCGCTTTGCGCAAAAAAGAGGGGAAAGAGCGCCAAATGCGCCTGCGCGGCGAAGGCGTTGCGGCGGATGTGCGCGTGCCGTACGGGGAGGATGGCAGCCGTGTGTCCGGCATGGAATATGCGGAGCAGCAGCTCATGGCGGCACTGCTCAAAAACCCACAGCATCTTTCGCTCATGGAGCCGATTTTGAAAGAAGAGCATTTTGTCAGCAAAGAAATGGCACAGGTATATCACGCTGTTTTGGAGCAAAAGCGCCAAGGCGGGTTTATCGAGCTCGGTACGATTTCGCAGTTTCTTCCGGCGGATGTTGTCGGAAAAATGGCAAGAATTTTAGCCCGCAATGCAGAAGTTGCCATTTTGGAAGAAGATGTGCGCATGTATTTGGAGCGTCTTCAAAGCGGTTTGCCGCAGAGCAAGCAGGCGGCGGGCAAAACGCCCGAGGAACTGGCGATGTATATCGAGCAGATGAAAAGCAAAAAATGACACAAGAAAATCAAAAAGCGTTCCTTTTCCAGTGTCGAATGGCAACAGCAGACGCATGGGACGGGTAGGACGATGAAAAAAATACTGAATCAAGCAGGGGGATAAAAGAAATATGTCCGATAAAAAGAATGTGATTGCAGCATTGCTGGAAACCGGGAAAAAGAATCAAAAGGTGACCACACAGGAGATCAATGAAGCTTTAGAGGAAATGAACTTTGAAGTGGACTTTGTGGACAAACTGTATGAAACCTTGGAAGCCAATAATATTGAAGTGATCGACGAGCCCGACCTTGATTTGGAGGACTTTACGCTGACTGAGGACAATGTAGATGCCTTGGAGAGCGCGCTTTCTGCAGAGGGCGTCGCGATTGACGACCCTGTAAAAGTGTATTTGAAAGAGATTGGCCGTGTTCCTCTTTTGAACCCGGAGGAAGAAATCACGCTGGCTACCCGTATTCAAGAGGGCGGCCCGGCAGGCGAAAAGGCAAAGCAGCGCTTGTCCGAAGCAAACCTGCGTTTGGTGGTTTCCATTGCAAAGCGCTATGTGGGCCGCGGAATGCAGTTTTTGGATTTGATTCAAGAGGGTAACTTGGGTCTGATTAAAGCCGTGGAAAAGTTTGACCATACAAAAGGCTTTAAATTCTCCACCTACGCAACATGGTGGATTCGTCAGGCGATTACCCGTGCCATTGCCGACCAAGCGCGCACCATCCGTATTCCGGTGCATATGGTGGAAACCATCAATAAGGTGAAAAAGATTTCCAGCCAGCTTCTGCACAAAAACGGCCATGAGCCGACGGCTGATGAGATTGCGCTGGAATTGGATATGCCGGTGGATAAGGTGCGCGAGATTATGCGTGTGGCACAAGAGCCCGTGAGCTTGGAAACCCCCATCGGTGAAGAGGAAGACAGCCACCTTGGTGACTTCATCCCCGATGAGGATGCTCCTGTTCCGGCAGAGGCCGCCAGCCACACCCTGCTCAAAGAGCAGCTGTCCGGCGTGCTGCAAAGCCTGACCCCGCGCGAGGAAAAGGTGCTGCGCCTGCGTTTTGGTTTGGAGGATGGACGTCCTCGCACGTTGGAGGAAGTGGGTAAAGAGTTTAACGTGACCCGTGAGCGTATTCGCCAAATTGAGGCCAAAGCGCTCAGAAAGCTTCGTCACCCCAGCCGCTCTAAAAAGCTGCGCGACTTTTTGGATTAAGTTCTCTATTTGTTCTAGTAAAATACTTTTTAAACAAAATGCCCTGGCTTTTCGCCGGGGCATTTTGTTGTTTCTATAAAGGTTTTTGGTTACTGAATTTCTTGCTCCAACCCATCAAATTCCGGCGTCGAAAAAAATTCGCCGATGGTAATTCCAAGCCCGTCACATATCATTTTGATTGTCAGCACTTTGGGGTTTTGGCTTTTCCCATATAGAATGTTTTTGATGCTTGATGGCGGAAGACCACACAAAGAGGCAAGTTTGTTAATCGTAATTCCTCTTTCGCCACAAAGCCCAAGAATTCGATTTTTGATTGCTGTCATGATATTCATGATTGATACCTCTGTGCTTTTTATTGGTGTACCAGATTTTATTCTGACGGACATGCCTAATCATAAGTGCTTACCGATCCATGAGTTTTACTAGCAAGGTATCCGCCATCGTGAACACATCCGGTACGCCTTTGTAGGTGCACCATGCGGGCATTTTCGCGTAGCGATGTGCCACAATGCGAAAACAACGGATCTTTTTGTTCACTGAAAAGAAGAAATCTTTTTTTACAATTTCGCGTTCACACGGAGCGCAGGGAAGGCGGAGTGTGTCTGTTAACATGAGATGTTCTTCATCCGGCCCGGTGAAAAGTTCGATATACTCAGGGAAGATGATGCCGGAACGGTGATGTGACAAAAAGCCCATTCCGATTTTTTCAATTTGCTGTTCGGTTGGCAAAATACCGGTTACGTCTAAGTTTTCCAGTGTGCCCAGCCATTCTCCGCACAGAAAATCACAAGTGCCGCGCACAGGCGACAACAGTCCCTTAACACCATTGCGGTTAAACACTTCGCGCGGGTCAAATTTGGTGGGGCTTTTCAGTTGAATATCGGTCAACACAAATTGGTAAAACGCGCGGCACACTTCACTTTTTCGCCCGTCGGGCAGGAAAAGACGAGCGGAAACAACAGTGTCCGATTGAATGGAAATCGGTTTTTCGTAAACAGGAGAATCTTCTGTGGGGATGCTTCCGTCCATTGTAAAGCGAATTTCGCCCGATTGTTTTGCACTGAGCGTAATTTCAGCGCAAGTGCCGCAGGGGAAAATACATTCTGCCGGGCTCAGCACCGGGGCAAGCGGCAAAGCGGATTCTGCGGGCTTCCAGTGAGTAGTGACTGCATCGAGCTCCTGCGGGTTGTGCCGATATTCCTCGGTGTAAAAATTCGCCGCGTCGGCACATTTGCCTAAGCGCAGGCAAATACACCCGTCTTGCGGAGCAATGCAGACGCCGTCTGTTCCGGCTTTCGCAATGGCGCCTGTTTCCACCGTAAAGTGATAGGGAAAGCCTTCGTGCTCCATTTGAATTTGTTTGTTTTCCGCTTTTTGAAACACGGGCAAACGGTCGAACAAAAGACTGTACTCACCCGTTAATACCAGCCGATCCGGATGAAGTGTAAATCGCGCCAGCACCTGCTTTTCGGATGCATCTCTCAGCTCGGCACAAGCGGATGTGTCATTTTCTGTGTAAAACCGGATGCTTCCCGACGGTTCTGTGCCGTCTGCCGCCAAAAGGCGAATAAACGGGCGTGCTTGCCCTTCCTGAGTCCAAAGCTGAGGAAACAGCACGGGAAGTGCGTCAAAGGTGCTTTTCAGGCTGGTCATGGCCTTTGTTAAGTAACGCGAGGGGTATTGCTCACGATATAAGAAGAAGTCGCGGATTCGTAAATGGGAATCTTCGCCCAAAAAGCTTAAACGATAACAGCTGGAAGCATACCACTGGGTACAAAGAGAGTGCTTTTCATTCCAGTCGTGGGAGGCCTGCCAAGTCATGGGCGGGGTAATGCGGTATTTTTTCAAAAACCATTCCGCGCTTGCCGCCATGGTTTCCACCCGAAGCTTGCCCTCTTTTGCCAGCTTCGAAATATGTTCCAGCTGGGGAGCAAAGCCGGGCTCGATGTTTTCCCACAAAAAGTTGTTTTCCTGCCCAACTTGGGCATACCCGATGCCGAGTGCATCTTCTTCGGTCAGATTGGCAAACATCCATGAAATCCATCGTTTGTCACGCCCTGTGACCCAAGCGGGTTCGAGCGTGAACACCATGCCGTTTAAATCTTCACGGAGGTTTTGTTCAAAGCTGTAAATGGGGTCCGGCCCCAACAGACGAAACACAGGGACAGAAAGCTGATGTTCCAGGGACTGCGCCGGAATGTTTTCGTTCATACGGCTGGGATAGTAAATGCCGTTGGGGTAGCCGCCCCACAGGGTGAAACCGTCGGTTCCGATTTGGTCGCGGCAGGAGGCTCCGCCCACAATCCCGTACCGCTCGGCGGCATATTGAAGGGTTACGGTATCGAGCACCCAAGAACCAATCGTTTTTGGATAGCACCCGAAAACCTTGAAAAACTCGTCCATGTAAGCGTCTACAAGCTTTTTTCGTTCTTCTGGCTCATAGCCGATACTGTAGGCGCTGTTGACGCGCTCGTCGAACTCTTCCGTTACTTGTCCGCGAAAACGTACTCCCGCCTTTTCGCACATTTCACGAGTGATTTCCCACCACGCAGAAATCTCATCGCAGGGGTCGGTGTATTCCCGCATCAATGCCTGATAGCGCTCGTCTGTCAAAGCGTCATACTTTAAAGCGTAGGTAGTAGGAAGTCCGTACTGCCCCGCAATTTGCATCTGGTTTCGTATGGTGTCAAAATCATCTTGAATAAAGCGGCTGGGTTCTTCGTGTGACTTTCGGATAAAGTTGTAAATATTGACGATAACATGTTTTTTCATAACAGTGTCATCCCTTTCTTAATACTGCATGATAAAGCAGGTTTTCTAAAAAACAGACAGCGGCCGTGAAAGTTTAAAAGCCGCTCAGGGGGAATCTATGTGACACGATAGCATAAACAACAGGCAAAGTCAATGGTGATTTTATAAAGAAAAATCCGGGGACGTTTTGGTAAACGTCTCCGGCGGCAGTGGGTTAGATTCGTCAATTTTCAAACGGTAAAACACGCGGGTTTTCCGACGGCTGAGCCAAAAGGGCTTCGGTGTTTTCGCGGTCAATGAGCGGCTTTAGCAGTGTGCTTTGCTCGGAAAGCGAACGGATAATGCAGCCATAAACACGGTCACCGCCGTGAAAACCGTCGATGTATTCGACGTCTTGCGTGTCGGGCATGGAAGTGAAATCGAAAAATTCACCGCCCGCAGCTTCAAAACGCGCGGCAATTTCACTGTAAAGCGTGTCGAGGTAGCCGTATTTTCCGGCGGCTTCCATGCGGGCGATGACAGTCGGCGGAAAAGGAGGAAGAAAACCAACGACGTGGATGTTGTTTTCCCGGCAAAAAGAAAGAAATTGATCCAGCTGCTCGAGCGCGGTTGCATCCGGAGTGTCACAGCCCTGAAAGCGCAGCTCGTTAAAGTCAATATTTCGATAAACGCTGGAAAAGTTTTTCTCCGGCTCTTGTAAATTCAGTTCTGCCGTTTTTCCGTAACGGTAGCTTCCGTCCGTGGCAAAGCCGGAACCGCTTGCAGATGCAGCCAGCCCGTAAACGCCCGGCTTCGGAAGCAGGGTGGATACAATGGAAAATTTTCCGTCGCCGTAGCTGAAGCCTAAACGCAGTAAAGTGTCCAGCGGCTTCATTTCTAAGTCCCCAAAGCTCAAGCCCCCGAAATTGGCTTGACGCCAAGGTGTGTTGAACATGTCTTGATCGAGAACGACAAGCAGGGTTTTGGGCAGGCTTTCTTTGGGAAGCGCCTGCAAAAACTCGCTGTAGTTGGCAACGTTGCGAACGCCGCCGCCGGCGTTGTAAAAGCTTTTTTCAGAGAAAAAGTCACCTGAAATCTGCATGCTGCGGCTGGTACCCAGAACCAAAAGTTCGGGGGCGAGTTCACTTGTAACGCGATGTTTATAGGTGAAGAAATTTTCGTGGTATCCCGTTCCGTACAGCTTTAATTCACCGCTGACGGTAGCGGGAATAAGCTCATCCATTTCGGCAAGCTCTCGGGTATTGTACATCACGGTGGCGAGCAGTGCGTAAAACAAAACAACAGGAAGCAGAAATAGGCTGATGACAGTCAAAAAGCGTTTCATAAAAGAGCCCCCTTGTTAAAATGCAAAATACATCGTGGTTCCGGCCCCAATGCTTCCCCACAGGACAATGCCTGCCATCCAAACATAGCTAAGAAACACTTGAACCCATTTTCTTTGACGGCCCAGCCAAGCGGCGTAGTCCTCCTGCTGTTTCAACAGGTCAATGAGAGCCACCGCGGCAATCATGGAGCCGATGCGCAGGCTTGACCAAGCGGTTAACCCGAGCAGGACAATACTTTCTTTGACGTATAAAACGCTGGGCTGAAAATCGTAAAACAAGTGTGTGAGAATGTAGTGGATGTTATCCACAGAGGAACAGGCGAAAAAGATCCACGAAAAGCATAAAAGCACAAACGTCACGACAATGGCCAAAGGTGTTCGCACAAAGGAAACCCGCTTCACGGCGGCCATGTTCCAAAATTTCTCGCGGGCAGAGCGGGTGAGCGTGCCGCACACCATATAAACCCCGTGGACACAGCCCCATAACAGCATGGGAACGGATGCGCCGTGCCACAAACCGCTGACGACGAAGGTCAAGAATAAATTCAAAAGATGGCGTACTTTGCCGACACGGCTTCCGCCGAGGGGAATATAGATGTAATCTTTCAGCCAGCCGGAAAGAGAAATATGCCATCTTGACCAAAATTCTTTGATGGAACGGGAAAAATAAGGCGAGCGGAAATTTTCGTAAAGCTCAAAGCCGAGCATGCGGGCAAGGCCGCGCGCGACATCGGTATACCCTGAAAAGTCGGCGTAAATTTGAACCGCGTAAAAGAAAACCGCAATGAGAATACTCATGCCGTGCAGTTTTTGCGGGTCGTAAAAAACGGGGGAAGCAAAGGTGGAAAGCGTTTCTGCCAGTGCCAGCTTTTTAAACAGGCCGAATACAACGAGCTGTGCGCCGCCGATGGCTTGTTTTGCGTCAAACGTGCGCGGTGTGAGAATCTGCGGCAGGAGATCCGTCGGACGGGTCAAAGGCCCTGCGGTAATTTGGAAAAAGAGGGAAAAGGAAACAAGACAGGCGATCGGGCTGCGCTGGGCAGGGCATTTTTGGCGATAGACATCGACAAGGTAGCTAACGATTAAAAACGTATAGTAACTGATGCCCGCGGGCGCAAGCCAATCCAGATAGAGCGGCGAAAAAGAAAGGCGCAGCAGCCCGAATGCCCAAACGAGAACATCGTTGAAAAAGTTGTAATATTTAAACAGAAGGAGCGGGGCAAGGCTAACTGCCAGCACCGCGGCCAAAACGGGCCGCGTGCGCCGTTTTTCAAGCGCCATACCCCCCAGCCATGCAAACAACCCCATGGCAAGAAGAAGCGCCAAAAAGCCAACGCCGAACGGCGCATAAAAAGCACAGCTGGCCGCAAGCAGAACGGCGGGACGCCAAGCAGTCGGAAGCCGCCAATAAGCGGCAAAGACCAAGGCAAAGAAAACGAAAAAAATCAGCGAAAAAATCTGCAAAGGTGACACATCCTTTTCGTGTGTGATTAAAAATCGGACTCCGGCGTCCAAAACGCGTTCAGCGCTTCAGTGAGCTCCTGCGCATCGGACAAGTAGCGCAGATGGTTCCAGTGCGGCGGCATGAGCGCACGATAAGCGCTTTGGCGATAGCGCGTGTCAATTAAAAGAACCATACCGCGATCCTGCTCGGTGCGAATCACGCGCCCGGCCGCTTGCAGAACTTTGTTCATGCCCGGACAGCGGTAGGCATACGCAAAGCCGTCCAGCCCCTGTTCATTATAATAATCGCGCAGAGCATCCGGAACCGCACCTACCTGCGGAAGCCCGACGCCGATAATGATACACCCGATGAGCCGCTCGCCTGCAAGGTCGATTCCTTCTGAAAAAGAGCCGCCGAGCACGCAAAATCCGACAAGACCCGCCGCATCTTTTGCCTGAAATTGATTGAGAAAATCGGCTTGTTGTTCCGGCGAAAGAGAAGGCTCCTGCATCAATGTTGTGTGTTCGGGATATTCCAGCTGAAAGGCTTCGTAGATTTGGCGCAGATAACGATAAGACGGCGCAAAAACAAGATAGTTTCCGGCGCGCGCCGAAACAGCGGCGTGAATCATCCCGCATACTTCGTGCAGGGATTGCTCCCGGTCCGCGTATTTTGTACTGATTTTGTCGGCACAAAGCAGGCACAGGTGCTTTGTTTGAAACGGGCTTGCCATCATCAGCCCGCGCGCGTCCTCTAAAGCGCCCAGCGTGCGCATGAAGTAATCAAGAGGGGAAAGCGTGGCGCTGAACAATACAGCCGAGCATGCCGACGAAAACGTCTGCGCCAAAAAGTCTGATGCATCTAAGCAAAGGCAGGACACCGCCACTTCATTTTTTTCAACAGAAATCAATGTGGTAAAGTGATCGTCATACCATTCGTGGAGCTTGAGAAAAAAGCGTGCATCGAAATATAAGGGCAGCACGGCATCATAGGAGGAACTGTTTCGATGCTCTTGTAAAAAAATTTCAGCGGCGGCGCAAAACTCTCCCACAGCTTTTAACAAAGGCTTGTCCGGCTCCTGTGTGCACCAAGCGGAGCATGCCGCGTTTTCGCTTTGTGTGCGAAAGTCAATCATGCGGCGGTTGAGTTTTGTGAGGGCAGACGAAAGACGGCGGCTCTGCTTTCCCACGGCCTTTTTGACCTCCCAAAAGGCCGTTTTGTAAAGATGACCGGAATACATCTCGCGCGAGCGGTCAACAAGATTGTGCGCTTCGTCCACGAGGAGAATGTATTCCTTGTTTTCTCCGCTTTGCGCAAAAAAGCGCTTTAAGCGGACCACGGGGTCAAATACATAGTTATAATCGCATAAAATACAGTCGCAGTGAGAGGATAAATCCAGCGCCAGCTCAAACGGACAGAGCTGCTCTTTCTGCGCAAACGCGCAAATGGCGGCAGGGGAAAAATCGTCGGCATCGTCTAAAAATCGAAGAAGCGCATCGTTGATACGGTCATAGTAACCGTCGGCGCGCGGACAGTCAATCGGATTGCACGAAACACGCTCCATCGGGCATATTTTTTCTTTGGCGGTCAGAACAACGCTTTTGAGCCGCAGGGGTGTATCTGTGCTTGCCATGGCATCCCGCAAAAGGCCGAGCGCGCCTTGCGCCGCTTCCCGCGTAGCGTTCTTTGCCGTCAAATAAAAAACAGCCGTGCCTGTTCCGGCGCCCATTGCCTTTAAAGCGGGGAACAGAGTGGAGAGTGTTTTTCCGGTTCCGGTGGGAGCAACGGCAAACAGCTGGCCGCCTCTGCGAATGGTACGGTAAACGCTTCCGGCAAGCTCATATTGCCCGGTTCGGTAATGCGGAAAAGGGAATTTCAACGCGGCAAGGCTCTCCGTGCGCACGGAGAGCCACCGGCTGCGGCGCTCCTGCCACGGCGCGTAAAGCAAAAGCGTGCCGCGCACGAATTGTTCCAGATCTTCTTTGGAAAAGCGTTTGCGATGGCGGATAATTTCCTCTGTGTCGGCTTGAACATAGGTCAGCTGAAGGGTGACATGGCTCAGCTTTTGCTCCTCACATAAAAAAGCGCCGTAGCACTGCACTTGTGCCCAGTGCGCAGCGTTAAAATCGGCGGTGAGAAGTTCGGCGGGGGAGCAGGTTGTTTTGATTTCGTCAATCACGGTTTCACCGTTTTCGGTGAAAATACCGTCGGCGCGCCCGTCAAGCTCATAGCATACATCTTCCACGACAAAGCGGCCTTTTAAAACAACCTCGGCGCGGTAGTCGCCTTTGGCTTCTTTTTGAAGTTTTCGGTGAAGGCGGCTGCCTTCGTTGGCGCGGTCAAACCCGCCGAAACGGTTGTCAATGGAGCCGCTTCGATGAATCAGTTCCACCAATTCACGCACGGATAAATGAACCGTCGGCTGCTGTGTCACATCAATGCCCCTTTCCTGCCAAGGAATGAAAATTCCCCCGGCGCTGTTGGAAACACCGGGGGTGAAAAAGCATTATCCCAAAATGATTTCGCCTTCGTTTGCACCGCCTGCTGCGTTGCTCTCGTCGGTATCAATGTGCATCGCCGTAGCGAATTTTTCGCTGACACGGATGACAACATCGTCGAAAACGAGCTTTCTGTCGTTGCCGCCGCAAGATACCTTCACGACATCCTTATCTTTCACGCCGGCTTTTTCAGCGTCAGCGGGAGTCATGTGGATGTGGCGCTTTGCGGCGATGACGCCTTCGGTCAGCTCAACCTCACCGGCGGGGCCAACCAGCTTGCAGCCAGCAGAACCTGCGATGTCGCCGGACTCACGAACCGGAGCGGCAATGCCGATGCTGCGTGCGTCGGTCAGGCTCAGCTCTACCTGGGAAGCACTGCGAACCGGGCCGAGGATGGACACGTTCGCCAATTCTTTTTTCGGGCCAACAACGGTGACACGCTCGTTAGAAGCAAACTGACCCGGCTGAGAAAGCTCCTTTTTTACCGTCAGCTCAAAGCCTTTGCCGAACAGCGCCTCCAAGTGCTCTTGTGTCACATGTACATGGCGGGCCGAGGTTTCTACTAAAACTTTCATTTTCCAAACTCCTTTTTCTATGGGCAGCGCAAAAATGCGCGCTCTTTATGTTCCGGGGCGGTTTTGCACCGTCCTTGATTCTATTTTAGCAATCCTTCTTGGAAACTGCAAGGGGTCTGTGCTATAATTTGAAAAAAGAAACACGGAGGAACGGAACTTATGGAGTTTGAAGCACTCAAAGAAAGCTGCCTGACCTGTCAAAAATGCGGCCTTTGCGAAACGAGAAAAAATGTAGTGTTTGGAGAGGGGATTCCCACAGCAGAGGTGATGTTCATCGGGGAAGGCCCGGGCCAAAACGAGGACGAGCAGGGCAGACCCTTTGTAGGGCGTTCCGGCCAGCTGCTTGACCAATACCTTCAGGCGATTCATTTAAGCCGTGAGAAAAATATCTTTATTACTAATATTGTAAAGTGCCGTCCGCCGGAAAACCGCGATCCGCTCCCTGCGGAGTGGGATGCCTGCATTCCCTATCTGCGCGAGCAGTTTCGCATCATCCGCCCGAAGATCATTGTATGCTTGGGGCGCATTGCGGCACAGCGGCTCATTCGCCCGGATTTCAGCGTGATGAAAGAGCACGGTCAATGGGAGCTGAAAAACGGAACATGGTTCACCGCGACGCTGCACCCGGCGGCGCTTTTGCGAAACCCGCGCAGCAAGCCGCTCGCTTTTGAGGACTATATTTCTATTCGCACGAAAATTGAAGAGGTGTGTACGCGCACCTATTTATAATTTTTCGCACGCATCCGGAGAAATTTGTTTGATTTGTAGCAAAATTCCTCTTTTGACATAGGATGAAGCAAAAGGGGTGTTTTGTATGGCGATCAAGGCGGAATATTTTTTGGCGACACCGGCGCCTTCGGGCTTTTGCACATTGTTTGAGCAGGCTTTTTTTGCGCCGGAAGAAGGTACGGTTATGCTTTTAAAAGGCAGTGCGGGCAGCGGAAAATCCACATTGCTGAAAAAGACGGCTCAAATGCTGGAAGACATGGGCCTGGAAGTGGAGCGCATCCGATGCGCCTCTTCGCCGGATTCTCTCGACGGCATCATCTGCCCGAAAGCAAAGCTTGCGGCGTTTGATGCAACAGCGCCCCATGTGATGGAGCCTGTTTTGCCGGGCGCATTTGAGCGCATGGTTACCTTGTACGATACGGTTTGTGACGAAGCGCTGAGCGAATATCGTGAGCTTTTATGGAAGCATCAGCAAGAGGCGGAAAAGTACCGCACAAGGGCCATCCGCTACCTCACAGCCGCGGGATGCTTGCTGGATGATGCCGCCCGCACAGCGCGGTGCTGTACAGATGAACCGAAAATTCTGCGCTGTGCCGATTCGTTGGCAAAGAGATATTTCACGGGAAAAGCCCGAAAGACGGGCGAGAAAAGCGTTCGTCTGCTTGAAGCGGTCACGCCGCACGGTGTCGTTTGTTTGGAACAAACGGTGTATGCGTTAGCAGACACCGTAGTGGCGGTAGAAGATGAGTGGGGGGCGGCCGCACCGATTTTGATGCAGGCGCTTTGCTCTTTAGCGCAAGAGCGAGGGCTGGATGTCATCGCCTGTCATGACTGCTTCTCGCCGCAGCAGCTGCGCCATCTGATCATTCCGTCTTTGCGGCTGGCATTTGTAACGGTTGGCGGGGTTTGTCCCGCGCCGCGCCGTGTTTCCCGCACCATTCACGCAAAACGCTTTACGAATATGGACGGGATTCGTGCGCGCAGAAATCGTCTGCGGTTTAACCGCAAAAGCTGCCGGGAGCTGCTTGCGCAGGCTTGTGAAATGCTCTGCGAAAGTGCAGTGCATCACGATGAGCAAGAGCGGGTATATACCCGTGCGATGGATACGCAGGCACTCGATGCAAAAACGCGTCAAGTGATGGAGCAGGTGCGCGGTTATGCAGCTGACATGCGGTGAAAGCAGTTGATTTTCGAAACCTAATGAGTACATTATGAGTACATTGAGTCAAAGGCAGCGCAGGCAGTGCACTGTGAAAAGGGTTGACAAAATAAATATTCTGTGATATATTCCTAATCGTGCATGCGAATGTTCTTGCGATGCGCCTAAAGTGTTGCAAAGCATTTTGTCAGCTATTTTTCTCTGCTGAGAAAAAAGAATCGAAATCATCAAATAAAGCCACACCGGTTTTTCTGTTTCAGTATTAAACAGAGCGGTGTGGCTTTTTAATTGGAAAGGAAATGCGAAATTTATGGAAGAACGCAACTTTATGGAAACAAAGCCGCTTGTTCCGCTTTTGATGAGCATGGCCATGCCCATGATGCTGTCGATGCTGGTTCAGTCGCTTTACAACATTATTGACAGCATCTATGTATCACGGCTTGGAACCGAGGCGCTGACGGCTGTTTCTTTGGCCTTTCCGCTTCAAAATATTGTGCTGGCGGTTGCCGTTGGCGTCGGCGTGGGCATCAGCGCACTGCTGGCACGCAGTTTGGGGCAAAAAGATCAGGAACAGGCCAACGCCGCGGCGTCGTGGGGCGTTTTGCTGTCGGTGATTCACTGCATTCTTTTTGTCGGCGCTGGTATTCTGGTAACGAAGCCCTTTTTGTCATTGTTCACAGAAAACGCAAGTATTTTGCGTCAGGCATGCGATTATACTTACATCGTAATGTGTTTGTCGTTTGGCTGTTTGATGCAAATTGCCATGGAAAAAATTTATCAGGGCCTGGGGGCAATGAAAACCACCATGATTTTGCTTGGGACAGGCTGTATCATCAATATTATTCTCGACCCGATTTTGATTTTTGGGTATCTGGGATTTCCTGCGATGGGAGTGAGCGGTGCTGCAATTGCAACAGTCACAGGTCAAATTGCTGCGTTCTTCCTCTACGTCATTGTTTACTGTGTCAAAAATCCGGGCGTTACCATTCATTGGCGCTATTTAAAAGGTTATGCCCATGTGATTCGTCCCATTTATGCAGTAGGTATTCCCTCTACGCTCATGATGATGCTGCCGTCTGTGCTGGTTGGTGTTCTGAACGGAATTCTTACAGCCTTTTCTGAGGTCTACGTTGCGGTGCTGGGTGTTTACTTCAAACTGCAAACATTTATTTACTTGCCGGTGAGCGGTATTGTACAGGGGATGCGCCCCTTGGTAAGTTACAACTATGGTGCAGGAAAATTTGGACGTGTGCGCGGCTTTATTCGGCACAGTTTGTTTGCTTCCGGTTTGATTATGCTGCTTGGAACGCTGGTTTCTCTTGCAATTCCCGGCGCACTGCTTCGGTTGTTTGACGCAGACGAAGCGCTTTTACAAGCCGGTGTACCCGCGCTGCGCATTATTTCACTAGGCTTTTTAGTATCGACGGTGGGTGTTGTATTTTCCGGTGTGTTTGAAGCATTGGGACAAGGCACTCTCTCGCTGTGCATCTCTTTACTGCGTCAGCTTGTGATTACCTTGATTCTTGGATTTTTGCTTTCGAGAATTTGGCAGGCAACAGGTGTTTGGGTTGCGTTTCCGATTGCGGAGTTTGCGGCGGCCATTGCGGCGTGCGTTTTCCTAAAACGCTTTCACGGCGGTGTATTTTTTCCGTTTGGCGCCGGTAATGCCGACGATGAGGTTCGTTAAACAGCCGCGCGTTACAGTTTGTATTCTTCTGTGTGACGCATGCGGAAAAGAACCTGTTTTTAAAACGCGTTTTGAGATCAAAAAATAGAAAAAGTGCTCTTTCTGACGGGAAACCTGCCGGAAAGAGCACTTTTTATTTTGAAGCGGCCATGCAAATCGTTTCAAGCAGCCGCAAAGCTTTTAGTTCGCATCTTCTGCAATATCAATCGGAAGCATCCGGAACAGGGTAAAGGGAATTACCAGAAGCACCAGTCCCAAAAGAAATAGGCTGTGCAGAGAAAGGGGAACAAAACCAGCTTCAATCAGGCTGATTAAGAACGAGCAAAAGAACGTGCCAAGCATGGACGCGCCGCCGCTGAACAGGGAAAAAAGGGAAAAGTAAACGCTTCTCAAATCTTCGGTGCTGGAGGAAATACGCATTTTTAAAATGCCGATATTCAGGCCCGATACAGGCAAGGTGCTGAAGGATAAGTAGATGGGTGCCGTCCAAAATGCGTTTTCCGGCGTTGTAAAATATAACAAAACAGCCAGCAGCGCGTACAAAATGAAAATATTAGACACACACTTTTTCCACCCAATCCGAGCAGCAATTTTTGCGAAAACCGGCCCGAACAAGGTGCGCAGTAAATTCCCGGCCATGCCCCAGATCATCAGCTGAATAAAATCAATTTTTAAAATGCGAACGGCATAGATGCCAAACAATCCTCCAATAAACACGTTGGCAATGCCCCAAGATGCATTTGCGATAATGATTCCGGTGTGTACACGGTTGCGCAAAACCTGCGCGAACACGCGCAGCGACCCCGACGTCTGGGCGCAGCTGATGGGGGCGGAAAGCTTCATGATCAGTACAACGCTTATGACAAGCAACAGCGTTTCCAGCACGCCGGCTGTAATGAAACCATTGCGAAGCTGCCCCTGCTTTTCAGAAATTGAAATGGCAATTTGCACTACGGCGGCCATAACGGTGTAAAGAATCATGAACACAACTTCGCGCACGCTGTAAAATTTGCTGTAATGTGCGGCTTCGGCAGCCTGAACGTGCCAATCTTCATAAGCAGGTGAGATAATTTGCTGGAAAAACTGCATGGACGGCAGACAAACACAGAACACGAGTGTGCCGATGCTGGGCGCAAGAAATACGCTGAAAAAAACAAAACAAAGACAAATGCGCCAGATGAGGTTCATAGACAGAAGATACCCTCTTTTCCGCTGGATTTTGGAATAGAAAATGCCACCCAGCGGCTGAAGCACTAAAAACATGGAGGAAAGACTGGTTAAAATATTGGAAAGGCCCAGCGGAAGCTGAAAATAATCGGTGAGCTTTGCGATGATAAACCCCGTACAAATCCAGTAGGCAACCATCGCGGTAATGTACTCGCCGAGAAAAAGCCGCAATTTCTTTCCCACAACAATCACCTCTTATGTCGCACTCTCTTGCGCGTCATCAAGAACCAAGCAAAAGCCCTCTGCGAAAAAGGCCCCGCCCATGGGTAAATCTGATAAATGCAGAGTGACTGTTCCGTCTTCACAGCGTGCATGCAAACGGTCGTTCGTACGCATAGAGTAGGCTTCTTTTACCGTCACGTCAAGGGGAAGCGTAAGCTTTGCAGGAAGCTTTGCGCGCCGCCCGTAACGGTAGAAACAATAGATCTTGTTGTCTTTTCGCGTGAAGTAACACTTGTCTGTAAAGTAGGGAGCACACAGAGTGGTGTCATAAATGCCTTCACCAAAAATAGAAAGCCAAGCACCCAATTCACGAATTGACTTTACCGCAGGCGCGGGCAGATCTCCGTCGGGCTGCGCCGGAATATTCAGCGCAAGATTACCGCCCTTACTTACGACATCTAAAAGAAGATGTGTCAATTTTCTGCCGGATTTATAGCAGTCGTTATAGTGGAAGGAGAAGCAATCACCTACGGTGACGCACGTTTCCCAAGGAACGCCGATGGCCATAGGGGGAATGGTTTGTTCCGGTGTAATGAAGTTTTCAGTTTCGCCGCCGCGGCCTCTTTCACACACGATTAGTCCCGGTTGTGTGGTATTTCGCAGTTCCTCGACAATTTCGGATAGGCGAATATCCTGCCCTTGATTTTCGGGGCGAACCCAACCGCCGTCCAGCCAGAGTACGTCGATTTTTCCGTAATTGGAAGCCAGTTCGCGAATTTGCGCATGAACGAATTGTACATATTTTTCCCAAAGATCAGGATGTTCTTTGATGTCGTAATTCACATTTCTTGTGGGAGCTTTTCCAAACTCATCACACCAGAAATACTGGCTGTTCCAGTCGGGTTTGGAAAAGTAAGTAGAGATGGCGAGCCCTTGTTTTTTAAATTCGCGGTATAAAGCGCCGACGATGTCTGCGTCGGGGTGCGTGTGGAAGGGGCAGTCCGGCGCGGTGATTTTATAGTCGGTTGTTTTGGTGTCAAACATGCAGAAACCGTCATGGTGCTTTGTGGTAAAGAGCAGATAACGGAAGCCGCAGTCCTTAGCGAGTTTTGCCCAGCCTGCAGGGTTAAACTTAATAGGGTTAAACGTTTTGTTTGCCTCACGGTATTGTCGCTGACAAGTTGCGGTATCAGCCCAAGTCATATCTTTTTGGCTCCACTCGGCATCACCGTCGCAAAGCGGCCAGCTCTCGTAGGAAGCAATTTGACAGCCCGGTGCCCAATGCATCATAAATCCAAGTTTATAGCCCGTGAATTTTTTTAAATTTGCCTGAACCGCCGGATCGGTAGGTGCGACGTATCGCTCAGGGGAAGAGTAATCGTGAACACCGTTATGAACGATTTCACGCTGAGATTCATTTTCCATAATCCATTCTCCTTTGACACAAATAAGATGGGGAAGCTGCTGGCTACTATATTAAGCGAACCGGCGCTTTTTTTCAACATAAAATTTTAAATTTGAAGAAAAATTTTGTGCAAAGAGTTCATGCGGCTTGCAAAAGCTTTCCTTTAGCAGCCTTTGAACCGGAGGGATTGGGAGTGTTGTAAAATGAAGAAGATCTAAAAATTTGATTTTTGTTTGATGGGCGCAGATTATACATAAGACACAGAAATGGCCTACTCGGAACCGTCGCGGCAGTTTTTGCAAAACGGTTCCGAATAGGCCAAAAGACTTTACGGAGTTGCTTCATGATTTCGTTTTTCACCATCTCGATGACTTTTTCGGTAGGCTGTCGGAGAAATGCCAAACCTCTTTTGGAAGCATTGCGAGAAATAATTACCGCTGCAAAAGCCAAGGTCTTGCCCGATGTTGCCGATATTGCGGTCTGTCGTTTCCAAAAGAAATTTTGCTTCGCGGTAGCGGCATTGCAGCATGTATTCGATGGGGCTAATCTGATAAAGACGTTTAAACTCGCGAATAAGGCTGTATCGGTTTAAACCTACTTTGTTTGACAGCATCTCTAAGTTTAAAGGCGCGGTGTAGTTATCGTCGATATACTGCTTCACCCATGAAATACTGCTGTGTGGTGATGTATTGCTGTTTTTTCCGATTGTAATGCTGGTATCAAACGAGCGGCCGACGTAAATAATCAGCAGGTGAAGAATGCTCAGACAAGCTTCTTTATAGCGAGGGGCTTTATTTTGAAGCTCATGAACAAGATTTACTAAAAGACTGACAGTTTCGGAATGGTTGTCTTTAAAGTCAGCAACAAAGTAACCGTCGGCGGTATTCGGCAGCGTAATATCACAGCCTTTGATTCCTAAAACAATCCATTCGACGGACGCGCTCGGCACCGTACACTCGGTGTGCTCCACGCCGGGGCTGATGATAACAAATTGGCGTGACAACATAGAAAAAGAACGATCTCTTACCCCAAATTCGCATTGACCTCCCACGCAGAAAAAAATTTCTAAAAAGTCATGTGCATGGCGAATGCCGTGCCAGGGCCTTTCAGAACGAAAACAGGTAACATAAAGGAGTTTTAGCCCATTTTCTGCTTCACAGTTGCTTAATTCAAACAGCTCGTACATAACTGATTCCTCTCCGTTTGACAAGGATTTCGTTTGTTTGGATGAAATATATATAACTTTTATGTCAATATAACATATTCCAATTTACCCTGCAAGCGTGTAAACTGAAATTACAGCAAAACAATTAGTTTTTTTGGCCGAAAAAATTGGAAACTGTAAAAAATGCTGTGTTTTTGTTGTTTATGGTTCGTGTAAAGAGTTTCGGCTCTTTTTGTTTCCAACAAGAGAAAGAGAGGAAAAGGTATGAAGAAAACATTTGCGCGTATGACTGCGGCTGCCTGTGCAGCGGCAATGATCCTGACAGGATGCTCAGGAGCGGCAAGCTCTTCTACTGCAAGTACAGCGGGAAGCACCGCTGCGAGTGCAGCACCCAGCAGCGGAGTGGAGCTGACCTATTGGTCGATGTGGAACTCTACGGAAGGCCAGGCGAAGGTGCTTCAGGAAGCAGCAGATGCCTATGAAGCGGCTACCGGTGTTAAGATTAACATCGAATGGAAAGGCCGTGACGTAAAGAATTTAATTGGTCCGGCGCTGGATGGCGGCGAGAAGATTGACTTTTTCGATCAAGACTATATTTTCATTTCCGAACAGTGCGCTAAGTATACCGCAGACTTAACAGATATGGTTGCGGCAGCAGATTATGAAAAACATGCGATGCCCGTGTTGCTTGATAAAGCAAAATCGTACACAGACGGAAAGCTGAAAGTCATTCCTTACCAGCCGTACACCTCTGGCGTATGGTACAACAAAGCAATGTTTGAAGATGCAGGCATTGAAGCGGTTCCCACAACATTTGATGAGCTGCTTGATGTTTGCGAAAAATTGAAAGCGAGCGGCGTCAACCCGATGACCTGCGATCAGGGCGACGGCACACTGCTGCTGATGGGCTATCAGCTGGCTCGTTATGTTGGACAGGACGGCATTTTGGATTTGGTAGACAACGTGAAATGGGCGGAAGTACCCGAAGCTCTGAAAGCAGCCGAGGATATTCAAACACTGTTCAAAAACGGGTACATGTCTGAATATGCTCCGGCCAACTATCCCGACGGACAGAATGAAGTTGGTTATGAGGAATCCGCAATGCTGCTGCAATGCTCTTGGGTTCCCAATGAGATCGCTCAAAACACGGGTGCTGAAATTGATTGGGGATTCTTCCCGTGGCCCACTGTTGAAAATGGTGTAGACGGCACCGAAGGCGCTGTCGTGGGTTCTCAGGGCTTTGGCATTGTGGATGCCAGCGAGCACAAACAAGAAGCTTTTGATTTCATTATGACGGTTGTCACCGGCGAGTATGATTTGAAGATGGCGCAAGCGGTTGCTTCTATTCCCGCGGACACCGAAAACACCACTTGGCCGGCACAAGTAGCAGGTGCAGAGCCGTACTTTAAGGAAATGTCTAAAGCGTATCTGTGGGCCGGCGGCTTGCAGACGAACGCCGATTACAAAGACTATGTTTTAGAGGCTATTAATAAACTTTGCAAGCAGGAATTAGACCCCGCCGGTTACATTGCTGAATTGGCCTCGATGAAATAACGAAGGATAAGGGCGAAAAGCCTTGATATAAGGGCGCTCATTTTTGACCCCCCTTGTAAATGAGGCAGTTGTTAAAGGAGCTCTTGCGTTTGTGAGAGCTCCTTTGATTTTTCTGAATTGATAAAATCGGAGGGGTTTTTGAACAGTTACAAATAACGGGTTTGATAGAAGTTTGCACATCACTTGTTCAGAGGTTTAGGAGTCTTGGCAAGAGAGTAGAAATAAAGAAACAAACGGATGCTCCCAAAACAGCGGGAACTGACGCGAAAGAAGTGTTTCAACGATTGGTTCTATTTTGTCAGGCTGTCGTCGGGAGGCGGTTCTTCTCTTCGAATCGTAAAAAACGAATACTTGCAGCAAGAGAGAACAAGACCGGTAGCAAGCGCAAACGCTGAAAGGAGAGGTTTCTTTGAAAGACACGAAAAAAATGATTATTTGTTTTCTCACCCCGGCACTCCTATTTTTTGTTACAATTTTTTTGTATCCGGTGTGCAGAACGATTGTAATGAGCTTTTTTAAAGCTGAGGGCGTGAGTGACTCTATCAGCACATGGCAATTTGTAGGGCTGCAAAACTACCAAAAACTTTTTTCAACTTCCATTTTTTTAGATTCGATGGCAAACATGCTGAAAATTTGGTTTTTCGGCGGTTTAATTGTAATGAGCATTTCTCTTTTGTTTGCGGCAATTTTAACCAGCGGTGTAAAGTTTAAAGGATTTTACAAAGCGGTTGTGTACATTCCGAACATCATCAACGCAGTTGCAATGTCCACCATGTGGATTACTGCTGTTTTTAACAAGCGTTTTGGTTTCTTACATAATTTTTTTGATTGGCTCGGATCTGATTTGGCAAAAGTCGATTACATGAGCGGAAGCATTAAGTTTTGGACGCTCTTAGTGGCGTTCTGTTTTGGCTCAGTCGGTTATTATATGTTAATTTTTATGAGTGGTATTGAGCGCGTTTCCGGCGATATTTATGAAGCGGCTACCATTGACGGCGCAAGTAAAGTTTGTCAGTTTGGCAGAATCACGCTGCCGCTGCTGCGCGGAGTGATGAAAACATGTATGACATTTTGGACCATCGGCGTAGTTGGATTCTTTGTTTGGAGCCAAATGTGGTCTGCACCGCTGCAAAGTGAGCTCACCACCATTACCCCCTTTATTTATATGTATAATGTAACGTTCGGCACGCAGGGCAACACGGAAAGAAGTGCTTCTCTCGGTGCTGCGGTAGGCGTATTGATGGCTCTTGTCGTTTTGCTGGTATTTTTCATTATCAACAAAGCGGTAAAAGAGGACGACAGCGAGTTCTAAGGGGGGCATAGTATGAAAGAGAGAAAACAAACCAAAAAGAGCCTGCTTGGCTTGGAGTGGAAAAAACAAGTTTATTTGCTGCCCGGACATTTGATTGTGGGGGCGTGGTGCCTTTTCACGATTGCTATGCTGGGGTGGATTGTTGCGGCGAGCCTTTCTACCTCCCCGGAGATCATGCGCGGAAAAGCGCTGGCCTTTGAAACAGGGCTGCATTTTGAAAACTATGTGAATGCATGGTCGGCTAACAATATTTCCGTATTTTTTGCAAACTCGCTGCTCTATGCGCTGTGTGCGATGTGCGGTTCCATCTTGCTGAGTGCGCCGGCTGCTTATGTTTTGGCTCGATTTGTGTTTAAAGGAAATGCGATTGTCCGAAGCGGTTTTATTACAGCGATGAGCATTCCGCAAATTATGATTGTGCTGCCCTTGTTCTCTTTAGCGACGCAGGCTAACTTGACCGGTTCTAAAGTGGTTCTGATTTTTATTTACATCGGCATGCAGGTTCCTTATACAACGACGTTCTTGATTACGTTTTTCAGCAATCTGTCGCGCGTTTATGAAGAGGCGGCGGCCATTGACGGATGTCCTCCGATGAAAACCTTCTGGAAGATCATGCTTCCTCTTGCACAGCCCGGTCTTGTGACAGTTGGCATCTTCAACTTCATGGGAATTTGGAACGAGTACTTCTTGTCGTTGATTTTTGCGTCTTCCGAGAAGAATATGTCCGTTGGCCCCGGATTGAAGAGCGTTTTGACGGCGATGCAGTACACCGGTGACTGGGGCGGTTTATTTGCGGCGGTTGTTATCGTCTTTCTTCCCACGCTGGTGCTCTTCATTTGTTTGTCGAAAACCATCATCAGCGGCATTACAGCCGGTGGTGTGAAAGGTTAATCAGCAGTGACGTCAGAAGGTGAGTATTATGGGTTTTCAAACAACGGATGCAAAATTAAACAAAGCTCTTTGCGCGCTTGCGCAGTATGTGCCGCTGTATGGATTGCAGGAAATTGATTTGACAGATATCCATGTGGAATACACAGATAGCGGCGCGCTTAGCTGGCGAAAAGACGGCAGCGACCTGTTTCTTATCTGCGCCGATGAAGGTCAAGCGTTGATGCTGCTTGGGCGTGCGCTGACGTTGCGTGACCGCTCATCAGAAAAGCTGACGGCTCGCTTTGACCGTCTAGGCGCTATGCTCGACGTTTCGCGCAATTCGGTTTACACGATGTCTACAATGAAAAAATTTTTGTGCCAGCTGGCGCTTATGGGGTATACCGATTGTTACCTTTATATGGAGGATACCTATGAGCTTCCGGGATATCCGTATTTCGGATATCGCCGCGGAAGGTACAGTGTTGCCGAACAAAAGGAGCTGGACGACTTTGCCGCAACGGTGGGCATTGAGCTGATTCCATGTATTCAAACGCTGGCGCATCTGCGAACAGCCATTCGCTGGAAATACATGCAGCCGATGCGCGACACGATTGATAATCTCATGGTGGGCGAGAAGGAAACCGTGGAGCTGGTTGAGGCAATGATTTCTCATTTCAGCAAAACGTTCCGAAGCAGACGCATCCATCTTGGGATGGACGAGGCAGTTGGTTTGGGTACGGGACGCTATCGTTTGTATAAAGGATACCGCGACCACCGCGACATCATTATGGAGCATCTGCGCCTGACATGTGATTTGTGTGATAAATACGGATTAAAGCCCTTGATTTGGGATGATATGCTGTTCCGTGACCACACGCCGCTGATGAATTATTACGGTGACAGTGAGCCGGTTACCCAACAGCAAAGAAAAGAGTATCCTGAGAATTTGTGCTTTGTGTATTGGGATTATTATCACGATACCGAGGAAGAATACGAAAAGCAAATTCGACGCCGCGGATGTTTGGATATGGCCTTTGCAGGCGGTGTTTGGAAATGGGGCGGCTGGGTGCCGAACTTCACAAAAAGCTTTCAGGACAGCATTGCGGCGGTGGAAGCCTGCTGTAAAGCAGGCGTGAAGGATATTATGGTTACGCTTTGGGGCGACGACGGTGACGAAACGCCCCTTGCAACCGTAGTGCCCGGTTTGGCCTTGTTCGGGCTGCTGCGGTTTGGTACGGCATTTGCGAGCCAAACCGATGCGATGTGTCTGCTTCTCAGCGGCACACCCTTAAAAACCTATGAGGCAATGGAATGGATGGATTTAATCCCGGATATGCCGCAGGTGAACTTGGAGGCTCTTGTGCCGCATAAGCTTTTGCTTTACGGCGATATCGCAAGTGAGCTGTTTATGAACTCGATAACGGACAATGTACCGCGTTTGGCACAGCATTATCAACATGCGGCAAACTATTACGAAAAAGCAGCCGAAGAAATTCCGGATGAGCATCTTCGGGCCATTATGAAAATGTATGCTGCGCTCGCGAATGTGATTGCTTGCCGCTGCAGCGCCGCGAAGGCACTGCACGAGGGATGGAGTCATAAGGATATGGCTTTGCTCGACCAAGCAAAAGAGCTGTTGTCTGAACTCGAGCGCCGGGCAGATGCTTTGCACCGCGAAGCTGTCCTTGTATGGTCAAGAGAGTGCAAAGGGCAGGGCATGGAAATCATTGATTTAAGGCTCGGCGGCTTAGCGGCGAGGGCGCGCGCGGTGCGTGAACGTTTGGACTTGTATCGTTCCGGTGTGCTGGATACTTTAACGGAATTAGATGAACAGGAACTGCCGTATCAGGGCTCGTTGGCTTTGGATGGCCGCACGCCGGGACGGGAATCGTATGGCGAAATTGTAACGGCCAATACGTTGTGTCATCAGTTCAGTATTTAAGAATTTGAGGCATTTTTGAAAATCAGAAGCCCTGTGGGGAAATATGGTTTTGTATCATTCGATACGGGAAAGAAGAAATTTCACCTAGCGAGGCGGGGAAATTCCCCGCCTCGGTTTATGAAAAAGGTTCCCTTTTCTGACATCTTGTATCCGTAATCCATACAAAGGACGCTGCCATTTTTGTGCATTTTGTCTTATCGTTTTGTCTTTTACGAAGAAAAGTTTGCACCTTTCTTGCTTTTTGGAAATGCTTGAGTAAAACAGTATCAGTGATAAAACAGAGGGACGGAAAAGCCCTCTGCTTTTTCGATTTTTTATTCAAAATAAGGGTATTCAGGAAACTTGTTTTATTTTTTGCGGCGTTTGTTATTGGGAAAGTCTTTAGGCGCTTTCTGAACTAATATTTTTTTGCAGTAAGGGGCGAATTCTGCTGTAAAAATGCTTGAACTTCAGGCGTTTTGCATTGCCGTTCTTGTTCTGTGTAAAAAATGTTTCATTGTATTTTGGGAAAGAGCCCTAATTTTTACAAAGTTGGTGAAAATATGCAAGAGAATCCTCAGGGAATTACTTACTACGTCGATGCTTGCACAGGCAGCGACACAAATGATGGTCTTAGTCCGGAAACGGCGTTTTATAGTTTGAAAGCGATTTCCGCTTTGACGCTTCATGCGGGTGATCGAGTGCTGCTGCGGCGCGGGTGCGTATTTGAAAATCAGTATCTGCACCTAAAAAATGTAAATGGACAGCCAGAGCAGCTTGTTATAATTGATGCGTATGGAGAGGGAGCACTGCCGCGCATTGATACGAATGGGTGCGGAATTTGGTTTCAAGATTACGGCTGTAAACTGGATCATCCGCTGCACAGGTATCGCGGATATGTTTCCAGCTGCATTTTGCTTTATGATTGCTCCTATGTCGAAGTACAGAACATCGCCTTAACAAACGGTGCTATTGAACTCGATAGCAGCTACCATGATATTGACCGCATGAATCGGACCGGCGTAGCGGTTGTAGCGCAAAATGCAGGGACACTTTGCCATATCTATTTAAAAGGACTGGACATTCGCCATGTGCACGGAAATGTCTACGATAAGCACATGAATAATGGAGGAATTTATTTCACCGCGTTTCAGCCCCTAGATGAAGAACGCACCGGTGTTTCGCGTTTTGACGATATTTTAGTGGAAAACTGTTATTTAGAAGATGTAAACCGTTGGGGAATCGCCGCTGCTTACACGGCCTATCATACCTTTTTTGCAGACAAAGAAATACCGGACGAAGTAGCTGCTCGTTATGGCTCAAGCCGCGTGGTGATTCGCGGAAACTATGTGAAAGATGCGGGCGGCGATGCGATTACGCCGATGTACTGTGACAGGCCCCTTGTGGAAAGAAATATTTCACAAGGCGCAGGCAGGCAAATGAATTTAAAAGATTACAGCGAAAGCCAATTGGGCCGTGTCGCTGCGGCGGTATGGCCGTGGAAATGCAAGAATGCTTTGCTTCAGTACAACGAAGTATTTGAAACGCGCTATCATAATGGTGAAAATCAAGACGGTCAGGCGTTTGATGCGGATTGGGGCGACGGTACTGTTTATCAGTACAATTACAGCCATGACAATGAGGGCGGCTGCCTCATGGTTTGCGGAGAAGAAGCGGTAAATACGGTATTTCGGTATAATATCAGCCAGAATGACGGCAGAGCCGTGCTGCTTCCTGCAAGCAGCCCGGTGGCCGAAATTTACAACAATACTTTTTTTGTGCGTGAAGATGTTCCGTTTATCGCAACCAACAGCGATGAAATTGGGCCGATGATCTTGAAAAACAACATTATTTATCGGGATTCCTCCGCTGAAAAAAATGAAAACTGGTATCTCGACCGCATGACATATGAAAATAATATATTCTTTGGATACAGCAATCCGCCGATTGAAAAAGGGGCAAATTTAAAAGGGGATCCCGGTATGGTGTCGCCCGGAACAGGAAAAACAGGTGCTTTCGGCCATCCGGCACTGGATTCTTTGAATGGCTATCGGCTAAAGGCGGATGCCCTCGCGATCGGAAAGGGCTTGGATAACGATATCTCCGATGTGACAGAGGATTTTTTTGGAACCCCTTTGTCGTTTGTGAAGAGCGTCGGTGCGCATCAGCCGCAGGATGCCGAGAAAACAGATTAAAAACATGGCAGAATCTTGTTTAAGTGCGCTGAAAAGTGACTTTTTCATTGTGCACTAATGGGATAAAAAATTCAAAACAGGAGAAGCAATTTATGAGAAAAGTATTTCCCATCAACGATAATTGGTACTATAAGCCGGAGTTTTCCTCAAAGGACCTTTTGTGCGAAGCAGAAGAATGTAAAGCGTCTTTTGAAAAAATCGAGCTGCCGCATACCAATAAAGAACTGCCTTACAATTATTTCAGTGATAAGGACTTTCGTTTTGTGTCCTGCTATAAAAAATGGTTGTGCTTGCCGAAGGAGTGCAAGGGACAGCTTGTGTTTTTAGATTTTGAAGGTGTCATGAACTATGCGCAGGTGTATGTCAACGGCACTTTAGCGGGGAGCCATAAAGGCGGCTATACAGGTTTTTCGCTGAACATCAGTGACGAAGTTCACTGGGACAAAGAAAATGAGATTGCAGTTGTTGTTGATTCCACAGAGCGCCCGGATACGCCTCCCTTCGGAGGTCAAATTGACTATTTGACGTTTGGCGGCATTTACCGCGAGGTTCAACTGAGATTTGCAGACCCTGCTCATATCGAATCGGTGTTTGTCAAAACGGAAGATATTCTGAGCGACAAAAAGCGCATGTGTGCAGAGGTTTCTCTGCAAAACATAAATGATGCCGGCTATACATTGGAAGTTTGCCTGATGGATGGCGCTGAGGTTTTGGCGCAAAAGCAGGCGGCAATTGATGAAAATGCGAACTTGGCAGCGGTTGAGCTCAGTAAGTTAGAATGTATCGCTTTGTGGACACTTGAAAATCCCAAATTGTACGACGTGGTTTGCACCTTGAAAAAGAACGGGGAGGCAAACGATGAGGTGCGTGAACGAGTTGGTTTTCGGCAGGCACGTTTTGAGAGTAACGGGTTCTTTTTGAATGGGCAGAAAATTAAGCTGAGAGGCTTGAACCGTCATCAGTCGTTTCCGTATGTGGGATACGCAATGCCTCGGCGCGTTCAGGAAAAAGATGCCGATATCCTCAAGTATGATTTAGGACTGAATGTCGTGCGCACCTCTCATTATCCGCAGTCAAGACACTTTTTGAACCGATGTGATGAAATTGGTTTGCTGGTGTTTGAAGAGATTCCCGGCTGGCAGCATATTGGTGATGAAGAGTGGAAAGAGCAGGCCGTGCAGGATGTTCGGGAGATGATTTTGCGCGATCGCAATCATCCTGCTGTTATCCTGTGGGGCGTACGCATCAATGAATCGCAGGATGACCATGATTTTTATGTGAAAACCAATGAAACGGCTCGGATGCTCGATCCTACACGCCAGACGGGCGGTGTTCGCTATTTGACGAACAGCGACTTTTTGGAAGATGTTTATACAATGAATGATTTTGTCCATGACAACGGCTACGGAAAATATCTCCAAAAGGTGATTAAGGACTACAAAACATACGATAACATTCAAGAAATTGACGGTGAAACAACAGCCTTGCGCGACCCTAGAATGGTGACGGGATTAGACCGGGATGTTCCGTATCTTGTAACGGAGTATTGCGGCCATATGTACCCGTCAAAGCGTTTTGACCAGGAAGAGCGCAGTGTGGAAATGGCGCTGCGCCATGCGAGAATTCAAAATGCATCCTATGGAGATGAACACATCAGCGGTGCAATTGGTTGGTGCGCCTTTGATTACAATACACATGCGGATTTTGGTTCCGGCGATAAAATTTGCTACCACGGCGTGATGGATGCTTATCGAATTCCGAAGTTTGCGGCGTATGTTTATGCAAGCCAAGTGAACCCGGAAGAGAAAATTGTTTTGGAGCCGGCAACTTATTGGACAAGAGGTGACCGCAGCACAGGCGGCGTCATTCCTTTGACGATTTTTACAAACTGTGATGAAGTGCATGTATACTGCGGAGAATCGCTGCTCGGTGTGTATTATCCGAACCGCGAGTTGTATCCTTCGCTTCCGCATCCGCCTGTTGTGGTGGACCGAATGGAAGGCGGCTGGGGAAGCAAGTGGACCGATGCCGAATTTGTGGGGTATTGGAAAGGTGAGCCGGTTATGCGGCGCACCTATCAAGCAGACCCCGTTCCGACGTTCTTTGAAATTCACGCAGACAGCAAAACACTCGTTTCGGACGGAGATACATGGGATGCAACGCGTGTAGTGTTCAGTGTCACAGATCAATCTCATCAGGAAATGCCCTTTTTCCAAGAACCCGCCGTCATTCAAGTGAGCGGGGCAGGGCAGCTGATTGGGCCAAGCTTGGTTTCCTCCGTGTGCGGAAAAGTTGTTTTTTGGGTCAAGACAATCGGGCAAAAGGGAACAATGCAGATTGAAATTACAACGCCCCGTTTAAAGGCACCTGTTTGCCAAACAATTGAAGTGAAGTAAAAATTTTCCGTAAAAGCAATTCAAAAAGGAAAGCCGCAGCTGCGCTGAAAAAAAGGCGCGGCTGCGGCTTATTTTATCGCCAAGAACAGCGATGGAAAGAAAATTGACGCTTCTCTGCGAATTAAGCAGAGGGGCCGGATTGAATGTCAATGACAATCAGACGGTTTTCTTCAACGCGAAACCGAATCTCAAAATCATAAAATGAAAAGCCGTAAATCCGTTCAGGGTCGCTGTGATAGCCCGGGCGCGGGTCTTGTGCCAATAAGCGCAGCACGACATCCTGCAAGCGCGCGGGGAGAACGGCCAGCATCTCCGGCGCAATTTCCACCGACAGGCGTTCCCCTTTTGTTTGTTCGGAAAAACCGCCGCGCGCTTGAGGGTGCGCATCGATGTGCGGTAAATACGGTTTAATATCGTAAACGGGTGTTCCGTTCAGCAGGTCAGCCCCTTCTAAATAGAGCACCGGCCCGTCGGGGGCATCATAATCAATGCGAAGCAGCCGCACGCAGGACAGCCCAATGGGGTTTGGACGAAACGGAGAGCGCGTCGCAAATACACCAACACGTTTATTGCCCCCAAGCCGCGGCGGGCGTACAGTGGGCGACCATTCTTCCCGTACAGATTCAGAAAATTGCCAAATCAGCCAAAGGTGAGAGTATTCTTCCAACCCTCGCACAGCATCGCGCACGCGAAAGGTGGGGGTGAATACAAAGCGGCTTTCCAACCCTTCAATTAGCCCGCTTTGACGCGGGATTCCGAATTTTTGGGAAAATCCGCTGTAAACATGTCCGATTGGGATGCACGAAAAATGCTCCAACAAAAGCACTCCTTCTTTTTCAGAGCAATGGAAACGTTTGGCTGTTGAGTAAGTGCTGAGTTGCGAAAAGCAATGTGCAGGGGATCCTTATGTCCAAAACGGCAGATTCAAAAACGGTATTTGGACAGCAAACGCTTTTCCTGTTGTTTCGCAATGCTCCCTTATATAATAGTAACATAATAGCAAATTTCTGTTTTCTTCGCAAGCAAGCGAAAGTGATCTGAAATGCAAAAAGGCCGGCATTGGCCCGTCAAAAATATTGCAGAAAATGCTTGACAAGAGAAAAAAAGCGTGTATAATTATAAAAGACGCATGTAACCGTGCTACTGTGGCTCAGCAGGTAGAGCAGCTCACTCGTAATGAGCAGGTCGTCCGTTCGAATCGGATCAGTAGCTCCAAAACCGCAGTGCTTTTTGCGCTGCGGTTTTCTCTTTGAATTTGCACAAGGGGGAATGCTTTATGTTACTGGAAAGCGCTTCTATTTTTGCATTGTTGCTTTGTGTTGTGATTATTTTTGTGCGCTCGGGCTATAAAAAGGCTGCTTTAGGGGTTGCGCCGCTCCTTTTGGTTCCTATGGTGCATGTTTTAGCGTATCCGATTACGCTGTGGCTTGTTCGGTTCAGCCAGTTTCCCCGCAACATCATGCTTGCCTTTGCCGATATTGGTGCAGTGCTTATTTCCGGAATTATGATTCACCAATTTGGGGCAAAGCTGGAACAGGCAAAAGCAAGGCGTCTATACATGATCTTGGTGAGCGGGTACAATATTATTTTAGCGTGTATTCTGGTTTATCGTGTTTTGATGAATTATTGATGACGGCGAAAAAGCGAAAAGTACCTGCGCTTTGCAGAGGGCTTTCGCTTTTTTTGTTTTTTATCGCGGGTGAATCGCAAGATCATTTTTGATAGAGCGTGAAAAAGTGAACGCTTGCACGGTGAAACGCGGGGGCTGATGAAATCTCCTGCGTTTCTTGCGATTGAGTACAAAACAGAGAAAGGGGAGATGTGCAAAGAAATAGAGCGCGGTTGGTTGTTGAACAAAAAGTGGATTTGAAAATGGAAAAAGCTTCAAAAACAGAAATGGTAAGACGAACGGTGATTTTTTTAGTAGGGCTTGCTCTAAACTCTTTGGGTGTGGCTTTGGTAACAAAAGCAAGTTTGGGAACTTCTCCGATTTCGTCGATTCCGTATGTCCTGAGTTTGAACTTTTCCGCTTCGCTGGGAATGTTTACAATTTTGTTTAGTTTATTGCTGATTGCACTCCAACTGATTTTGCTGAGAAAATAATTTCGTCCGGTACAGCTTTTGCAAATTCCGGTGTCGCTTTTGTTCGGTTATTTGATTGACGGTGCAATGATGCTGCTTGCCTTGTTTTCGCCCAATCAGTATGCTTCACAGCTGGGGTGTTTGATTCTGGGGTGTGTTGTGCTGGGCGTTGGGGTGTATCTTGAAGTGCTCGCAGATATTGTGATGTTCCCCGGAGAGGCTTTTGTCCGCGCGGTTACCGTTTGCGCAAAAACCGAATTTGGAAAAACAAAAATTGCTTTTGATGTGAGTATGACGGTGATTGCAGGCGTTTTATCCTTTGTATTTGCCGCTCGTTTGGACGGTGTGGGTGTGGGCACGATTATTGCCGCCGCCGCAGTGGGGTGGGTTGCCGGAATGGTAGCACGTTTTGCCGCAAAGGTAACGAAGAAAGCATAAAAATATTTTTGAAAAAACAGAATAAAAACGAAAAAAAGTGTTGACAAGGCGGCCACGATGGTGTATTATAATAAGGCACTCGGCACTCAAGGGTTGCGAGTGGCCGCCAAACGTAGGGGTATAGCTCAGTTGGTAGAGCAGCGGTCTCCAAAACCGCGTGCCGAGGGTTCAAATCCTTCTGCCCCTGCCAGATGGCCCGGTAGTTCAGTTGGTTAGAACGCTAGCCTGTCACGCTAGAGGTCGTGGGTTCGAGCCCCATCCGGGTCGCCATTATGCTGCTATAGCTCAGTAGGTAGAGCGCATCCTTGGTAAGGATGAGGTCAGCGGTTCAAATCCGCTTAGCAGCTCCAAACTCTGTAAGCGTTTTGCTTACAGAGTTTTTCTTTCCTAAAAACTATTTGCGCGCGCAAGTAGTTTTGGCGGTCATTGCTTTTTGAAATCTATATAACAAAGGGCTGAAACACTGGAATGAGAGTGCCTGCAGCAACGAAGGGGCGGGCTTGAATGGTGTTGGAATGTTTGAAAAAGGAGTGAGGCAGAGCATTGATGGAAGTAATCAAATGGATGTCGATTACCGACCGCCATACAAAAATGTTTTTGGATAAACACATGGCGCATATCGGGGTGAACAGCAGTCAGTATATGTATATTCTGCGTGTTTGCCGGCAGCCGGGAATGACGCAGGACAGCTTCATCAAGCTGTTTCATATTCACCCAAGCAATGTGACAAGAGCGATTGCCGCCCTGGAAAAAGAGGGATTTCTGGAAAGGGAAAGCAATGCAGGAGATAAACGTACTTGCCGGCTCTTTCCGACGGAGAAGGCACACGCGGCCAACAAAGAAATTCAAGCCATTTGCCGCGAGTGGCAGGAACGATTGTTGGAAGGCTTTAACGACGACCAGCGAAGGCAATTTGAAGCGATGCTCTTGCTGGCGGGACAAAATGCGGTGCATTATGCGCTGGAAGAAAAGGGTCAGGAAGAATGAACGCTTTTTTAAAATAAATCTAAATAACAAATTAGAATTTGAAAGGATGTTAAAAATATGGTAGATGAAGTGGTATTAGGGAATGTTATGGTTGATTGTGATGATGAAAGAAAATTGCAAAGATTCTATGGAGAATTATTAGGTTGGGAAATGTGTGAATTATTTGCAAGACCGGCTGTCCGTAGTTCTTCGGGGATTGTTTTTTTGTTTATTGAGGAAAAAGATTATGTTCCTCCTGTATGGCCAGAAGATACAGGAAAACAACAAAAACAGATGCATTTTGATTTTCAGGTTGATAATGTTGCAGAAATGGTTAAGAAAGCGGAATCATTGGGAGCGAAGAAAGCGGAAAGTCAATTTGGAGGAAATGATTTTGTAACCATGTTTGATCCGGCAGGACATCCGTTTTGTTTATGCCGGAAGTGACAATCCCAGTTTATGTGGGAGATACGCTCAAAATCTCTTGCACAGACGGAGTGATCCAGACACGGTGGCGGGAAAATCTCTCAGATTTTTCTGCCATGTCTTGCAAGTGGCTGGTTCACTTCGTCTGTGAGCGAGCCTGTGGCGAGCGATTATCAAGCCCCCGTTATCTAACAAGAACAAGGGGGGCACAAAAAACAAGAAACAATAGGCATTACAAAGCGGAAACGCTGTATTTATATGGCAAAACCGCATTTTTGAGGGTGTTAAGTAAAAAACATTCATTTAACACATGAAAATTGAATAGGAAACATGAGAAAAACAGTTGACTTCAAAAACAAGAGAAATTGATTGTCTTTTTCTTTTGAAAAACTTTTAAACAAGAGCAAACGCATTGAATTGCATGTAAGTGAAATGTTGAAAGTGACAGAAAAGGAGCGATTGTAAGTGCAGGGGAGTACAGTGAATCCGCTGGGTACGGAAAAAATTTCGAAACTGCTGAAAATGTATGCAGTTCCGAGCATTATCGCGATGCTTGTAAGCTCGCTTTATAATATTGTAGATCAGATTTTTATTGGACAAGGTGTCGGTTATTACGGCAACGCGGCCACCAACGTAGCCTATCCTTTAACAACCATCTGTTTGGCGATTGCGCTGTTAATCGGCATTGGGAGCGCGTCGTGTTTTTCGCTTCAGCTGGGCGCCGGAAACCCCGATCAAGCGGCAAAAGCAGTGGGCAATGCCATTGTCATGATGTTTACATTCGGCATTTTATATTTCCTTGTCATTCAAGTTTTTTTAGACCCCATGCTGGTGGCTTTCGGAGCAACCGACAAGGTGTTTGAGTATGCCGAGAGCTATACGCGCATTACGGCCATCGGTATGCCGATGCTGATTGTCATGAACGGCATGAGCAATCTTGCGCGCGCAGACGGAAGCCCGAAATATTCCATGAGCTGTATGCTGCTGGGCGCAGTAATCAATACGATTCTGGATCCGATTTTTATTTTTGTTTTGAAACTGGGCGTGGCCGGTGCTGCCTGGGCTACGGTCATCGGACAGCTGTTCTCGTTTCTGCTTGCGCTTCGATATGCATGGTGTTTTCGCCATATTCAGCTGCAAAGGCATCACTTCATTCCGGATTTTCGTCAATGGGCAAAAACGGCTTCTCTCGGCATGAGCAACAGCCTAAATCAAGTGGCAATTACGTTTGTTCAAATTGTTTTGAACAATTCACTCACTTATTACGGCGCGCTTTCCGTTTACGGAAGTGAAATTCCGTTGGCGGCGTGCGGAATCGTGATGAAGGTAAACGCTATTTTGCTGGCCATTATCATTGGCATTTCACAAGGCTCACAGCCGATTATTGGGTTTAACTACGGTGCGCGGCAGTACGGCCGTGTGCGGGAGGTATACAGTTTGGCCATTAAATGCAATTTAGTGGTTTCCTGTATTGGTTTTATTTTGTTCCAATTTTTTCCGCAGAGCATTATCTCGATTTTCGGCAACGGCGATGCGCTTTATTTTGAGTTTTCCGTCAAATTTATGCGCATTTTCCTGCTCATGGTTTTGCTGAATGGTGTACAGCTGCTTTCGTCGAATTTCTTTGCGGCGATTGGAAAACCGCTGAAGGGCGCTTTGCTGTCTTTGACGCGCCAAGTGTTTTTCTTGGTTCCTCTTTTGCTTATTTTGCCCTTGTTTTTTGGTGTGGACGGCATTATGTATGCCGCACCGATTGCCGATGCGGCGGCATTTTGCACCACCATTGTGTTAATTCGCGCAGAGCATAAGCGTATGCGTGAACAGGAAAAACAGCCCGCTGTGGCGTAAATAAAAAGAAAAAGCCGTTGTGCTGCCGATGCGTTTGGCGCGGCAAAAGCACAGCGGCTTTTTGTGTTGGGTTTATGAACGTTTGCTTACAAAACGTAAAAGATGTGTTTTTATTGCGTTCTTCCCTTGAAAAATACGCTTAAAAAAGGTATGATAGAAAATAATTGTGTATTTTTAGGAGTGTGTGCAATGGTTTCAAGCATGACAGGCTACGGAAGGGCGCGCGGAGAAAAGGGCGGCGTTGATTTAACCGTTGAAATCAAAAGTGTCAATTCGCGCTATTTTGAATATTCTTCCCGCATGCCGCGCGCTTTTGCCTTTTTGGAAGAGCGCTTGAAAAAGCTTGTGAATGAAAAGGTAGCAAGAGGCAAGGTGGAGCTTTCCGTCACCGCCGTCGGTTTGTCGGAGCAGGAAACCAAAGTTGCGCCCAATTTAGAGCTGGCAAAACAGTATCTTTCTGCGATGCGTGAAATGGGCCAAGCACTGGGCCTGTCGGACGATGTAACTGTTTCGGTTTTGGCGCGCCAGCCGGATGTCTTTGTCAGCGTGCGTGCCGAGCAGGAGGAGCAGGCACTGTGGGAGCTTGCTTCGGAAACGGCGCAGCGCGCACTGGATGCCTTTTTGCAGATGCGCCGCACGGAAGGTGAAAAGCTGAAAGAGGATATCGAATCCCGCCTTTGTACCATTGAAAAAATGGTAGGGGAAGTGGAGCGTGACAGTGAGCAGCGCGTAAAAGCTTACACTGAACGTTTGTATGAGCGCTTGAAGGCGGTTTTGGGCGACCGCACCATTGACGAAGCCCGTGTGCTGACGGAGGCGGCAGTCTTTGCCGATAAAACCGCCGTGGATGAAGAAACGGTTCGTTTGCGCAGTCATATTAAGCAGTATCGTGAAATTTTGCAAAAAGACGAGCCCGTGGGCAGAAAACTTGATTTCTTGACGCAGGAACTGAACCGAGAAACCAATACCATCGGCTCAAAATGTTCCGATTTGGAAATTACAAAGCTTGTGGTGGAAATGAAGGCGGAGATTGAAAAAATTCGCGAACAGGTTCAAAACATGGAATAAAGGAGGAACCCGATGCGGCTGATTAACATTGGCTTCGGCAATATGGTGAATGCGGGCAAATTGATTGCGATTGTGAGCCCGGAATCGGCGCCGATCAAACGAATTGTGCAGGAGGCGCGCGACAAGGGAAGCTTGATTGACGCCACTTACGGACGGCGCACCCGCGCTGTGATTATTATGGATTCAGACCATGTTGTTCTTTCGGCAGTGCAGCCTGAAACGGTTGCCAACCGCTTGAATGACGAAGCGCAGGACGAGGAGGAAGAGGATGAATAAAGAGCGCTGTTTGCTGGTGATTTCCGGGCCGTCCGGCGCGGGCAAAGACACCGTTGTGAAGAAAATGCTGGAAAAGCACCCGGAAATTGAAATGTCCGTTTCCGCGACAACGCGCGCGCCGCGGGAAAAAGAAATTAATGGGGTGGACTATTACTTTCTGCCGAAAGAAGAGTTTGAAAGACGCTTGGCGCAGGGCGATGTGCTGGAGCATGTTCAATATTGTGACAATTATTACGGTACGCTGAAAAGTGAAATTGAACAACGCATGGAAAAAGGCGTCACCACCGTTTTGATTATTGAAGTGTACGGAGCGGCGAATATCAAAAAAATCTACCCCGAATCCACCTTGATCTTTGTGATGCCGCCGAATGAAGAAGAACTCGCGCGCCGTCTGCGCAGCCGCGGCACAGAGTCAGAGGAAGTCATCCAGCAGCGCCTGCATCGAGCCAAAGAAGAGCTCGGGCGTGTGGGCGATTACGATTTTGCCGTAACAAATGTAGACGCCGATGTGTGCGCGCAGGAAGTTTACGAGATTTTGTGCAGCCGACAGGGCAGGTAAGAAAATAAACCTCGGCGCACGGGAAGAACAAAGGAGGCACGGCGTTTGCGGATAGCGCAGGTGGCAGTGGAGCGAACAACGCTTCATTTTGACAAGCTTTACTCTTATATCGTTCCGCAGGAGCTTTGCGATGCGGTGCAAACCGGCTCCATTGTTTTGGTTCCGTTCGGCAAGGGCGGGCGCGCCCGTGTGGGTTTGACGGTGGCTGTATCGGAGTGCGCCGATGCCGAAAAACTCAAGGTGATTTTAGATGCTGCGCCGGAACATGCGAGGCTTTCAAGCGAACTGCTGGAACTGGCGAGGGATTTGCGCGCGACCACCTTTTGCACCTACTATGAAGCGGTAAAAGCGGTATTGCCTTATGGTGCGCAGTACAAAGCAGTAGTCAAAGACGGGCGCCCATGTCTGCAAAAGCAGCTTGTGCGCCATTGTGACACGGTTTACACGGTTGCAGAGCCGATGCCTTTGCAAAAAAAGCTGACAAAAAAGCAAGAAGCGGCGCTTGAGCTTTTGCGCAAAGCGCCGCGCACGGCGGCCGAGATGGAAGAATCCGGTATTAGCCGTGCCGTGCTGAATACGCTTTGCAAAAACGGCGTTTTGAGTAAAGGGACGCAGGATAAAACGGTGCGGATGTACGGTGATGATTGGGAACAAAAACCGCTGCCGATACTCAGTCCGATGCAAAGCGATGTGTACGCGCAGCTTGCGGTTTTGTTAGAAAATCCGCCGGCCGCAGCGCTTCTCTACGGCGTGACGTCCAGCGGAAAAACAGCTGTTTTTTTGCGGCTGATTGAAAAGACCTTGGCGATGGGACGGCAGGCGCTGATGCTCGTGCCGGAAATTTCCCTCACTCCGCAAATGGTGTCGCGCTTAAAATCGGCGTTCGGAAAGCGTGTTGCCGTGCAGCACTCCTCTTTATCGCACACCGAGCGCCTGCTTCAATGGAATCAAATTCAGCAGGGAACGGCGGATATTGTCGTTGGAACACGCAGCGCGGTGTTTGCCCCGCTGGAGCGCATCGGCTTAATTATTTTGGATGAAGAGCAGGAGCATACTTATCATTCGGAAAATGCTCCGCGCTTTTTGGCACACGACATTGCAAAGCAGCGCGCAATGAAGCACAAAGCGCTCTTTTTAGCCGCCAGTGCAACGCCCAGTATTGAAAGCTACTATCTTGCCAAGCAAGGCCGCTATCACTTAGCGGAAATGACACAGCGATACAATCAAATGCCGCTTCCGAAAGTGGAAATGGTAGATATGCGCAAGGAACTGGAGCAGGGCAATGCGTCGGGCATCTCTCAGCGCTTAGAGCAAAAGCTTCGAGAGCATTTATCGCGCGGGGAGCAAGCAATTCTCTTGCTCAACCGGCGCGGATATAAAACAGTGGGAATGTGCACGGCCTGCGGTGAGGTGTTAAAATGCCCTTCATGCAGTGTGCCGATGGTATATCATAAGGCGCAGGACTGTCTGCTGTGCCACTATTGCGGCAAGCACATTTCACCCGTGCCCGCGCAGTGTCCAAAGTGCGGCGAACGTGTCAAGTATACCGGGTTCGGAACACAGCGTGTGGAAGAAGAGCTTGCCGAGAAATTTCCCGCGGCGCGTATTCTTCGCATGGATATGGACACCACAAGAAAAAAGAACGCACACGAGGAAATGCTCGATGCCTTTGCGCGTGGTGAGTACGACATTATGCTGGGCACACAGATGGTTGCCAAAGGTTTGGATTTTGAGCGCGTGACGCTTGTCGGCGTTTTGGGCATTGACCAAATGCTGTTTTCGCAAGGCTATAAAGCGTTTGAAAATGTGTTCAGTTTAGTAACGCAGGTGGTGGGGCGCGGCGGGCGCAGTGATCGCCCCGGTTACGCGATGATTCAAACCGTGGAACCGAATCACCCGGTTTTGCAAATGGCGGCTTTGCAGGATTATCACGCATTTTATGAAAGCGAGATTGCGTTTCGCAAACTCAATTTATATCCGCCGTTTTGCTCGATCTGTATGATTGGCTTTTCCGGCAAGGATGAGCAGAATGTTCAGCTTGCTGCCCGTGCCATGGCGGAAGAAATTGCCCGCTTGTCGGCATCACGTTATCCGGAGCTTCCGCTGCGTGTGCTTGGCCCTGCGCCGATGAGCATTGCGATGATTCAAGAGAAATACCGTTATAAATTAACGCTGAAATGTCGGGTTGGCCCGCGTTTGCGTGAAATGCTGGCCGGGGCGATTCAAGCTTATGAGGAAAAGGGCTGGTCGTCCAAAGCGACGATGTTTCTTGATTTTTACGCCCAGTCGGATGTTTAGCTTTTAGAGGGGCTTTATTTGATTGGATAGACGAATAAATTTTAGGAGGTACAGACCATGGGTTTGAGAACGATTGTGCAGGACGGAGATCCGATTTTGACAAAAAAGTGCCGCCCGGTGACGAATTTTGATGATAAGCTGGCGCAGCTTTTGGATGATATGCGTGAAACGCTGGTGGAGGCAAACGGCTACGGATTGGCCGGCCCGCAGGTTGGCATTTTGCGCCGCGTGTTCATCAGCGTGGATGAGCGCGATATGGATGAAAATGCCGAGGAGCAGGAATTGAAATTTTTGGAGTTTATCAACCCCGAAATTATTTCCACGGAAGGTGAAGTGACGCAGTATGAAGGCTGTCTGTCGTTTCCCGGCCGCAACGGTGCGGTAACACGCCCAGAAAAGGTTGTGGCGCGCGCGTTTGACCGCCATGGAAATCCGTTTACGATTGAAGCGGAAGGGATGCTGGCGCGCTGCATCTGCCATGAGTCGGATCATTTGGACGGCATCACCATTGTAGACCGCGCAGAATATTTTTATGAGGATACGGACGGCGAGGAAGAATGAAGTTGATTTTCATGGGAACGCCGGACATTGCGGCGCAGTCCCTCGAAGCCATTTTGCAAGAGGGAGCGCATGAGGTGTGCGCAGTGTTCACGCGTGAGGATAAGCCTGTTGGGCGCAAGCAGGTGCTGACTGCGCCGCCGGTAAAACAGCTTGCGCAGGCACACGGCATCCCGGTGTTTCAGCCAAAAACACTGAAAGAGGAAGCCGTGCAGGAAGAGATTAAAAATATGCAGGCCGATTTGATTGTGGTTGTCGCTTACGGCCGCCTTTTACCCTTGGCGGTTTTGAATGCGACAAGGCTGGGTGCGGTGAATCTGCACGTTTCTCTGCTTCCGAAATACCGGGGCGCTGCGCCGATTCAATGGAGTGTTATCAACGGCGATAAGCAGACGGGCGTGAGCATCATGCAGCTGGATGAAGGCTTAGACACCGGCGATCTTCTCTGCGTGCAGCCGATTGAAATCGGTGAAAACGAAACAAGCGGAGAGCTGTTTGAGCGAGTCAGTGCTTTGGGAGCCGAAACTCTGCTGGAAACCCTTCATGCAATCGAAGAAGGGCGTGTGACGGCAACGCCGCAGGATCATGCCAAGGCAACATTGGCGCCTCCTTTGACGAAGGAGATGGCAAAGTTTGATTTTAACAAAGACGCACAGACGCTTCATAATCTCATTCGGGGAATGAATCCGTGGCCTGTTGCGTATTTCGAGTATGAGGGCAAAAAAATTAAGGTGAAAACGGCGCGTGCGCAGAAGGGAAAAGCGGCGTGCGGCACCGTATTGTCGGTCAAGCCTTTGACCGTTGCGTGTGAAACGGGCGCGCTCACACTGCTTGAGGTTGTGCCGGAGGGCAGCAAGCCGATGGAAGGAAGCGCTTGGGCGGCGGGACGCCGTTTGAAAGCGGGCGACGTTTTGCATCAGGCTTGAGAGAAAAAGATAAGGGGATTTTTGAAAAAGAAATCGGCGCAGTGCTCGCAAGGAATAAGAGGCGGTAAGGCAAAAAAATGCAGAAGTTTTTGCAGGTGCTGAATAAACACATTGGCACAGCCGAAATTCCTTGTGCGAGAAAAAGGAGAACGGTTTCAGAAATTTCACAAAGCCCGTGAGGAGCGTTTATGAAAGATGCACGCAGAGTAGCCGCGGAAGCGTTAATGCGGCAGGAAAAAAACGGATATGCGAACTTGGTTTTGAAAAGTGTGTTGGCGCAGTGGAAGGCATCGGCGCAGGAAAAGGCGCTTGCTGCGGCCGTGTTCTACGGAACGGTGGAACGCATGGCGACCATTGATTGGATTTTGCAGCAGTTTTTGGCAAAACCTTTGGAGAAGGCCGACCCCTCCGTGCGCGCTGTTCTGCGAAGCGGTTTGTATCAGGGGCGCTGGATGGACAGCGTGCCGGTTCATACAGCGGTTGATGAATCAGTGAAACTGTGCAAGCGTATGGGCAAAGGCAGTGCGGCAGGGCTGGTGAATGCCGTTTTGCGCAAAGCGGTTGTGTATGATATGCAGCAGGCCGTTTTTTCCAGTGAGGCACAGCGCCTTGCCGTGACTTACAGTGTTTCACGGCCCATGGCTGAGTTCTTGCTTCAAAAGCTTCCTGAGGATGCCGAAGCGTTTTTGCGCGCGTCTTTTGAAAAGCCCGAATTTTGCGTGCGCGTGAATCCTTTGAAAACAGACACCGAAACGTTGCAGAACGTTTTCCAAGAGCAAGGAATGGGCTGCCGAAAAGGACAAGTAGAAGGTGCCCTGCTGGTGGATTGGCGCGGAAGCCTGACGGAATGTGAAGCGTTTCGGCAAGGCTGGTTTCATGTGCAGGGCCAGTCCTCTCAGCTGGCCTGTGCCGCCCTCGATGCCGGGCCGCATCAAAAAGTGGTGGATCTTTGTGCGGCTCCCGGCGGAAAAAGTGCTCTTTTGGCACAAAATATGAACAACACAGGAAAGCTGTTTTGCCGCGACGTGTCGGAAAGCCGCACAAAGCTGATTGAAGAAACGCTCGAACGGCTGGGAGTAACCAACGCGCAGGTGAAAGCGGCTGATGCCGCTGTATGGGACGAGGCACTGGCGGATGCCGACCGTGTTTTGTGCGATGTTCCGTGTTCCGGCCTCGGCACGTTAGCCAAAAAGCCGGATGTGCGCTACAAGAGTTTAGAGGGTATGGACGAGCTGATTGCCGTGCAGAAAAAAATCTTGGAAACGGGTGCGCGCTATGTGAAACCGGGCGGGATTTTGGTGTATTCCACCTGCACGGTAAACCCGGACGAAAACCAGCATGTTGTGGCGGATTTTCTTTCCCGTCATTCTGATTTTGAACTGCAGATGTTTGACGTTCCGCAGTGGGCGCGCAGGACGCCGCAGGGAGTTTTGGTGTGTCCGCCGTGCCGGCAGGCAGACGGCTTTTTTATCGCCAAGCTGCAAAAACGAGTGCCGCAGATGCGGTGATTGAGGATTGTGTATAGCATCAAAGGAAAGTTTGTGGTAAAATAATGAGAACAGCGATCTCTTCAATGACGCTTGAACAACTGGAAACTTTTGTGAAAGAGCACGGGCAGCCGAAATTTCGTGCAGGACAGCTGTTCCAATGGCTGCATGCGCGCAGGGTAGACTCTTTTTCTGAAATGACCGATCAACCCAAAAGCTTTTTGTCGGTGCTCGAGGAAGAGTGCACCATTGAGCGGCTGAGCGTGCAGCAGTGTCAAATTTCCAAAGACGGCACCAGAAAGTATCTTTTTTCTCTGCCGGACGGAAATTGCATTGAAACGGTTTGGATGCAGTATTCTTATGGCAATACTGTATGTGTGTCCACACAGGTGGGCTGCCGGATGGGCTGCCGTTTTTGCGCTTCCACACAGGGCGGAAAGGTGCGGGATTTAACGGCAGGAGAGATCGCCGGGGAAATTTACGCCGTGATGAAGGATACCGGCGAGCGGGTGTCGCATATTGTTTTAATGGGAATCGGAGAGCCTCTTGATAATTTTGATCATGTGATGGACTTCCTTTCGATTATTTCTTCTCCGAAAGGAGTTCAGATCGGAATGAGAAACATCAGCCTTTCCACATGCGGCCTTGTGCCGAAGATAAAAGAGCTTGCACAAAAGAAGCTTCAACTCACGCTTTCGGTGTCTTTGCATGCGCCGATAAACGAGATGCGCAGCAAAATGATGCCCGTGAACGATGCATACCCCGTAGAACAGTTGATTGCCGCTTGCCGGGAGTATCAAGCAATTACAGGCAGACGCATCAGCTTTGAGTATTCGATGGTGCGCGGCGTGAACGACAGCCCTGCCACAGCAAAAAAACTGGCGGACTTAATTCGCGGCATGGGCGCGCACGTCAACTTGATTCCCATTAACCCCGTGGACGGTTCGCCGTTTACGGCAACGGATGCCGCAGCTGTGAAGCGTTTTCAGGAAACGTTAACAAAGCTGGGAGTAAACGCGACGGTGCGCCGACGGCTGGGAACCGACATCAGCGCAGCATGCGGACAGCTTAGGCGAAACGCAAAAAAGGAAGTGACGGTCGGATGAAACTGGTTGCAAAAACCGATATCGGCAATCAGCGCACAGAAAACCAGGACAGCTACCGTGCCGGCCGAATGCCGGGGGGAACGGTGTGGGCCGTTGTATGTGACGGCATGGGAGGTGCGCGCGGCGGAAAGCTGGCCAGCAGCATGGCCTGTGCCGGAATGGAAGAAGCTTTCCGTGCCGGTATTGGAGCCGTAAAAAACTCGGCAGATGCAGCGGCGTTTTTGCGCGCTGCCATCAATTATACAAACACTGCTGTTTATAACAAATCCTTAACATCGCCGGCGGTTCGCGGAATGGGCACCACAGTGGTGTGTGCAATTGTGAAAAGTAACGCCGTACAGTATGCACATGTTGGAGATTCCCGCATTTATTTGTTTCACAAAAAGGCGCTGTTTCAACTTACCAAAGATCATTCCATGGTGCAGGAATTGATTGAGCAAGGTACGATTACGGAGGAAGAATCGTACTCACATCCGCAGAAAAACCTGATCACCCGTGCGCTGGGCGTTTCACAAGATGTACAGCCGGACTGCGGTGAGGTAGCGCTTTCGGATGGAGATGTTTTATTGCTTTGCAGTGACGGTTTATCAAACTATGTCACAGCGGATGAAATCGTGGAAGTGCTGGAGCATGTTCCGTTTTACGAGATGGCCGATGCGCTTGTAGAAAAAGCATTGCAAGCAGGCGGTTTAGACAATATCACCGTGCTGCTTGTCGGCGTGGAACAGCCTGAGGAGGAAAAGAATGGATAATTTAATTCACCGCAGCTTAGAGGGGCGCTATCGCATTGAGCAGCTGCTGGGCGCGGGCGGAATGGCAAATGTCTACAAAGGAACCGATATGCAGACAGGCAAACTCGTTGCCGTTAAGGTTCTGAAACAGGAATATGTAAATAATCCCGATTTGGTACGCCGTTTTAAAAATGAGGCGAAGGCCATTTCTTTGCTGAATCATCCCAATATTACAAAGGTTTATGACGTCAGTGTGTCCGATGAGCTTCAATATATTGTTATGGAATATATCGAAGGCATCACGCTGAAAGAGTATATGGAGTATCGCGCAAAGGCATTAACATACAAAGAAACGGTACACTTTATCATGCAGATTTTGGCAGCGCTTCAGCATGCGCATGATAAGGGAATTGTCCACCGCGATATCAAGCCGCAGAATATTATGCTTTTGGCGGACGGAACCATCAAAGTGATGGATTTCGGCATTGCGCGCTTTTCGAGAAGCGAGAGCAGAACCATTACAGATAAAGCGATTGGCTCAGTGCATTATATCAGCCCGGAGCAGGCCAGAGGCAATCCGACTGATCTGCGTGCCGACCTTTACAGCGTCGGTGTTATGATGTATGAAATGCTTTCGGGCACGCTCCCGTTTGAGTCGGACAGCCCGGTAAGCGTGGCCATTAAGCAAATCAGCGAGGAGGCAAAACCTCTGCGCGAACTGAACCCTGCCGTTCCGGAGGCACTGGCGGCGATTACGGCACGCGCAATGGCGAAAGACCCCGCAGAGCGTTATCCTTCTGCACGTGAAATGATGGCAGATTTGGAAGAATTTAAGAAAAATCCCAATTCTGCAAAAAGAGGCCTGCGGCCTCAGCCGTCCCCGCCGCCGCAAGCGGATGAACCGACGCGCTGTATGCCCGCTGTGCAGGAAAAAGAAAATGCGCACGATTCCTCTGAAAACATGGATCGTACCCGCGTGACAGGAGTGAAACCTGTGACACAGAAGAAAAAAACAGCACCGAAGCAAGCAAAGAAAAGAAGTTTATTTTTGCCCATTTTGGCTGGTGTGGCCGTTGCTTTTGCAATAGGCGCGGCAATTCTTGTGGCAGTGATTTTTAATTCTTCAAGCTCGAATTTGTTTAAAGAACATCAAGATGTTGAATTGCCGAACTTTACCAATACGTCGATTGATGATGTTCTGTCGAATGATGCGTATGACGGCTTTACGTTTGAAAAAATTGAGCAGTACAACGGTGAGGTGGAACAGGGTGTCATTTTCAATCAAAGCCCGAAGCCCCCGAAGACGGTAAAAGATAATGCTACCATTAAGCTGTATGTCAGCAAAGGGGCGCAGATGGTTTCCTTGCCGAACTTGATTGGCAAAACAAAAACTGAGGCAATGAAGGTGCTCAGTGAAAGCGGAATCGTATTCCGTATTGAAACGGAGCAGACGAAAGAAACCACACCGGGTAACGTGCTTCGCATGGACCCGGCGCCCGGTACACAAGTAAAGGCGGGTTCTTCCGAAGATTCCGTAGTGCTCGTGGTTAGCCGTGAAGAAATCGAACGCTATCAAATTCCCTCTTTTGTGGGTCAGCTTGTAGATGATGTAAAGGCGAAACTGAACGACTACACGCAAAATCCGCAGAATTTCCGAATTGGAACGGTAACCGAGCAGGAGAATACGGCACCTAAGGGAACGATTTTGAGCCAAACGCCAACGGAAGGAACGGAAGCCATTAAAGGCAGTGCAATTAATGTTGTGGTATCATCGGGTGTAGTGCCGATGACAAGAACCGTTACGGTAGTTTTTGATGAAACAGTAGACGAGGGAGATTGGTTCCTGATTTTGGATGGCGGAGAAACTGTGCCCTATCATACGACTGCGGGTAAAGCGGAATCTTGGGTCGTTCAATTTACCAATACAGGTGCGAGACTTCTGACATTGCGTGGGCCTATCGGTGATCAAGTGACGAGTGTAAACTTTGGCCCTGATGGTATTGATGTAGTTTTAGCTGCCGGAGGCTCAACGCCGAGGCCGGGAGATAGTTCTCAGCCGCAACCGGGTGGAGACCCGAATCAGGGCGATAGTGGCCAGACAGCACAGCCGGGAGGCGATTCAAGCCAGAATCAGGGCGATAGTGGCCAGACAGCACAGCCGGGAGGCGCTTCGAACCAGAATCCGGGAGATGCTGGTCAGGCAACCACCACTCCGACATCTTAACAAGGGCGGCAGCACAGGAAATCCTTGGCTTTGCCGGGCTGTTTGAAATGAAGTGAAATGGTGTAAAAAGAATATTTCGCTTGCAGCTTTCCTGTCAAATGGGAAGCGGAAACAGTTTTTTAAATAGTCCGGCTGAGCTTTTTCAACCGGTATAGACAATGGGGGATTACAGTGGAGAGCAATCAAGAGCAAAAAAAGATTTCTTCTGAAAATAATGAAGGACATCCGGCGCAGTCCTCATCCAAGAGAAGAAGAAATAAACGCCGCGCGAAAAGGCATCGAACGGCTTCTTCGGCTGCGCCGTCTTCTGCGCAGCCGAAGCAAGAACAAGACAAGCAAGAGCAGGTAAAGAAGGATACCGAGAGGTCTTCTGATGTTTCGAAAAGCGGAGAAAAAACGAAATCTCATGAAAAGACGCAGCAGAATACCGCTTATGAAACAGCGGACTCTCAGCACGGTGGCTCGTCTGAGGTGCCTTCTAAAGCAAACAGTGCGCCTAAGGCAGAAGATAAAGCACTGAAAGATTCAGACTTGAAAACGCAGAAGAAGGAATCAGACAGTAAACAGGCATCTGTAAATGAAGAGAAAGCGCCGAAAGATGCTGAAAAAGACGCACTGAAAAAAACAAATGAGAGCTCCCGCGAAAAGGAAAAAACGGAGCCCTTGCCCGCAGAAAAGGCAAAAGAAAATGTAAAACAGGAAAAATCAAAAGAACAGGCGGCGTCTGGTTCCAAAGCGGAAAAGAAAGAAGAACTGCCTGCGAAACGGAAAAAACCGAGAAAACGCCATGGTATTACGTTCTATGTTGTTATTTTCACATTTTTTGTGGTAATTGGGTCAGCGGCGGCGATGGCAACGTTGTTTTGGTCTTCCAACAATGCTTTTTTTGCCAATATTCCGGAAGTTGAGCTGCCTGTTTTTACAAAAATGAATGTGGACGAGATTCTGAATAATCAGGAATATGCGAATTTCCGTTTCCGTATTGAAGAAATTTACAGCAATGAGATCGAAGCGGGAATTGTCGCCGATCAAAGCCCGAAACCTCCGAAATCCGTAAAAGAAAACGCGGTGATTACACTAAAAGTCAGCAAAGGCCCGGAAAGTATCAGTGTACCGAGCGTAATTGGCTGGAACCGCGACACAGCTCGTGAAAAGTTTAAAGATCTGGGCTTAAGCGTTTTGATTCAATCCGAATCCGATCGAAATGTGGCGCCGAATAAAGTGATTAGAACAAGTCCGGAAGCAGGCGCGGTTGTTCAGGCAGGAGATGTGATTACGCTTTATGTCAGCCGCTCAATCAGCGAATCAACCATTGTGACGATTCCGAATTGCGTGGGAAGCAGCCAGGAAAGTGCAAAAAGCCAGCTCAGCAGATTGGGCCTTGTGGGTCTTACGGTGATTAAGGACGGAAGTGAGCCGGCCGGAACGGTCATTTCTCAATCCCCGTCCGCAGGAACGAAAACCGGCGTAAATGATACGGTCCAGCTGTATGTTTCCAACGGAAAACAGGCGGCCGGCGGGGCTGGTGTAACAGGCGGCCTGCCTGCACAAGAAGGGCAGCAGCTTTATCCGGGCGGCCCGATGGTAGGAAATGCAGACGGTCAAGTGGTGCCTGGTTCTGTAACGGGCCATATTCACACCTGGCAAACCATCAGCGGAACGAACAATCAAGTCTGCACGGTCTGCGGCGCAACACGTTAACGTTAAAAATAAGCGGGGGAAACATGAAAGGTTCAACGCCATATATTGTGAAAGGCATCGGGGGTTTCTATTACGTCCAAACCGCCGAAGGCATTGTTGAATGCAAAGCAAAAGGTATTTTTCGAAAAAATAAAATTTCTCCCGTTGCGGGTGATTTTGTTCGCCTAGAACAGGAAAAACACTCGGCTGTGATTGCTGAAGTTCTTCCGAGAAAAAATTTGTTTGTTCGACCGCCCATTGCCAATGTCGATGTATTCTTTATTGTTGCCAGTACGGTTGAACCGACGCCCAGTACACTGGTGATTGATAAGCTTTCGGCAATTGCAGTTCACAAAGATGTGCAGCCTGTTCTTGTTATTACGAAAACGGATTTGCACCCTGTTGATACCCTCATGCAAATTTATCAAAAGGCAGGCTTCCCTGTGCTGTGTGTCAATGCAGCCACAGGAGAGGGAATGGAAGCATTGCGTGAAATGCTGCGCGGTCATGTGAGCGTTTTCTGCGGTAATTCAGGCGTGGGAAAATCAACGCTGCTTTCTGCGCTCATTCCGCAGGAAAAACTGGCCACTGGAGAAATCAGCAAAAAGTTAGGCCGAGGCCGTCACACGACACGCGAAGTAGTGCTTTATGAAGTGAACGGCGGGCTGGTGGCAGATACTCCCGGGTTTGCAAGCTTAGACATGGAGCGGGCAGCTCCGATTGAAAAAGAAGATTTGCAATTTGCTTTTCCGGAAATTGCACAGCGTTTTGGAGAGTGTCGCTTTACCGGATGTGCGCATTTATCCGAAAAAGATTGCGCCGTGCGCCGGGCTGTTGAGAACGGAGAAATCAGCCCGACACGTTATGAAAGTTATGCAGCGCTTTATGAAGAGGCAAAACAGCGTAAAGATTGGTGAAAATCAAACTCAGCAATGGATACAGCGCCGCAGATACGGCGCTGTATCCGTTTATGTGCGAAAGTTCCTTTTGAGTTTCTGCTGTGCTGAAGATCAGCAGGAAGCTTTTACAAACTTTACGGTTGGATTGCAGCAAGCGCCGGTTCACTGCGGCCGCAATGAGAGCAATGTTTTATTTTGGCAAACCAAGGGGGCCAAAGAATGAAAAAATGTGTCATTTTTGCAGGAAGAGCAGTTTCGCCTGCTTTGGAGAAGTATTGGAAAGACGCCGATTTTATCATTGCCGCCGATGCGGGGTATGAGCGTGCGCGTGCTGTTGGTGTGACGCCTGACCTTGCGCTTGGAGATTATGATAGTTCACCGGTTCCGCAAGATGCAAGAGAATTGATTTGTTTGCCGGCGGAAAAGGATGATACGGATACATTTTTTGCAGTGAAAAAAGCCTTAGAAAAAGGATGCGAGCAAGTGGTTTTATTAGGTGCGCTCGGCGGCCGGCTGGACCACACCATGGCTAATTTGCAAACGCTCATTTTTTTGCAGGAACAAGGGGTTCGAGCATGGGCGGCCGATGAAGCACAGGAAATTACGGTGCTCGGAGAAGGAGTTCACTCGATTCCGGCGCGCAAAGGCTGGTATTTGTCTTTTTTCTCTTGTGGGGAAAGTGCAAAAGGCGTCAGCTTGAAAGGAGTCAAATACCCTTTGAGCAATGCTGAAATTACGTATCTTTGGCCCGTAGGCGTGAGCAATGAGTTTGAAGAGCCGGAAGCACAGGTAAGCGTTTTAGAAGGAAAACTTTATTGTATGCTTTGTAAAATGGAATAAATACCCCTTGCAGGAACCTTTTTCTCCCTTTGTGGATATAGTGGAGTATAGACGCTGCGGCACACAGCATGCGGCCTGCGCGTCTGGTCGCACAAATGCACATGAAGGAGGAGAATTTTATGAAAGTTGTTATTTGGAAAAGCCCGAAATGTTTAAGCGGCCTTTTAAAGATGATTTTCGGCATCAAATAAAAGACATCATAAGATTTTCAGGAAAAGCACTTGTTTTTTTTAAGGGATTTTGTTATTATTTAAAAAGATGTTGATTAAAAGGAGGTGCAGTACCAATGGCAAAATGTGATTGCTGCGGAAAGGGAGTAACCTTTGGAATTAAGGTTTCTCACTCCTGCCGTCGTTCCAATCGTGCTTGGAAACCTAATGTAAAGCGGGTGAAAGCCGTAGTGGATGGGGCTCCCCGTTACATCCATGCCTGCACCCGTTGCCTTCGTTCCGGAAAAGTAACGCGTGCTGTGTAATCAGCGATAAAGCCCTGTGCCGAACGGCATGGGGTTTTTCTATTCGACAGGCGTTTACTTGTTTTTTTTCGCTTGCCGTGCTATAATGGCTTTCATTAAGGTGTGCTTCGGATGCACACTTTGTAAGAGTAAAACCCGAAAGGAGTGGGCTGTTTGGCGGTGAATTGGAGTACAGCTGCGCTTTATTTGGCCAGAGCTTTGGCTTTGCTGACAGCGATTCCTTTCCATGAGATGGCGCATGCCTGGGCGTCGGATCGTTTAGGGGATCCTACTGCGAAGCGCTGTGGGCGGCTTTCGATGAATCCGCTGCGTCATTTTGATCCGCTCGGCGCTCTGTGCATGATTCTGGTGGGCTTTGGTTGGGCAAAGCCGGTTCCCGTGGCGGCAGTTCAGAATTTCCGCCATCCTCGAAGAGATATGGCGCTTTCTGCGGCGGCAGGCCCCGCAGCAAATTTGCTGCTCGCTTATGTGTGGATGGTGTGTTATAAGGTCGTTTACCTATTTGGCTACAATCCGGGTAGTGTGCTGTGGCAGTTTGTGATGGTTGTCTTGGTGACGATGGTGCAAGTTAATCTCACTTTGGCGGTGTTTAATCTGCTGCCGATTCCGCCGCTCGACGGTTCGCGGATTTTCAATCTGCTTTTGCCTGCCCGCTGGTATTTTCGCATTATGAAATACGAGCGCTATATTATGTTCGGATTATTTATTTGTTTATTTGCCGGCGTTTTAGATAGACCGCTCAGCTTTCTGTTTCAAAATATGATGACGCTTTTCGATTGGGGTACTCGGTATATCGATTGGCTGTTTTTGCTGTTGCGTGCATAAAGTAGAGAACGGATTGTTTTGCGCTTCGTTTTCAAGCAAAGCATTGGCTGTTTGATGTGCGTGTGATGCTCCCGAAGCGAACGAATAGGAAAGGAACGAAGTGCCGGCAATGGAGCAGCTGAAATTTAAAGTAGAAGATTTTGAAGGCCCGTTGGATTTGCTGCTTTCTTTGGTGATGAAAAACCAAATGAATTTATATGATATAGAAATCGTGTCCCTCATTGACCAATATCTTGCGGTGGTGCAGGGGGTATCGGCAGAGCAGATGGAGGCAGCCAGCGAGTTTATTGAAATGGCGGCACGGCTGGTACAGATGAAGTCATTTCTCTTACTGCCGAAAAGCGAAGAGGCTGAGCGCATGAAAGAAGAATTGACGGGCCTTTTGGTGGAATACTCTTTGTGTAAACAGGTGGCCGCCAGCTTGAAAGATTTGAGCCAAGGCGTGTTCTTGGCGGTTCGCCGTCCGATGGAGCTGACACAGCCGACAGAGTATGCTTTGCGTCATGATGCACGGCTGCTTCAAGAGGCATACGGTGCAATTCAAGGGAAGAAGCGCAAGAAAGCTCCGCCGCGTCAGGAGCAGTTTGAACCTTTGACGAGTGCGCCTTTTGTGAGTGTCGGTGCGCGCATCGTACATGTTTTGCGCGGCCTGATTGTAGGGAAGGTAAAGCGCCTGAATCAACTGTTTTCTGCCAAGGATACGAAAAGCAGTACGGTAGCCACTTTTTTGGCTGTGTTGGAGCTGATTCGCGCAGGGCGTGTTTCGCTCAATGAGCAGGAAGAATTGACCATGAAACGATAGGAGGCCGAAAACGTGGATGAAAAGCACATAACCGCTGCGTTGGAGGCGATGTTGTTTGCACATGGCGATGCAGTTTCCGCACAGCGCTTGGCGGATGTTCTGGAAATAACGAAAGAAGCGGCAGAGCGCCATTTGGAGCAGCTGAAGTCGGAGTATGACCGTGAAAACCGAGGCCTGATGCTGATTCGCGTAGAGGACCGCTGGCAGCTTTGTACAAAAAACGCGTATAGCGCTGTGGTGCGCGCCGTTTTGGAGAAAAGTAAAAACACGCCTTTGAGCCAGGCTGCGCTCGAAGTTTTGGCGGTCATTGCGTATAATCAGCCGGTTTCCCGCTCTTTTGTGGAGCAGGTGCGCGGCGTGGATTCAACGGCTGTCATTCACACGCTGCTTCAGCGCGGCTTAATTGAGGAAGCAGGCCGAATGGATTTGCCCGGCCGGCCGTTGGCTTTTGGAACAACGGATGCTTTTCTTCGCACGTTTGGGCTGGAGAATTTAGGACAGCTGCCGCCGCTGCACGGTGAGGAAGCTTCAGCGGGGGAAGAGTAAATGGCCCAGTTTTTTCTGTGGTTTTTCACAGCGCTTGGCTGGATTTTGCTCATTTTAGGCATCCTGCTGATATTGCTTCTTGTGTTTCCTCTTTGGGTCGCCTTAGAGGTGCAGTATGACCGCTGGGAGGTCCGGATTCACGTTCTTGGCTTCTCGATTCCGGTCTACCCGAGACCGAGCAAAAAAAAGCGGTATCAGCCGCGCCATTTAAAAAAGCAAAAGCAACAGCAGGAACAAGCCAAAGAGGAAAGTTCCGGTGCGGAGAGTCAGACCCATGAAGCGCCGCAAGACGTGAAAAAAAACGAGGGAGAAGCGCCGCCGAAAAAAGACAGCTGGTGGAGTCCCGGCAGAGTATTTGAGATTATTACCACTTCGGGGAAGCTGATGCGGGCGTTTTTGCGTGTGATTCGCATCAGAAAAGTGCAGCTTGTGCTTCCCGTAAGTTCAGAGGATGCCGCAGAAACAGCGATCCAGTACGGACGCATTCAAGCGTCCATCGGGAGTGCGCTCGGCGTATTGCAAAATTATTTTGAAATTGAGATAGAACGCTTGCAGATTATCGCTGATTTTACAGGCGAGTATAAATATCGGCGTTATTTTTATTGCCGAATCGGGGCAACACCATTTGTTTTGCTTGCGGTATTTGCTTCTGTTTTGTGGAAGGCTTATCGCAAAAGTCATTTGCCCAGCGGCGGACAGGAGGGCTTGCTATGAATGAACATCCCATTCAAGGTTTGATGGATGTCACGTTGGAAAAAATCCGGAAGATGGTCGATTCCAACACGATTATCGGAAATCCCATTCAAATGCCGGACGGCACAACGATTTTGCCGATTTCCAAAGTTTCTTTTGGCTTTGCTTCGGGCGGTTCCGATATTGCGTCGAAAAATAATCAGGATTTATTTGGCGGCGGCGGGGGTGCCGGTGTGTCCATTTCGCCGATTGCCTTTTTGGTGGTGCGCGAAGGAAATGTGCGTATGATTCAGCTGGCTGACACCTCGAACAGCGTGGACCGTGCGATTGGCATGCTCCCCGATTTAGTGGATAAAATTGCAGATTTGTTTAAAAAGGACGGCGACAAGCCCAAGCAGAATTTGCCGTAACAGGACGCCGAAAGAAAGGACTTTATCATGAGAGATGAAAGAATACAAAAGGTGCTTGCCGCGCAGGGAGTATGCTCACGGCGCGCAGCGGAACAGCTGATTTTGCAAGGGCGCGTGAAGCTGAACGGACGCCCCGTTCAATTAGGCGATAAAATGGACGTGAAGCAGGATATTGTCAGTGTGGACGGCCAGCGCGTTTATGTGCCGAAAAAAACGGAAAAATACTATTACATGCTGCATAAACCGCGTGGATTCATCACGACGACAAGCGATGAGCGCGGAAGAAAAACTGTCATGGAACTGATGGCGGATGTTCCCGTGCGTGTGTTTCCTGTCGGACGCTTAGACAAAGACAGCGAGGGGCTTCTTCTGTTTACCAATGACGGTGAATTTGCCAATTTGCTGACCCACCCGAGCCACGGTGTTTCAAAGCTTTACCGCGTCACGGTGCGTCCGCATGCAACTGAGGAGCAAATTATCAAAATGACTGACGGTGTCACTTTGGATGACGGCAGTGTGACACAGCCCGCTGTAATTCGCGTTGTAACGGATGAAGCCGAACGCACAGTGCTTGAAATGACGATTCGGGAAGGAAAAAACCGGCAGATTCGCCGCATGTGTGAAGCAGTGGGATTAGACGTGATTCGCCTGCGCAGAACTGCGCTGGGTGCAGTAAAATTGGGAATGCTTCAGCCGGGACAGTATCGCGAGCTGACTTCTCAGGAAGTGAAAGCACTGCGCACAGCTGCACAGCGCGGAAAGGCGACAGCACAAATTGCGAAAAACACGGCCGCGAATGAGCAGCGCCGTCAAAAACGAGCCGCCAAAGCTCCCCATGGGGTGCGAGCCCCGAAGGGTGCACAAAAACGCCGTATGCGCGGATAATTTGGGAAAAAGCGGCGATTTTTGAAAAAATAAACAGCCCTCAGAGTCAATTTCTTTGACCCTGAGGGCTGTTTTCAGTATCTTTTCAATTGGGTTTGAGAAGCTGCTGCGCTTCGTTTGCATCTGTGCTGTGCACACTGCGATAAGCGCGGGGCGAAAGTCCGGTATGCTTTGAGAAGACGCAAGAAAAATACGAGGAAGAGCCGAATCCGCATTGCTGGCTGATTTCCTGAACGGTCATTTTAGTAGTGCACAATAAATCTTTTGCACGTTCTACCCGGCGGTGCGCCACATATTCGCAGAATTTTTGGCCCGTACAAGCCGGAAACAGTTCCGAAAGATATGCAGAACAAACAAAAACATGCGATGCCACACGGGGAAGACTGAGATCTCCGTGTATGTTGTGCTCAATATATTCTGCCGCACGCGTGATATAGCTGTTGGTGCAGCCATAGCGGGAAAGCTCATTGCAGTAGGCACAAAGCATTTCCTGTACTTCTCTTTGTAAATCCTCGCGGCAGCGGGCTTGAAAAGAAAATGCTTCAAAGGTTTGACAAAGTGTGTGCAAAGAAAGCTTCCAGTGAAACAGAATAAAGTGATAAATGCTTTGATTGAGCCTTTGCAAAACTTGACGGCAGATGTCTTCAGAAACGGCGTCGTTCCCTTCGTTGAAAATCACTTCCAAACGAGATGCAAACAGGCTGCCTGCATGACAGGCGTCCTGTTGAATCAGTGCGCGGCAAACGTCTTGGAAATTGTAGAGAAGTTCGTTTGAGATACAACAAGCTGCTGGCATGGCGGGTCCCTCCAGATCAATTTTCGGTTAGCTTAAACTAACTTATTGGCAAAATAAAACGCCTGCACCGCAGGCTCAAAACAGAAAATAAGGCTGCGAAAAACAGTTGAAAAGCCCCCCTGAAAAAATGAAAATACACGGGGATTTTTGCATAAAAAGAACGCCTTTGATGGGCAGTATTATAGCATTGGGTGCATCAAAAGTAAAGAATTGTTTGTTAGAACATGTTTCAAAACAAAGAGAAAAGCACTTCAAAAGCGCTTTTCACAAGAAAAAGCGAAAAGGTAAAGCCGGCTGTTTACAAAACAAAAAAACGGGAAAGAACAGAGAAAAAAGCGTGAAAAAAGGAAGGAGCGGACGATTTAACACTTGACGGCACTACCAATGAATGGTATGATAACATCCGGAGCATCATGGCGTTCATGGGAGGAGGCAAAAGCTTTTTTAGTACCCCGTGGACGTCTTTTATCTTTTTGCGGGGTTTGGTGCACGCATAAGAGAAAAGGAATCACCTGCTCTCGGCATGAAGCATGTGGGTGCAGGAAGGCCGCACAAAGCGGCGAATCAAAAAGGAGAGTGTTGATTTTATGCTGACCGCGATTACAGGAATCAACTGGGGCGACGAAGGCAAAGGCCGAATGGTTGATTTGCTCAGTCGTGAGTATGATATTGTCGTGCGTTATCAGGGCGGCAATAATGCGGGCCACACGGTGGTGAATGAGAACGGCAAGTTTATTTTAAACCTGCTGCCCTCGGGCATTTTGCGCCCCGAAGTGGTGTGCGTGATGGGCAACGGCATGGTGATCGACCCTGCTCACTTGGAAAAGGAAATTGCTACTTTGCGTGAACAGGGCGTTGTGATTGACCCCAGCCACTTGAAAATCAGTGACCGCGCAACCATCTGCATGCCTTATCATGTGCAGGAGGACGGCTTGGAAGAAGATCGTCTTTCTAAAAGCGGCAGCCAGTTTGGCTCGACTCGCCGCGGCATCGCTTATTCTTACGGCGATAAGTTTATGAAAAAGACGCTGCGCATGGGTGATCTTCTGCATTTGGATGATTCGGTCAAGCATCGCTTGCAGACGATGATTGAGTGGAAAAACCTGACGCTCGAGCGTATTTACGGAGAAAAACCGGTTGATTTGGAAGAAATGTGGGCGTGGTGCCAGCATTATGCCGAAGTGTTCCGTGATTATATTTGTGATACGGGCGCTTATTTGGCACATGCCGACGACAGCGGAAAGAAAATCTTGTTTGAGGCGCAGCTCGGCGCTTTGCGCGACATTGATTTCGGCATTTATCCGTTTACCAGTTCTTCCAATGTAATCGGAAGCTATGCGCCCATCGGCGCGGGCATTCCCGGTCATAAGCTGGATTTGTCGATTGGTATTATGAAAGCTTATTCTTCCTGCGTAGGCGAAGGCCCGTTTACGGCAGAGCTGGCCATGACGGAAGAGGAAAAGCACGCACTGCGTGAGTCCGGCCACGAGTATGGCGCAGCAACAGGCCGTCCGCGCCGCGTCGGCCCGTTCGACGCTGTCGCGAGCCGTTACGGCGTGGAGTGCCAAGGTGCGGATATTTTGGCATTGACCTTGCTTGACGTTCTGGATTACATGGATGAAATTCCTGTTGTAGAAAAGTATCTTGTCAATGGACAGGAAACGACACGTTTCCCCATGGGCGGTGATTTGGACCGTGCAATGCCGGTTGTAAAGAAAATGCCCGGTTGGAAGTGTGACATCACAAAATGCCGCCGCTGGGCAGACCTTCCGCAGGAGGCAAAAGATTACATCGAATACTTGGAGAAAGCTGTGGGATGCCCCATTCGCTATATTTCCGTTGGGGCCGACCGCGAAGCGTATCTTGTAAAGGAATAAAAAGGGAACCGATCAAACAATGGGTGTAAAAGCACAGAAGGAGTAGAAGCTGGATGGAGTGGCAACGTGAATTGCACGAAGAGTGCGGCGTGTTCGGAGTGTACAATCAACAATCTGCGGCGCATTTAACTTATCTCGGCCTGCACGCTTTGCAGCATCGAGGCCAAGAGGGAGCGGGAATTGCCGCTGCGGATGAAAACGGCGTAACCCGCTGCCGCAAGGGCAAAGGTCTGTTAACTGAAGTGTTTTCTCATAATGACATTGCCGAACTGCCCGGTTTGAATGCGATTGGTCACGTCCGTTACGGAACAGCGGGCGGCGGCGAACTGGAAAATGTTCAGCCCATTGTGGCGCGCGCGAAAATCGGCACGTTGGCAGTTGCACACAATGGTCAAATTGTGAATGCAGACGAGCTGCGTCAGGAACTGGAAGACCGCGGAAGTATTTTTCACGGCTCTTCTGACAGTGAAATTATTCTGCACTTGATTCAGTGCGAAAAAGGCAGCCTGCTGGAAAAAATTAAAAAGGCATGCCTGCGTCTTGACGGAGCATTCGCATTTTTGATTATGACCGAAAAAAACCTTTATGCAATTCGCGACCGCAACGGCCTGCGTCCGCTTTCTTTGGCCAAAAAGGGGGACGGCTGGTATCTGTCCAGCGAAACCTGTGCCTTTGATATCGTGAATGCGGATTTTGTGCGTGATATCGCTCCCGGTGAAATTATTAAAATTTCTGCCCAGGGTTTGGAAACGGATTTCTACACCAATATCACGCAGAAAAAACTGTGCGCGATGGAGTATGTCTATTTCGCACGTCCCGATTCCGTAATGCACGGCTACAATGTGCATACCGTGCGCCGCCGTTGCGGAAAGCTGCTTGCGCAGGAGGATAAAGGCGTGTTAGAGGCGGATATCGTAGTCGGCGTCCCGGATTCTTCTCTTTCTGCGGCCAGCGGTTACAGCGAGGAAATGGGCTTGCCTTATGAGATGGGTTTGATTAAAAACCGCTATGTCGGACGAACCTTTATTCAGCCGACGCAAGCACAGCGCGATGCCGGTGTGAAGATGAAACTGTCTGCAAACCGCGATGTAGTTGCCGGAAAACGCATTGTGCTGATTGATGATTCGATTGTGCGCGGAACCACGAGCAAGCGTATTGTTACGCTGCTGCGAGAAGCCGGAGCCGCAGAGGTTCATGTGCGCATTGCTTCCCCGCAGCTTTTGTACCCTTGTTTTTATGGCGTGGATATGTCAACCCGCAAGGAACTGATCAGTGCGAATCAGACAGTGGAGCAAGTGCGCGACATGATTGGCGCAGATTCTCTGCGCTTTTTGGAAATGGATGCCCTGCGTGAAGCGTGCGGCGGCCAAGACGTTTGCGAAGCATGTTTCACGGGCCGCTATGCAACGCCGCTTTACAGCCATGTCATTGACTGATAATTTTGCGCTGTTTTGAGTAAAAAAACGCTTGCTGTGCCGTTATGCATTCTGCTTTTTGATGGCTTGCAAAAAAGATAAAGAAACGTTGTAACCGCCGCTTGCGGCATTTGCTGCGAAAGCTGTGGCGTGCGTTTGATAGGGAAAAGGGCTTGCAACAAGCCCAATGATGTGTTAGAATTATGAGCCAAGGTGGTGTGTAACAAGTATGGGTGAAGTTTTTATTCCTCTGGCGAGAAGCCGCTCCAGCTATTACTGCAAAGGCAGTCCTGTTCATTTTGCAATGGTAGAGCTGTTCCGCATGGAAAGCACAGGAAGCACTGTCGTTACATTGACATTTAAAAATCTGTATTCGCGCCCGGTCAGCAAGCTGACGATTCACTACCGCTGCAGAAACCAGGCGGGTGTTGTAGTAGGCGAAGATGATTTTGACTATCAAAATGTCGGAGCGCCGGAGGGTGCTTGCTTCGGAGGCAATGACGGTGTGTTCATTTCGGACGAGCCGCTCAGTTCTGTGGATGTAAATTTGGTTTCCGTTGTATATGACGACGGAATTCTGCACAGCTTAAAACGCTGCGGCCCCGTGGCGCTGCCTGCGCCCCGCGCACTTCCGGAACCGGTAAAAAACGCATTGTGCACGGCAATGAATTCCCGCTTTTTGCGCTACTATCCCGCCGATTTAACGGACGGATGGCAGTGTGCATGCGGTGCGTTCAACTACAATGCCGGCAAAGGCAAAACGAAGTGTACGGAGTGCGGAGTAGACAGGGCCGATTTGTTTGCGGCGATTCAGGGCATTGCCGCGCATAATGCAGGCCAAGTCTGATAAAAAGCGCGCGGCGCAACGATAATATTCAGGAAACATGTTCCTGAAAAGCCGGCAAAGAACCGGTGTGAAAAGCGAAAAAACCGCGCTGTGCATAAGAGCACAGCGCGGTACTTTATTGAGAAGCGAAAACAGGAGGACGCATGGCAAAACGAACAGCTGCCTATACAAATGAGAGCATTACAAGCCTAAAAGGCGCCGACCGTGTGCGAAAACGCCCGGGCGTCATTTTCGGTTCGGACGGCGTGGATGGATGTGCACATTCTATTTTTGAGATTGTGTCAAATTCCATCGACGAAGCAAGACAAGGCTACGGCGATAAAATTTTGGTAACGCGCTACGCCGATGGTTCTGTACAGGTGGAAGATTTCGGGCGCGGCATGCCCGTTGATTATAACAAAAACGAGGAGCGCTACAACTGGGAGCTTTTATTCTGCGAGATGTACGCCGGCGGCAAGTATGAAGCAGGCGGGGATAATTATGAATATTCTCTCGGCTTAAACGGACTTGGCCTTTGCGCAACGCAGTATTCATCGCGCTGGATGACAGCCGATATTTACCGCGATGGCTTCCATTATCATCTTGACTTTGAAAAAGGTGAAAATGTCGGAGGGCTGAAAAAAGAGCCGTTCTCCGGCAAACGGACGGGTTCGTGCATCCGGTGGATGCCTGATACTGAGGTGTTTACCGATATTGCCGTGCCGACTAGCTATTATTTAGATACGCTCAAACGTCAAGCGGTGGTAAATGCCGGGGTGACGTTTGTCTTTACGGACGAAACGGCCGAACCGGGCCAGCAGGTGACGCAGTTTTTCTATGAGCGGGGTATTGAGGATTATGTGGAAGAACTGGCCGGGCTGGATGCGCTGACGCCTGTCCGTTTTTGCCGTTCGGAGGCGCAGGGACGCGACCGCGAGGATCGTCCGGAATATCGCGTAAAAATGAACGCGGCATTTTGTTTTTCCAACAAGACCCAGCTTTTGGAGTATTACCACAACTCCTCTTGGCTGGAACACGGCGGCAGTCCCGATAAAGCGGTGCGAACGGCGTTTGTCGGTCAAATTGACGCTTATCTCAAAGCCAAAAACATGTACAAAAAGGGCGAAAGCAAGATCACGTTTTCCGATGTGCAGGATTGCCTGATTTTTGTTTCAAGTTCTTTTTCTACACAGACCAGCTATGAAAACCAGACGAAAAAGGCCATCACCAATAAATTTATCCAGCAGGCGATGACCGAGTTTTTAAAGCATAACCTCGAGGTTTATTTCATTGAAAAGCCGGAAGAGGCGCAAAAGCTGTGTCAGCAGGTGCTCATCAATAAGCAGAGCCGCGAGCATGCGGAAAAAACGCGTCAGTCCATCAAAAAGACAATGAGCTCGCAGATGGATATCACAAACCGCGTGCAGAAATTTGTAGACTGCCGCTCGCGCGATCTTTCTAAGAGGGAATTGTATATCGTGGAGGGTGATTCTGCGCTCGGTGCTGTCAAAACGAGCCGCGACAGCGAATATCAAGCCATTATGCCTGTGCGCGGCAAAATTTTGAACTGCCTCAAAGCGGATTACGACCGTATTTTTAAAAGCGATATCATTACGGATTTAATCAAGGTGCTGGGCTGCGGTGTGGAGCTTTCGGGGAAAGCGAAAAAGGATTTATCCAGTTTTGACCTTGCCAACCTGCGCTGGAACAAAGTAGTAATCTGTACCGACGCTGACGTCGACGGATATCAAATTCGCACCTTGATTTTAACGATGATTTATCGGCTGGTTCCAACGCTGATTAATGAAGGCTATGTTTATATTGCTGAGTCGCCCCTTTATGAGATTCAAAGCAAGCAAAAAACGTATTTTGCTTATACCGAACAGGAGAAGGCAGAATTTTTAAAGGAAATCGGTGACAATAAATTTACGATTCAGCGCTCAAAAGGTTTGGGTGAAAACGACCCCGAAATGATGTGGCTGACGACCATGAATCCGGAGTCCAGACGCTTAATTCAAGTGACCCCGGACGACGCCGAGCGAACAGCTGAGATGTTCGATCTTTTGCTGGGCGATAATCTTGCCGGGCGAAAAGAACATATCGCAGAGCACGGCTGTGAATATTTAGACGACCTTGACGTATCTTGAGCATAGGGAGGATCTATGGCAAAGAAAAAAGCATCCGGACGCGAAGCGCGTATTACGCGCCCGCAGCTGGGCGAGCATGTGCGGATTTTGGAAGCGGGCAGTGTTCTGAACCAGAAAATCACACAGACGCTTGAAACAAACTATATGCCTTACGCGATGAGCGTCATTGTTTCGCGTGCGCTGCCCGAAATTGACGGCTTTAAGCCTGCACACCGCAAGGTGCTTTATACTATGTACGACATGGGCCTTTTGAAAAGTGCGCGCACAAAATCGGCAAATATTGTCGGCAATACAATGCACTTAAACCCCCACGGCGACCAGGCGATTTATGACACCATGGTGCGTTTGGCACGCGGCAATGAAAGCCTGCTCGTGCCGTATGTTTCGGGAAAGGGAAACTTCGGCAAGGCGTACAGCCGTGATATGGCCTATGCGGCGTCACGTTATACGGAAGCGAAGCTCGAAGAAATCTGCTCTGAGCTGTTCCGTGATATTGATAAAGATACCGTAGACTTTGTGCCGAACTACGACGCATCTACCACAGAGCCCACCCTGCTGCCGGTAACCTTTCCCACCATCTTGGCGAATAATACCCTTGGCATTGCGGTGGGCATGGCGTCTTCCATTTGCTCGTTCAACCTAAAAGAGCTGTGTGAAACCACGATTGCACTTTTGAAGGACGAACAGCATGATTTGAAATCGACGATGCCTGCGCCGGATTTTGTCGGCGGCGGACAGATTCTTTATGACGAAAAGGAAATGGAGCGCATTTACGAAACCGGACGCGGAAGCGTCAAGGTGCGTGCGCGCTACCGTTACGTCAAAGAGGAGAACATGCTGGAAATTACGCAGATTCCGCCCACGACAACCGTAGAAGCCATTATGGACAAAATTTCCGATTTGGTGAAAGCGGGGCGTATGAAGGAAATCAGCGACATGCGCGATGAAACCGATTTGAACGGTTTGAAGCTGACGCTGGACTTAAAACGTGGACAAGACCCGGAAAAGGTCATGCAGCGTTTGTTCCGCATGACACCGCTGGAGGACAGCTTTTCCTGCAATTTTAATATTTTGATTGCGGGTATGCCTCGTGTCATGGGCGTGCGTGAAATTTTAACCGAGTGGGCGGCGTTCCGTGCCGAATGTGTGCGCAGAAGAACCCACTACGAGTTAAAAGGTAAGGAAAAACGGCTGCATTTGCTGCAAGGTCTTGCGGCAATTTTGCTGGACATTGATAAAGCGGTGAAAATTGTTCGCGAAACGGCGGAAGAGGCTGAAGTTGTGCCGAATTTGATGATCGGTTTCGGCATTGACGAGGTGCAGGCGGAGTATGTAGCGGAAATTAAGCTGCGCCATTTGAACCGCGAGTATATTTTGAAGCGCACGCAGGAAACGGATAGTTTGCAGCAGGATATCGAGCGGCTGCGCGGTATTTTGGAGAGCAAAACGAAAATTAAGCGCATCATGATGGACGAGCTGAGCGCGGTGGCAAAGCAGTACGGTGAGCCGCGCCGTTGTGAAATTCTGTATGATGTGCCCGCAGGTGACTTGCCGGATGAATCGGATGCAATGCCTGATTATCCCGTTTCGGTGTTCTTTACGAAGGAAAACTATTTCAAAAAAATTACGCCGCAGTCACTGCGCATGTCCGGTGAGCAAAAGCTCAAAGAGGGCGACGAGGTTACTGTTCAGCTCGAAACAAAAAACAACGCAGAACTGCTCTTTTTCACAAATCGCTGTCAGGTCTACAAATGCCGGGCGGGTGACTTTGCTGACGGAAAGGCCAGCTTAATGGGCGACTATATTCCCGCAAAGCTGGGAATGGACGAGGGCGAGTTTGCTGTCTATATGGCGGTCACAACAAGCTATCAGGGCCACATGCTCTTTGTATTTGCAAACGGCAAAGCGGCAAAAGTTCCGATGACGGCTTATGCAACGAAAACGAACCGCAAAAAATTAGTCAACGCATTTTCGGACAAAGAGGAACTGGTGGGTATTGCCTATTTGCCTACGGAAACAGAAATGGCAATCCGCACGAGCGCGAACCGTCTGCTTCTCGTTCATTCAGCCCAGATTTCGGAAAAGCAAACGAAAACAACGGCCGGCGTACAGGTGATTACGCTGAAAAAGAACCAAAAAATTGTCAAGGTACAGCGTGCTTCCAACTTGCAGCTGGAAGACGCGCATCGCTACCGCATTCGTACGCTCCCGGCTTCCGGTGCGCTGATCAAAGCAGAGGACAGCGCCCAGCAGCTTACGATGGATTTATAATGATACAGCAGATTGAATGGCAGGTGCCCCCCTCGTGCGAGGGAATGACGCTGAAAGATTTTCTGCGCAGCAAAAAGGTGTCGGCTTCCCTTCGGGCGGCGGTCAAGCGAAACGGCGGCTTTTTGAGCGAGGGGCGCCTGATTTTACCCCACGAGAAAGTGGCGGCAGGGCAGAGGATTACAATGCCTTTGCCCGAAGAGCCGCCCGTCGGTGTAACGCCGCAAAATTTGCCGCTTCGTATTGTCTATGAAAGCGAGCAAGTAATGGTGCTGGAAAAGCCCGCGGGAATGACCATTCATCCCACAATGGGATTTTCAGAGGGAACCTTGGCCAATGCATTTTGCGGAGAAATGGAGCGGCGCGGAGAAATGCGCCCGTTCCGCCCGATGAACCGCCTCGATCGGGAAACTTCCGGACTGGTTGTTTGTGCAATGAACACATACGCTGCTGCGTGGCTTCATAAACAAACGGAAAAAATCTATTATGCCGTTGTGCACGGCGTGCCGCATCCCGCGAAAGGCGACTGGAATATGCCGATTCGCCGCTGTGGGGACTCCATCATTAAGCGCTGCTGTGCAGAGGACGGAAAGCCCAGCTTGACACATTACCGTGTGCTGTATGAGGAAGCGGATGGCAGATGTGCCCTGGTGGAATGTCGCTTGGAAACGGGAAGAACGCATCAAATTCGAGTGCATGCATCTTTTTTTGGCTATCCGCTGTGCGGGGATGATTTGTACGGCGCACCTCCCGGTGCAATGCAGCGCGTGGCGCTCCATTGCGGACAAGTTGCGTTTTGTGAACCCGTGACAGAGCAAGCGATTGTCGTAAAAAGCCCGCTGCCGGAAGATATCCGTTTGCTGCTTTTGGGTTTTGGCGCGAAAGAATCAGCGCTCATTCCTGATTTTGGCAAGGCGTTGCTCTAAAGGTAAAAGTGCATAAAAAACATGCTGTTTTTGTTACGGAATCGGAATAATTGTAAAAATCAGCATTTCGGGCATTTTTTTCTTTTCATTTTTGAAAAATATGTGTATACTAATAAAGAGCGTAATGATAACAGCTGCGATTTGTGAGATTGCAGTATGATTGAGATAAAGGGAGTCAGGAATTTTGGAGAAATTTGTAATTCGTGGCGGAAAGCCCTTAATGGGTGAAGTGACCATCAGCGGTGCAAAGAATGCAGCGGTGGCAATCTTGCCGGCAACTATTTTAGCCGGAGGAAAATGTGTACTTGAGAACCTGCCCAGCATCAGTGATGTGGGCGCTTGTTTAGATATTTTAAGCGCAATGGGTGCGCAGGTGCGTACCATCAATAAACATACGGTGGAAATTGATACCACGCATATCACTAAAACAATGGTGCCTGACGAAATGTCGCGTCAGATGCGTGCATCGTATTATTTTATCGGTGCACTTTTGGGGCGCTTTGGCAAAGCAACGGTTTCCATGCCCGGCGGCTGCAATTTGGGGCCGCGTCCGATTGACCAGCACTTAAAGGCTTTTGCAGCATTTGGCGCAAAAGATTCCGTTGACAACGGTATGATTGATGTTCAGGCATCCGAGCTTCACGGCGAAGAGGTGTTTTTTGATACGGTGAGCGTGGGCGCAACCATTAACGCCATGCTTGCGGCTGTGATGGCAAAAGGAACAACGATTTTAGAGAATGTGGCGAAAGAGCCGCATATTGTAGACGTTGCAAACTTTTTAAACACGATGGGTGCTGATGTGCGCGGCGCAGGAACGGACGTCATTAAGATCCGCGGTGTTGAAAAAATGCACGGGTGCACATATTCCATTATTCCCGACCAGATTGAGGCAGGCAGCTATATGGTTGCTGCGGCGGTTACAGGCGGCAATGTTCTTGTTAAGAATGTAATTCCCAAGCATTTGGAACCGATTACTTCCAAAATGGAAAAGGCCGGCGTGACAATTGAAGAATTTGATGACGCCGTGCGAGTAACGCGTCAAGGGGATTTGGAGGCGCTGAATATCAAGACCATGCCTCACCCCGGTTTCCCGACCGACATGCAGCCGCTCATGACGGTAATGCTTGCGCTTGCAAACGGGACAAGTATTGTTACCGAAGGGATTTGGGAGAACCGTTTCCGTTATGTAGATGAGCTTTCCCGCATGGGTGTGAATATTCAGGTTGCCGGACGAGTGGCGGTGATTGAGGGGGTGCAGGAGCTGCTTCCGGCCCCCATGCGTGCAACAGATTTGCGCGCCGGCGCTGCAATGGTAATGGCGGCTTTGGCGGCGAACGGCGTTTCGGAAATTCGTGAGATTGATCACATCGAACGCGGTTACGAGGATATTGTGGAGAAGCTGAAAGGCTTGGGTGCTGATATTAAGCGCATTGAAAAGCCGGAAGGTGCTGTTTTAAAACAAGCGCATTAAGCATCTTTTTGTGCGCCGCGCAGGAAAGAAAAGTTCAGGAAAGGGAGGGGAAACCTCCCTTTTCCTTTTGTGAAAAGTGAGAGATTATGGCTGGTTTTACAACGCTTTATTCCGGCTCGTCCGGAAATTGCGCTGTTGTGGAAGAGAACGGCGCATACCTTTTGGTGGATATGGGAAAAAGCTGCAGGCAGACATTGGCTGCTTTAAAGCAAGTGGGCCTGGAGCCGGACGGCTTGCAGGGAATTTTGGTAACGCATGAGCACAGCGACCATATTTCCGGGCTTTCTGTTTTTTTGAAAAAGTACCCCGTTCCGGTGTACGCCTACGGGGAAAGCCTTCATTTCTTGCGTCGGCAAGGAATTGTTCCCGAAACCGTACCGTGCATAGATGTGAGAAATAAAAGCCTGCATGTGGGAGATTTTTGGGTGGAAAGCTTTGAAACAAGCCATGATTCCCTTGCCTGCTGCGGATATCGCATTGTCACGCATACGCAAAAAACCGTTGCACTGGCGACGGACCTTGGCTATGTGTCACCGGAGGTGCTGGCAAATCTTTATTGTGCCGATGTTGTAGCTTTGGAGTCGAACTATGATCCTTATCTTTTGATGAGCGGAAAATATCCCGCGGCATTAAAATACCGCATTTTGTCCAATTCAGGCCACTTGAGCAATGAAGATTGTGCAAAAACCGTTGTAAAACTCATGGAAAACGGCTGTGAGAAAATTGTGCTGTGCCATTTAAGCAAAGAAAATAATGAGCCGGAGCTGGCGCTCGGAAGTGTACATTTAGAGCTGCAAAACCGCGGGCTTTCTGTGCCGGAGCAGACGGTGCTTCGCGCCGCTTCACGCTTTGAACCCGATGAATGGCTGACGATATAAAACAAAAGGAGAACGAAACGATGCAGAGCATCACGTTAATCGTTTTGGGTAAATTGAACGCGGCTTACTATAAACAGGCGGCGCAGGAGTATGCAAAGCGCCTTTCTGCTTATTGCCGGCTGGAGGTTGTGGAGCTCGACGAAGAGCTGATTGCGGAGAAAAGTGCTTCTCCCGCAGTGATTCAAAAGGCACTGGAGAAAGAGGGAAAAGCCATTTTGCAGGCAGTGCCGAAGGGGGCAGCTCTGGTTGCCATGTGTATTGAAGGAAAGCAGCTTTCCAGCGAAGAACTGGCAGAATATTTTGAAAAGAAAGCGCTGGAAGGGATTTCTTCGATTGCGTTTGTTGTCGGTTCTTCCCATGGGCTTTCACAGGAAGTGAAGCAAAAAGCGCAGCTACGGCTGTCTATGAGCAAGATGACGTTTCCGCATCAGCTGGCGCGTGTGATGCTCTTAGAGCAAATTTACCGTGCTTATTCCATCAATGCAAAAAGTAAGTATCATAAATAAATTAAAAACGCTGCAAGAGCGCTTTGTTATCTATGCCGGAATGAAGCAAAACAGGATAAGGGAGAAATTCTCTCTTGCGGACGAAAACAAGAATCAGGCTGTTTGAAAAAGAAATACTTTGTGAAACGGTAAAGGGTGAAAAGCGAAAGCTTTTCGCCCTTTTTGCATCTTTTCAAGAAAAGGCATAATGCTCGTTTTTAGGGAATATAGATAAGTCAGAACACCTGAAAGGGGCGACAAGGGAGTATGGAGCTGAAAGTGTACAAAGATAATGTCAGCGCGGCTCAGTTAATTTGCGAAACAAAGCTGGAGCTGGGGCTGGAAACGGAATTTTTAATTCCGGATTACCTTCCGCAGGTTTTTAAAGTGGTCAAGTGTATCGTCATTCCGGTGGTACTGCAAAAACAACTTTCACCGGGACGCTTGAATATCGAAGGATACCTGCGCTGTATTGTATTTTATCAGGCAGAGGGAACGGGTGAGCTGTGCCAAACGGAGCAGAAAGTGCCGTTTTCCAAGCAGGCTGATTGCCGACAGGGCGAGTACGATTATATGGATGCACCCATTGAAATTGGCGGCGAAGTGGAATATGTTAACTGCCGCGCACTGAGCGGCAGAAGAATGGAGGTGCGCGGAGCTTTTGCACTTTCTGTTCGAGCTGCAGCCTACCGGCGCACAGATGTGATTACCGCACTGGACGGAGAACAGGTGTATCCGAAAACGGAAACCTTAAAAACGGCTCAGATGGCGGGAACGGCAGAGAAGATTTTAACAGTGGAAGGCGATATCACCTTTGATGCTGAGCCGCAGTCTATTTTGCATACGCAGTACAACACACGCATGGAAGAGGTAAAACTGCTGTCCGGAAAGGCAGTCGTAAAAGGAACCTTGGAAGCGCAGGTTTTGTACCGCCCAAAAAACAGCGACGTGATTTCTGTTGCGGCAGCGCAGATTCCGTTCCATGAAATTTTAGATATGGAGCATGTTGACGAACAGTGTCGTGCAGTTGCGCTGCTGCACCCGTGCGGATGCACCATCACCGGAACCGAAGACGATAAAACACAGCTTGCCGTGACAGCTGCGCTAACGGTTCGCGCGTGGAAGGATGTGGAACTTTGTGTCGTACAGGACGCATTTTCCTCTGCGCAGGAAATGGAGTTGGAAACTGCTCAAACACCGATGGAAGAGGTTTGTGAACCGATTGGAGAGAGCGTGAATGTTTCCGTGTCGGGAGAGCTTGCGGATGCTGACAGCGAAGTGCTGATGGCGCTGGCGACTCCTTTAAGCATTGAGCTTCTGGAAGACGGAGAGCAATGCGTTCTGCGGGGCAGGGTGACGGCTCATGTGTTCTGCCGAAACTCCGCCGGTGAGATTGATTGCTATGATAAGCTTTGTGAGTATACGGTGAGCCGAGAACTCGCTTACCGGGCAGCAGATATCTGCGCCTTGTGCCAAACGGATGTCGTTTCTATTCGCACAGAAAAGACGGGAGCCAATTTAACGGCTCAGCTGGAGCTGATGGTAACGGGCTTTTTATCGGTTGTTCACGCAATGCCCACGCTGTCTGATGCCCATTTGGGAGGCCAGCGTGCCGAGGAAGAAAACGCGCCTGCGCTGTACATTTATTTTGCGCAAGAAAATGAAACGCTTTATGAAATTGCAAAGCATTATCATGTCTGCCCGCAAACGCTTTCTGACATCAATCAATGCAGTGGTGATGCACTGGAACAAGCAAAGCGGTTGCTGGTGCCGCGCGGCATGTAAGAGGAGGAACAATTTATGGAACGTTACAGTGTATACCAAGACATTGCGGCGCGCACCGGGGGCGATATTTATTTGGGTGTAGTCGGCCCCGTCCGCACCGGAAAAAGCACCTTCATTAAGCGGTTTGTAGAGCTCATGCTCTTGCCTGAAATTGAAAACGAGGCATTTGCCAAACGAGCGAAAGATGAGCTTCCCCAGTCGGCGGCGGGAAGAACCATCATGACGACAGAGCCGAAATTTGTACCCGAGCAGGCCGTGACTGTTTCGATGGAAGACGGCGGAGAGTTCCGGGCGCGCTTAATTGACTGTGTCGGGTACATGGTAAAAGGTGCAATGGGTCAGGCAGAGGCCGGCCGTCCGCGTATGGTAAAAAGCCCTTGGTTTGAAGATGAAGTAGCATTTGACTTAGCGGCGGAAACCGGTACGAAAAAAGTTATTTGTGAGCATTCGACCGTCGGCGTTGTGATGACAACGGACGGAAGTATCAGCGATTTGCCGCGATCTGCTTACGAAGAAGCGGAGGAGCGCGTGATTGAGCAGCTGCAGGAAATTCAAAAACCCTTTGTGATTTTGCTTAACTGTGTGCGCCCGGACTCCTTGGAAGCGATGACGCTGGCCGATGAGCTGAGCGAAAAATATCAAAGGCCCGTGATGCCGATTTCTTGTGTTGATATGACGCAGGAAACCATTTTGGAAATTCTGCGCCGTTTGCTGTATGAGTTTCCCATCCGAGAAGTGGGATTTGCAGTTCCCTCGTGGGTTACGATGCTGGAAAAAGACCATTGGCTGCAAAAAAGCGTTTACCATGCGGTTCAGCAGTATGCGCAGGAACTCGATGTCATGGCTGACTTGCAGACCGCTCAGATGGAGTGCGAATATGTACAGTCGGCTTCGGTAAAAAGCATGGCGCTCGGCACCGGAAGTGCTGTGATGGAAGTAACTTTGATTCCGGATTTGTTCTATCGCATTTTAAGTGAAACGACAGGGCTTGAAATTTCCGACGAAGCGGGACTGATGCCCTGCGTGATTGAACTGGCAAAAATTAAAGAGAAATATGATAAAATTGCCTCCGCGCTTGAGCAAGTGAACGCGACAGGTTACGGCATTGTCATGCCCGGGATGGATGAGCTCAAGCTGGAAGAGCCGGAGATTATGCATCAAGGCGGCCGCTACGGTGTGCGTCTGCGTGCAAGCGCACCTTCCATTCATATGCTGCGCGCCGATATTTCCACGGAAGTTGCGCCGGTAGTAGGCAGTGAGCGTCAATCAGAAGAGCTTGTCAGCAGCTTGCTTGCAGATTTTGAAGAAGACCCGGTAAAGATTTGGCAAAGCAACATTTTCGGAAAAAGCCTGCATGAACTGGTCAACGAAGGCTTGCAGAATAAACTTCTTCATATGCCTGCCGATGCTCGTTCCCGCATTCAGGAAACGGTGGAGCGCGTCATCAATGAAGGCTGTTCGGGCCTGATCTGTATTATTCTTTAAAATGGGTGCCCAACAGTCAAAAGATTTTGAGAAAACAGCAAGAATGAGAATCATAGCATAAAATAACCTGCAAGCAGCTGCTGTCCGCGGCTGCTTGTTTTTTGTCTTGGCAGCAATCGTTTAAAGCGAAAAGGGAAAAGAACTCCGGCATTATTTTTTTATCACCGGCAAACATTTGTGGTGCTATTGACAAAATAAATTCAACAAAAGTAAAATATTCTGGTAAGCTTCTCTGTTGAAAGGGTTAGAGGCATTTTCAAATAACAAAGCCTTGCGTTTGATGAGGAGGTAAGCTGTGAAAAACGTTCTTTTTATTTTGTGTGACCAGTTGAGAAAAGACTCTCTTGGATGTTACGGAAACCCTTACGCCGAAACGCCGAATTTAGACCGTCTTGCGCAAAACTCTGTTCAATTTACGCGAAATTATGTGGCAAACCCGATCTGCATGCCGAATCGCCACACGTTGTTCAGCGGTATGTATCCGCGCAATCACGGTGTTTGGACAAACGGTCTGCTGGTTCGCGACAGCGGCGACAACTTAATGCATTACTTGTCGGAAAACGGATATCAAACGGCCAGCATCGGCAAAATTCACTTTGAACCCGATGGATGCGGCGCGGAAGATGGCAGTATGGAATCAGAAGAGTTGTGGAAGAAAAAGCCCGAAATGAACGATTTTCACGGCCCGTTTTGGGGGTTTGGCTACATTGAGCTTGCCGACAGGCATCATGGTGCAAGCGGACATATGGTGGATTGGTTTCGAAAAAAAGGCGGAACGGAAGAAATGTTTTGCTCGAAGCTGAACCCGAACGACCCCGAAACCGGCGTAGACCCGGTTCCTGAAGAACTGCATTCCACCGCGTTTGTCGGAGAGAGAATGTGTCATTATTTAGAGCATATCCGAGCAAAAGATAAGCCTTTTTTTGCCGTGGCCAGTTTCCCCGACCCGCATCATCCGTTTATTGTACCAAAATCAAGTGCACAGAGATGGGAAAATCGTGAGGTGAAGCCGCCCATCGGAACAAAAGAAGAACTGAGTGACAGGCCGATGCGCTATTTGCAGCAAGCTAAAGGTGAATGGAGCCGACAAGGCGTAAAGCCCGCCGCTTATCCGGATGGGCTGCCGGAGTCCGCTGCAAGACAGCGTTTCGCATATACCTACGCTATGGTAGAGATGATTGACACGCAGGTGGGGAGAATTTTAAAAACGCTGGATAACCTTGGTTTGTCGGAAGATACGATTGTTGTGTTCACTTCCGACCACGGTGAACTGCTCGGAGATTACGGCCTGTGGATGAAAGGTCCGTTTTTCTTGGAAGGGCTGCTCAGTACGCCTCTTTTAATTTCCGTTCCCGGTTATCAGCACAACGGAGCTGTCGATCATTTGTTCTCGTCGGTTGATTTAGCACCTACCTTGTGCGGCCTGTTAGGGCTGGAACCTTCTTACTATTGTGACGGACAGGATCAAAGCCCCATCTGGGACGCAGGCCTTACTGAAACACTCCGTAAGTCCTGCTTGGTGGAATATCGCAATGGTTATGGTGCGAAAGATTGTAATTATAAAGTTTTGATTACGCAGGATTACAAATACGTTTACAATCAGAAAGGCGAGCGCGAACTGTTTGATTTAAAAAATGACGGTGCAGAGCGAACCAATCTTTTGGGGAATGGACGTTCGCATGAATACGAACCCGTCATGCAGAGTCTTTTGATGCAAGAACTGTTGAAAACAGAAAGCAAAAGGCCGAAACAAATTTCATTGGCTTGAGAAAGGCGACAAGTCAATGAAGGTGAAGGTTTTCTTTTAAGTTTTCACCGCTGCTAAAAATTTTGAAATGAGCGTTGAGGATAGCTTTACGAAAAACGCTTGAAACACAACAAAAAAACGCGGGCTGCCCACTTTTAAACTTCACAATCTCAAAAGTGGGCAGCCTGCATTTTGCTGTTTTTAAACGAAAGGAAAAAACGACAAATTTAACGATAAGAATTGATTATTTTTACAAAATATAGTATCATAAACTAAATATGAGTAAAAAATAAATCAAAGACATTGCATGAAACAGTGTTTTGCCGAAAAAAGCCGTAACAGAAAAAGGGGAGCGATACCTGCTCCTCTGCATACGGCGAATAAAAGAATGAAACAATAAAAGATTGGTGATAAATTTTGATGTCTGCAATTACCGATTTTGCACAACGTTTTCGTAAACAGATTTTGATTGCTTTTGATATTGTAGCAATCACCATTGCCTATATTTTGCCGTGGGTTTTCATCAATGGCCGAACTTCTTTTACAGAGTACAACAGCCTTCTTTTTGCAAGCTGTTTTTTCTTCGTTTGCTGTTATGAAATTGTCTATTGGCTCATGGGCATGTATGACAGCCTTTGGCGCTACGCCGAAATTGTCGAGTTTTTCAGGCTGTGCCTTGCCTCTGCTTTAGCGGTGGGAATTTTTGTTGCGGTGACGCTGGCTCTTTGGGCCAGCGAACGCAGAATTCCGATTTCGGTTTATTTTTTGAGTGCTACTTTTGCTTCGGCACTCACGCTGTATGCGCGCTTGACGTATCGCATGTTCCGAAACACCAAGATTGCACAGGGAGGCGTAACGCGCCGCAGAACGCTTGTGATTGGCGCGGGTGATGCCGCCAGTACGCTGCTTCATGAGCTTTCGAAGAATAAAAGCCCGGATATGAACATCATCTGCTGCGTGGACGATGCGCCCGAAAAAGTAGGCAGAAATATCATGGGCATTGAAATCATGGGCACGACCGATGACATTCCCGAACTGGTGGAGCGCTGTGAAATCGAAACACTTTTGCTTGCCATTCCTACGGTGGACGAGGAGAACAAGCGCCGCATTTTGGGGATCTGCAACAAGACAAAGTGCAACGTGCGTATTTTGCCCGATATCGTTAAGTTGATTGCAGACGGAAAAGACATTTTATCTCGCATTCGTGACGTGCGCGTCGAGGACGTGCTGGGCCGCCCTGAAATTGAGCTGAAGGACTCCACGAATGAACTGATTACGGGGAAAACCGTTATGGTCACGGGCGGCGGCGGTTCCATCGGTTCGGAGCTTTGCCGTCAGATTGCGATGTGCAGTCCGAAAAAACTGATTATTTTAGACATTTATGAAAACAGCGCATATTCTATTCAGCAGGAGCTTTTGCGCCGTTACGGAAAACGACTGAATCTGCATGTGTTGATCGCTTCGGTGCGCGACTCAAAAAAAATTGATGCACTCTTTCGCGCTAACCGCCCGGACGTGGTGTTCCACGCGGCTGCGCATAAGCATGTTCCGCTGATGGAAAATTCGCCGGAGGAAGCGGTGAAGAACAATGTGTTCGGCACCTATAACGTAGCTTGTGCGGCAGACCGTTACGGTGCGGAGCGCTTCGTGCTGATTTCTACGGATAAAGCGGTCAATCCCACCAATGTCATGGGTGCGACCAAGCGCGTGTGTGAGATGATTGTGCAGGCCTTGGCGCAGAAAAGCAAAACGAAATTTGTCGCGGTGCGCTTTGGCAATGTGCTCGGCTCAAACGGTTCGGTGCTTCCGCTTTTTAAAGAGCAAATTGCCGCAGGCGGTCCCGTTACCGTAACCGACCCCGAGATTGTCCGCTTTTTTATGACCATTCCCGAAGCGGTTCAGCTTGTTTTGGAAGCAGGGCAAATGGGCAAGGGCGGCGAAATCTTTGTTTTGGACATGGGCAAGCCCGTCAAGATTTTGGACTTGGCGGAAAACTTGATTAAGCTGTCCGGGTTAATTCCGTACAAAGATATTGAGATTAAATTTACCGGCCTGCGTCCGGGGGAAAAGCTGTATGAGGAGCTTTTGATGGACGAAGAGGGCGTGCGTAAAACAGGAAACCGCAAGATTTTCATCGGCTCTCCGCTGGGGCTCAGTAAAGATACTTTCTTTGAACAGCTGGCAGAGCTGAAGAAAATTGCATACAGCAACCACAGCGAGAATCTGGTGCAGGCGCTGCTCGATTTGGTTCCTACGTTTACGCACAAAGAACATGAGTATGATTTGTAAGGGATGAAACGCCATGTATCAAAAGTACGGCAAACGCATCATTGACGTAGTGCTTTCCTTATGCGGCATCATTGTGCTTTCCCCGATTTTACTGCTTTTGGCGCTTTGGATTAAACTTGACTCAAAAGGCCCGGTGTTTTTTCGCCAAAAGCGTGTGGGAAAAGGAAAAACATACTTTTTTATCTTGAAATTCCGCACGATGTACGCAGATACCCCGAGCGATGTGCCTACGCATTTATTAAAAGACCCTCAGGCGCTTATCACAAGAAGCGGGCGGTTCCTTCGCAAAACCAGTTTGGATGAACTGCCGCAGATGTTTAATATTTTGGCAGGGCAGATGAGCATTATCGGCCCGCGTCCTGCACTGTGGAATCAGTATGATTTGATTGAGGAACGCGAGCGTCTTGGCGCAAACGATGTGCTTCCGGGTTTAACCGGGTGGGCGCAGGTAAACGGACGTGACGAGCTGCCGATTCCTGTGAAGGCGCGTTATGACGGTGAATATGCTCAGCATGTTACCTTTGGGTTTGACGTGAAAATCTTTTTTAAAACCATTGGCAATGTGATTACCGGAAAAGATGTCGTAGAGGGCGGCACACAGGGAAATGAATAAAGCCGAATACCGCACAGCTCACACATTAAAGCACAGGCGGTGCCGCAAAAAAAATCACCGCTCCTTTTGTAAGGGGCGGTGAATTGTAAATTTAGATATCTTGCGGCATCAACTATACCATAATCACAGTGTAACGCCTTTTAACAGCATTTGAACCAGTCGGTCCGAACCGGTGAGAGTGCTTAGAAGAAGCTTGTGAATATCGCTTCCGTTTTCGATAAAATGGATTTTTGCCTTTTGCGCCGTTTCAAAATCGGGCATGTAGATCTTTACAGAAAACAACTCTATGCCGCCTTCTTCGATGGAGCAGCACAGATAAAAACCGTCTTGGCAGGGTGTGATATCCACTTGATAATCCTGCAAGTTTCTCGTGGCTTTCTGCGTGCTGCGCAATGCCTTCTGCGCACACTCCTGCACGCTTGTTGGCACATCTCCGCGCAATGTCTGCACAATGGCCTCTCCCTCTTGAGTGATGTGGTAATAGCCTTCTTCGTCGACAGATACGAGCGCTTGACTTTCCAGTTCTGAAAGGGATGAAGCCAGCTCAAAGTAATTGACAAGTGCTTCTTTCAAAAGCGCCTGCTCCAGCTCTTCTTTTTTGGGCGGGTGCGCCGCATATGCAACCAGGGTACAAAGCAAAATGCGGATCTGTGTAGAGTTGGTGAGCCCGCCCGGTTTGACGTTGGCGGTAAAAGCGTTGCCGGACACAAAAACGCCTCCTTTACGGCTTGATAGGATTATCATACCGCAAAATGAAAAAATTGTAAATATACTTCTTTCTGTTTTGCGGTGAGGAGAAAGGGTAGAGTTTTTTTCCGGCTTCAAAAATGAATTGCTTAAATCGCCTGTGCCGGGGCAGAGGAAAAAGACGTTTCTATTTTTTTGCCGCTTGCGCAGGAGGCATAAACCCAGTGGTCAATGTGGCGTGCCTCGTTAAAAATACGAAGGGGAAAGCGGAAATTTTTATCTTCAATGACACGCAGAACAGCAAGCTTGATTTTCATGCGTTCGGGAAGAATGCTTTTGATATATACGCTCACAAGCTGACCTTTGCTGAGGCCCGGAACACATTCGGCCAAGCCCGCGAGGTTCGGGGCAAGCTCAACGAAAACACCGTAGCTTTCAATGCTCCGCACTACGCCCACGACGGTTTCTCCGGCTTCAAAGAGCGACGCGTTTTCCTCCCATGTGCCGAGCAGCTCTTTCATCGTAAGAACAAAGCGGCCTTCGGCGTCACGGCTTTTTAAAATACATTCAATTTCCTGTCCCACTGCAACGCGGTCAGACGGGGAGGCAATGCGTGAAACCGATAAGCTGTCGATGGGAAGCAGTGCACATACGCCGCAGCCAATGTCACAAAAAGCGCCGAACGGTTCGATATGCGTAACCTTGCAGGAAAGCACATCGCCCGGTGTGAGCAGGTTTAAGTATTCGGCTTTGCAGCGCTTTTGTGCGTTGGCACGAGAGAGAATGACAGGGCCTTCGTCGGGAACCTCCAAAACGGTAAAGCAGCAAGGCCGCCCTACGCGGGTGACCAGCGCAATATCTCGCACGGTTCCTTCCGCAATGCCATCGGCACATTCTAAATGCGGAATAATCGCCGGAATGCCGGACAGGTCAAAGTGCAGATTTTTCCCTGCGTCAAAGCTGAGCGCACGGCTTTCTAAAATGGCGCCGGTTCGTTGTGCGCGCCGCAGAGATTCACGGGTGAATAACATGGTTTCGGGATTGGCGCCTTCTGCAAAATACTTCATCATCAAAATCCTTTCTTGTGAAAACATCTTGTGCCGAATTCGGCATCCTTTGTAAATATATGTGAAAGCTCTTTCGAATATTTGCGAAATGCTTCCGATTGGTATATAATAAACGAATCAAAGTGAAAAAGTAGGAGAATTATGGATATCCAAGTAAATGACCATATTTTTACAAAAAAGAACCATCCGTGCGGCGCGAATGAGTTTTTAGTGCTGCGCGTCGGCATGGATTTTAAAATTCAATGCGTTGGCTGTGGACGGGAAGTGATGCTGCCCCGCGCAAAAATCGAAAAAAATATCAAAAAGGTAAAGCGCGGGGAAGAGTTTTTATAACAGGCTCTTTTTTCGACAGGAAAGGAGAGAGAAAACATGATAGAACAATTACAGGCCGTTCGCGCCCGTTACGATGAAATCAACTGTCTTTTGCAGGACCCCAGCGTGATACAGGACAATGGGCGCTATGCAAAGCTGATGAAAGAATATAAAAATTTAACTCCGATTGCACAGGCGTATGACGAATACAGAAAATGCCGTGATGCGTTGGAGCAGGCCAAAGAAATTTTGGACGAGGGCGGCGATGAAGAGCTGAAAGCCCTTGCGCAGGAAGAATGGAAGGAAAATAAAACGCGCTGCGAAGATCTGGAAGAACAGCTGAAAATTTTGCTTTTGCCAAAAGATGAAAACGACGACCGGAGCGTGATTATGGAAATTCGCGGCGGCGCCGGCGGTGAGGAAGCGGCGCTGTTCGCTCACAGCTTACAGCGTATGTACACCATGTATGCCGAAAGCCGCGGATGGCAGGTGGAAGTGCTGAGTATCAATGAAACGGAACTTGGCGGCGTCAAAGAGGTTAGCTTTTCCGTTGAAGGTGACAGCGTTTACAGCTATATGAAGTTTGAAAGCGGTGTTCACCGCGTTCAGCGCGTGCCGGAAACGGAAACACAGGGGCGTGTGCATACCTCTACCGTGACGGTAGCGGTTATGCCTGAAGCGGAAGAAGTCGATGTGCAGATTAATCCTGCCGACTTGAAGATTGATACGTTCCGAGCATCCGGTGCGGGTGGACAGCACATCAACAAAACATCTTCCGCCATCCGTGTGACGCATTTGCCTACGGGAATGGTGGTAGAATGTCAAGACGAGCGCAGTCAGCATAAGAACAAGGATAAAGCGCTGAAAGTTTTGCGCAGCCGTCTGCTGGAGCAGGAACAGCAAAAGCAAACACAGGAAATTGCGGAAAACCGGAGAAGCCAAGTAGGCACCGGCGACCGTTCCGAACGGATTCGCACTTATAATTATCCGCAAGGGCGCGTGACGGACCATCGCATCGGCTTAACCTTGTATAAACTCAATGCTGTGATGGACGGCGATATTGACGATGTAGTACAAGCGCTAATCACCGCAGACCGTGCGGAAAAGCTGAAATCGGCACAGGAGGCGTAAGATGCATACAAGCTGTGAAAAAGCAAGTTTGGAAGTGTGCCGTCAAGCAGCGGAATACTTGAAAAAGGGCGAAATTGCAGCCATTCCCACCGAAACGGTTTACGGCATTGCCGCAGACGCGACAAACGGCCAAGCGGTAAAAAAGATTTTTGAGGCAAAAGGGCGTCCGCAGGATAACCCGCTGATTTCACATATTTCCTCAATGGAAATGCTTCCGATGGTTTGGAGAAAGGTAACACCGCAGGCCAAAGCGCTGGCCGAAGCTTTTTGGCCGGGCCCTCTGACCATCATTTTGCCAAGAAGCGAGTTGCTTGCCGACGAGGTGTGCGCCGGCCTGCCGACGGCGGCGGTGCGCTGGCCGTCGCACCCGGTGGCGCAGCAGGTGATTGCGCTTGCGGGAGTGCCGCTGGCTGCTCCTTCTGCGAATACATCAGGAAGCCCCAGCCCTACCACGGCGGAAAGCGTAATGCAGGACATGGCGGGCAAAATCCCCATGGTGGTGGATGGCGGAACGTGCGAGGTCGGTGTGGAATCGACCGTGGTGTCGCTGGCCGGACAAACGCCTTTACTGCTTCGGCCAGGCGGCGTTACGAAGGAAGAGTTGGAGCGTGTTCTGGGCTGTGAAGTTATGCTGTCTGATGCCGTTTTGCATCAGCTGCAGGAAGGTGAGAAGCCGGCTTCTCCGGGAATGAAGTATCGACACTATGCGCCGAATGCGCGCGTTCTCATTGTTCAAGGCAGCTCTGCGCAGTATTGCGAATATGTCAAAGCGCATGCCGAAGAAGGCGATTGCGCCCTCTGTTTTGAAGAGGATGTAAAAGCGCTTTCCGGCATCGCTTGTATTCCTTACGGAAAAGAGGGGGACGGAGTATCCCAAGCGCACGGGCTGTTTGCGGCGCTGCGCGCATTGGATGAAAAGCATGTGAAAACGGCTTACGCACGCTGCCCGCAGCAAAGCGGAATTTCCTTGGCAGTTTACAACCGCCTGCTTCGTGCGGCGGCCTTTCAGGTGGTGCAGGTATGAATTTTCCTTTGCTGGTTGCCATTACAGGCCGCTCGGGCAGCGGGAAAAGTACGGTGTCTGCGTTTTATCGACAGCACGGCTATCCTGTGCTGGATGCGGACGCCGTGGCGCGCGAAGTTGTAGAGCGGGGCTCGCCCGTGCTGGATGAGCTCAGCGCGTGCTTTGGCAGTGACATTTTAAACTCAGACGGAACGCTCAACCGGAAACGATTGGCGCAAAAAGCTTTTTGCAGTAAGAAGGAAACGGAGCGCTTAAATGCGATTACGCATCCCGCGATTGTGAAATGCATTTTGGAGCGGGCAAAGACGTATGCTGAACAAGGACACCATATTTGCTTTGTGGACGGAGCGGTGATTTTAGGAAGCCCGCTGGAGCCTTACTGTAAGCGGTGGATTGTGGTGACAGCCCCGCAGGAGCAGGCCATTGCGCGAATTATGCGCCGCGACGCCATTTCAAAAGAGCAGGCACAGGAGCGGCTCAGCGTGCAGACACCCGAAGAGGCATTGCTGCGCCGTGCAGACTATCACATTTCTAACAGCGGCGCACAAGAAGCTTTGGAACGACAGGCAGACAATGTCTTGAAGGCGCTTTTAAGCGATGTGTAAGCTTGATTTTAAGAGGATGATGCTTAAAAAATTCGCCCGCTTTTTAGAAAACTTTCGGCATAGTTTGAATGTTTGGGCAGTTTTGCCCCACAGAAAGGAGCGTCATGAGAGAGAAAAAAAGAAGATGGTTTACACATGGTGCTTTGAGTATCGTGGCAGCGGCTGTGATTATCGCTTCAATTTTGATTTTGCCGCACGGCGTGGGAAAGATTCAGCGCATGGCGTACCCCAAAAAGTACAGCGAATATGTCGAGTATTACGCTGATAAATATCATTTAGATGAATATTTGGTATACAGCATTATCAAAACGGAATCCGGCTTTCGGGCGGATGCCACTTCTAACGTGGATGCACGCGGTTTGATGCAGATTACAGAGCAGACTTTTGATTGGATTAAAACAAAGATTGCGCCTGATGAAGCGATTGTTTTTGACGATATGTATGACCCGGAAACGAATATTCGGTTTGGGGTTTACCTGCTTTCCGTGTGCATGGCGCGCTATCACGAGGATCTTTCCACCGCCGCCGCGGCTTATCACAGCGGCATCGGAAAGGTGGACTCCCTGCTGGAGCAAAAAGAATATTCCAGCGACGGACAAACGCTTTTCTCGTTTCCTTACGAACAGATGAATCATTATGTCCGCAAGGTAAACGCGAATTATAAATCATATCAGAGCGTTTACAATGCTTGATTGCCGAGCAAGGCGGCCGCGTGCCAAGGAAAGGCGCGCAGGGTCAAACATTGGCAGCGCGCTGAAAGGAGAGATGTGAAAATGAGCAAAACAAAAGGACAGGAGCTGGCAGAGCAGCTGTTGTTCACACAGCCCCATGTTGCGGACGAAGCGCCTGAAGCGCTTGAGAAGGCACAGGAGTTTTGTGAGGACTACAAAGCATTTTTGGACGAAGCGAAAACTGAGCGCGAAGCAGTAAAAGCTGGTGTGAAGCGCTTGGAAGCGGCAGGTTACCGCCCCTTTGACCGTTTGGCAAAAGAGGCGTACAAGCCCGGCGATAAAGTATATTACAACAACCGCGGAAAGGCTTTGATCGCCGCAACCATCGGCACACGTCCCGTACAGGACGGTGTGAGCTTGATGATTGCTCATATCGACTCGCCGCGTTTGGATTTGAAGCCGAACCCCTTGTATGAGGACACGGATCTGGCTTTGTTCAAAACCCATTACTATGGCGGTATCCGTAAGTATCAGTGGGGTGTTACGCCGCTGAGCCTGCACGGTGTCGTTGTGAAAACCAGCGGGGAAACCGTGGAAATTCACGTGGGTGAAGAGGAAAACGATCCTGTTTTCTGTGTGACGGATTTGCTTCCGCATTTGGCGGCCGATCAGTCGAAACGCACTCTGAACGAGGGTCTGAAGGGTGAAGAGCTGAATATCATTGTCGGTTCTCTGCCGTTTGAAGATAAAGAAGTGAAAAACCGTGTGAAGCTGCGCATCATGCAGATTTTGAATGAGCGCTACGGCATCACAGAACGCGATTTTGTACGCGCAGAAATTGAAGCAGTTCCGGCGGCAAAGGCGCGTGATGTCGGCTTTGACCGCAGCTTGGTGGGCGGTTATGGCCACGATGACCGCGTGTGCGGTTACACGGCTTTGCGTGCGGAAATCGATTGTGATACTCCCGCTTATACCTCGGTTTGCATTTTGGCAGACAAAGAGGAGGTTGGTTCCGACGGCACAGCCGGTTTGGCCAGCGACTTCACCTTCCATTTCCTGAAATACCTTGCGGATATTCAAGGTGCAAATTATACCATGATGCTCCAAAACTCGAAATGTCTGTCGGCGGATGTCAATGCAGCGGTAGATCCCACATTCCCGGAGGTTTCGGAGAAGAACAACTCTTCTTACCTCAACCGCGGCGTGTGTGTAACGAAATATACGGGCGCGCGCGGCAAAGGCGGCACAAACGATGCTGATGCCGAAATGGTCGCTTATGTCACCGGTATTTTGGATGAGGCCGGTGTTCTGTGGCAGACCGGCGAGCTGGGCAAGGTAGACCAAGGCGGCGGCGGAACCGTTGCAAAATTTGTATCTCAGCGCGAGGTGGATACCATTGACATCGGCGTGCCTGTTTTGTCGATGCACTCTCCGTTTGAGCTGGTTTCCAAACTGGATGTTTACATGACCTACCGCGCATTTGCGGCGTTTAAAGCGAGCAGCAAAGAGCGCTGATGTTTTGAGTGAAACATGTTATTTGATGCATCACTCATGCTGCATTTAAATGGATCATAGAAAAAAGGTGCGGTGCAGAATCAAAAGTTCTGCACCGCGCCTTTTTTGAGAATATTTTTAAAAGAAAATTACCTCAGCTTGTACCGATTTTATCATCGGAGGGGGATTGAGGAAATATCGTATAAAAAAGAGGGGAATATCCCCTCTTTTTTTATGGATAACCTTTGAATGATATTTGTGAAAGAGGAAGTCGGAAAAGTATGTGTTATGCTGCAATCGCGGCGCTCCCAAAAAGTAAATAAACAGTGATGCAGCACAGAATGCCCGATACCCATACAGCCGGAATGGAGTACTTCATAAAATCTTTAGAAGCAACCTTGCTGTAACCGAGCCCCCATGCCACCCAAGACTGGGTGAGGTCCATGTGCTGAGGGATAATAGTTGTAATGGAGAACAGGGGATAAATAAAGGGGATAGACCACGGAGCAATGGAGAGTACCACAACTGCGGTAGCAGTGCCGCATCCGGTCAGGGTGGTGGGGCCGCGGAAGAAGCCCAGCGGGAAGATTAAGGCAAACAAAAGGCAGAGCAAGAGCGGACTGGAGGGAAAGATTCCGCCGATGATGCTTTCAAAATATGGTGCGGCGAAAACAGCAGCTTTATTGAACATCGACAAAACCAGCAAAAAGCCAATCATAGGAGCTACGTCTGTGGCGCCATCCGTGAACTGACGAGCGAGCATTGTGCATACGTTAGTAAACCCGTCTTTCATCTTTCCGCAGGTAATCAGGGCATACAGAGAAGATACGATGAACGCTAAAATAATGGGGCATTTTACTGCAACAATGAGAACAACGGGCATAATAACGGAAATCCAAGAAAACCAAGGGGCATCTTTGATTTCAGCTTGTGCACGGCCTGTGGTAGCGGCCCAAGCGTGTCCGGGTTTGCTGCGATTCAGGGCAAACAAAGAAATACTCAGCACAACAATCAATACAATTACCATTGCCACAATGCCGAAAGAGAAGTAGTCTTGGTAAGTATATTCCTCTGCAAAACGAGGGTCAATTCCGGCCAGAATACCATTGTACTGAGCGTACGCAGTAACGTTGAGCAAGATGCCGGACATAATAGAGCCCATAAAGGCGAATAAGGCGATCGGAGAAGGAATGCCTAATGCCAAGAAAATGGGAAGAACGATGACGGCGATGGAAATAACCGGCCCGATGCCTGTCATCGAGGTGAAGCATACACCGGTGACAATACATAACAAAATCATTGTCAGGCTGGGGCGATCTCCGCCTAATTCTACGGTTTTACGGATTAAGGTGGATGCAATTCCGGTATCCATCAGTACGCGGCCGAAAAATGCGCCGAAGAAGATGTTAACAAGGATTGTTTGCGCATAGTTTTCAGGACCGCCTTGATACACGGTTTTGACAACATCTAAAATAGTGGTGCCTTCCATCGAAGGAACCGGGGAAAGTGCGTTGCCCACTAACACTAAAATGACCCAGAGTGTGGACATAATGAAAAAGCTGACCATCAGGTTGTAACCCTTGACGCAATAGTAAACCAGGCCAAGAAAACTGGCAATCATCAAAATGCCGATGATAATGTTAACCATAATAATACCTCTTATTAAAATAGTTGATGTGGATTGAGCGATACGCCGATGTACCGTTTCTCCGTCCTCCTCTTAAAACCATGCTGGTTAGGTTTTGCCTGTATTAGAATAACCGGAAGGTGGTGGCCAATGAAGGCCTCGCTGATTGAACAATGCGTAATCGGGGGAGGGCTTAAAGTCGGGAGCGGGTACCCCTTTTAATACGCCGTCTTTCAGCCACGCAAGGTCACTGCCATGCAAATGCTCAACTAAATAATGATATAAACATTGGGTGCGCTCTTCATATCCCGGAAGGCCGTATAAATTACATCGCTCTTGCGGATCGGCTTGGGTGTCGAATAGCTGGAATACATTGCCGCAGGGGTAATAAATCAATTTCAATTGACCATCTGTAACCATGCGCGTAGCTTTGGGGCCTTCGCCAATCTCGCCATAGAGCATGCTGCGTGTTTGGTTGGAAAACAGAGGAATGCCTTCTACCGTGGATGGAATTTCAATGCCGCACAGATCCAGCAGCGTGGGCATAATGTCTTCTAAGCAAGCGAGTCGGTCGGTTTTAGTACCGCGCCATTGTGCCATTGGCTCGCCGGAGAAAATTAATGGAATATTAGCGGAACCTTCGTAGAATGTGCGTTTTCCTACCATTCCGTGATCAAAAAGGGTATCTCCGTGATCACTGAGGAAAACAATGATAGTGTCTTTCAGGAGATTGCATTCTCGCAGTGTGCCAATCAAACTGCGGATTTGATGGTCGATATGTGTGCACTGTGTGTAAAAAGCACGACGTGCCCGCCGAATATCTTTTTCGGTGTAAGGCATGGCCTGTTCCCTTAAAAGCTGTTGAATCGTGCTGTCGTCCATCCAATCATCATCCACTTGAGGCAGGTCGATTTCGCTGTCTGCATATAAATCAAGATAGCATTGCAAAGGAACCAGCGGAGGATGAGGGAATTGGTAAGACATGTAAAATAACGCAGGACGTGTGGGGTCTTTGCGCTGGATTTGACGAATCATCTCACGCGTGGCCCAAGTGGTGGGATGTGCATTTTCGGGCAGGTGCCAAGGACGTGTATAATAGCTGTTGCTGCCCATGCAATGGCCAAATTCCTCTCCGATCCAGCCGTGCTCGCCTAACCAGAGCTGATAGTCATCCACGATACCGAACTCATACCGGCCTTCCTCTTGCAAAATAACCTCATCAAAACCAATCCTGCTGCGCTGCGGATAAACGTGAAGTTTTCCGACGGCAACCGTTTGGTAACCTGCATTGCGAAATGCTTGCGCAAGCGTGGCTGCGTCCGGCATCGGCATTCGGTCGGAATAAACTCGGTCGCCATGGGAGGCAGGGGACATGCCTGTCATTAGACTGCGCCGTGCCGGGATGCAAACCGGGCAGGTGCTGTAACAATTTGTGAAACGAACACCATCTCGTGCAAGCTGATCCAGCGTAGGGGTCATTAACACCGAATGACCTGCACAGCCCAATAGATGAGCAGACCAGTGATCCGCACTGATAAGCAGAACATTTTTTTGGGAATCAGAATTCATTAAAGTCACCTCGTTGCTGATTGAGCTGCCCGCCATCTGTTGTTTCGTATACATGATGGGAAAAGAAAAAACGGATAAAATTCGGCGGAGAGCTCTTTCAGAAAGCTTTGATTCTAATTATATAGAAATAACGTTATTTGTAAATAGAAATAAAATTATTTTCCGTTTATAACAGAAAATGAAGCTAAATTTTGAACAGTTTTAACAGAAAAATAATATTTAATACAAATGTTGAAATAACGTTATTATTATATAATGCTGACTTGCGGCACTGCCGGCCGCTATGTATAATAAGAAAAAACAGGTAAATCAAAACAGCTGAGAGGATGAGAAATTTGGAATCGGCGACACCAAAACTCAAGGATATTGCACAAAGACTGAACCTTTCAGTAGGGACAGTTCAGCGAGCTCTGCACAATAAAGGCGGATACAGTCGTGAAACGCAGGAATTAGTGCTTCGTGAGGCTGCTCGATGCGGCTACGTTGTGAATGCAGCAGCTTCCGCCTTGCGGCGCGCACCGATTAATTTAATTGTTGTTTTTCCTGAACCCAAAGGCGATGATCGCTATTTCTTTCAGTATGTCTGGCAAGGCGTTGAAAAAGCTTGTTCCGACTTAGCTTTATATAACCTTCGCATTATTCGGCGCTATGCCGGGCCCGGTGCAGATTCTACCCTAAAAGTTCTGCGGGAAATTTTATGTGAGCCTGAGGGCTCGGTTCAGGGGATTATTACAAACGCTTTTAATGAGATTGATTTTCAGCAAGAAATTGAAAAATTTTCTGAGCGGAAAATTCCGGTTTTTCTGGTTAATGCGGTAAAAGAAACAAGCAAAGGTCTTTATTATGCAAGTGCCAATCAATGTGTAGGGCGATTGGCGGCCGATATGTTTGCTTCTTTTCAGGATAACCGGCCCGGAAAAGTATTGGTTCTGGGAGGCTCTCACAGCAATGTGCGGCAGGCTGCCCGTGTGAGTGACTTTTATAGAGTGATGCAGGAACGCTGCCCAAATCTCACGTTAATTGAAGCACATTTGTATCATAGCCGCGAACAGATCGAAGCGCTGGTGTGTGATTACTTGCGTGCGTTTGAGGATCTGTGCGGTGTGTACGCGGTGTCTGCTCGAGAAACGCTTGCAATGTGCGAAGCGGTGGCGGCTTGCCCCTGCAAGGAACGCAAGCTTTTTACCGTGGGAACTGATGTGTTTCCGGAACTTTTGCCTTATTTTGAAAGCGGCGTATTGACAGCCTCCATATATCAATATCCTGTGCAGCAGGCTTATACAGCGGTAAAAACCTTAGTAAACCATATTACGAATATAGATATTGGAAGCGCTCCTTTGAAGTTTCCAATTGCTGCGGTGTTTCGCAGCAATGCCTCCTCCTTTTGCGGAGAGGCACTTCTCATTTAAAAAGCATGACTTGAATAAAAAACGACTCATTTTGTACACGATTGTGCAAAATGAGTCGTTTTTTCTATTGATTCTGTTGTGGTTCTGAAATCTCTGCAAATTAGGTCGGCGGCGTTCAGTGGGTTATGCGTTTATTTCAATACTTTTTAGTACGGCTGTTGTACAAATACATATAATTTTTCATTGGAGTAGGTGGGGCTGTATCGGAAATTCATTGCCTGAAAGTGCTGTAATGCCTGCGGGTGGGTCATGCCGTTTTCCGCGGCATAGCGCACCATTTCACCTCGCGCCATTTTGCATTTTGTTCCTTTTTCAATCAGCTTTCCGCCGATTTCTTCGGCAAACATACAAGTGATGAAAGAAACATGCTTTGGCAGATATTTTGAAATACAGACGCTGTATTCCTTGGAGGCCAGGTTGACAACGCAATCCGTTTCGGAAAAAATCTCCTTCGCAATTTGGCTGCCCCAGAAGTCATATAAATCTTTATGTCCGTTCACCGAAAGCTTCGCCTGCATTTCGAGCCGATAAGGGACAACGCCGTCGAGAGGGCGAAGAATTCCGTAAAATCCGGATAAAATCCGCAGATGCTCTTGTACATAAGAAAGCTCTTGATGCGTAAATACTTCCGGCGCGAGATGGCGGTATTGGATGCCGTCATAAGCTAAAACAGCGGGGGTCAGGCTGCGCTGCAAATCCATCGTTTCAAGGCGTTCAGCATTTTGCTCCGCGATGGCATCATTGCATCGCCAAAGACGCTTTAATGCTTCATAAGACATGCCTTTCAAAACTTGTGCAAGCTGCTGCGTCTCCTGCAAAAATACGGGAGTGGTTTCACATGGAAAGCTGTCTGTGTCCACGACCATCTTCTTTGCGGGGGAAATGATCATTTTCATGCGTTATCCCTCGTTTGTGCCGTCTAAAAAGGCTAAAATTTCCTCGGCGTTGGTGTCGGGCTTTACCTTCGGCATCACATGTGCAATCACGCCGTTTTCATCAATGAGGTAAGTGGTGCGGACGACGCCCATACTGGTTTTTCCGTAAAGCTTTTTCTCTTTCCATACGTCATAGGCTTCAATCGCGGCACGTTCCGGGTCGGATAAAAGCAAAAACGGAAGGTCATATTTTTGAGCAAACTTTAAGTGCGATGTCACGCTGTCTTTGCTGATTCCGATGACGATGACATCTTTTTGCGTAAAGACGTCATGCTTTTGTGCAAACGCACATGCTTGGCGGGTACAGCCGGGCGTATTGTCCTTCGGGTAAAAATAAAGCACAACTTTTTTCCCGAGAAAGTCCGATAACGAAATCATTTCACCGTTTTGGTTCGGCAAGGTAAAATTGGGGGCTTTCATTCCTGTATTCAACATAAAAAGGCTCCTTTCATGGTTTAAAATTAAGGTGTGTCAAACGTATCGCTTCAAGGCAATTTGCAGCTGCAGATGGGGAAACTGTCCTGCGGCGGCACGCTGATTGCAAAAAGAAAAATCCTGCAAAAAATTTTTGCGTATTTTGCACTTTTTGTTTTGGCCGGTGCGCATTAAAAACGCCGAGGATGCTTTTATTATAACCCGTGCCGGGGAGGCTTTCAATCTAAAATCCTTCGTGCTTTGCAAAGCGCGGAAAAGCGTGTCCGACATCTTGACTTTAACGTATTACAGTGTTATACTAGAAAAAATTGGGATAGAGGCGCGAGGAAGATGAATCATAAGGGAGTCGGGAGGCGTTGAGCTTATGAGGGGGCAACCTTGCCGAATCTGCCGGGCGGACACGTTCGGCGGGTGGGGTCGTAGAGAATATCTGCGGCACTGTCTGCAAACAATTGCAGGTGCGCTATCTTTACTGAGCATCCGGGCTTTGCCTGTGCTGCGTTTGCTTTCGTTGTTACGGCATCAGTAAGGGGCTGCACCCTGCTGGTGCCTTTTATTTTTAAAGAGCGCTGTAAAAAGGGTAGGAATGTGAGATGGAAAGGGGTCATAGGAATGAGTGAGGTTATGCAAATCGGCGGTGTAGACTTGCGCCGTTTGGCGCAGAAGGTGGGCACGCCGTTTTTAATTTATGATGAAACAAAAGTAGAACAAAAGTTACAAGCGTTTCGGCACCATTTTGTACACCCGGAATTTGAAACGCAGGTGGTTTATGCCGGAAAAGCCTTTCTGTGCGGGAAAATTGTGCGCATGGTGCATGAGACCGGCTGCGGGCTCGACGTTGTAAGCGGAGGAGAGCTGGCCGTTGCGCTTCATGCCGGAATGCCGGCAGGGCACATCGTGATGCACGGAAACAACAAGACCCCACAAGAACTGACCGCGGCGCTTGAAGCAGGCGTAGGGCTGATTGTTTTGGATAATGTGCAGGAATGCCGTGCTCTGGCAGAGCTTGCGCAGCGGCTGCAGCGCCATGTAAACGTTCTGCTGCGCATCAATCCCGGCGTAGAAGCGCATACGCACGAATATATTGTCACGGCCCATATTGACAGCAAATTCGGCGTGTCGGCGGCAGATACAAAAGGGTGGGAAGTCATTCTTAAAACGGTCGAAGCTTCGCCGTGGCTTCATTTCCGCGGCTTGCATGCCCATATCGGAAGCCAAATTTTTGAGCCGCAGGCATTTGAAGCCGAAATTGAGGCGATGGGTGCTCTTTCCAAAGAAATGCAGGAAAAGGGCTATTCGGTTGGCGTATGGGATTTAGGCGGCGGTTTTGCCGCACGATACACCGAAGAGGATGCCCCCATCCCCGTAGAGCAGGTTTGCAAAACGATTTTGAATGCTTGCTGTGCGCAGAAAGCGGCGCTTTCGCTGGATGTTCAAAAGGTGATGATTGAGCCGGGAAGGAGCATTGTAGGCGAGGCAGGTACAACGGTGTACACCGTCGGCTGGTTCAAGTCTACGCCGGGAAAAGAATATTTGTTTGTAGACGGCGGTATGGCGGATAATATTCGGCCGGCACTGTATCAGGCAAAATATGACTGTACGGCAGTTGATGCGCCCAATACGCCGGCTGATCACACTTACACCGTGGCGGGCAAATGCTGTGAAAGCGGCGATATTTTAATCGAGCAGGCACATTTGCCCGAAATGAAAACGGGCGATTTGCTGGCCGTTCACACAACGGGCGCCTATTGCTACTCGATGTCGAGCAATTATAACCATTTGGGACGCGTTCCGGTGGTGTTTGCGAAAGACGGCCGCGCAGAGCTTGTCATTCGAAGAGAAACGGCGCAGGATTTTGTGCGTTTGGAATGTCAGGAGGCGCTTGAGTGATGGAAATTCCGGTGACAAAATATCATGGATGCGGCAATGACTTTGTTCTCATGCATGAATCGGATGTCAAACATATAGATCCGTCGGCGCTTGCGGTTGAAATTTGTAACCGAAACACGGGCATTGGAGCAGACGGCATGATTTTGGCAAAACAGAATCCGTTGACCATGCTGTTTTATAATGCGGACGGTTCCATGGCTCCGATGTGCGGAAACGGCATTCGCTGCTTTGCCCGTTTTTGTAAAGAAGAAGGCTTGGCAAGCGGGGAACAGTTTGCGGTTTTAACGGGTGACGGCGTGAAAAAAGTGGAAGTTACGCAGGAGTTTCCTTTCCAATGCCGGATTTTTATGGGCCAGCCGAAAGATGACCCGAAAGCACTGGGCATGAGCGGAAAGGAAACTTTGTGGGATCATGAATTGACGGTGCAAGGCAGAAAGGTAACGCTGTGCAGTCTGTTTTTGGCAACGGTTCATACCGTTTGGTTCGTTGAGGATGCCTTTGACGATGCGCTGCTTCCTCTTGCGCGTGAAATTCATCAGCATCCGTTCTTTCCGCTGAAAACCAATGTCAATTTGGTGCAGGTGATTGATCAGAACACGATTCGCATGAGAACATGGGAACGCGGTGTGGGTTTGACGCTGGCGTGCGGTACAGGCGCTTGCGCTTCTGTTTTGACGGCATATCGGAAAGGGCTTTGTGCGAAAAATGTGACGGTGGAATTAGCGAAGGGAAAGTTGGAAGTAGAAATTTGCGACGATGAATCTGTGTATATGACGGGCCCGGCGCAAAGAGTGTTTAAAGGGGGATATTTTTATGAAGCATAACATCATTCGCGGCTCAATTGTTGCGCTTGTAACGCCGTTTTTGCCAAACGGCGAAGTAAATTATGACAAACTGGGAGAACTTGTAGATTTTCATTTGGAAAATCAAACAGATGCGCTGTTAATTTTGGGAACAACGGGTGAATCTTCTACGATGAGCCATGAAGAGGATGACGAGGTGTGCCGTTATGTTGTAAAACGTGTGGCAAAACGGATCCCCGTGGTTGCCGGCAGCGGATCGAACAGCACTCAGACTATGCTGGAAAAGAGCAAGAGTTTTGAGGCAATCGGCGCGGATGGATTGCTTTTGATTACCCCTTATTACAATAAAACAAATGAAGAAGGCATGTATCTCCACTTTAAAACCGTAGCGGATGCGGTTTCGATTCCGTGTATTTTGTACAACGTGCCGGGCCGCACGGGCTGTGCGATTTCAGAGAACAATGTGTGCCGCTTGGCACAGCACCCGAATATCATTGGCATCAAAGAGGCATCGGGGGATATTACCTATGCCGCAAAAATTGCCCGTCACTTGTCGGAAGATTTTGTCATGTACTCCGGCAATGACGATATGATTGTTTCCATGATGTCGCTTGGATGCGCGGGTGTCATTTCTGTTTTGGCGAATGTTTTGCCCAAAGAAACACATGACATGGTGTTTGATTACTTAAACGGGGATATGGAGAAGGCAAAAGAAGCACAGCTTAGATATTTGGATTTGGTTGGGGCTTTATTTGCCGAGGTAAACCCCATTCCCGTGAAAGAGGCGCTTAATTTAATGGGAATGGAAGTGGGCGGTTATCGTCTGCCGCTGACGGCTCCTACTCAAGCAACAAGAGAGCGTTTGAAAAAAGCTATGAAGGAGGCAGGCTTGTTATGAAAAAACTGTTTTTGTCCGGAACGGGAAAAATGGGACAAATGATTGCGGGATTGGCGAAAGAGCAGGGAATTGAGGTGGTCGGCACTGCCGACGTCAATACGGTTGATGCGCTGAAAAGCACAGTGGTGCAGGCAGACGCCGTAATTGATTTTTCTCACCGCGATATGCTCGAGCCGCTTGCGGAATTTGTAAAGAAAAATCACATGGCTTTGGTGTGCGGAACAACCGGGCTGGAAGAAAAGCATCACGCAATTTTAAAAGAACTATCCTATGAAGTTCCTGTGCTTTACAGCGCTAATTTTTCCATTGGAATTGCCGTTTTGCGTCGTTTAGCCGCACAGGCTGCCGCAGCTCTGGGCGACAGCTTCGACATTGAAATTGTGGAAACACATCATAATCAGAAAGTAGATGCGCCCAGCGGTACGGCAAAAATTTTGCTGGATGCTGTGAATCCGAACGGAGAATATACCCCGGTTTATGGACGTCAGGGCATGTGCGGCGCGCGCACGAAAAAAGAAATCGGCATGCACGCTTTGCGCGGCGGTACCGTAGCGGGCGAGCATATTGTGCGCTTTTTCGGCACAGAGGAAGAAATTGCACTGAGCCACCGCGCCGACAGCCGCCGCATTTTTGCCGCCGGTGCGCTCAGAACAGCGCAGCTGCTTTACAGTAAAGCTCCTGGGCTTTACACACTGGATGATGTGCTTTTTGATAAGCTGTAAGCCTAATTTTTTATTTTTCAAGAGAAACTTAAAGGAGAAACGAGAATGAACGCAAACGAGATTATTCAATACATTGCTAACGCTGAAAAAAAGACCCCGGTAAAAATTACAATCAAAGAACGTGAGCCCATCGCTTATGGAAACGCGAAAGTATTCGGTGCGGGGGATAAAATTGTTTTTGGCGACTGGAAAGAGCTTGGCCCCATTTTGGCAGAAAATGCTGACAAGATTGAAGATATGGTAATTGAAAACGACTGCCGCAACTCCGCCATTCCTTTGCTGGATTTGAAAGACCAAAAGGCGCGTATTGAGCCGGGTGCAATTATTCGTGAGCAGGTGGAAATCGGAGAAAATGCCGTCATTATGATGGGCGCTATTTTGAATATCGGCGCTGTGGTCGGCAAAGGAACGATGATTGACATGGGTGCTGTACTCGGCGGTCGTGCTACAGTAGGAGAACGCTGTCACATCGGTGCTGGTGCTGTTTTGGCCGGTGTGATTGAACCGGCCAGCGCACAGCCTGTTATCATCGAAGACGACGTGCTCATCGGTGCCAATGCTGTGGTGATCGAAGGCGTCCGAGTGGGTAAAGGTTCTGTGGTTGCGGCAGGCAGCATCGTCATTCAAGATGTTCCGGCGGGCGTTGTGGTTGCCGGTGTTCCGGCGCGTGTCGTGAAACAGAAAGACGAGCAGACCAACCAGAAATCTGCACTTGTAGACGCGCTGCGCAACCTGTAAACAGTCATTTGGAAAAGTAAGGGGGAGCGGGATGCAGAAATATCTCAGCCGATGCCGCCGTGCGCTGCATCAAATCCCGGAAGTGGACTTTGCGCTTCCAAAGACGCTGCAATATCTCAAACAAGAGCTGGAGCCGCTCGGTTTTTATTTGTTTTCACCGGTTGAAAGTTCGCTTTGCGCATGGATTGATGCGGGAAAAAGCGAAGCGGTGGCATTTCGCGCCGATATGGACGCACTGCCCACGAGCGAAAAAAATGAGTGTGCCTATCGTTCTGCACATGAAGGAAAAATGCATGCTTGCGGCCATGACGGCCACATGGCAATGGTTTTGGGGCTGGCGCAGTGTTTGGCGCAAAAAAAAGACCGCTTGCAAACGAATGTTTTGCTGGTGTTTCAGCCCGCGGAAGAAACTACAGGCGGTGCTAAGCTGATCTGTGAAAGCGGTGTCTTTGAACAGTACCATGTGCGGGAAATTTACGGATTTCATCTTTGGCCCGGTTTTGCAGCGGGGCAAATTGTATCGCGTCCCGGCCCGCTTTTGGCAAAAGCCAGCGAAGTAACTGTTACTGTGCATGGCAAAGCGGCACATATTGCCCGTGCCGAGGAGGGGCGCGATGCCTTGATGGCGGCCGCGCGCTTCTTAACGGTAATGCAGCAGCGCATGGAAACCGAATTTTGCCCGCAAGAGCCGTGCCTGCTGCGCTTTGGAAAGATGGAAAGCGGTGCGGCGCGCAATGCGGTGAGCGCCCAAACGTTGATTCTCGGCACGGTGCGTGTCTTTTCTAAAGAGATGTTTACAGCCGTTCGCGCCGCTGCCTTGGAAACTGCAAAAGAGATTGAAGCACAAACAGGCTGTACATTCGAAATTGATTTCACCGAGGGTTATCCGCCTGTAGTCAATGCGCCTGCGCTATGGGAAAAAGCGGTGAAAATGCTGCCTTCAGTGCAAACGCTGAAAGAACCGCTTTTGATTGCAGAGGATTTTTCGTTTTACCAAGAGCGTTTGCCGGGCCTGTTTTTCCTTTTGGGGACAGGGCGGGAAGTGCCGCTGCATTCTGACCGATTTGACTTTGATGAAACCGCCCTTTCTGCAGGGCTGGATGTGTACTTAACTCTGCTGGGATTAAAAGATGAACGGCAGCACCACACAATTCACAGCTAACGCCGCAAGCGGCGCGTTTCACCCCTTGTGATTATAGGGTATTGCCTAAGATCATTTCTAAAAAAGAAAGGCACAGAATTTTGCAGGCAGCGGGTGTCTGAAAGGGGAAAAGCACGGGTGTTTTAGGGCAGGCTTTTACCGAGTAAAGGCCGTTTTTGACAGAAAAATGAAAATTCTAATTTTAAAGCAAGCCCTCAAAGAGTGGCTTGCTTTAAAATGCGTTTGAACAATGACAGGGCCGATATCTTGGCCGAATAGAGAACAGGAGTGTGAATACACTTGAAACTTCCCATGAATGAAGCGGTGTCACAAATACAGCTGTCTGGAATTCGCAGATTTAATGCGCTGGCACGGCAGACGCCGGGATGTTTGTCGCTCACCTTGGGCGAACCGGAGTTTGACACGCCGGAGCCGATTAAGCAAGCTGCGGTGCAGTCCTTAGAGGACAACGAAACGCATTATCCGCCCAATAACGGACAAGACTTTTTGCTCGAGGAGCTTTCGAAATTCGGCCATCAGCGCGGCTTGTTTTATGCTCCGGATGAAATTGTTGTGACAAACGGTGCAACAGAAGCAATTTTCTGCTCTTTAACGGCGCTTTTGAACCCCGGCGATGAAGTGATTGTACCAATGCCTGCTTTTGGGCTCTATGAAGCGCTGATTACCCTTTGCCGCGGAAAGACGGTGCCGCTTGATACTGTTCCGTTTGAGTTTCAGCTGGATGAAGCGGCTTTACGCGCGTGCATCACCGAGCACACAAAAGCGATTGTGTTAACCTCTCCCAATAACCCCACCGGATGTGTTTACACAAAAGAAAGCCTGTCGGCTGTGGCGCAAGTGGCGGGAGAGTACGGCATTTATATTCTTTGTGATGACGTATATCATCAAATGATGTATGAGGGAAGCTGTGAAGCTTTCGGTGCGTTATTCCCGCATTTGCGGGGCCAGCTGATTGTTATCGACAGCTTTTCTAAGCCCTATGCCATGACGGGCTGGCGTTTGGGATGGCTGATGGCCGACGGGGAAATCAAGGAGCAAATTCAAAAGGTACATCAGTATTCCGTGGTTTCCGTTACTTCGTTTACGCAACGGGCGGCAGTAGAGGCCCTGCACACTGATGTGACACTGATGCGCTGTCGCTACCGGGAAAGACGCGACCAAGTGGTGAGAACGCTGCGTGCGATGGATATGGATGTCGTCACCCCGCAAGGGGCGTTTTATGCCTTTCCCTCTATTCAAAAATGGGGAATGACATCGGAGGAGTTTTGCACGCGCTTGATTCGGGAGGCAAAGCTTGCGCTGGTTCCGGGAAGCTGTTTCGGAAGCGAAGGATTTGTGCGCTTGTCTTACTGTTGTTCCGAAGAAGTGCTGACAGAAGGCCTGAATCGTTTGTATCATTTTTTTAAACAGCTGTAACTGATTTTGCGTGATGAGAGCTTTTGTATCAAAACCATAAAAATAGCATAAGCTATTCTTGGGTGATGCAAATATGAAACCGCAAAATTGGAAACGCATTTTGTTTTGGGTCGTTGTATGTGAAGCGGTGGGCGGATTATCCGGCTGGCTTTCACGCGAAGGGCTGCAGATTTACATGGAAACTGCGAAAAAGCCGCCGCTGATGCCGCCGGGAATTCTGTTTGCCATTGTATGGCCGATTTTGTACGCGCTGATGGGTTATGCTGTTTCGCGCGTTTTTGACAGCGATTCCAAATACCGCGAGCAGGGACTGCTGATTTTCTTTGTTCAGCTACTGGCAAATTTCTTGTGGAGTCCCGTGTTTTTTCGCTTTCGGGCATACGGCGCCGCGCTGGGTCTGATCGGGGTGATTTGGCTGTTAATTTTGCTGATGCTTGTCACTTTTTGGCAAATTGACAAGAAAGCAGCATACAGTCAAATTCCGTATTTTCTCTGGGTGACCTTTGCGGCTTATTTAAACGCGGGGGTATGGTTTTTGAATTCCTGATATCAAAGCCTCTGTACGGCGGGGAAAGCTGTTTTTCTTCGATGAAAAACAGCTTTCCTAAAAACATGGACAGCGAACAGGTGGATTTGCAGCTGACAAAGTAGTTTCGCAGATAGTCTAAAGGGAGAACCGTTGATGAAAAAATATGTTGTAATAGCAAGGTTCGATGATAACACGAATCAGAAAATGCTGTCTTTGCGTGATGAATTGATGAGCAAGGGGTACTCTGTACAGGAGTGGCCGCCGCATATTACCATCGCCGCATATGAAAATTGTGATGAAGAATCGATAAAAGATTGGATCAGCGAATTTGTGAAATCGCATCATCAAATAGAAGTTGGAATAAATTCGATAACGATTCTGCCGCCGGCAGGCGAACATAGCGACACTGCGGTTTTGTGTTTTGCGCCTACTCACAAAAAAGATTTTGTCGATTTTTATTATGAGTTTCATGATAAGCTCGATGAATACCGTACCGGGATAGGCTACTATTATTCCAAGGCGTTTGACAATCCCATTTTTCACTCATCAATTGGTGTATTTAATGTCGATTGCCTGAAGTCTATCATGAATATGATTTTTAGCAGCTATGCATTTGGTCTTGCCAAAATCAATGCATTAGAACTCTATACTTATCCGATGCAATTGATTGAGCGTTATGAACTCACGAAATGAGCATCAGATTTTTGAAAATCAGCAGAGCAGATGGCTCTTGTCAATGGTAAATGGAACAGCTGCATTGCTATTGATAAGCCGTCCGCCATTATGAATAAGGGGCGAAAGCAACGAGTGCTTTCGCCCCTTATTCTATTATGAAAAAAAAGGTTACGCAGGTGTTCGCAAACATGTTTCCTTGCTGCTTTTTGTGACTTTGATCTGTTCCTAACACCCAGAAGCACGATTTTACATTTTTACAAAAGCGTGCCCTCCATAATTTGTTGTGCATACCATGGGAAATCACAAGTAAACGTTTTTTCAGAAAGGCCGCTGCACGGGCCTTCCAAAGCGGGGAAGGTAAGTCGATAGGCGCAAAGTGCCTGATATTTCATGCGGCGCAGCCGATTTTCTTTTTCAATGCCGTATTTTCCATCGCCCAGCACCGGACATCCGATTGACGCCATGTGCGCGCGAATCTGATGGGTTCTCCCCGTGACAAGCGTCACTTCCAGCAATGCCAACGCGCCACTGCGAGCAAGGGTTCGGTAAGCGGTGATAATTTTTTGTCCGCCTTTACATGCTTGCAGAGCGATGCGGACGCGGCTGTTTTGAGCATCTTTTACAAGGTAAGCTTCCATTGTGCAGGCCTCCGGCTTCGGATGCCCGAATGTAACGCAGAGATACTGCTTTTGAATACTTCTGCCGCGAATCAATGAAAGAAGCTGATGTTCTGCCTGCTCTGTTTTTGCAATTAAAATAAGGCCGGAGGTTCCGGTGTCCAGTCGATGGCACACACGGGGCAAATAGTCATCAGAAAGACGCTGGTTATCATGCAGAAAGCGGCGTGCCCGGTTTTGAAACGTGTCCGATGTTTTTTCGCTTTCATCCAAAGTAAGAATACCAGCAGGTTTATACCCAATCATTACCTCATCATCTTCATACAGACAGCTGAAAATAGGTTTAGCGTTAAGCCAAGCGTCAGTATGCACTTTTTCTTTAGAAACTTGGGGCAGATAAGCACGTACGATGTCACCTGCTTGAATCCGTGTGGAAAGCGGCACTTTTTTGCCGTTTACTTTCAATTTGTTTTGACGCAGATATTGCTGAAGCGTTCCGTAAGAAACCTCTGGAAGCTCACGGCTGAAAAATCGGTCAAGGCGTATCGGGGTTTGATCGCGGACAATCCATTCTTTCATGTTAAAAATCCTTTATCAAAAATGAAATATCAAAATGCTGCGGACAGCCTTTCGGCTGTCCGCACATAACCCAAAACATTATAACATGAAATGAACCGCAAGCCAACAAGCTTTGATGCGGCTTATAAAAAGAGAGAAACCGCAGACTGACGTTCTACAATTTCAACGTCTGTTTTTAAGCGGAACGCACCTTCGTTGCGTCCTGTACGAATCCGCTCCAATAAAAGATTTGTGGCTAGTACGGCCTTTTGCGTGATGTTTTGCGAAACCGAGGTCAGCTTAGGGGTGGTGTATTGGCACAAAGTCAAATTATCATAGCCGATAATAGACAGGTCCACCGGAATACGGCAGCCTTCCAAACGAGCTCCCTCCATCACGCCGATGGCGCAGATATCAGCCGTTGTGACAACGGCTGTAATGCCGGCTTGAGAAGAAACGATCCGCTTTCCGGCCGCAATGCCGCCTTCATAGGAGGGAGGATTGCTGAACACCAGCTCGGGCCGAAAGGGGATATCGCTTTCGCTCAGCGCTCGGCAGTACCCCTGAAAACGTGTGGTAAGCACGCTGTTTCCTTCGTAATCTGCCACAAAAGCAATTTGCTTATGGCCACGGTTAATTAAATACTTCGTAGACAAATACAGCCCTTTTTCATCGTCGGAAGAAACAGTGATGATATTATCGTCCTGCACGCTGCTGTCAAATACCGCAATGGGGCAGGAGATGCTTCGTGCGAGTTTTTTTAAGTATTCCTCCGGATGAGGGTATAAGAAAATAACCCCATCCATGTTCCAGTTTTTCAAAAGAGCGGAAACGTCGGTCTTTTTCGACACAGAGCGGACCATGGTATAGTAACCGTTGTGACGCAGCTCTTTTTCAATCGTTCCCACCATAGAGCTGATGTAAGGGTTTTCTAAATAGTTTTCCTCGCCGTCGGCTTCATCAGCAGAAATGATGATTTGAATGATATTGGAGCTTTTGCTCGTTAAACTGCGTGCGTTTAAGTTGGGAACATATCCCGACTCGCGGATGATGGCGTTGACTTTTTCGATTGTTTTTTCGGAAACGCGGTTGTGCTTGCCGTTGATGACGTTCGAAACCGTCATGATGCTGACGCCGGCAAGGTCGGCAATTTCTTTTAAAGTCATTGTTGTTTGTCCTTTCTAAACGCTGTTGCTATACAGATAAAAAGTACGGGTGAGTGTCACAGGTTAAGCAGCGCCTTTTAGGTTTAACAAATAAACGTTTAGGTTTAATATTATTATACATAAAAAAGTAGAAAAATCAACCGAGAAACAACTTTAATGCAAATTGCATAAATTTAAACAGAATGGAATAGACAAAATGGCGAATTTGGCGTAGAGTTGTTGACTTTTTAAGGATAAAATGGTACATTGTTTACGGATTTAGCGGTAAACCTTTTTGCCGGGAGAAATTTGGAAAATTTGTAAAGAGGAGATGTATGAGTATGAAAAAGAAACTGACGGCGCTTGCATTATCAGCAGCTTTAACAGCTGGCATGCTGGCAGGCTGCGGCGGACAGAACGGCGCAGAACAAACTGCGGTAGAAGTACCTACTGAGCCTTTTGGCGATACCATCAAATATGACCCTTCCGTCGAAATCAACAACGGCGAGCCCGTTTCTTTGGATTTGTGGGAGTGGGGCAGTGACGATTTGTTCCAGCAGATTATCGACGGCTACCAAGCGATTCACCCCAACGTCACCATCAACTTGGTGAATAACCCTTGGGAGGATTACTGGACGAAACTGCCGCTTGCTTTGGACGGTGAGGACGGCCCGGCGCTGTTCAACGTACATAACAGCTACCATGAAAACCTCATCAACTACATGGCTCCGCTGGACATTCCCTTGGAGGATTTGGAAGCAGACTTCACCGGTGTTGGCGCACACGTCATTGACGGAAAAGTGTACTATATCGACTATGGCATGATGACCGGAACGGTTTACTATAACAAGGCCATGTGGGAAGCCGCCGGGCTGACCGAAGCGGATATTCCTAAAACGTGGGATGAAATGATTGAAGTAGCCAAAAAGCTGACGATCAAAGACGGCGATACCCTGATTCAAGCCGGTTTGAATTTCAACGATGATTTCCATCAAAACTATTTGCTGGGCTTGAACTATCAGCTGGGCGCAAATCTGTTCCAGGAAGACGGCAAAACCCCGAATGTCAACTCTCCCGAGATGCAGCAGGTGATGCAGATGCTCGTAGATATGTATGAGAAAGACGGCATCGGCTCGAAAGACTTTGGTGAAAAAGGCTCTGACAGCTTCGGACAGGGACAATCGGCGATGGTGGTTCAGTGGGGCCACTACTACAATACTTTGAAAACCACATGGACAGACATTGATTTCGGCGTGTTTGAAATTCCGACCTTCGACGGCGAAACTCCGTATGCGTACAACCGCTACAACGGTGAATCTACCTTCGGCATCAACAAGAATGCACCCGCTGACCAGCAGGCAGTGGCGCAGGACTTTGTAAAATACTTCCTCGCAAATGACGACGCTCAAATTGCTTTCAACCTGGCGATGAGCATCTTCCCGGCAAAGAAATCGCTGGCGGACAATGAAGAAATTTTGGCTAATCCCTCTTTGGCAGTTCTGGCTGAGCACATTGACCGTTATATCTGGCCGGGCCCCATGCCTGCAACCGTTGAAACCTCTTTGAAAAAAGCAGGTCAGGATGTCTTCTTTAATGGAGTAGATATTCAAACGGCGCTCGATGAAGCACAGGCAAATATCATTAAAGATATGGAAAACAGCACATTTACCTCGGTAGAAAATCTTTATGCTTACGCCAGTGAGAAAAAGGCATAAGACAGAAAGCGTTACCGAACAGGAATCAAGCGATTAAACAAAAAGGGCGGACGCATCGTTCGCACAGCCGTCTGTGCGGCGCAGGGCTGCCCTTTTTGTCACCGGAAAGGGAGGAACGGAACATGCAAAAGCGACCGGGCACTTTAAAACGAAAAAGCGAAGTGCTGCTGAGAAATATTGTTGTGACGGCGATGGTAATTTACTTTACTGTTTTCTTGATTGTTCCCATTATCATTGCTTTCGCAGGCAGCTTTCACAACTGGAATCCGCTGAGCGGTACTTACGACTTTTTGGGCCTGAAAAACTATACTAATGTATTTACAAGTGGTCTTTTTTGGACGTCGATGCTGAACACGGTTATTTTTTCCGTTGTGGTAATCATCTTCCGCGTCGGATTGGGTTTGAGCATTGCCTGTGCGCTCAACAGTGCGCTTGTAAAGCACAAAAGCTTTTTCCGTGCGGTTTACTACATGCCGGTCGTTACGCCGATGGTGGCCGTTGCTTTTGTTTGGAAGTTCATGTATAATCCGCAAATTGGCACCATCAACGATATTTTGGGGCTGGATATTAACTGGCTGATGAACCCGAAGACCGCTTTGATTGCTGTGATGATTATGACCATTTGGAAAGACTTTGGCTATGCTGTGGTTATGTACTTGGCGGGCCTTTACTCTTTGCCGAGTGATGCACTGGAGGCAGCAAAAGTGGACGGTGCCACCAGCTGGCAGACTTTCCGTTATATCACGTTCCCGCTATTGAAACCGATGACGCTGTTTGTCGTTATTACTTCTATCATTTCCTATATTCAGGCATATGTTCAGATTTTGATTATGACCGAAGGCGGCCCGGGTACGGCGACGTATCTTGCTTCTTACATCATTTATGATGAGGCATTTGTCAAATACAACTTTGGTTACGCATCGGCGTTGTCGTTTGTACTGTTTGTCATTACAGCGTTTTTCACATGGCTGTCGTTCCGGGTGTCCGGAAATCAAGAGTAAGGAGGAAAGTGGGCTATGCGCAAAAAAATCAGCAGCGTGATATTAAATATCGTGCTTTTGTTGATGGGAGTGGTAACGGTATACCCGTTTGTGTGGATGCTGTCGTCTTCCTTTAAAAAGAACAATGAGATTATGGCGCTCCAGCAGCATTTGCTGCCGCAGCTGTTCACGGTTCAAAACTACATCAACATGAACTCGCGCTTTAACTTTATGCGCTTTTTCGCCAACAGCTTGTTTGTTACCATTGCCATCACGGTTGTGGTGATTTATACCAGCACCATTTGCGGTTTTGTTCTCAGCAAGTACAGTTTTAAAGGCAGAGAAGTGCTGTTTGGATTCATCTTGTCTACCATGATGATTCCGTGGTGCGTGACCATCATCCCCAAATACTCTATGATTCAAGCGTTCGGCTGGATTGACAGCTACAGCGCGTTAATTGTGCCTGCCATGTTCAGCGGCTTCGGTATTTTCATGATGAAGCAGCATATCGCTACAATGCCGGATGAAATTTTAGAAGCTGCACGCATCGACGGCGCAAATGAATTTTCGATTTTCCATCAAATTGTATTCCCAATGGCGAAAAACGGTATTTCCAGCATTGCGATTTTCCAATTCCTTTGGGCATGGGAAGATTATCTGTGGCCGTACCTCGTGATTAATACGAAGGAAAAACAGCTGCTTTCTGTCGGCTTGAAGATGTTCAACGGCCAGTATTCTACCGATTATGGCGCATTGTTTGCAGCGACCGCTGTTTCCATTATTCCGGTGCTTCTGATTTACCTGTTCTTCCAGCGCCAGTTTATTGCCGGAATCGCGTCGTCTGCTGTCAAAGGATAACCGTGTTTTCAAAACGCGAAAAGGCGAAATTTGCTGAAAAATTTGCCGGGGTGCACTTCCTTGGCAAGGAGGTTTTACAATGAAAGAAATTTATCGTGTTGAGACAACGCCGCAGGCGCTGGCGCAGCAGATGGTGACGGGGGAACACTACCGCATCACTGTGTTAACGCCGGGATTGCTCCGTTTAGAATACAGTGATGACGGAGTGTTTGAAGACCGTGCAACGCAGATGGTGTGGCACCGTGATTTTCAGCCGGCAGACTATCGCGTGATTCACACGGAGGACGGCATTGAAATTCACACGGAAATGCTGCAGCTGATTTACAACGAAAAAGAGTTTTCGGCAAATGGGCTCAGCATTCAGGTGAAAGGAAACTTAACGGCATACCACAGCATTTGGCACTACGGCGAGCCGATTACGGACTTGGGCGGCACAGCCCGAACGCTGGACGAAGCTGACGGCGCCGTCCCTCTTGACCACGGTGTTGCTTCGCGCAACGGTTTTTCCGTGCTGGACGACAGCCGTTCGCAGGTTCTTTTGGACGATGGCTGGATTGAAACAAGAAAAAAGGGCGTAAAAGACCTGTACTTTTTCGGCTATGGGCACAACTATAAGCAAGCGCTGAACGATTTTTACTATCTGTGCGGCAAGACGCCGATGCTGCCGCGCTTTGCACTGGGCAACTGGTGGAGCCGTTATTACCGCTACACCGAGGAAAGCTATCGAGAGCTGATGGATCGCTTTGAACGCGAAAACCTGCCGTTTACCGTGGCGGTTATTGACATGGACTGGCACCTTGTAGACATCGATCCGAAGTATGGCAGCGGCTGGACAGGATACACTTGGAACAAAGAGCTTTTCCCCGACCCGAAGCGCTTTTTACAGGATTTGCACCGCCGCGGCATGAGAACAACGCTGAATGTTCACCCGGCCGACGGTGTGCGCGCACATGAAGAACGCTATCCGGAAATGGCGAAGGCGATGGGAGTAGATGCGTCGAAGGAAGACCCCGTTGTGTGTGACCCGGCCAGTCCCAAGTTTATGGAAGCTTATTTTGAATATCTTCACCATCCGCTGGAGGACGAGGGCGTTGATTTTTGGTGGGTTGACTGGCAGCAGGGCAGCCACACCAAAGTGGAGGGCTTAGACCCGCTTTGGATTTTTAACCACTATCACTTTTTGGACAGCGCCCGCAGCGGCAAGCGCCCCATGACCTTCTCGCGTTATGCAGGGCCGGGCAGCCATCGCTATCCTGTCGGCTTCTCCGGCGATACCATTACCACATGGGAGTCGCTTGATTTCCAGCCCTACTTTACCTCTACGGCGACGAATGTCGGCTATGGCTGGTGGAGCCACGATATCGGCGGCCATATGATGGGCTATAAAAATGATGAAATGGTCGCGCGCTGGGTGCAGTACGGTGTTTATTCGCCTATCATGCGCTTGCATTCTTCTTGCAGCGAGTTCAACGGAAAAGAACCGTGGCGCTATAAGGCCGAGGTGCGGGAAGTGATTGGCGAAATGCTGCGTGAGCGCCATCGCTTAATGCCGTACCTTTACACGATGAACTATCGCAGCTACCGTGACAACTTGCCGCTGGTGATGCCGCTTTATTATGAGTTCCCGGAAGAAGCGGCGGCATACGAGATGAAAAACGAGTTCTATTTTGGCACCGAGCTGCTGGTTGCGCCTATTACTTCGCCGCGCAAAGAGGATTTGAATGTTGCGAAAGCAGCGGCATGGCTGCCGGAGGGAACTTGGTATGATATTTACACCGGCATGATGTACGACGGCGGCCGCACCATGAATTTGTACCGCGATTTAACCACCATTCCCGTTTTTGCGAAAGCTGGCGCCATTCTGCCGATGACAGAGAAAATCAGCGGCGTAGAGGCAACGGGCAACCCCGAGCAGCTTACCCTTCGTGTATTTGCAGGCGCAAACGGTGCGTTTGAATTGTACGAGGATGATAACGAAACCTGCGCTTATGAAACCGGGGCTTCCTGCGTGACAAAAATGACGTACACTCATGGGGAAAATGCGGTATTTATCATTGAACCTGCGCAGGGGAAAACGGAGCTGATTCCCGAAAAGCGTGAGTATACCATTGTGCTGACGGGTTGGCAGGATGTGCGCGAAGGTGTGCAGGTGACTGTAGACGGAAAAGCAATCGAATGTGAAACCGCGTATGATGAGTGTGCAAACGCTGTCACGCTCACATTGCCTGCCGTTTCTGTTGCAAGCAAGGTAGAAGTGACCGTCAAGGGACAGATGGCGCAGGATAACCATGTCGAAAAGCGCTGCTTTGACTTCTTGAACCAAGCAGAAATTGGGTTTATGCTGAAAGACCGTTTGTATCAAATGGTACAAAAAGAAAAACGTGTGCCTGTTTTACTGGCACAGCTTTCTGCAATGGATTTGGATGAAGATTTGCTCGGTGTATTGACGGAAATTTTGACTGCTTATTGAGTCAAAGCAAATATCGTTTGAAATAAAAAACGGCATTCCATTTGCTGGGACAGGGTGAACTGTCGGCACAGCAGATGGGATGCCGTTTTATTAGTTTGATGTTAAAGCGTGCAAAGCCCTTGAATGGCGCGTTCTGAGGTGTCGGCGGTAATGGAAAGCCGAATGTTCTTCTCTTGACACAGCGCGGAAAGAGGTTCACCGAATAAGAAAAAGCTTCGTGTTACTTGTCCGCCAAGGCACAAACAATCGGGGGAAAAGCTGCTTAAAATGGGGGCTAATCCCTCCGCAATACGCTGACCGAATTTGAAAAAGCAAGCCTTGGCAAGCTCGTTGCCGCTTTGAGCCAGCTCGGAAAGCTTTGCCCCCTCCAGCGGCTCACCCAGCATTTCTAATGACAGCGCTACCAAACCCCGCTTGGAAAGATAATCGTCCAAACAGCCGTCTAAAAACGGAGTAGGGTAGAGGTATCCGTGCGGCGGAACGTGCGGCGTTCCTTCCGGTGCGAGTTTGCCGTTCAGTCCAAAGGCGCTGCCGCAGCCCGTTCCAATGCAGACGGCCAGCGTTTTCTTGCTGCCAATTGCCCCGCCAAAGTGCATTTCTCCTAAACAGAACGCCGCGGCATCATTGATAAAGCGAATTTGAGAAGGGCTGTGTAAAAAGTCACTGCAAAAAGGAAAGAACAACTCGCGCAGATTTTTTTCAAAAAACGCTTCGTATTTGTCCAAGCCTTCAATCAGGCAAACGCCGGTTTCGTAATCAAACGGCCCGGGAAAGGCGAAGTGAACGCCGTCAATTTTGCTGCCCGCAGGCGCAAGCTGATACAGCGTTTGTAAAACGTTCGAAAAATGGGCGCTCAATTCGGCAAAGGTACCGTGTGCATGGGCGGGGAAGTATTGAATGGGCGTCAAGAGAGTGCCGTTTTGGACGGGTGCGGCTTTTATTTCTGTGCCGCCGACATCAAGACAAAGAGTAACGCAATCCATATCAGATGCTCCTTATTAACGATTTACTTCAATCATAAAGCTGCTGGTGGAAGCCGGATAATAGCTTTCGGCGTATTCAATCGCCTGCCCGTCGGCGGTATATCCTGTGGAGGAAATCAATACACAAGGCTCAAACGCGCTGATTCCGAGCTCGGCCGCCACTTCTGAGGGCGGCATGACCACTTCTAATCGCCGTACGGCACGCCGCACATCCATATTTCTTTGCGCCAATACCTCATAAAACGATAAGTCGGTAAAATTCAGCGTTTTCATATCGGGAAAAAGTGTGTATGGAACAAAGACGGTGGTGTATAAAACAGGTGCTTCATTCCCGGTGCCTTCCAAGTGGCGCAGCCGCGTCAGCCGTGTTACTTGCGCACCTTCGTTTAAGCCGAGCGCAGCACAAACAGGAGAAGGTGCAGAGTGTACACTTAAATCTAAAACGCGCGTTCGCATGGTGCAGTGATGTTTTTCTGCTTCCGCGCGGTAGCCGGTGATAAACCGCGTCGATTCATGCAGCACCTTTTGCTGACGCACAAATGTGCCCTTGCCTTTCACGCGCATCAAAAGCCCTTCCTGGGTTAAGCGGTCAAGTGCAAGCCGCAGCGTAGGGCGGCTGATCCCAAGCAATTCGGTGAGCTCATTTTCTGTTGGAATTTGCCCGCCGACGGGATATGCACCGCTTTTAATATGCGCGCGAATATACTCGGCGGCTTGTTCGTGCAATGCCTTTGCCATAACTCCTCCTGTGCTGTATGATTTCAATGGCCATTCTTCTTTTTATAGTATAACAAAGCAATGCAAATATGTAAATACATTTTTCTTTTAAAAGGAAATATGTATTGACAAATTATGTGAAATAACGTATTCTGATAACGTAACAATGAAAGGCCGTCTGAAAAGCCGATGGCTGAGCCGGAAAGGAAGCACGACGATGAAAAAAATTAAAGCAGGACAGTTTGAATGCTTTCCTCAAATTAAAGTGGACGGCGTGAACGCAAAGGTCTTCAACGGCCTGTCCGATGCAGTCAGTCAATGGAAGCAGGATTGCAAGGAAAATAAAAGTGTTATTACAATTGAGTGTTATCCCGGTGTGAATCAACAAGAGCTTGCACAGGGCTTGCAGGCGCTGGGCGCATCGCTTGTCATTCATAGTGATGACTTGGCGTTTGAGCCGGAAAAAATGGACGAGATTTTAGAAAGAGATCTCTTGCCGCATGACCCTGTTTTTGGCATTATGACCGTGCGTACCTTAAAAGACCTTTTCTATGAGGAAAAGCTGGCCGAGGCTCGCCGCAAGGTCGAAGATCATGATAAGGGCATCGTTGTGGTGTACGGTGTTGGGGCAAGTCTGGTGCATCCCGGTGATATTCAAGTGCTTGCTGATATTACACGCTGGGAAATTCAGCTGCGTTATCGCCGTGGCATGACCAACTGGCGCACCGACCAAAAGGATTTGCCAAAATTAAAAAAATATAAGCGCGGCTTTTTTGCCGAGTGGCGCTGGGCCGACCGGGAAAAAGAGCATTTGCTGAACACAATGAATTATTATCTGGATATGACCACCGAGGGCGAGCCGGTGATGGTGGACGGCGACGCTTATCGTCAAGCACTGGTACAGGCCTCGCGTCGTCCGTTCCGCATGGTGCCCTATTTTGACCCGGGCGTGTGGGGCGGCCACTGGATGAAAGACCATTTTGAACTGCCCGAAAACGGGAGGAATTATGCCTGGAGCTTTGACGGTGTGCCCGAAGAGAACAGCTTGATTTTGAACTTTGACGGCACACTCGTTCAAACCCCGGCTCTGAACCTTGTTTATCAGCAGCCTGTCGCTTTGCTGGGCGACCGCGTACACGCGCGCTTCGGAAAAGAATTTCCCATCCGTTTTGATATGCTGGACACCGTGGGCGGTCAGAATTTGTCCTTGCAGGTTCATCCGCTGACGGAGTATATTCAAAATCAGTTCAACATGCGCTACACGCAGGACGAAAGCTATTATATTTTAGATGCTGACGAGAATGCGGGCGTGTGGCTGGGAACAAAAACCGGCACAGACCCGAAGGCAATGGAGCAGGCACTGCGCGATGCACAAAGCGGAGAAAAGCCGTTTGAAGCAGAGAAGTTTGTCAACTATATCCCTGTGAAAAAGCACGACCATGTGCTGATTCCGGCGGGTACGGTGCATTGCTCCGGTGCAGGCACTATGGTGCTGGAAATCAGTGCAACGCCGTATATTTTCACCTTCAAGCTGTGGGACTGGGGCCGTTTGGATTTGGACGGCAAGCCGCGCCCCATTCATCTTGACCACGGCATGAAAAATATTCAGTGGAACCGAAATACCGAGTGGGTCAATGAGCAGCTTGTAGGACGTGTGACGACTGTATACGAAGGGGAAGAGGGCTGTGTCGAGCGCACCGGCCTGCATGAGCGCGAATTTATCGACACGTTCCGTTTTGATACGGCAAGTAAAATGAAAGTGCAAAGAAATGACAGTGTGCATGTGCTGAACTTGGTGGATGGCGAGCGTGCGCGGATTGTGAGCGCGGACGGCCGGTTTGAGCCGATGACGCTTCATTATGCCGAAACCTGTATTGTGCCGAATGATGCGGGAGAATATTGGATTGAGTCCGATGGAGAGCCGATCAAAGTCATTTTGGCTTGTGTGCGAAATGGTTAAAAATTTCACCAATTCTGACAAAAAAATATCGTTTGTTGACAAAAGGCATGTTTCGCGGTAGGATTTTATTGTTGAGTGTTTCAAAGACGGTTTTGGAATAACTCAGAGAAAGTCTGAACGTGCAGCGGTCAAGAAAACCGGCAGTACGCATCGTCTGCCGGTTTTGTTATGCCTGTTTGCAAAGGTGCACCGAAGTGGGAGACGTCCCGCACAGCGTGATGATGCTTGATTTCCATACTCATGCGCGGCATGAGTCGAATAACGATATAGGGGGATTTTTTATGGCAGTGCATGTCATTGATGAAGCAAAGCGTTGTTATCAATGTAAAAACCCGAGATGTCGGCAAGGTTGTCCCATCGGCACCAATATCCCGGAAATGATTCGGCTTTTATTGCAGGAGGATTTGCCCACAGCAGCACAGATGCTGTTTGAAAACAATCCGCTTTCTGTTATTTGCTCGCTCGTCTGTGACCATGAAAAACAGTGTGAGGGCCATTGCATCCGCGGCGTAAAAGAGTCACCGGTGCATATTTCTTCTATTGAAAACTATATTTCCGACTCCTGTTTTGAGCGCATTCCTGTTGCAATGCAGCCGAAAAACGGGAAAAAAGCGGCGGTGATTGGCGCAGGGCCCGCCGGTATCACCATCGCGATTTTGCTTGCAAGCCGCGGCTATCAAATTACCGTGTTTGAAAACCGCGAAAAAATCGGCGGTATTTTACGCTACGGCATTCCCGAGTTTCGTCTGCCGAAAAGCATTTTAGACCGCTATTACGTCAAAATGCGTGAAATGGGAATTTTGTTCCGGCCCAACTTTGCGGTGGGCGGTTCGGTCAGCTTGCAGGATTTGCTCAACGACGGTTACAGCTCTATTTTCGTCGGCACGGGTGCATGGCGGCCCAAGCGTTTGCTCATTCCCGGTGAAACTTTTGGCAATGTGCATTATGCAATCAATTATTTGAATAACCCGGATGTATATGATCTGGGCGAGCGTGTGGCTGTCATCGGCGCGGGCAACGCTGCCATGGATGTGGCGCGCACGGCTGTGCGCCATGGGGCAAAAGAGGTAACGGTTTATTCCATTACCGAAACGCCCGCGGCTTCTCCGCGTGAGGTGGAGTACGCCAAAATCGACGGCGTACGCTTTGAATATTTGCAGACTGCCATTGAAATTAAAGATGACGGCGTTGTCATCTGTGATGTCACCTGGAATGAAGACGGCAGCCTTTGCAAACACGAGGAAACAGCGCGTCTTGTCCCGGCAGACACCATTATTATTTCTATTTCTCAAGGCCCGCAGGATCGCCTTGTCAATCGGGATAAAGGCTTGCAGGTGGATGCGAAAGGCCTTTTGAAAACCGATGCCCACGGCGAAACGACGCTGCCCGGCGTGTTCGCTTCCGGCGATGTCGTTACCGGCGCAAAAACCGTGGTAGAAGCGGTGAAGTATTCCAAAATGATTGCCGATGCGATGGATGAATATATGCAGCAGTCGGATAAAAAGTAAATTAACTTGATAAAAAACCTACCGTGCAGAAAAGGCGCGTCTCCATAAGAAGGGAATTTGATTGTCGCAAGACGGCATGACCGAAAGGTCATGCCGTCTTGCTTTTAGTAATCCTGTTTGTCAGCTGTTCGGTCAGTATATTTTTGATACCTCCTTATCCGCATTCACCCAATATGCGGCAGGCTTTTGTTGCTTTTGCTGTCAAAACAAATAAAAGAATCGATTCTCAATAAAAACTTTTTTGCAAAAGCGCTAAAGATGAAAAATTTGGTTGAATAATTATAAATTAAACTTGCATTTATATTCATTCGGATATATAATCATGTCATGGAAAGCGGCGCAGCCGCGAGAGGGATACGACAGGAAAGGAACGAACATTATGAAAAAGAAAGACATTAAAAAAGTTGTGCTGGCTTACTCCGGCGGTTTAGATACTTCCATTATTATTCCTTGGCTGAAAGAAAACTACAATAACTGCGAAGTCATTGCTGTTTCCGGCGATGTCGGCCAGGGAACGGAGCTGGACGGCCTCGAGGAAAAGGCGCTGAAAACGGGCGCTTCCAAGCTGTATGTGGAAGACTTGACCGAGGAGTTTGTCAACGATTTCATCATTCCCACCGTCAAGGCCGGCGCACTGTACGAGGACTATATGCTGGGCACGAGCTTTGCCCGTCCGCTGATTGCAAAGCGCTTGGTGGAAATTGCCAAGAAAGAAGGCGCGGACGCGATTTGCCACGGCTGCACCGGAAAGGGCAACGACCAAGTGCGTTTTGAGCTGGCAATCAAAGCTTTTGCCCCGGAAATGGCGATTATCGCCCCGTGGAGAGAGTGGGATATCAAATCGCGCGAAGAGGAAATTGCGTACGCAGAGGCACACAATATTCCCTTGAAAATTACAAGAGAAACGAATTATTCCAAAGATAAAAACCTGTGGCACTTGAGCCATGAGGGCCTGGACCTCGAAGACCCCGGCAACGAGCCGACCTATGAGAAAGACGGCTTTTTGGAAATGAGCGTTTCCCCGATGAAAGCCCCGGATGCGCCCACCTATGTAACCATCGACTTTGAAAAGGGTGTGCCTGTTGCGCTTGACGGCGTAAAAATGAGCGCCAAAGAGCTGATTTTGAAACTCAACGAGCTGGGCGGTGCAAACGGTATCGGCCTGCTGGATATTGTAGAAAACCGTTTAGTCGGCATGAAGTGCCGCGGTGTGTACGAAACGCCGGGTGGTGCAATTCTTTACAAAGCACTCAAGGTTTTGGAAACTTTGTGTTTGGATAAATATGCAGCGCACAAAAAGCAAGAGCTGGCAATCACGTTTGCTGACCTCGTGTACAACGGCCAGTGGTATACGCCGCTGAGAAAAGCGCTGTGTGCCTTTGTGGATGTGCTGATGGAAACCTGCACCGGCACAGTAAAGCTGAAACTGTACAAAGGCAACATCATCAACGCGGGTGTGTGGAGCGAGTATTCGCTGTACGACCCCGAGATTGCAACCTTTGATGAAGATGAAGTGTATCATCAAGCAGATGCAGAGGGCTTTATCAATCTGTACGGCTTGCCTATTGAGGTACAAGCGAAGGTTTGCCGCAAGCACGGCATGAGCATGGAATAATCAGCGCGCGGAGATAGCACGCGCGAAAGAGGGGACATGATGGAAAAGTTATGGGCGGGACGCTTTGCAAAAGCGTCGGATGCATTGGCGGACGATTTTAATTCCTCCATTCATTTTGATTGCCGGATGTATCGGCAGGATATTCAAGGGTCAATGGCGCACGCGGCGATGCTCGTGCAGTGCGGCATTCTCACACAAGAGGACGGCGTGGTGCTGACGGCCGGTTTACAGGGCATTTTGAATGACTTAGAAACAGGTGTGTTAACTTTTGACCCGCAGGCGGAGGACATCCACATGTTTGTGGAAAGTGAGCTGACAAAACGTGTGGGGGAAATCGGCAAAAAGCTGCACACCGCCCGCAGCCGCAACGACCAAGTAGCGCTCGACCTGCGCTTGTATCTGCGGGATGCTTGCGGAGAAATCCGCACGGAGCTGATTTCTTTGCTGGAAGCCTTAGTGCAGCAGGCACAGGACGGCCAAGACGCCATTATGCCCGGCTACACCCACTTGCAGCGTGCCCAGCCCGTCACCTTTGCGCACCATTTGCTGGCCTATGTGCAGATGGTGCGCAGGGACATCGGCCGCTTGGATGATGCAGTCAGCCGCATGAACGTCAGCCCGCTGGGCAGCTGTGCACTGGCCGGAACGACCTATGCAACCGACCGGGCCATGACCGCAAAAACGCTGGGGTTTGATGCCGTTTGCGAAAACAGCATGGACGGCGTTTCCGACCGTGACTTTTGCATCGAGCTTTGCGCGGCATTTTCAGTGCTGATGATGCACCTTTCGCGCTTATCCGAAGAAATCATTCTTTGGTCGTCGTGGGAATTTCGGTTTGTGGAGCTGGATGACAGCTTCACCACCGGTTCCAGCATTATGCCGCAAAAGAAAAACCCCGACATGGCGGAGCTGATTCGCGGCAAGACAGGGCGTGTTTACGGCAGTTTAGTAACGCTTTTAACCATGATGAAGGGCCTGCCGCTTGCGTACAACAAGGATATGCAGGAGGACAAAGAGGCCATTTTTGATGCAGTCGATACGGTGAAAAAATGCCTCCGGGTATTAACGCCGATGCTCAAAACAATGAAAGCGCGGAAAAACGTGATGCTCAAGGCAGCACAAAAGGGCTTTATCAATGCAACAGACCTCGCTGACTATCTCGTGCGCAAGGGAATGGCCTTCCGCACTGCCTACAAAATTGTAGGGCAGCTGGTGGCGCAGTGCATCGAAGAAAATACGGTGCTGGAAGACCTGCCGCTGGAAGCATACACCGCGCACTCAGAACTGTTTGCGCAGGATCTTTACGAAGCGATTTCTCTGGAAACCTGCGTGAAAAAACGCATTTCTCAAGGGGGAACCGGCCCGGCTTCCGTGCAGGCACAGCTGGACAGTGCAAAGGAGTTTTTAAAGCATGAAACAGGTATTCATTGACGGCAGCGCGGGCACAACCGGCTTGCGGATCAAAGAGCGGCTGAAAGCGCGCACGGACGTTGCCTTAATTGAATTAAAAGACGAAGACCGCAAAAACGAAGCCTTGCGCAAAGAAGCCATGAACGATGCGGACGCCGTTTTTCTGTGCCTGCCCGATGACGCAGCCCAACAGGCAGTGCAGATGGTGGAAAATGAAAATACCATTGTGCTCGATGCTTCCACCGCACACCGCACGCTGCCCGGTTGGGTGTACGGCCTGCCGCAGTTGTCAGGAGCGCAAAAAAAGACCATTCAAACGGCAAAGCGCATTGCCGTTCCCGGCTGCCATGCCTGTGGATTTATTGTTTTAACCGCGCCGCTTGTGAAAGCCGGTGTTGTGGATGCACAAACAGTGCTTTCCTGCACGTCGCTCACCGGATACAGCGGCGGCGGAAAAAGCATGATTGCCGAGTATGAAAGCCAGCAGCGCAGCCCGCTTTTGAGCGCGCCGAGAATGTACGGTTTAACACAGCAGCACAAGCACTTGAAAGAGATGTGTGCCGTTACGGGGCTAAGCCGTGCACCGGTCTTTTTGCCGATTGTGGGCGATTTTTACAGCGGCATGCAGGTGACGGTTCCGCTGCCGGAAAGCCAGTGCAAGGCAAGCCGCGCACAAATCGAAGAAATTTATCGCAGTGCATACGATGATGCAGTCATCCGCTGGGATGCGCACATGGAACAAGACGGCTTTTTGTCTGCGCTGACACTTTCCGGGCGCGACGATATGCGCGTTGGTTTGATGGGAACGGATGAACGGTTGATTGCCGTTGCCCAGTATGACAATTTAGGCAAGGGCGCTTCCGGCGCCGCCATTGAGTGCATGAATTTAGCATTGGGCCTTTCAGACTATGAAGGTCTGATTTTAGAATGAGAGAAATAGGAAAACGAGGGGACAGGAAATGAAGCTGACAGCAGGCGGCGTTTGTGCCGCAAAAGGATTTCAGGCAAGCGGAGTGCATTGCGGCATTCGCAAAAATCAGACAAAGAAGGATTTGGCGCTGATTTTCAGCGAGGTGCCCGCCAAGGCCGCGGCAGTTTACACCACCAACGCCGTGAAGGGCGCACCGCTTTTGGTGACAAAGCAGCACCTTGAAAACGGCATGGCGCAAGCCGTAATTTGCAACAGCGGAAACGCCAACACCTGCAACGCAAACGGTGTGGAAATTGCCGAGCAAATGTGTACGCTGGTTTCTGAACATCTGCACATCGACGCAAAGGATGTGCTTGCCGCTTCTACGGGCGTGATCGGCAAAGTGCTGGACATTCAGCCGATTGCCGAAGGGATTCCTCCTCTTGTGAAAAGCCTCGGCATGAACAGCAAGGATGCGGCACACGCCATTATGACCACCGACACAACCATCAAGGAAATTGCGGTGGAGTTTGAAGTGGGCGGCGTGGTGTGCCGTTTGGGCGGCATTGCCAAAGGTTCCGGCATGATTCACCCGGACATGGCGACCATGCTTGTCTTTTTAACTACCGACTGCGCCATCAGCGCCAAAATGCTGAAAAAAGCGCTGTCCAGCGATGTGACGCAAACCTTCAATATGCTGAGCATCGACGGCGATACCTCCACCAATGACATGGTGACGGTGATGGCAAACGGCCTAGCGGGCAACGCGGAAATCAGCGAGGAAGGCAAAGCCTTTGATACCTTTATGAAAGCGCTCAACACGGTAACGGTTCATTTGTGCCGCAGCATTGCCGCAGACGGCGAGGGCGCAACAAAGCTGCTGGAATGTGTTGTCACGGGTGCAAAGGATGAAGCACAGGCGAAAATTGCGGCAAAAAGTGTGGTGTGCTCCTCTTTGCTGAAAGCGGCCATGTTTGGCGCAGATGCCAACTGGGGCCGTGTGCTTTGTGCACTGGGGTACAGCAAAGCGGGCATTGACCCGCAAACCGTGGATGTTTCCTTCCGTTCGAAAGCGGGTGAAATCGTCGTTTGTGAAAAGGGGGCAGGCGTTGATTTCAGCGAGGAAAAGGCGAAAGAAATTTTGCTGGAAAGCGAAATTGAAATTCTCGTCTGCTTAAACAGCGGCAATGCAAAAGCCACGGCGTGGGGCTGCGACCTGACGTATGATTATGTGAAAATCAACGGCGACTACAGAACTTAAAAGAGAGGGCGGAGGAATCGTGAAAATCTGCAACGCAGACCGCGCAAGAATTTTGGTGCATGCACTGCCGTACATTCAGCAGTACAACGGAAAAATCGTTGTGGTCAAGTACGGCGGAAATGCCATGGTGAACGAAGAACTGAAAGATTCTGTCATGCGCGATATTGTTCTGATGTCGCTTGTGGGCATTCGTGTGGTGCTGGTTCACGGCGGCGGCCCGGAAATTACAGCCTTGCTCAATAAGATGGGCAAGGAAACAGAGTTTGTAAACGGCTTGCGCGTAACCGACGAGGAAACCGCACAAGTTGTTCAAATGGTGCTCGCGGGAAAAATCAATAAAAATCTGGTGAACCTGCTGCAAATTCGCGGCGGAAAGGCGATGGGACTTTCTGGCGTGGACGGCCACATGATTGAAGCGCATCAAAAAGACGAACGCTTGGGCTTTGTGGGGGAAATCAGCCATGTCGATGTGCAGCCCATTTTGGATGTGCTGGAAAAAGGGTATATTCCGGTGGTGTCTACGGTGGGCTGTGACAAAAGCGGCAATGTGTACAACATCAACGCCGATACGGCCGCAGCTCGCATTGCGGGCGAACTTCGCGCCGAAAGCTTGATTTCCATGACAGACATCAGCGGCATTTTAAAAGACCCAAGCGAACCGTCTACCTTGATTTCTGAAATCACGGCGGCACAAGCCGAGCAGCTGATTGCAGACGGCACCGTGTCGGGCGGCATGATTCCCAAAGTACAGTGCTGTGTCAATGCGCTGAATTGGGGCGTGCAGAAGGTGTTTATTATTGACGGTACGGTTTCGCACGCCATTTTGATGGAAACTTTGACGGATGAAGGCATCGGAACCATGTTTATTAAAGGAGAAGCACAATGAGCGAGATCAAACAATGGGATGAAACCTATGTGGCCGATACTTACGCACGCTTTCCTGTCTGCCTGACCAAAGGCAGCGGCGCACAGCTTTGGGACGAGGACGGAAAGAGCTATATTGACATGGGCAGCGGCATCGGCGTGAGCACCTTCGGCATTTCGGACGAAGTTTGGGTAAAGGCCGTAACCGAACAGCTCACGCAGCTGACGCATACCTCGAACCTGTATTACACAAAGCCCTGTGCTGAATTGGCAAAACTGCTTTGTGAAAAGACAGGCATGAAAAAGGTGTTTTTCGCAAACTCCGGTGCAGAAGCCAACGAGTGCGCCATCAAAGCGGCGCGCAAATATGCGGCCAAAACGCTGGGGGAAGATCATTTTTACATCATTACGCTGGAGGGCAGCTTCCACGGCAGAACCATTACCACTTTGGCGGCAACCGGGCAAGACGTGTTTCACGAGCAGTTTCAGCCGCTGACTCCGGGCTTTGTCTATGCAAAGCCGGGTGATTTGCAGCACATGGAAGAGCTGTTAGACAAATATCCCTGCGCGGCAGTCATGCTGGAGCCGGTACAGGGCGAAGGCGGCGTGTGTGCGCTGGAGTTTGATTATCTGCGCAAGGTGCAGGAAGCGGCGCACCGCCATGGTGCACTTTTGATTGTTGATGAAGTGCAGTGCGGCAACGGGCGCACAGGAACGCTCTACGCTTACGAGCAAAGCGGCCTTTCGCCGGATATTGTCACCACGGCAAAAGGTCTTGGCGGGGGCTTGCCCATCGGCGCGGTGTTGTTTGCAGAAAAAACGGCCAATGTCTATACGAAAGGCGACCACGGTTCCACCTTTGGCGGGAACCCGGTGTGCTGTGCAGGCGCCGTCAGTATTTTGCAGCGTTTGGATGACACATTTTTGGAGGGCGTGCGCAAAAAAGCGGAGCTTGTCCGCAAGGAACTGGAAAATGCGCCGGGCATTCTTTCCGTCAGCGGCCTTGGCCTGATGATTGGTTTGGAAACACAAAAGGATGCGGCACAGGTGATTGCTGAATGCCGCGAACAGGGCGTGCTGGTGTTAAAGGCGAAAAATAAAGTGCGTCTTTTGCCGCCTTTGAATATTCCGCAAGAGCAGTTAGAAAAAGCCGTGCAGGTGCTGAAAAACGCCTGCGCACCGACCACCGCTTAACGAAAGGAATGGGGACAATGGGGTTTCAGGGAAAGCATTTTTTAAAATTACTGGATTTTTCCGCTGAGGAAATCGGCCAGCTGATTGATTTAGCAGCCTCTTTGAAAGAAAAGAAAAAACAGGGAATTCCGCACCGCCTTTGTGAAGGGAAAAATATCGTGCTGCTGTTTGAAAAAACAAGCACGCGCACCCGCTGTGCCTTTGAAACAGCCGGGTATGATTTGGGCATGGGCGTGACCTATCTCGACCCTGCCGCTTCTCAGATGGGCAAAAAGGAAAGCATTGCCGACACCGCTCGCGTTTTGGGCAGAATGTACGACGGCATTGAATACCGTGGCTTTTCTCAAAGCTTGGTCGAGGAGCTGGCACAATATGCAGGCGTGCCCGTGTGGAACGGCTTGACCGATGAATTTCACCCCACGCAGATTTTGGCGGATTTCCTCACCATTCGCGAAAAATTCGGACGCTTAAAAGGCATCAATTTCGTCTACATGGGAGATGCCCGTTTTAATATGGGCAATTCTTTGATGGTGGGCTGTGCAAAAATGGGCCTCAATTTCACCGCCTGCGCGCCGAAGGCTTATTTTCCGAACGAGGCACTCATTGCGCAGTGCCAAGAGGTGGCAAAGGAAAGCGGCGCAACACTCTCATTTGAGGAAGATGTTGCAAAAGCCGTTGCCAACGCAGATGTCATTTACACCGACATCTGGGTGTCGATGGGTGAGCCCGCGGAGGTTTGGAAACAGCGTATTGATGAGCTTTTGCCGTATCAGGTCAATGCCGGCGTGATGAAGCAAGCCCCTGCGCACGCCATCTTTATGCACTGCCTGCCGTCTTATCACGATTTAAAAACGGAAATCGGCAGCAAAATCGGCGCTGAGTTTGGGCTGAATGGCTTGGAAGTAACGGACGAAGTGTTTGAAAGCGAGCAGTCTGTGGTGTTTGATGAAGCCGAAAACAGAATGCACACCATCAAGGCGGTTATGGCGGCCACCTTGGGCGGCGTGTAATGCCTTTCTGCTAAAGATTATAAAAATAAAGCAACCTGCCCCGATTCGTACTGTCTGTACTAGCCGGGGCAGGTTGCTTTTAGCGCGGATGCCTGTTTGTTTCCGAAAAAGTATGATGCTGTTCTTTGCTTCAAGCCTTATCAATGAAAAAACAGGTTCTATCACTTGTATACATTTTCTTTGATTGGAATATAGTTAGGAAGATTGTTCCAGTAATCTTCTTTTTCCATCAAATAAATTTCTGGCAGAATCATTTTTGTTACCATTTCTTCGCCATCGGGCGAATAATCAGTTACGGGATATTCTTTTAACCCTGTTTGAACAAGGAAAAATTGGGAGCCCTCTTCCAAAATTTCTACATTTCTTTCATTGGCTGATAAGGTAAGCGCGCTAAACGTGTTGGATTCCAAGTCGTATGCGAAACGAATACTATCACTTGAATCATTTGATTCTTGTGCGGTTGCCAGTATATGGTTGTCATATAGATCAGAAAGCAAGCTTAATTTTGCATAATTCTTTCCGTCTGCTCCTATAGATGCACCGGAGTATAGGCATTTTTCAGAATTATTTTCGAAGTCCCACTGATAAATACCCGGTTTTTCATGATTCCAGTAATACATAGTGTCGTTAGCAAAAACGGCACTGCGCTCATCTTGCCGCCATTTGCAAACGAATTGCTGCTGACCGTTTGCGGAAAGCAAGCTGATTTCGTGTATCTGTTGTTTGTAAGCGCTCATGATGTCTTCCGCACGGGAAGCGGCAGTAAAATGCACAGGGTTGAGAATCGTTTTCAGTATCATTTTATCTTTATAGGTTCCAACGATAAAGTGCCGTGAATCCTGTGCTAATTGACAAATTTGTTTTTTCTCGCCGGTACGAATGTTTAGTTTGGTTAGTATGGTGGGAGTGGTACTGCCGTCATCATTTATGAAATATTCAAGGTAGTAGATATTCTCTGAATCAGAAACGATACAGCCATCGGCAATCGTTTCGTTTGAGTCTAGCCACGTTAGAACTTGACGGTTCGCTCCGTTAAGGTCATAGCGCGCAATATAACCCCGAGACTCTTCGGAATCGTCTGCGGTAAATCCGGGCGTGTTCAATTTGAATAAAAATAAATTTTTATCTGTTAATGCAAAATAACATCCGCCTACGGTACTCTCAAGCCAGCTGGTATCAGTACTGTCATGATAGCTGCCTGCCACTTGGCTGGATAAATAGATTCGGTTTTGGGTTGCGTAGTCTGTGTATATAATATTCCCATCTCCAGTTGGACGGTAAAATATTTCATAGCATCCTTGTTCATTTCCTGCCATTCCAGAAGCAATGATTCCATTGCCTGATGATATAACCTGCATAGGAGATGCACTGTTTTTATCATCATTGGTTTTGTCAGGGTTCGCATCATCAGACAACGTATGTGAAGAGATCCCATCACTTGAGATTTCTGTTTCATTTCCATTTTTTGAGCTTTGTCCGCATGAACAGAGAAGTATAAGAAGACATAAACATGCTGCCGATATTTTGGAAAGCATATTCCTCATAGGTTTCATCACTCCTTAAAGCAGAAAATCCAAACAAGCAATCTTTTACTCAATTTTTTATAAACAACGACAGGAAAAGACTGCTAGTGTTTTTTGATATTCGGGGTCACGAGCTATTTCAAATCAAGTTTTATTGAACATAAGTAACCAACCACGGTTATCGAAATACATAACCGCGGCTGGTAAACTAATCACGCATCATGTTGCCAGTTAGTGGGATGATTGGTCCATCGACAGATTCGTCCAAAGGCGTTAGCAGGTTTCGTGGATTCGTTGGTAAGTGTGACACCGTATCCTCGATAAGTACCGGATTGATTGGCTAAAATTAGCGTATCTATCGTTAATGCGCAATCATTATAGGTATTTCCAATATATGCAATTACGTTTACTTCCGGTTGTGCACCAGAACGATAGATGTTTAGTGCCAAGTCGCGACGCTGGTTAGTTGTGACAACCCAATGGCCAGATGTGGTGTATGCTACATCCCATGCCTGGGTAATATCACCAGTTTTTTCCCAAGTTGTAACTCTTGTTCCAGATACAGGATTGCTTCCCCATTGGTTCAAATAATAAGGGCCGCTGTGAAAGTAATGACCATGGGGCGTATCTAGCGGGTAGATGTCATCTGAGGTCATTATACCTCCAGGAGCAGCGAATACCGGAAGGGATAGTACGAGAGATAATGTTGTGCAAATAAGAATGGCTAAAAGTTTTTTTGCTCTAGTTATCATTTTTTATCCTCCATTTTCTGTTCAAGCCACATAACCATTTTAAATTAAGGAATTTTGTATACTACTGTATACAGATTAATTTTTTCATCATAACCACCTCCTTTTTGTTGCAATTATTCAAGACGTAGCTAAATCAATTGTGCTTTTTAGTAAAATTGCAATTTTAAAACAATGCTTACCAAGTAGTAGTGACTTCCAAATACCTATCTCTGTTTAGCGATTACACTTTACCATAATAAACATAACATTTCCACAAAACCGTCATTAAAGCAAAAAAATATAGCATGAATGCAAAAAACTGCTGTGGACAAAATCTGAAGAAGCTCATTGCTTTGCTGAATCAGTTATCAGCAAAACGATTCATAAAGCCCCTAGAATTTTGAAAAGAAAAACGGACAAATATTGCTTTTGTACAGCAGATATTGTAAAATGAAGACATATTTTAAGAGCTTTTCAACACGCCTGCAAGACTCTTCGTCTTGGCCGACCCTTTTGTCGCGGGTCGTTTCGGTGTGGTTACAGGCAGACTTTGGTAATAGATGCTGGGAGGATGAGTGATATGGGTCAGACAGAACGCAATGTGAAAGAGATTTTTGAGCGCTGGTTGAATTGCGCGACGGAGGATGCAGATGTTGCTGGGGAACTGCAAAAGCTAAACAATGATGAACAGGCGATGCAGGACAGCTTTTATCAGGATTTAGCCTTCGGAACAGGCGGTTTGCGCGGCGTCATCGGCGCGGGAACCAACCGTATGAATATTTATACTGTGCGCAAGGCTTCACAGGGCGTAGCAAATTATCTAAAAACATCCGGATTGCCTCAAAAGGCCGCTATTGCTTACGACAGCCGCATTAAGGGTGACTTATTTGCGCGTGAAACGGCGCGCGTGTTTGCCGCAAACGGAATTACGGTGTTTTTGTATCCTCGTTTAGAGCCTACCCCTGCGCTGAGCTGGGCGGTGCGCTATTACGGCTGCGGCGTCGGCGTTTGTGTAACGGCGAGCCACAACCCCGCAAAGTATAACGGCTACAAGGTGTATGGTTCGGACGGATGCCAAATTACGCTGGAAGCGGCCGAAAAGATTTTGAAAGAGATTACCGCAGTCGATTGCTTTGAAGGCGTAAAATTGGCGGATTTTGACAAAGCGATGCAGGAGGGACTTATCCGTTATACGGAAGAAGCGTGCATTGATGAGTTTGTCGATACTGTCTATGCTCAGCGTGTGGGAAATGGGGAAGGTGTGTCCGATTTGAAGGTCGTGTACACGCCGCTCAACGGCTCCGGTTTGGAGTGTGTCACAAAGCTGTTTGAAAAAATGGGTTTGACGCATTATACTGTGGTGCCCGAGCAGGAAAAGCCGGACGGCAATTTCCCTACCTGCCCGTATCCGAACCCGGAAATTCGCGAGGCAATGGAAAAGGGCTTGGAGCTGTGCACCAAGGTGAACCCCGACCTGCTTTTGGGAACCGACCCCGACTGCGACCGCTGCGGCACAGCCGTTCCCGACGGCAAGGGCGGCTATCGCTTGATTAACGGAAACGAAATGGGCATTATTTTGCTTGATTATATTTGCCGCACTCGTTTGGAAAAAGGAACGATGCCGAAAGATCCTGTTGCGGTGAGCACCATTGTTTCCACTGATATGGCGGATGCCGTGTGCCGTAAGTACGGCGTAGAGATGCGCCGCACGCTCACGGGCTTTAAATTTATCGGGGAGCAAATCGGCCTGCTGGAAAAAGAAGGCCATCCCGAACGCTATTTATTCGGTTTTGAAGAAAGCTACGGTTATTTGTCGGGCGCGCATGTGCGGGATAAAGATGCCGTAAATGCTTCTTTGCTGGTGTGCGAAGCGGCCGGATGGTATGCAAAACAGGGCAAAACTCTGCTGGATGCCATTGAAGCTTTGTACGATGAATTCGGATGGTATAAAAACGGCTTGATGAGCTTTACCTTTGAAGGCGAAAGCGGAATGCATACGATGAAAGACATTATGGAGCGCTTGCGCACGAACGCGCCGAAAGAGGCGGCAGGTATTCCTGTTACGAAAGTAGTGGACTATGCGGCTGAGGGTACGGGTTTGCCCAAAGCGGATGTGCTGGAGTTCCGGTTGGGGGATACGGCTAAGCTGATGGTGCGTCCTTCCGGTACGGAGCCCAAAATGAAAATTTATCTGTCCGCTGTCGGAAAAAGCGAACAAGAGGCGGATGATCTGTTGGCGGCATTGGAAAATGAGGCAGGAGCTTGGATGAAATCATAAGGCAAGAAGCTGCTTTTCATTGTTTCAGATTTATCATTGGAACTTTTTAAAAGTTTTCTGAACTATCGAAACAAAACATGCTTTTTCCGTTTATAAGGGCGGCTGATGTGTGAAAAAGAGTGTAAAAGCCTGCAAGGATTATGCATTTTGTAACGCATTGGAACGCTCTAACAGGAAAATTTGATGTGCTTCTTTGTTTTCAGAAAACCATCGGAAAAATGGTTCAGCTTTTCAGAGCGATGGAGGAGATTTCTGCAATGTCGCATAACGTACTGCGAAAAAGCCATATTTTATTTCAAATCACACTTAACTTTGTTTTATGTGCATTTCAGTTTCTTGCGTATTTCGGCTTGTGTGTAATCAGCAGGCCGTTTGGATTTTACGCTATGCTGTGTGCGGCGGTGCCGGTGGCGGCGCTGCTGATTACAAGTGCAGGTGGTTATCTTTCTTATCGGCTTTATAAAAACGGGAAAAAACTGTTTGCATCAGCTGTTTTTTTTCAGTGTGCAAGCGGCGTTATTTCGCTTTTATTATATCGCAATTACTTGCTTCAGCTCAGCGTACTAAGCCCTGCAAAATGGATTTTAACACCATATTTTGGGGCATTGATTGTGATTGGCGTGCTCGTTTCGCTCCGCTATATCCAATCGAAAATGACATCAAAAGTGTCGATGAATCGCTGAGAATTTTCCGCTTTTGCCCTTGCGGCTCATCTCTCCTAAAGAAAAGATGTATTTTGGCCAATGTGCTAATGAAAGAAAAAAGGAGCATCTTCGGGTAAAACCCGAAGATGCTCCTTTTTTCGCGGTACAAACTGCTTTGCAAATAAAGACTTATTTGAAAAATGACGAATATGCCTTGTTGACAGCGGCTGTGCGCAGTGTGAGTGATGTTCGAAAACGCTCAATTATTTTGCGCTTTTTCCTGAAAAATTTTCCGCTATGGGAAATTTGGTCGGCTTGTCTATTTTCAAATAAGACTTAACTTGAAGCGTTGTCCGTCAAAACATTTTTCAAAAATTGTCCCGTGAAAGATTGAGGACAGGCTGCAACCTCTTCCGGCGTTCCCTGTGCAACAATTTCTCCGCCGCCGGAGCCGCCTTCGGGGCCAAGGTCAATAATGTGGTCGGCCCGCTTAATGATGTCAAGATTGTGCTCGATGATAATCACGGTGTTTCCGGCATCGACAAGGCGGTCTAACACCTTGACGAGTTTGTGCACGTCTGCAATGTGAAGGCCGGTGGTAGGCTCGTCCAAAATATAAACCGTTTGCCCGGTTTCGCGCTTAGCAAGTTCCAGCGCCAGCTTCACACGCTGGGCTTCACCGCCGGAAAGTGTGGTGGCGCTTTGACCCAGTTTGATGTAGCCGAGGCCGACATCTAAAAGTGTTTTCAGCTTGCGGTGGATTTTCGGGATATTTTCAAAAAAGCCGCAGGCTTCTTCTACCGTCATTTCCAATACATCGTGGATGTTCTTATCTTTATAGCGCACCTCCAGCGTTTCGCGGTTGTAGCGCGCGCCTTTGCAAACTTCGCACGGAACATAGATGTCCGGCAAAAAGTGCATTTCAATTTTTAAAATGCCGTCGCCCTCACACGCTTCACAGCGGCCGCCCTTGACGTTAAAGGAAAAGCGCCCGGCATCATAGCCGCGCATTTTGGCATCTTGTGTTTGAGCAAACAGACTGCGAATGTCCGTAAATACGCCGGTATATGTGGCGGGGTTCGAGCGCGGTGTACGGCCGATGGGGGATTGGTCAATGCCGATGACCTTATCAACAAATTCCAAGCCTTTCATGCCGCGATGCGCGCCGGGGCGAACATGCGCATGGTTTAAATCGGCGCAAAGCCGCTTGTAAAGAATTTCGTTGATGAGCGTAGATTTTCCGGAACCGGAAATGCCGGTGACACATGTCATCACGCCCAGAGGAATTTTGACATTTAAATTTTTCAGGTTGTTGTGGCGCGCCCCTAAAATTTCAAGATAATGGGTGTTAAATGTGCGCCGATGCTCCGGCACTTCAATTTTCTTTCGGCCGGATAAATAAGCGCCCGTAATGCTTTCGGGACTCGCGCAGATATCCTCTACATGGCCTTCGGCTACCAGTCTGCCTCCGTGAACACCCGCGCCCGGGCCGATGTCCACAATCCAGTCGGCGGCGCGCATCGTGTCCTCATCGTGCTCTACGACAATCAAAGTATTACCGAGGTCGCGCAGGCGCTGTAAGGTGGCAATGAGCTTTTCGTTGTCGCGCTGGTGCAGGCCGATACTCGGTTCGTCCAGCACATATAAAACGCCGGTCAAGGCACTGCCGATTTGCGTGGCAAGGCGGATTCGCTGGCTTTCACCGCCCGAAAGAGTCGCGGCATTGCGTGCCAAGGTCAGGTATTCCAAGCCGACATTCTGCAAAAAGCCTAAGCGCTCGCGAATTTCTTTCAAAATGCCGTGCGCAATCATTTCATCACGCTCGGACAGCTCCAGCTGATTGATAAAGTCCAGCTCTTCGCGCACACTGCGTTTCGTTAAATCGCTGATATTCGAGCCGCCAACCGTCACCGCAAGGCTGGTCGGTTTTAAGCGGTCGCCGTGGCAGTCGGGACACTCTACACCGTTCATAAAACCGGCAATCTCGTCTTTCATCCATTGGCTGTTTGTTTCACGGAAACGGCGCTCCAAGTTGTTGACAATGCCCTCGAATTCATTTTGATACGTTCCGCTTCCTCGGTCGGTTTCGCGGGTCATCGTCAGCTTTTCGCCCTTTGTGCCGTACAGCAGCGCATCTAATGCCTCTTTGGAAAAGTCTGCAATCTTTGTATCAAGCGTGAATCCGTAGCGTTTGCCCAGCGCGATATAATACATTTCTCCTATTGAGCCGGGGGAGTAGTACCAGCCGCTCGCTTTAATGGCGCCCTCCCGAATGGAAAGCTCTTTGTTGGGCAAGATCAGTTCCGGGTCTACGCGCATAAACGTGCCAAGGCCGGTGCACTTTTCACATGCGCCGAACGGGTTATTAAATGAAAACATGCGGGGGGAAAGTTCGTCGACCGAAATTCCGTGTTCGGGACAGGCGTAGCTTTGGCTAAACAGCATTTCTTCGCCGCCGATCACGTCAATGGACACAAGGCCGCCCGTTAGAGAAATGGCCGTTTCCAAGGAATCTGCCAAACGGGTTCGGATATCATCGTTCATTACAAGCCGGTCAACGATAATATCCACGTTGTGTTTGCGGTTTTTATCTAAGGTGATTTCTTCGTCCAAGTCGTAGAGATTTCCGTCAACACGCACGCGGGCAAACCCGCCGCGGCGGGCAGCCTCAAATTCTTTTTGCTGCGTTCCTTTGCGCCCGCGAACAACGGGTGCAAGCACTTGAAAGCGCGTGCCGGCAGGCAATTTACGAATTTCATCCACCATTTGGTCCACAGTTTGCTGGCTGATGGGCCGATGGCACACCGGGCAGTGGGGAATACCGATGCGTGCATACAGCAAGCGCAGATAATCGTAAATTTCCGTTACCGTTCCCACGGTAGAACGCGGGTTTTTCGAGGTGGTTTTTTGGTCGATGGAAATGGCGGGGGAAAGGCCGGTAATTTCATCCACATTCGGCTTTTCCATTTGTCCTAAAAACTGGCGTGCATAGCTCGAAAGGCTTTCCATATAACGGCGCTGGCCGTCAGCATAGATGGTGTCGAACGCAAGGCTGGACTTTCCCGAACCGGAAAGCCCCGTCATTACAATCAGCTTATCGCGCGGCAGTGTGATATCAATGTTTTTTAAGTTGTGCTCCCGTGCGCCCTTGATGATAATTTTATCATTCGTCATAGTTTGGTTTTACTCTCCATTTGTTTGCGAAGCTTTTCAATGCGGTCACGCAGGAACGCCGCATGTTCAAACTCCAAGATTTTTGCCGCTTCTTTCATTTCGCGGGTCAAGCGTTCAATTTTTTGCTGGCACTCGGCGCGGCTCATGCGCTTGCCGGAATCATCGTCGCCTTTCCGGCTGATTTCGAGCACGCTGTTGTCCGAAAGCGTTTTGACAATCGTTTTCGGCACAATGCCGTGTGCCTCGTTGTAAGCGGATTGAATGGCGCGGCGGCGTTCGGTTTCCCGAATCGCGCGCTCCATGGAAGGCGTGACGGAGTCCGCATACATAATCACTTCGCCGCCTGCGTTTCGCGCGGCGCGGCCGATGGTTTGAATTAAGCTGGTTTCACTGCGCAGAAAGCCTTCTTTGTCTGCGTCTAAAATAGCAACAAGCGAAACCTCAGGCAAGTCCAAACCCTCGCGCAGCAGGTTAATGCCGACAATGACATCAATCGTGCCTTTGCGCAAGTCGCGCATCAGCTCCACGCGCTCAAAGGTGTCCACTTCGTGGTGCATATATTTTACTTTTACTTGATGTTCCGATAAAAAGTCGGTTAAGTCTTCCGCCATCTTTTTGGTGAGCGTTGTCACTAAAACACGTTCGGAGCGCTCGGTGCGCAGACGAATTTCGCCTAAAAGATCTTCAATTTGCCCTTCCACGGGTTTTACGGTGACAATCGGGTCAAGCAAACCGGTGGGCCGGATGACCTGCTCCACAAGCTGTGCGGAATGTTCGCGCTCATATTCGCCCGGTGTGGCCGACACAAAAATAATTTGGTTGAGTTTTGCGTCTACTTCCTCAAATTTCAGCGGGCGGTTGTCAAAGGCGGACGGCAGGCGGAAGCCGTAGTCCACGAGGCTTTTTTTGCGGGCGTAGTCACCGCCGTACATCGCGCGCAGCTGCGGCAGCATGACGTGGCTTTCATCCACAAACAAAAGAAAATCTTCGGGAAAGTAGTCCAGCAGGGTAGTCGGTGTAGAGCCGGGTGCACGGCCCGACAGCACCGCGGAATAGTTTTCAATGCCCTTGCACATGCCCACTTCCTGAAGCATTTCAATGTCATAATTGGTGCGCTGGGCAATGCGCTGTGCCTCTAAGAGTTTCCCTTCTTCGCGGAAACGCTGCACCTGCCCGTCCAGCTCGGTGCGGATATCGGCCAGTGCGCGCCGCATTTTGTCGCCCGAAACAATATAATGGCTCGCGGGGAAAATAGCCACATGGCGCACTTCGGCCAGCTTCTCTCCGGTGAGCGGATTGACTTCGCAAATGCGGTCGATTTCATCTCCGAAAAACTCCACGCGCACTGCAACGCCCTCGGCGTAGGCTAAATGAATTTCCACAATATCGCCGCGCACGCGGAATTTATTGCGGGTAAAGTTGATGTCGTTGCGCTCATACTGCAAATTGACCAGACGCCCCATCAGCTCTTCCCGGCTGATGGGCATTCCCGTGCGCAGACTAATTACCATGCTGCGGTAGTCAATCGGGTCGCCGAGCGAATAAATGCATGATACGCTTGCCACAATAATCACATCGCGCCGCTCGGACAGGGCGGCAGTGGCAGAGTGCCGCAAACGGTCGATTTCGTCGTTGATGGCACTGTCTTTTTCGATATAGGTGTCGGTAGACGGGATATACGCTTCCGGCTGATAATAATCGTAATAAGAAACAAAGTACTCGACCGCATTGTTCGGGAAAAACTCTTTAAACTCCGTGCACAGCTGCGCGGCAAGCGTTTTATTATGCGCCAGCACAAGCGTGGGGCGGTTCAGCGCCGCAATTACGTTTGCCATGGTAAAGGTTTTTCCGCTTCCGGTCACGCCAACAAGCGTTTGGGCGCGGTCGCCTTGCAGCACACCGTCCACCAGCTGGGCAATCGCCTGCGGCTGGTCGCCGGTTGGCTGATATTGGGAAACGAGCTGAAACGAATCCATGTCGTCCTCCTTCGTGTTAACAATAAGCAGTTTCTCTTATTTTACTACTTTAAGTTGTAAAAATCAACTACTATCCCAACAGATTTCTGTTCCATAAAGTGCTTCTTGACGGCATGATTCTAGTATGGCCTATGAGCACGGATTTAGGCAGTTTCTTTTTCTTGCATCTTCCCTCGTTCTATTGTATCATAAGGAAAGTGCAGCAAGAGATACAGGAGAGAACGCTTGTGAAAGAATGGATTGCAGGAAAAAATGAGCAGGACATGCGCCTGTCGCGCTTTGTGGAGAATGTCACGACGGGGCTTCCGCCTTCGCTTCTTTATAAAAGCTTTCGAAATAAACGCATCAAAGTCAACGGAAAGAAAGCGGCGCCTGATTTGCGATTGCAGGAAGGGGATTTGATTCAGCTTTATTTAAACGACGAATTTTTTCAAAGTCCGAAGCCGAAGCAAGAACGCAAGGTGTCGGGCCGCCGGCTGAACGTTGTGTATGAGGATGAGGGCTTGGCTGTGCTTTATAAACCGCCGCACGTGCTGTGCCATTCCGACCGCACGGGCGATGACAGCCTGCTGGATTGGTTCCAGGCGTATTTGCAGGAGAAAGGCGAATATGACCCCGGCAAAGAAACAACGTTTGCGCCCGCCATCTGCAACCGTTTGGACCGCGGCACGGAAGGGCTTGTGCTGGCCGCAAAGAATTATGAGGTTTTGCGTGCTGTCAATGAGCTGATTCGCACCGACGGCATTGTGAAGGAGTATCTCACCATTACATGCGGCGTTCCCCCGAAAGGCATGCATAAGGCGTATTTGCGCCATTTTGAAAAAAATAATAAGGTGCAGGTTTCCGATACACCGCGGGAAGGATTTAAAGAAATTATCACAGGGGTTCAGATTGTCCGCACAGCCGGGCCGTTTGCGCTGTGCCGCATTGAGCTTGTGACAGGCCGAACCCATCAAATTCGCGCGCATTTGGCACATTTGGGCGCGCCGGTGTTGGGGGATATCAAATACGGCAGCCGGAAAATGAATGAGAAAACGGGCCTGAAAACGCAGGCACTTTGTGCCGTGTGCGTGACCTTCCGCCCGCTTGCCGAGGGACATGTCTTGGCCGCACTGTCCGGTAAGAAGATTGAGCTGAAAGAGCCGGATATTTTGCATCTGATGGAGCGCTTAGAAGCACAAGGAAAACAGCCCGCAAAACAACAAGCAAAAAGAACAGGAAAAGGAAAGAAAGAAGGATTCCATGGAACGCTATGACTATCAAACCAGTTTTCGTGTGTTTGAATGGGAAACGGACAAAAACGGTATTATGACAACCGGTTCCCTGCTTCGCCGGGTGCAGCAATTAGGCACGGATCATTGCGAGTCGATTGGTCTAAATGATGATGTGTATGAACGCTGCGGGGCGGTGTTCTTGATGGTAAAATCTGTGGCAGAGTGGAAAAGGCCGGTCAAGGCGGGTGAGAAGCTTCAAATGCAGACAGCCGCGGGCACTGCACAGCGTGCGGTATATCCGCGTGTGGCAGAGCTGATTGACGAACAAGGGGTTGCCGTCTGCCGGGCTGATACCCGCTGGGTGCTCGTTGATGCGGTTCAGCACCGCATTTTGCGCCGTCCGCCGGAGGAAATGGATTTGTCCTCTTTCGGTACAGCACCGTTATCCCTTTCCATGGAGCCGGAAAAACTGAAAGCGCCGCTTGTGCCGGGCGGTGTACGCCGGGCGTTATACACAGAGTGCGACCGAAACGGCCATCTCAACAATACGAAATATGCCGATTGGCTGTATGACTTGGTACCCTGTGAGCGCTGGGACAGCGAATGGGTGAGACGCTGTGTGATTCATTATCACCACGAAATTCCGCTGAATACAGAAGTGTCGCTGGCGGTTGGCGGCGAGGGCGCGTTCTTTGCTGTACAAGGCAGCCGGGAAGATCGCAAGTGCTTTGACGCACAGCTGGAGTTTTGCACAAAAGAATAACGACCTTACGCCGTGACGGACAGAACAAACTGCCGTCACGGCGTTTTTTTGACATGATTTGCAAGAAAAACAGCGTACACTGAAGGACAAGAGGGGGCATGTCAATGCGAGGTGTTGTATATGTTGATATTCTGGTTTTGGTGAATGCAGTCATTGCCATGTTTCTTCTGCGCTGTACCGCTCGTTTAACCGGATCACCGCTTGGCCTTTTTCGCATGGCCGCCGCCGGGCTGGCGGCTGGTGCTTCCTCTCTGATTTTGCTTTTGCCGCCGATGTCGGCCTGGGTACTTACCGCCGCAAAAATAGGCAGTGCGGGCGTAATTGTTGGCCTTGCCTTTGCCGGGCGCGGCGTTCGTGCATTTTTAAAAACATGTTTTTGGTATCTGGTGCTGAATTTTCTGCTCTCGGGCGTGGTGTTTGCTGTAATGTATTACACCGAAACCGGAAGTGTAGAAAGCAACAACATGACGTTTTATCTCAATGTTTCTCCGGGTGTCTTGTTTGTCTGCGTGGGAGGCGTTTATCTTGCCGTGCGCCTTTGCGAAGCCGCGTTCGGACGGCCCCAGCGCCACCCTCACCATACTTTTGTGTGTGAAATCTGCATGGCCGGAGAATGTGCGAAAATGCACGGTGTTGCGTTGTGCGATACGGGGTTTTCACTGCGCGACATGTTTACGGGCGAGGATGCCTTTTTGCTCAGCTTTCCTGCGGTAAGAAACGCACTGCCGAAGGCTTTGCAGGAGGCTTTGCAGTCTTATTACGAAAGCGGCACGCTCTGCCCGCCGCTGCATCTTGTCACAACCCAAACGGTTTCGGGTGTGAAGTGCCTGCCCGCGATGCGTGCGCAAAGCTTAACCGTAGCAGGGCAAAATTTGGGAAAACGTCTTGCGGTGTTCTCTCCCGAGGTGCTGGGCGCGGGAAATTTTGATGCCATCATCGGAGGCTAGAGCGGCAATTTTGAGTGAAATGTCCTGTGTGATTTTGAAAGGGGATTGACGGATATGTTTCAAAAAATGAGGTCAGCGGTGGTTTCGGCGTGGCGGCGCATCAAAGAATGGATTCGGCTGCCCGATTACATTTATTATATCAACGGGCCGGAAATTTTGCCGCCGCCTTTAAGCCGCGAAGAAGAGCAGGAAGTGTTTGAGGGCTTGGAGCGCGGCGACGAAGAATGCCGCGACCGATTGATTGTGCATAACCTGCGCCTTGTGGTTTACATTGCCAAAAAGTTTGAAACGAAAGGCACCTCGGTGGAAGACTTAATCTCGATTGGTACCATCGGCTTAATCAAAGCGGTCAATACGTTTGTTCCCTCGAAAAAAATTAAATTGGCGACGTATGCCAGCCGATGCATTGAAAATGAAATTTTAATGTATCTGCGCAAAAGCTCCAACCGCCATCAGGAAAGCAGTATTGATGAGCCGCTGAACACGGACGGCGAGGGAAACGAACTGCTTCTTTCAGATGTGCTGGGAACGGAGCAGCAAGTAGGAAGTGAGCTGGAACAGGATGCCGAACGGGAAATGGTGCGGCTGGCGGTCAATAAGCTGTCAAAACGAGAGCGCCGCATTATGGAACTGCGGTTCGGCTTGGCAGGCGAAAAAGAGCATACACAAAAAGAAGTAGCCGATATGATCGGTATTTCGCAAAGCTATATTTCCCGGCTGGAAAAGCGCATTATGAAACGGCTTCGTGTCGAATTGGAACAAACGGTGTAAGCTTTTCGGCAACTCAGATGGAAAAAAGTGGATGAATGAAACGGCGTTCTCATTCAAATACTCTCTGCAAAGAGAGGGGAGAACGCCATGCAATATCAAAAGGTGGAAATTTGCGGGGTAAATACCGCAAAACTGCCCGTGCTGAAAGAACAGGAGAAAATGGACTTGATTCGCCGTGCAAAAGGCGGCGACCGAAATGCCAGAAATGAGATGATACAGGGCAATCTGCGTTTGGTGCTCAGCGTGGTTCAGAAATTTAAAGGGCGCGGAGAAAGCCTGGATGATTTATTCCAGGTGGGTTGTATTGGCCTGATGAAAGCCATCGACCATTTTGACGATACGCTGGGGCTTCGGTTTTCCACATACGGACAGCCGATGATTGCGGGGGAAATTCGGCGTTTTCTGCGCGACAACAATGCGGTGCGCGTGAGCCGAGGACTTCGGGATATTGCTTATCGGGCGATGCAGGCGCGGGAGCGTCTTCAGAAAAGCCTGGGAAAAGAGCCGCCCGCTTCGCAGATTGCTAAAGAAATTGAAGTACCGGAAGCTACGGTTGTGATGGCAATGGAAAGCGTTGTGGAGCCGGTGAGTCTCTATGAACCGGTGTACAGCGAGGGCGGAGATACGCTTTATGTGATGGATCAAGTCAGCGACAGCACCGGAGAAGAAAGCTGGATCTCTTCCATTCAGTTTCGAGATACCATGAAAAAGCTTTCGCCCCGTGAAAAAAAGATTATGTCACTGCGGTATCTTGCCGGGAAAACGCAAATGGAGGTGGCGAAAACCATCGGTATCAGTCAGGCGCAAGTCAGCCGCTTAGAGAAAAATGCTCTTTGCCGCTTAAAACAGCAAATGTGACCGACTCGCTTCACTTTTCCGGGTTGATACGATGTTATTTAATAAATGACGAGATAAAAACGCTCTTGTTTGTGTGACGCGCTTTGCGCACAGAAACAGAGCGTTTTTTTGAAAGAATCTTGCGAAAAATCAAAAGAAAGAACATTGAAATACAAAAACAGTTATGCTATTGTAGTGGTAATGCTTTTCAAAGTGAAAATGTTTTGTGAGATTTATCTATAAATGATAAAAATTGCAAGTACAAAAGGGGTTGAAACGATGAACGAAAAAGTACAGGATATCATTCAAAAAATGACGCTGGAGGAAAAGGCGGCGCTTTGTTCCGGCAAAGATTTTTGGCACATTACCGGAGTGCCGCGGCTGGGCGTCGAGCCGGCGATGGTGTCGGACGGGCCGCATGGATTGCGCAAGCAGGACGAAACGGCCGATCATTTGGGTGTGAACGAATCGATTAAGGCGGTATGCTTTCCCGCCGGCTGTGCAACGGCGTGCAGTTTTGATCAAGACTTGATGTACAAAATGGGAAAAGCGCTGGGACAAGAGTGCCGCGCGGAGAACGTTTCGGTTTTGCTCGGTCCTGCGATGAACATCAAAAGAAGCCCGCTGTGCGGTCGAAATTTTGAATATTATTCGGAAGATCCGTACCTTGCGGGAAAAATTGCGTCTTCGTTTATTCAAGGCGTGCAAAGCCAAGGGGTGGGCACCTCACCAAAGCACTTTGCCGCGAATAATCAGGAATATCGCAGAATGTCCAGCTCATCCAATATGTCGGAGCGGACATTGCGTGAGATTTATCTCGCCGGGTTTGAAACGGCTGTAAAAGAGGCCGCTCCGTGGACAATGATGTGCTCTTACAACCGCATCAACGGCGTTTACGCAAGCGAAAACCCGAAACTGCTCACAGATATTCTGCGCAAAGAGTGGGGTTTCGAAGGGTTTGTCATGAGTGACTGGGGCGCGGTGAATGAGAAAATCGAAGCGATAAAGGCAGGATTGGAGCTGGAAATGCCCGGGCCTTGCGAGGACAGTGTGTGCCAAGTTGTGGAAGCGGTAAAGAGCGGCGCACTTTCCGAGGAAACGCTGAACGAAGCCGTCCGCCGCATTTTGGAAATCCTTTTGAAAGAAAAAGCGGATGCATCAAACGCCGTATTTGACCGTGAAGCCGATCATCACCTCGCGGCTGAGATTGAGGCGGAATGTGCTGTCTTGATGAAAAACAACGGGTTACTCCCGCTGTCCAAAGAACAGAACATTGTTTACATGGGCGGCTTTGCGAAAAAGCCGCGTTACCAAGGGGGCGGTTCGTCCCATATCAATGCAACGCGTGTAATCGGTGCCGCCGAGATGGCTGGGGCGCATACGACTTATGTAAAAGGCTTTGACGTTGAGCAGGATGAATTGGTAGAAAGTGAAATTGCACAAGCGGTCAACGCCGCAAAGGCGGCTGACACCGCGGTAATTTTTGCAGGTCTGCCGGATTCCTTCGAGTGTGAGGGCTATGACAGAAGCCACATGCGCCTGCCGAAGTGTCAGGATGAACTGATTGCCCGCGTAGCAAACGTGCAGCCGAATACAGTTGTGGTGCTCCATGTGGGAAGCCCCGTGGAAATGCCGTGGGTGAACGATGTTGCGGCGGTGCTGTGTATGTATCTCGGCGGCGAAGGTGTTGGCGAAGCGACACACGCTTTGCTGTACGGGGAAAAGAATCCCTGCGGACGCTTGGCGGAAAGCTGGCCGCTTGCGCTGGAGCACAACCCCAGCTTTTTGAATTTCCCCGGCAATGAAGACGGCGTTCATTATGCCGAAGGCGTTTTTGTTGGCTATCGTTATTATGATAAGAAAAAACTGCCGGTCCAATTTGCGTTCGGTGCGGGCGAAAGCTACACGACGTTTTCTTATCAGAATCCCGTGGTTGAGGTAAAAGAAGGCGTAATCACCGCCAAAGTGGAAGTAACTAACACGGGCAGCCGTTTCGGAAAAGAGGTGGTCCAGCTTTATGTGGCGGACAAAACGGGAACAGAGAACCGCCCGGAACGGGAACTGAAAGGTTTTGCAAAGCTGGCGCTTTTGCCCGGTGAAACAAAATGTGCGGAGTTTACTTTGACACAGCGGGATTTGTCGTTTTACAGCGAAGCGCTGGGTGATTGGTTTGCACCCGGCGGAGAATATGAAATTTGCTTTGCCCACTCTTCGCGGGATATTCGCCAAGTAAAAATATTTGCGTTTGAAACCAATCAGCAGCTGCCGTTGACTTTGCACCGCAATACAACCGTAGGAGCCTTGCTCAAACACCCGAAAACGGCCGCCGTCTTACAGCCGATTTTACCCGAGCAGAAGGAAGAGGGCGGGGAAGCATCAAAAGAGGCAATTACTGCGGAAATGATTCGGCAGATGTTCATCAATTCTCCGCTGCGCACTTTGCGCGGCTACTTGAATTATTCAAAGGAGCAAATGGATGATTTGATGGCGAAATTAGAACAGGCTTTAAAACAATAAGACTTTACAGTACAGACAGGCGCACGGTGGTGTGCCTGTTTGGTATTTTGCTGAGAAAAGGAGGGAGTTTCTGATGGTGAAAACAGTTGGTATTGTAAGTTTATCCAGCGGCCTTCTGGGCGAGGATATCGTAAAGCATGAATTGGAACTCGGCGTTAAACGCTTACAAGCGTACGGGGTAAGGGTGAAATTTATGGATCACGCATTAAGCGGGATTCAATTTATCAAAGAACACCCTGGAAAGCGTGCCGAAGATTTGCTGCAAGCTTTCCGTGACCCGGAAGTGGATATGATTTTGTGTGCCAATGGCGGCGATGATACCTACCGACTGCTGCCGTATTTGTTCGAGCATGACGAATTGAAGCAGGCTGTTTGCTCTAAAATATTCATGGGTTTTTCCGATACTACCATGAACCACTTCATGCTGCATCAAGTGGGGATAAATACCTTTTACGGGCAGTCTTTTCTGGCCGATGTATGCGAGCTGGATGAGGACATGCTGCCATATAGCAAAAAGTATTTTGAGGAACTGCTCTTTACAGGGCGAATTAAGGAAATTGTTCCGAGCGATGTTTGGCACGAATGCAGAACAGAGTATGGGGAAGATCAACTCGGCACAAAACTGACTGCACACCCCAATCAGGGCTATGAGCTGCTGCAAGGCGCAGCAGTTTTCTCCGGTGAAATTTTCGGCGGCTGTATCGACACAATTTTGGATATGTTTGATGGCGGGCGTTACGCCGATTCTCCGGCGATGTGCAAAAAGTATCAGCTGTTTCCTTTGCTGAAAGACTGGCAAGGAAAGATTTTGTTGCTGGAATCCTGCGAGGAAAAAATGTCGCCCGAAAAGTACGGAAAAGTTTTGTCTATCCTGAAAAATACAGGTGTTTTTGATGTCGTCAGCGGCATGTTGATCGGAAAGCCGATGGATGAAGTCTACTATGAAGAGTACAAAAAGGTTTTGATAGAAACTGTAAACAATCCTAAACTTCCCATTTTGTATAATATTAATATCGGCCATGCAACGCCGCGATGTATTATCCCTTTTGGTGTGCAGGCAACAGTGGACGCACACAAGCAAAAAATTCAGTTTGATTATCAAAATGTGGCAGGCGCGCTATGAAATAGAGCAGCAAAATAGACGTATTGACTGTAAAAAGACACGGAATCTCAGAACAGTAAGATTTCGTGTCTTTTTGTGTGCAGCAATGCTAAAATATTGAGAAATAACTCTTTTTCAATCATATAATAAAGTGACGAAAAGCTTAGGCATCCTTAGGAAATTGTGAGCATTTTTAATGCCGCAGATGCTGTTTACAGTAGAAGAACTGAAAAATTCGACTTTTCAGAAAGCGGCTAGACAAAACGCTTCTATTCGGACAAGAAAACCACATACCCTTTTATCATAAAAAGGGAGGGTTTATCATGTTTGGAGCATTTATTGCCTTTATTGCGAGCCAAATTCTTTATTTTGCACTGCATCTCGAAAGCAGCTCCTTTCCGCGCCCGCTGTCTGCACACGAGGAGCGAGAAGCCTTTGAGCAGATGTGGAATGGTGACAAAGAGGCACGGGAAAAGCTGATTCGCCATAATTTGCGCCTTGTTGCCCACATTGCGAAGAAGTATTACGGCTCAAAAGTGGAGCAGGACGATTTAATCAGCATCGGAACGATCGGCCTGATTAAAGCAGTGCAAAGCTTCAGCAGCGGAAAGGGTACACGCTTTGCAACGTATGCGGCAAGATGCATTGAAAATGAAATTTTAATGCAGTTTCGCAGCGATAAGAAAACAAGCAAAGATATTTCAATCAGCGAAGCGATTGAAAATGATAAAGACGGAAATGCTTTGACGCTGGAAGATATCATGGCGGATGAATTTGAGCTGGAAAGCAGTTATGAAAAAGCCGAAGCCGTCAGGCAGCTGTATAAAGTGGTATCCATGCTTTCGGGCCGTGACCGGCAAGTGATTTTAATGCGGTACGGCTTGAACGACGCAAAGCCCATGACGCAAAAAGAAGTGTCGGATGTGTTGGGAATCAGCCGCAGTTATGTATCACGCATCGAGAAAAAAGCGCTCGAACAGCTGAAAACAGCTTTGGAGAGTGTTTCTTCCAGGCAAAGCGGAATGCTTGATTAAAACAGAAAAAACGCCGAGAAGTGCGAGTTTAACATCGTTTCGCATTTCTCGGCGTTTTTTGTTTCAGTGTGCTTTGAGGTGAATGATTCAGCATTGTCTGCGATTTCCCAGTCAATGGTAAATAATTCGTTTGGAGTGCAGTCTAACAACTGACATAAGATTTCAATCCGCTCCAGTTTAATGGATGAAGTTTCATTTTGAACCATACGATTAAAATTTTGATAGCTCATTCCGAGCTGCTTGTAGAGCCAATACTTGGTTTTTCCTTTTTTCTCCAGCAAGGGAAGCATATTTAATCTCACCATAGAGAATTTCTCCGAATATGATAGGTAAATGATAGGGCTTTTGATTTGTGATCATATAGACGATCACATAAGATAGGATTGAAGGTTATGCACGTGATTTGATAGATTTTTCAAGAAAATTCCCGCAGTTTCCTTGCTTTTCGTCATAGAGCGACGCTATAATGTGAAGGAGAAACGAAAGAAGCTCATATAAAATCCATGCAAAGGAGAGTCATTATGGAACGTGTGAAAAGCTTTATGCAGGAATTTAAAAAATTCATCTCGCGCGGCAACGTTTTGGATTTGGCCGTCGGCGTGATTGTCGGCGGTGCATTTACCTCGATTGTCAATTCGCTGGTGAATGATATCATTATGCCCGTCATTGGGCTGCTGTTTGGCGGAATTGACTTTACAAAACTGCGCTACGTTGTCACTCCGGCAACAGCTGACATGCCGGAAGCGGCGATTTACTACGGCAATTTCATTCAAAATGTAGTAAACTTTCTTTTAACGGCATTCGCCGTGTTCGTGATTATTAAAGCAATTAACCGTTTGCGCCGAAAGAAAAAAGAGGAGCCTGCGCCGGCACCCGTTATTTCTGAGGAAGTAAAACTTTTGACGGAGATTCGCGATTTGCTGAAAGAAAAGCAGTAAGAACGTCTGCCTGATTTGCTCGCCGGGGAGGTATGCTGAGCATATCTGTTAAGAAAACGGGCGGAAATGACGGTTTTCTTTGGTGGCTATTTTCTTGCCGGTACGTTATACTGGTGTTACAGGAAACCGAGGAGGCAGAAAAATGAGTTTAGGAAGCAGTTTATATCAGGCAAGAAAGAAAAGCGGCCTTTCTCAAGAGAATGTGGCTGAAAAATTAGGCGTCAGCCGTCAAACTATTTCAAAATGGGAAACAGACGATACATTGCCGGACATTCGCCAGTCAAAGCGGCTTGCGGTGCTTTACGGTGTAACGCTGGATGAATTGATTGACTATGACTTTGATGAACAGCAGGCAGCTCAGATGATTGAAAGCGTGAGCGATGAAGCGCAGGCAAAGATTGACTGGAACAAAGTGTGGAGTAAAAAGTATCCGGTTTTGGCTGCATATCATGAGAGAGTGAAACTTGACGATTATGCGCCGCAGCTTCGGGAAATGCTCACACAGCTGCGTGTGGATTACGGTTACAACCACACGGATGCTTTATTGGTGCTGAAAGATATTTTAGCCCGCGTGTGGAAAGGTCAGTGTTAAAGCAGGGAGAAAAAGGATGTGCTATACGAAGGAAGAGCTGGCTGAGGCAAAGCGGCAGATTGACTCTACCATTCACAAACTTCAGCAAACGTTCAAAACTTTGCAGTCAAAAGAGAAAGCGGAAAAATGTCAGTCACAAATTACGCTTGCCCGGCGCCGGGTCAAAGCGTTTACGATTGCAAGCGATTTGATTGCAAAAGAAGCAGAACGCCAAACTGAAGAATCTGCGCCATAAAATGAACGCCGGAACGTCTTTTGCTTCATGCAGGACGTTCCGGCGTTCTTTCATAAACAAGCAAATCTGTTTTTGGAAGACGATATTTTCTGTGTGTTTTTTACAAATTCCGTGTAGTCAAGCGTATCTTCCACACTTTGATTCAGAGAGCCGTAAACGGTTAAAGTGTTTTCTGGGGCGTAATCGCCGTAAATATATGCCCCTAAAAGAATTAAGCCGTCGAGAAGGTCTGCGTTCTCAGAGGCAAATTGCGAAGCCATTGCGCCGCCCATAGAGTGCCCTGCAAAATACCAATGCTTGATTTCCGGGAATTGAGGAATCACATCTTCGGCTGCATTGACATCAAAAATTGCCATGTGAAACGGCATATCTAGCAAGATACATGTGATGCCGAGCTGGCGGATCTGGTCTAAAAGAGGAAGGTAGGCTGTCGCCTCTACTTTCGCACCCGGGTAAAAAATAACGGCGGTATCACTGGGAACACCAGGAGTGAGTATGGTTAAATTATCTTTTGTTTCAATTTGCTGTCCCTGTGCCAAAACTTCCAGGGCCAAATCTTCTGCGCGGTAATAATCTGAAGCATAAAATAAGAAAGCTCCGATCAAAATGAGTATGACAACAGCAAAAACAGCGGCGGCGAAAAGAAGCTTTTTTCTAAAACGGTTGGGTGGGTTCAAAATACAGTCACATTTCTTTTGTATTGTATGAAGTTGCGCGAAGCGGATAAAAAGGAGATGATTCACAAGGGGGAGTCAATCGACTTTAAATAAGTCTCGGCTTGCTCTCTTGTATGAAAAGAGATAACACGCACTGTATCTTCGAAACGTTTCAACAGCCGACGCATTTGCGGCAGCTGTTCATCGGGAAACGCTTCAATCCACTCGCGAAATTCCGGATCAAACTCAGTTTCTACCCAAGGCATATCGACGCGATGCTTTCCAATGCGGGATTCCACGCCTGCAAGGCATACTTCAAGCGGATAATCAAGAAAAAATACCGTATCACAGTGCCGGAGCCGATATTCCATTGTAGAAAGATAATTGCCGTCAATGATCCAAGCATCCTGCCCTACAATATTTTCCAATGCGGTTTGAAATTCCTCTTGAGAAACCGTCGTTTTATCAGGTTTGTGCCAAAGATTGTCTAAGTGAAACAGGGGAATGTGAATCCGCTTTTGCAGAGCAAGCGAAAAAGTGCTTTTCCCTGCACCTGGACATCCGATGACAATGATTTTTTTCATAGATTATTTCTCCAATGAACGATTTTATAAAGAGAGAAAAATCTTCTCCGTTTGATGTGAGAAGTTTTTAAACGGCCTTACAAAAGACAGAGCCGCCGCTCACGGCTTTTCATGCGGAAAGGTGTAGCGGCCGCGCCGCTCGGTTGCTTTTGTGTATTGAATCGCGGCCTGCGGACATTCGTTGATGCACCGAAGACATTGAAAACAGCGCTGTGCCCACACGGGCTTTTTTTGTGCCATAGAAATGGTATTTGCCGGGCAGTGTGCCGCGCAAAGTCCGCAGCCGTTGCAAGCGTCTGTCACATAAAAAGGCTTGGTGCTCCGCGCGAAATGCTCAAACCCGAAATGAACGAGTCCGGATTTCAAAGAGGCAAAGCTTCCCTCATGGACACGGCACGTTCTTTTTTGCTGTAAAATTTCACGCGAAAGCTGTTCGATGGCGTGTTTTGCCGCAGTGATTTTTTGCCGTGCTATTTCTTCATCATCCACATCTGCGCCGATGATATAATTGTTCGGCATGACCAAACTGTAACTGCTGTCCAGAGGAAAAAAGCGCGAAAATTTTTTCATGGCAAGCCCGGCTTCTTCGCCGCAGGTGCAAACGCCGAATGTAAATTGCGTTTTTCTGTGAATCTTTTTTACAAACGTGAGCACCGGTTCGGGTGCTCCCCATGCATAGATGGGAAACACCAGCCCGATTTGTGTTTCGTGCGTGACATCAGGCACATCGGTACATTGTATGATGTCAAACGCTTCATCGTTCGTGAGTGCGGCAATTTTCTGTGCGGCCCAGCGAGAATTACCTGTTCCGGAAAAATAAAAAATCATGATGCAAACGCCTCTCTTTTCTGTTTAAAGGTTGAGTAAATCTTGCAGCTCATTGACAAAGCGGCATAGGTGAAAGCCGTCACAGACGGCACGATGGACCTGTACAGCAAGAGGAAGCATCGTTTTTCCGCTTTCGCAATAAAATTTCCCCAACGTAAAAATGGGAAGCAGGTAGGAATAGCCTTTTTGAAGGTTAAGATTGAATCCCTCGAAGCTCGCCCATGGAAGTGCGGAAACGGGGAAAGTATTTTCCGGTGTGTCGGGGCGTGCCATCATATCGTGACAATTTTGATATCGTTCCATATTTTTTTTGTAGGTGCTGTAAAATGTATGGCGGTCTTCGCAGTATTCTGTCCATAGGTTCGAAAAAGTGTCGGTATCTTCGTGAAAAACGGTAAAACACGGATGCAGAATATCGTAGTATCCGGGCAATCCCTCAGCATTCAGTGACATGCGAAATTCTTTGTGCCGATTCACGACAGTGGAAAGACAGTGCAGCACGGTGGGGAAAAAAGGGACGTTCTGCTCTCTTAAAGCCGTAACATCCAGTTTAAATGTGGCGCTGTAAGTACAGGGAACATCTGTCAGATAGTGGTGAAAATGTGCTTTTCTTTGCCACGTTTTTTCATCAATCAGTGTGAAACTCATTTCTGATTTCCTCCTTTTGCTTGCTGTACCACTTTTTCATAAGGCCCAAGAATTGCCTCGTTCATTTTGCCCTTAGCCTTTTTTTGAATGGACGGAACGGCCATCAATGCACCCACAAGCTGCATCTGCAAAATGCGCTTTTTCTGTTTTTGCGGAAAATCATAGATGCCGTGCTTTTTGTAAAATTGGTGGTCAGCTTTCATCAAGCCCTGCATGAGATAAATCAAATCGCGGAAAATTTTCATGCCGCCTACCCCGTAGAAGTTTGCGGGACGGCTCAGCCGATGCTCCATTGCAAAGGCAAGGCTTTCCGCCAAGCCTTTCAGCTGTTGGCTGGTATTTTCTTCGTCAGTTGCTACGCCTGCTAAATAATTTCCGCCGACTTCACTGCGCCCCTCGACAATCATGCGCAAATTATTTTCATAGCGATAGTCGCCGCTGATGATATAGGCAATCGGCGTTCCGTGCGTTACGGTGCGGTGTCCGTTGCAGAACTGACGATCATCAAAGCATTTAAAGCTTGAATGAGTGTAGTGGTCGGAAATCGTAAACGCGTAGACAAAGCCATCAGCCGTTTGAATCGTTTGGCGCAAAAAATCATCAAACCCATCGCGATAGACACATTTTCCCGTAATGGCACAGCCGAAACAGCCAAGGCATCCGCCGTCGAACGGGAACTCGCGCACGTTTACAACGCGGGTTTGAAAGGGGGCCGCCGCGCGAAAATCGGCAATCATATTTTTTAAATTTTCGTCATCCGGAGCGCAGTTTGTCACAATAACGACATCTCTTCCGCCGTTCTTTGCATGTTCGGAAAAGCGAGGTTGATACACCTCTTTTTCACGCTGCGGCGCTTCCGCGGACGGCGTGAGGAATTGCCCGTGCACGCAGGAGAACATCAGCTGACGGAAAAAATCTTCGGCCTGCTTGCGTCCTTGGGCACAAAGCAGGTCTTCCATATCAGCGGAAAGGCCGCGAATGACATGCATACCGAGGTCGAAGCAGTTTTCCTCGATATAGCGATGTGCGGTGACATCGTAAAAGTGCTTCGAAGTGGTAATTTGCGACACCGCTTTTCCGCTTAAGTCAATGCCGTCAGTCTTAATCAGTTCGATTAGGCGGTGCAGCTGATAGGGGGCAATGAACGTGTAAACGGGGTAACAAAAGAGTACAAGCTCCTGCATCCGTGAGTGCATCGCGCACCGGGGAAAAATCTTTTTCATAGCTTTTGATGCGCTGTCCCACCGGAAGAAAGGTGAATTCGTGCTCCGGGTGCAGCGCTTGCAGGTAAAGGGCCGTTTGCAGCGTGGTGGAAAACTTGCCTTTGGGGCTGGCGTTTAAAACAAGAATTTTCATAAGTACTCCGTCATTTCCTTGAGCAATTGGGTATACCATGCGTGCTCAAATTCCGCGGCGGCAATGCCGTAACGGATGGTATATTCCTGAAAACGGAACACCTGCACCCAGTCTTGTCCGGCAGGCAGGCCGCTTTGCTGAACCTGATGAAAGCGCTCTTGAATGGCGTTCAAAAGCGCTTTTGTTCCGGAAAGCTGGCAGAGATAGCCTTCTATGGCTCGCACACGCTCTTCGGGCTGTGCAAGCCCAAGAAAGAACATGCGTGACAGTTCCATGTTTTTCACTTTGTCCGCCTGCATCGGCTCGGAAACCCACTCTTGAAAGGCACTGCGTCCTGCATCGGCGATAAAAAACGTCTTTTTTCGCCGCTTGCCCGCGGTGGTTTCTTCACAGGTGATAAAGCCTGTCCGCAAAAGCTTTGCAAGGGCGCTTTGAACGCTTCCGGCGCTGTGAGAGCAAATCAGCGACAAATTCTGCTTGATGAACTGCTGAAGCTCATATCCCGTCATGGGTGACAAAATGAGCAGTCCGAGAATGAGAAATTCCATCTTTTCCCCCAATATATCGAATAGATACATTATAAATTTTGAACCGGCAGATGTCAACTGTGAGCGCCGCAAAGTTCCTCAGTGAATCCGATGGGGCTTACAACCGAAAAGACGTGCTGTTGTTTTCGCAAAATGCCGGAACTTTGTGCCGGCAGAAAAAATAAACGACTGTACTTGACAAACAAACAAAAATCGGGTATCATAATTTCATTGCTTTAGCAAGGTAAAGAGTTAAATTAAGAAAGGGAGATGCATGTGTCCCGTTTTCTTTCAAAACAATATGAAAAGCTTACCCCTTATACGCCGGGGGAGCAGCCTCGTGAAAGAGCTTATATTAAACTAAATACGAACGAGTCACCTTACCCGCCTTCGCCCGGGGTGGTCGCTATGAAGAAAGAACAGCTGGAAGATTTGCGTCTTTACAGCGACCCCGAGGCCCACGGACTAAGACGCGCGCTGGCACAGCAATACGGGGTGAATCCTGAAAATGTTCATGTCGGAAACGGATCGGATGAAGTGCTCAACTTTGCATTTATGGCTTATGCAACAGACGGCAGAGGGGCGGCGTTTGCAGACATTACTTATGGCTTTTATCCGGTCTTTGCGCAGTTGAATGATATCCCGGTGAGCATAATTCCGCTTCGGGAAGATTTTTCGCTTTGCCCAGAGGACTATTTTTCACTGCATCAAACGATTGTCATTGCAAACCCCAACGCACCCACCGGCCTTGCGCTTCGCTTAGAGCAGGTGGAAGAAATTCTTCTCAGCAATCATGACAGCGTGGTAATCATTGACGAAGCGTATGTGGATTTCGGCGCGCAAAGCTGTGTCCCACTGACAAAGCGTTATGACAACCTGCTTGTGGTGCAGACGTTTTCAAAGTCACGCTCGATGGCGGGCGCACGTTTGGGCTTTGCCATCGGGCATGCCGATCTCATTGCCGATTTGGAACGGATTCGCTTTTCGACGAACCCTTATAATGTCAATCGCTTAACGTTGGCATTGGGAGAAACCGCCCTGCAAGAGCAAAGCTATTACGACGAAAATTGCAAACGAATTATTGCAACAAGAGAAGCCTGCAAAGCGCGGTTTCATCAAATGGGGTTTGTATTTCCCGATTCCAAAGCCAATTTTCTGTTTGTGAAAAAAGAAGGTGCAAACGGCAAATTGCTCTATGAGGAACTTAAGAGAAAAGGGGTGCTGGTGCGCCATTTTGAAGCGCCGCGCCTATCAGACTATAACCGCATTACCATTGGAACGCCGCAGCAAATGGAGGTGCTGTTTCAGTGCTTGGAGGAGATTTTATGAGGACAGCGACACTTTCCAGAAAAACACAGGAAACGGAGATTGATTTAGCCTTGTGTTTAGACGCTTGCGGAAAAAGCGAGATTGAAACGGGAGTCGGCTTTTTAGATCACATGCTGACGCTTTGGGCCAAGCACGGCAGAATGGATTTGACGCTTCACTGCAAAGGGGATGTCTGGGTAGACGACCATCATACCGTGGAAGATATCGCAATTGTGCTGGGCGATGCGCTGGCGGCCGCACTGGGCGAAAAGCGCGGTGTGGTGCGCTATGCCGACATGCATCTTGCCATGGATGAAGCGCTGGTGCTTTGCAGCGTTGATCTTTCGGGACGCGGCGGGTATTACGGAGCGCTGAGATTCCCAACCGAAAAAATAGGAACATTCGACACACAGCTCGTCGATGAATTTATGCAGGCGTTTGCGGCGCATGCTAAGCTGACGCTTCACCTGCGACAAATTTGCGGAAAAAATTCTCACCATATTGCAGAAGCGTGCTTTAAAGCACTGGGCCGTGTTTTGGCGCAGGCGTGCCGCATTGACCCGGCGCTGGGAGGGGAAATTCCGTCAACCAAGGGGACTTTATGATGAAAGAAAATCAATGGGATGAGCGTTTAAGCGAACTGTATTGTCAGTATGGCTTTCGCAAGTTTCGTATTTCTAAATTTGAAGATTACGATTTATATGTTGAAAATAAAGATTTTTTGAACAGCGGTACGGTCATTGCCTTTCGCGATGCCGATGGCTCGCTGAAAGCGCTGAAGCCCGATGTGACACTCTCCGTGATGAAAAACAGCCGTGGGGAAAATGAAAAGCTGTATTACAGCGAAAATGTCTACCGTGAAAAAAACGGCTTTTTTCGCGAAATTCTGCAAGTCGGTGTAGAGTCTGTAGGAACAATTGATACTTATGCCGAAGCGGAAGTGGTTGTTTTAGCGCTTCGCTCACTGGCGATTTTGTCCGATGCATGGGTGCTGAACCTCTCTGCTGTTGATTTTGTGCATGCTGTTCTCTGCGAGATATCGCCGGAACAAGCGGTGCGCCAAGAGGTGCTGATGCTGATGGCACAGAAAAACCGGCACGGAATTTGTGCGCTGGCAAAAGCCGGACGCCTGACGCAAGAAAATGCCGCAGATTTGTGCGCTTTGATTGAAATTTGTGCACCGCTCAAAGAGGGCATTGAAAAGGCGAAACCTCTCGCCGAAAAGCGCGGGCAGGGCGCATTGCTGGAACGGCTGGAGGCGCTTTCACAGCTTTTGGAACCGTTCGGCTTAGCACAAAAAGTCCGCTTGGATTTTTCGCTCGTCAACAGCATGGACTACTATAACGGCATTATTTTTCAAGGGTTTGTGCCGGGCGTTCCCAGTGCGGTGCTTTCGGGCGGAAGATATGATAAACTGCCTGAAAAAATGGGCAAGCGCGTGGGCGCAATCGGGTTTGGTATCGACTTATCCGTGCTCGAACAGAACGCAAAAAATCAAACGCCCTATGATGTGGATTATGTATTGAACTATGATGAAACCGCACGGCCGCAGGCGCTTTTTGCTTTGGCAAAAGAGCTGAGGGAAGAGGGATACAGTGTGCTTTGCCAGCCTAAAACAGCGGCGTGTGCGTCCGTGCGCTGTAAAAAAATGATGGATTACCGCGCGGGAATGACGGCACAGGAGGTGGTCGCGTGATTCAAATTGCATTGCCGAAAGGCCGTTTGGGAGAAAAAGCCTATGAACGAATGGCGCAGGCCGGATATGAGTGCCCCGCGATTTTAGAAAAAAACCGTAAGCTGACGTTTGAAAACCCGGAAAAGGGCGTGCGGTACTTTTGGGTGAAGCCCTCCGATGTCAGCATCTATGTAGAGCGCGGTGCAGCAGATATCGGCATTGTGGGCAAAGATGTGCTTTTGGAATACCGCCCGGATGTTTACGAACTGCTGGACTTGAAAATGGGAAAGTGCCGCATGTGTGTGGCAGGGCCGGAAGATTTTTACGATGACCACAGCCGTTTGCTGCGCGTGGCAACAAAGTTTCCGCACATTGCCACGGAATATTACAAGTCGCGTTCACGCGATATTGATATTATCCGCTTAAACGGTTCCATTGAACTCGCGCCTATTTTAGGGCTTTCCGATGTGATTGTCGATATCGTTGAAACGGGAAAAACGTTGCAGGAAAACCATCTTGTTGTGCTGGAAGAGATTGTGCCCATCAGTGCGCGGCTGATTTGTAACCGAGTCAGTTATCAGTTTCGGCAAAAAGAAGTTTTCAACCTGCAAGCACAGCTTGCGGCCGTTTTAGAGGAATAACACCGGCTTTTATATCAAAGTGAGGAGAACGAAATGAAGATTTATCGTTTGAGTGAAATTGAAGAAAAGGACGTGTTTCTGCGCTGTGATACGGGCGTGGATGCGTCAGGGCCGGTGCGGGAAATGATTGCGCAGGTGCGCGAGCAGGGCGACAGCGCCCTTTATGCCTTGACAGAGCGTTTTGACGGTGCTCATTTAGAAACGCTGGCCGTAGCAGAGCAGGAAATTGACGACGCAATGCGCGCTGTTGAGCCGGAGTTTCTGGAGATTCTGCGTGAAGCGGCGGGGAACATTCGCCGTTATCATGAAAAACAAAAGCGCGAAAGCTTTGTGATGACGGAAAGGGAAGGCGTGGTACTGGGGCAAAAAATTCTGCCCCTTGAGCGCGTAGGAATTTATGTGCCGGGCGGTACGGCGGCCTATCCCTCCAGCGTCTTGATGAATGCGGTTCCGGCGCAGATTGCAGGGGTAAAAGAAATTATTATGGTGACGCCGCCGGGACGCGACGGTACAGTAAATCCGGCTATTTTGGCGGCGGCGCGTATCGCCGGTGTGACGCGCATTTTTAAGCTGGGCGGAGCACAGGCGGTGGCGGCGCTGGCCTACGGAACGCAGTCGGTGCCGCGTGTCGATAAAATTGTCGGCCCCGGCAACGCCTATGTGGCAGAAGCGAAAAAACAGGTGTTCGGTCAAGTGAATATTGATATGGTAGCAGGGCCTTCGGAAGTTCTGGTGCTGGCAGATCAAAATTCAAACCCGGCGCATGTTGCCGCCGACTTGCTTTCGCAGGCGGAGCACGATACCATGGCTTCGGCGGTGCTTGTTACAGACAGCGCGGAGTTGGCGCAGAAGGTGTCCGAAGAAGTGGAGCGTCAGCTGGAAACATTGGAGCGCAGAGAAATTGCACGCGCTTCGGTTGAAGCAAACGGCAAAATTATTTTAGTGGATGACATGCACGAGGCGATGGCGGTTTCCAACCGCATTGCACCGGAGCATTTAGAGCTTTGCCTGGACGATCCCTTTGCATGGCTGGGGCTGGTTCAGAATGCCGGTTCGGTATTTTTAGGACGTTACAACCCGGAACCGATGGGAGATTATTTTTCCGGCCCGAATCACACCCTGCCCACAATGGGCACTGCGCGGTTTTACAGCCCGCTTTCTGTCGATGATTTCATTAAAAAAATGCAGTTCAGTTACTATACGCGGGAAGCATTGGAACAGGACTGGAAAAAGGTGAGCCGCTTTGCACGAAAGGAGGGTTTGACGGCGCACGCCCGCGCTGTGGAAATCCGCTTTGAAGAGGAGGGGCAGGCATGATTGCCATTATTGATTACGGAGTGGGAAACCTGTTTTCTTTGAAAAGCTCTTTGCAGGCCATCGGGCAAGAAGCGGTGGTAACGCGTGAGCTGGCCGTGCTGGAACGCGCTACACATATCATTTTGCCCGGTGTCGGAGCGTTTGGGGATGCCGTGAGAAAATTACATGAAACCGGCATGTTTCAGGCGGCACTCAGCGAAGTCCAAAAGGGAAAACCCATTCTCGGCATTTGCCTTGGCATGCAGCTGCTTTTGGAAACTTCTTATGAATACGGAGAGCATCGCGGTCTCGGCTTGATTCAGGGCAAAGTGAAGCCCATTGCAGAGCAAATTCCGAAAGGGCTTTCCATTCCGCATATGGGCTGGAACTCCCTTTCTTTTCCAGAGAAAAAAAGCCCTCTGTTTGCCGATGTGAAAGAGGGAGAATATGTTTATTTTGTTCATTCCTACGCAGGAGTGGGCTGTGCAGACCAATGCATTGCCACGACGGAATACGGCGCGCCTTTGACGGCAGCAGTGCAAAACGGGAATGTATACGGAACACAGTTTCACCCGGAGAAAAGCGGCGAAACGGGATTGAAGATTTTGAAAACATTCTGCAAATTGGAGGGAATGCGATGATTTTGCTTCCGGCAATTGATCTCTATGAGGGAAAAGCTGTGCGGCTGGTGCGCGGTGATTACCGTCAGATGACCGTTTATTTCGAACATCCCGAAGAGCAGGCGAAAGCCTTTGCGGACCAAGGTGCGGCGTGGCTGCATGTGGTTGATTTGGAAGGCGCGAAAGAGGGAACGACGCCCAATTTCTCGGTTGTGGCACAGCTGTGCCGCACCAGCGGCCTGCGCGTGGAAATTGGCGGGGGAATTCGCGACACCGATACAATTGCACGCTATTTGGATATCGGAGCGGAGCGCGTGATTTTGGGAACAAAGGCGGTGACTGACCCTGATTTTTTGGAAAAAGCGGTGACGATGTTTCATTCTCACATCGCGGTGGGCGTGGATATTTTGGACGGCGCAATCGCCATTCACGGCTGGCAGGAAAAAAGCACGCAGCCCGTCGAGGATTTTTTTGGGAAACTTTGCGAGATGGGAGTGCAAACGGTGATTTGCACGGATATTTCCAAAGACGGCATGCTGGGCGGAACGAATGTAACGCTTTACCGTGACTTGTCCCGGAAATTTGCGCTCGACCTCATTGCTTCGGGCGGCGTTTCCTCCTTGCAGGATATTCGCAGCCTAAAGGAGCTGGGGCTTTACGGGGCAATTTTAGGCAAAGCGCTTTACACCGGGGCGCTCTCTTTGGAACAAGCGCTGAAAGAGGTGGTATGAGCGATGATCACAAAACGAATCATTCCGTGTTTGGACGTAAAAGACGGGCGCGTGGTAAAAGGGGTTCAGTTTTTGAACCTGCGCGATGTGTCCGACCCCGTCAAGCTAGCGCGGTATTATTCTGATTCCGGCGCAGATGAACTGGTTTTTTACGATATCACTGCCTCTTTTGAACAGCGCAAGCTGTTTACCGATATTTTAACGCGAGTGGCCTCGGAAATTTTTATTCCGCTGACAGTAGGCGGCGGAATTTCCGAACTGGCAGATTTTGAGCGCGTTCTTTCCTGCGGCGCCGATAAGGTTTCTGTCAATTCCGGTGCGGTGAAACAGCCGCAGTTGATTGAACAGGCGGCAAAGCGCTACGGCGACCAGTGCGTGGTGCTTTCCGTGGATGTCAAGCGTGTGGGAACGGCGTGGCATGTGTTTTTAAACGGGGGAAGAACCGACAGCGGCCTCGACGCTTTGGAATGGGTCAAGCAGGGGCAGGAACTCGGCGCGGGCGAAATTGTCGTGAACTCGATGGATACGGACGGCGTAAAAGGCGGGTTTGACCTTGCGCTTTTGCGGGAAGTATGTAACGTAGTAAGCGTGCCGGTGATTGCATCGGGCGGTGCAGGCTGCATGGAAGATTTTGCCCAGCTGTTCCGAGAAGTGCCGGAGATCTCCGCCGGGCTTGCCGCAAGCGTGTTTCATTTTGGGGAAATTGCCATTCCCGACCTAAAAAGGTATTTGGCAGAGAACGGAGTGTGCGTGCGATGACACAGGAAATTTCTTTGAAATTTGACGAAAAAGGGCTGATTCCTGCCATTGTGCAAGATGCAGAGACCGGCCGCGTCCTGACGCTGGCTTATATGAACCGGGAATCCTTGCAAATTTCGTTAGAGAAGGGACTGACGTGTTTTTGGTCGCGTTCGCGTAAAGAACTGTGGCTCAAAGGCGAAACAAGCGGAAATTATCAGCACATTGTATCAATGGAAGCGGACTGCGACGCAGACGCTTTGCTCATCAAGGTGCGCAAAGAGGGGCCGGCATGCCATGTAGGCACCAATTCCTGCTTTGACGGCCATATGTTATACGAAAAGGAGGATTAACCCGTGGAACAGGCGTTTTCTTATGAAGCGCTTTATGCGCTGCTGCAAGAGCGAAACGAAACACGCCCGGAAGGTTCATACACGACCTATCTGTTTGAAAAAGGGCTTGATAAAATTTTAAAGAAAATCGGCGAAGAAAGCACTGAAGTCATCATTGCGGCAAAGGCAGAAGACAAAAGCGAAACGATTTACGAAATTGCCGACCTTGCCTATCATGTCATGGTGTTAATGGTGCATGCGGGAATTACGCCAAAGGACATCGCGGCCGAGCTTGCCTCGCGCCATGTAATTGACCATAAAGTAAAACAAGAAAAAATGACAAAAGCATAATGAAAGAAAGGCTGCGAGGGCAATTTTGCAACATCGCGGCCGTTTTTTATGAAAAGAAAGTTTCTGTCTTTCTACCGGGCAGAAACGCCATGTTTTTTCGTTCGGAGGCGTGTCGGTGTTTTTTTATGTTCGTCTGTCAGCTTCCTGCAAAAATCGCTGCATTTCTTTAGAAAAATGAAAAGAAAGATTGTAAGATTTGCCATTGCGTGATATACTAAAACACAAGAGAGGAATGGAAAAATGGGAATGTGGGCAACCCTGCAGGACAGCGCAGCTTATCTGCTTGTGCTGGCTGCGGGATACGGTTTAAAGCGGCTTGGAATTTTCGGTGCAGAGCACGCATCGGTTTTTGCAAAGTTAATTATGACAATCACGCTTCCTGCGGCGGTGCTCAAAGGCTCTGCTTCTGCACAGCTGAACGGCGTTTTATTCTTGGCCGCAGGCGTCGGCTTTTTTGCCAATGTGCTGCTTTTGACGGCGGCTGTGCTGGTTTCACGCAAACTTGAAGGTGACAGCCGTGCGTTTTGTGTGCTGAATACCAATACATTTAATATCGGAAACTTTGCAATGCCCTTTTTGTCTGCCTTTACGCAGGGACAAGCCTTTGCCGCCATCTGCATGTTTGATATGGGCAGTGCTCTGACGACGTTTGGGCCTAACTTTACAGTGGCGCAGGCGGTGCGGGAGGGAACCGACCGTGTGAGGATTCGGCCGGGGCGTATTGTGAAAACACTGCTTTCTTCTCCGACCTTCGATGTCTATTTATTCATTTTGCTGATGCACCTGTTCCGCTTACAGCTTCCGAAGCCGATTTTTGATGCGGTGAGCATGGCGGCTGGGGCCAATACGTTCTTGGCGATGCTTACCATCGGTATTTTGTTTGAATTTCGCTTTCCGCGCGCAGGGCGCGATTTGATTTTTCGTGTGCTGGCAACGCGCTATGCGGTTTGCACAGCGGCGGCTTTGGCGGTGTGGTTTTGGTTTCCGGGCGACGCTGAGGTGGTTCGTGTCTTAACCATTACGTTGTTTGCGCCTATCGCCAACTGCGCCACTATTTTTACGGTGCAGCACCGGTGTGACGGGGCTGTTTCAGCCGTGATCAATTCGTTCAGCATGGTGATCAGTGTTTGCATTATGATGATTCTGCTCAGTGTGCTGCCAATGCCAATTCGGTAAAATAACTTCCAAGGAGGTTTTATTCATGAAAAAACGTGTGGGAATTTTGACTTCCGGCGGCGATTGCCCCGGCTTGAACGCAACGATTCGCGGTGCGGCAAAGGCGCTGTATCAGCGCTTTGGAAGCGATGTGGAAATCATCGGTATCCAAAACGGTTATTCTGGCTTGATTCACGGCGATTGGCGCGAAATGCAGCAGCATGAATTTTCCGGTATTTTGACACGCGGCGGCACAATTTTGGGAACGAAGCGCACACCTTTTAAAATGATGCGTGTTATCGAGGATGACAAAATTGACAAAGTTGCCGAAATGAAGAAAACTTATAAAAACGCAAAGCTGGATTGCTTGCTTTGCCTGGGCGGCAACGGCACGCATAAAACGGCAAATCTTTTGTCGGAGGAAGGCTTGAACATCATCGGCCTGCCGAAAACGATTGACAACGATATTTATGGAACGGATGTCACGTTCGGTTTCCATACCGCTGTTGATATTGCCACCGAGGTTTTAGACCGCATTCACACAACTGCGACGAGCCATCGCCGCTGTATGGTCGTTGAGCTGATGGGCAACAAGGCGGGCTGGCTGACCCTTTACGCCGGTATTGCGGGCGGCGCAGACATTATTTTGCTGCCGGAACTGCCGTACAACATTGACAATGTCGTTGAGGCGGTCCTGCGCCGTGCCGAAGAAGGCAAGTATTTCTCGATTGTTGCAATGGCAGAAGGCTGCTTTGATATTAAGGAAGCAGCGATGAAGAAAAAAGAGCGCGCCGCAAAACGTGCAGAGAACGGAGAGCGTACCGCAACGAACCGCGTTGCGATGCAGATTGAAAAAGCAACCGGCTTTGAAACGCGCGTGTGCGTTCCCGGACACATGCAGCGCGGCGGAAGCCCCTCGCCCTACGACCGCGTTTTGGCAACACAATTCGGCACGCATGCCGCGAAATTGGTGGAGGCCGACCATTACGGTGTTGCCGTTGCAATGAAAAATAACATTGTTACCGAGAATCCCCTGAAGGATGTTGCGGGAAAAACAAAGCTTGTTCCCGAAACTTGCGATATGCTGACGGTTGCGCGCCGTATGGGAATTTCTTTGGGATGAGAAAATTCAAGAGAAACTCATAGAATTGGAAAAAAGGGTCTTCCTTAGGAAAGGCCCTTTTTCTGTGAAGAAAGCACTAGATGAAAACTTTGCAAGCACGGATAGGATTTGATTTTCATCAGTCAGTATGATAGAATAACATGAATATCTGTTTGTTGGCGCGGAAAAATGAAATGGACGGAAAAGAGATGTACAAAAGCTTGTACAATCTGCAAAAAGGTAGGATGTTATGAAACAAAAGTACGACAGAATTATTATTGGGGCGGGGCTTTACGGCTTATATTCTGCTTTGTTTTGCGGAAAAAAAGGGCAAAGTGTTTTGGTGTTGGAATGTGACCCTACCCCTTTTCGGCGTGCAACTTATATCAATCAAGCACGAGTGCATCAAGGATATCACTACCCGCGTTCCATTTCCACCGCTATGAAATCGGCAGGCTATTTTGAAAAGTTTAACCGGGATTTCGCCTTTTGCGTTAACCAGGAGTTTAACAAGGTTTATGCGACTTCGGCCAAATACTCTTGGTCAAGCGGCGTGCAGTTTAAAAAATTCTGCAAAGCAGCCAATATTCCGTGTGAAGAATTGCCGCCGCAGAAGTTTTTTAAAGACGGTATGTGTGACGGTGTGTTCTTGACAAGAGAATACACCTATGACGCGATGCTTTTGAAGGATTATTATTTACAGCAGCTGAGTACGCTCAATAACGTCACGATTTCCTATGGCGTGAATATCACGTCGATTGAACGCGATGCAGATTCTTATGTGATTCATACCGGGCAAAGCCAATCTTTTTCGACAGGCTTTTTGCTGAATGCCACTTATGCCGGAACGAATCAGATTTTAGAGATGCTGGGGTATGAAAAATTCGGCATTAAATATGAGCTTTGCGAAATTATTTTGTGTGAAGTAAACGACGCTTTGCGGGAATATGGCTTTACCGTAATGGACGGGCCGTTTTTCTCCATTATGCCGTTTGGAAAAACAGGGCTGCACTCGTTAACCTCGGTAACTTTTACGCCGCATACCGTGAGTTATGATGCTTTACCCTCGTTTGCTTGCCAGGAAAAAAGCGGCGGATATTGTTCTGTCCGTCATTTGGGAAACTGTAATGATTGCCCCGCAAAGCCCAAAACGGCTTTTCCCTATATGGCAAATCTGGCCAGAAAGTATTTGAAGGATGAATATGGCTTCACTTATGAAAAGTCGCTCTTTTCCATGAAGCCTATTTTGATGAGCTCTGAAATTGATGATTCCAGGCCGACGGTAATTCGTGTGTACTCTAAAAACCCGACCTGCGTGGGCGTGTTGTCAGGTAAAATCAACACAGTTTATGACTTAGATGAGGTGCTGAGTGATGGCGAATAAAGAAAAGAACTTTGTTTCGGCGATTGTGTATGTACACAATGCAGAAAGTCGGATCGAATCATTTTTGAGCACTGTATTGGAAGTGCTGGAAACAAATTTTGAGCACTCTGAAATTATCTGCGTCAACGACAAGTCGGATGATAAAAGCGTAGAAAAAATTAAAGCTGTCAGCAAAAAGGCGAAGGCTTCCACGATTACCTTGCTCAATCTCAGCCATTACCACGGGCTCGAAACAGCAATGAATGCCGGGGCAGATCTTGCAATTGGTGATTTTGTGTTTGAGTTTGACCGCACAGTGTTGGACTTTGAGGCGCAGGAAATCATGAATGTATACAAAAGATGTCTCCAGGGCTATGACATCGTGAGCGCTTCGCCGGACAAAAAGCAGCGGTTGTCTTCGAAGCTGTTTTACATGACTTTTAATAAATTTGCACGTTTAAAATATGAAATGAGCACGGAAAGTTTCCGCATTCTCAGCAGGCGTGTGCTCAACCGTATCAGCAGTATGAATAAGACGGTTCCGTACCGAAAGGCGATTTATGCAAACTGCGGACTGAAAACCGATCATCTGCGCTACCGCGTTTGTGAAACCCGTCAGCAAAATCGGACGGCAGAGCGTCAGGAAAAAAGATATCGTACCACACTGGCACTTGATTCTTTGATTTTATTTACAGATTTTGGATACCAGTTTTCGCTTGGCATGATGTTTTTGATGATTGCGATTGTTGTTTTTATGGCGGTATATTCCCTTGTGGTCTATCTTGTCGGAAATCCGGTAGAAGGATGGACAACCACAATTCTGTTTTTGTCGTTTTGTTTTTTTGGGCTGTTCGGGATTTTGGCCGTTATCGTCAAGTATCTGCAAATTATTGTCAACTTGATTTTTAAGAAAAATCAGTACAATTTTGAAAGCATTGAAAAGCTGACGAAGTAAAGTGGACAAAAGCTGGTATTGACAAATTGCCATGCTGTTGCAAGGGCAGTGCGGCTCGGTTTTACTCTATCGCGCAGTAAAACATTTGGAAAGCGATTTAGAACAAAAGGGGAAGACGCGGCCTTTCCCCGGATAGGAGTTTGCGATGGTTACAGCGTTAGTAGGATATACGGGTTTTGTGGGGAGCAATATTTATGCGGCAGGGAAAGAATCGATTAGGGCCGTATATAACTCTCATAATATTGAAAATGCTTACGGTACAAACCCGGATTTGCTGATTTACTCCGGCATGCGTGCAGAAAAGTATTTGGCGAATGCCAATTCTGAAGCCGATATGGAACTTGTCGAGCAGGCACAGCAGAACATTGAACGCATTGCACCGAAAAAACTTGTTTTAATTTCAACCATTGACGTTTTAAAAGAGCCGAACGGGGAAAATGAAGAGGCAGAGATTGATACGCACGGCCTTCAAGCCTATGGGCTGAACCGTTATCGGCTGGAGCAGTGGGTGCGTGCACATTATCCCGATGCATTGATCATCCGCTTGCCCGGCTTATACGGACTTAACATCAAGAAAAACTTTATCTATGATTACATGAATATAATCCCGTTTATGCTCAAACAAGAAAAGCTTGAAGAGCTCAGTGCACGCGAGCCGCTTTTGAAAGAGGTTTATGAGCTTCAATCGAACGGATTTTACAAATGCCGCGCTTTAAGTAAAGAGGAAAAAGATCGTCTGAAAACAGCGTTTCGTGAGCTCGGCTTTACGGCGCTGAACTTCACGGACAGCCGAAATGTTTATCAGTTCTATCCTTTGTCGCGTTTTTGGAATGATATTCAGATTGCGTTAAAAGAGGGATTAACGCTGTGGCACCCGGCTACTGCACCCGTTTCGGCGGCAGAGGTCTATGAATTTTTGACGGGTGAACCGTTTGAGAATATGGTTCAACCGAACCCGGTTTTCTATGATTATCGAACAAAGTATGCCGATTTGTTCGGCGGAACAGGGGAGTATCTGATGAGCCGTGAGCAGGTGCTGGAAGATATTCGCCGCTTTGTAAAGGAGGCAGAATGATGCAGCTTTCTATATCGAATATTGCATGGAAAAAAGAGCAGGACGAAGAAATTTACCGCTTTATGCAGGAAAACGGTTTTACGGGCCTGGAAATTGCGCCTACAAGAATTTTTCCGGAACTGCCTTATGAGCATTTAAAAGAGGCTGAAATTTGGAGCAAGCGGTTAAAAAAAGAGTACGGCTTTTCGATTTCGTCGATGCAATCCATTTGGTTCGGAAAAACGCAGGCGCTGTTTGGCACGGATGAGGAGCGGGAGGCTCTGCTGAACTATACCAAGCAAGCCATTGATTTTGCAGCGGCGGTGGAGTGCGGCAATCTTGTGTTCGGATGCCCGAAAAATCGTGTTGTGCCTGACGGACAAACCATGGATTGGGCCGATGAGATTGCGGCTCGCTTTTTCAAAGAGCTTGCGGATTATGCCGCACACAAAGGTACAGTTTTAGCGTTGGAAGCAAACCCGGCGATTTACAACACAAACTATATCAATGACACTGCGTCGGCTTTGCGTATGATTGAAAAAGTGAACAGCCGCGGCTTTCTCTTCAATCTCGATGTGGGAACGATCATTCAAAACGGGGAAACTTTAGAGCAGCTCTCTGAAAGTGTGTCAAAAATTAACCATGTGCATATCAGTGAGCCGGGAATTGAAGCCCTGACTTCACGCGAACTGCACGGCGATTTACTGCGCCTGCTTAAAGGAAAAGGATATCAAAAATTTATTTCCATTGAGATGAAAACGCAAGAGCGAGTGGAAAACATTAAAAATGCGATGCGGTATATGAGAGAAGTTTTTGAGCAAATTTAAGGATTGCTTTCAGAAACACTCCAAAAAAAGCATAGAAAAAGAGCACCGATAGGTTAAGGAGCCAGCGAAAAGATGATATATGAAAAACAGCCCGGTGTACCAAAATTTGAGTGCACCGAGTATGCAGAAAAAAGCAGTGACTATGTTGTGCTGATTCCGATTATCAACGAGGGAAAACGAATTCACACAGAGTTGCAGCGCGCCAAAGACAGCCGTATCTCGGAATATGCGGACATCGTTGTATGCGATGGCGGCTCCACCGACGGATGCACACAGGAAAATATTCTGCGAGAGTTAGATGTGAACACGCTGCTCGTGAAAAAAGATACGGGAAAGCAAGGCGCACAGCTGCGAATGGGGATTTGGTGGGCCATTCAGCGCGGTTATCAAGGCGTTATTACCATTGACGGAAACAACAAGGACAGCATCGAAGATGTTCCTCGATTTATCGAAAAGCTCAAGGAAGGCTTTGACCTCATTCAGGGATCACGCTTTATTGAAGGCGGTAAAGGGATCAATACGCCTTGGGTGCGCGATTTATCGGTTCGTCTGATTCATGCGCCTGTCATTTCCATGACGGCCGGCCAGCGGTTTACCGATACGACCAATGCATACCGCGGATACTCCATGCGGTATTTGAAAGATGAGCGTGTACAGCCCCTGCGTGATATTTTTATGTCCTATGAGCTTTTGGCTTATCTTTCCGTAAGGGCGACCCAGCTCGGCATGAAGGCGTGTGAAATACCGGTGACACGAGAGTATCCGGCGAATGAAAAGACCCCTACAAAAATCAGCTTTTTCAAAGGAAACAGCGAATTGCTTAAAATTTTATTTAAAAACTTGTTTGGCGCCTATCGTCCGGAGGATGTGAAGTAATGATGCAAAGCGACAAAAAAGAAGATATTTTTGACAAGATGATGCACTTGCCGGTGCTGCGTTTGTTTGAACCCTTTTATTTGAAATACAAAGAGGCGCTTCTTTACACATTTTTCGGCGGGCTGGCGTTTTTTTTGAATTTTTTCCTGTTTATCGGGATTGACTATGCATTTCAGATCAGTGAGCTCGTTAATAATATCATTTGCTGGATTATCTGCGTTCTGTTTCAGTTCTTTACCAATCGAACTTGGGTATTTGACGGCCGGGTAGAGAACAACAGACAACTGCTGAAACAGATTATTTCATTTTTCGGCGGAAGAGTAGGAACGCTGGTGGTGGAAGAAATCATCTTAGTGATTTTTATCACTTGGCTTCAGCTGCCCAGCGCACCGGTGAAGATTTTCGGTCAAATTGTCGTCATTGTTTTAAACTATATCATCAGCAAAACAATGGTATTTAAAAAATAAAGAGGAAGGATTCCCTGTCGGCGCTGCGTTTGCGTTCGACGGGGAATCCTTCCCTTTTTATCGGCAGATATTTTTCTGTTTTAGAAAAACGCTTTATATCAATTAAGATTGATATTGCATTTTTTCAACGCTCCAGCCCTCTAATACAGGCAGCATTGCACGAGCTTCTGCCTTTGCGCCTTCCAAATCCTGCTCGCGGTAATTGCCGCACTCCACTTCGCTTGCGCCGGGAATTTCTCCCTCAAACTGTGCAATAAAGGCAAAGCTGTCGATGACCAGCTGCAATGCCTGCTCATGCGAAACGGTGTCGCGCACCAATAAATAAAAGCCGGTGCGGCATCCCATCGGCCCAACGTACACCACTTGATTGCCGTATTGAGAGTTACGGGCATAAGTGGCGAAAAGATGCTCGATGGTGTGCGCCGCGGGAACGGCAAGGTAATCACCGCCGTTTGGCTTTTTCATGCGAATATCATAGGTGACAACATCGCCGTCAATGCGGGAAATGTACATGCCTCGGTCAAGTTTGGTGTGATCGACGCAAAAGCTGGCAATCCGTTCCATAAAAAACCTCCCTTTGTAAAAGTGCTTTAATCTCACATAAGCAATAAACAGGCGTCTGCCCCTGCATGGGACAGACGCCTGAGCACTTACAAAATCAATCTGTTATTTCAAGATGATCCCAAATTTTTGCTTGCAAAAGAATTAGTTTTGCTCGCCAACGACATGAGCTTTAATCATGTTCGTCGTGCCGGAAACGCCTGCGGGCATACCGGCAGTGATAACAGCAACGTTGCCGTCTGCCAAATAGCCGGCGCTCTTCACTTTTTCAACAGCCTTAGAAACCATCAAATCGGTGTTCTCGGCATAGTCCATGAACAGGGGAGTAACGCCCCAGCAGACAGCCAGCTGACGATAAACTTTCTCATCCATGACACATGCATAAATCGGCGTGCAGGGACGATATTTCGACAGCAGACGGGCGGTTTCGCCGCTCTTTGTCACGGTGATCAAAGCATCGGCCTTGATGTCCAAAGCAGTGGTGCAAGCTGCGTGTGCAATCGCAGAAGCAATGTTCATGCTCTCGTAGGGACGGCCGGTGAAGCGCTTGGTGTAGTTGATGTCGCGCTCGGTGCGCTCAGCGATGGCAGCCATGGTGCGGACAGCCTCAACGGGCCATGCGCCGGCAGCGGTCTCACCGGACAGCATGATGGCGGAAGTGCCGTCATAGATGGCGTTAGCAACGTCAGTGATTTCAGCGCGGGTCGGGCGCGGGTTTACGATCATGCTGTCCAGCATCTGGGTAGCGGTGATAACCGTCTTGCCGAGGCTGTAGCAGCGTGCGATCAAGTCTTTTTGAATGATGGGAATCTCGGTGAAGTCAATCTCAACACCCATATCGCCGCGGGCAACCATCACGCCGTCAGCAACATTGAGGATTTCCTCGATATTGTCAACGCCCTCTTGGTTCTCGATTTTGGCAATAATTTTAATGGTGTTGCAGTTTTTGCTCTCGAGAATACGGCGAATCTCCAAAATGTCGTCTGCACGGCGAACGAAAGAAGCAGCGATGAAATCGAAGCCCTCGTCAACACCGAACTCGATGTCAGAACGGTCTTTCTCGCTCATGTACGGCATAGAAAGCTTTGCGCCGGGCACGTTTACGCCCTTATGGTTGGAAACTTTACCGTCGTTGTTAACGGTGCAGACGATATCAGTATCGTTTACGCTCTCAACGGTCAAACCGATCAGGCCGTCATCCAGCAGGATGGAAGAGCCGGGTTTTACGTCGTTAGGCAGCTGTTTGTAGGTGATGGAGCAGATGGTCTCATCGCCGTCCAGTTCACGAGCGGTCAAAGTGAATTTCTGACCTTTTTTCAGCTGAACGCGGCCTTCTTTGAAGTCGCCCAAGCGGATTTCCGGGCCTTTGGTGTCGAGCAGAGCGGCAACAGGCAGGCCGAGCTCTTCGCGCAGAGCCTTCACCTTCACCAAACGCCCTTTATGCTCCTCATGAGAACCATGAGAAAAGTTGAAGCGAGCAACGTTCATGCCCGCGAGCATCATTTCTTTCAGAACACCGTCTTTTTCGGTCGAAGGACCAAGTGTGCAAACAATTTTTGTTTTGCGCATTCCAAAACACTCCTATTCTTCTAATGTCAATCAATATCTGACTACCTACACATTATACATGTTCTTTTTTAAATTCGCAATATCTTCGAAGCGAAAAAAACGATATTAACAAATAAATAACGAAGTTTTACAGCAATTTTATAAAAACTTTAAAATGAATGTGCAAGAACGATGATAAAAATGCCGAAAGTGACAAAGCATTTTAACTATGGTATAATGACAGCAGGCTGCCGCTTCATGGCAGACGTGCGCAAAAGCGCCCGGGGCGGAATATCCGCCCGACCCGCGTCAACGTATCTATGCAAAAACGCGGCGAGTGCGTTTTTGTTGAGTCCGCTTCGCGGTTTCATGGTATAATAAAGGTAAGTTTAGTTCACTTTGTGCCCAAGCAGATAAGTTTCAGCGCAAACGAGTGGATTTTGGCCGCAGCATTGATGTTTTTAAAAAGGAGCAGATTGATGAAAAAAAGAGTTTTTTTAATTGTTCTGGATAGTTTTGGAATCGGGGAAGAGCCGGACGCCGCCCTGTTTGGGGACGAGGGCAGCAATACGCTTGCAGCAATTGCCAAAAGCAAAGAGTTTGCCATGCCCGTGATGCAAAAGATGGGCTTATTCAATATCGAGGGCGTATCCTGCCATGAAAAAAGCACAGCCCCGAAAGCTTCTTTTGCACGTTTGCAGGAGGCATCTAACGGAAAAGATACCACCATCGGACACTGGGAAATCGCGGGAATTGAAAGCCCGAAAGCGCTTCCGACCTATCCGAACGGCTTCCCGAAGGATGTAATCGATGCATTTTGCGAAAAAACGGGTTACCAAGTGCTGTGCAACCGCCCCTATTCCGGCACAAAAGTGCTGGAAGATTACGGCGAAGAGCACATGAAAACGGGCGCGCTCATTGTTTACACTTCTGCTGACAGTGTGTTTCAAGTTGCAGCGCACGAAGATATTGTCCCGGTTGAACGTTTATATGAAATCTGCGAGCAGGCGCGTGCGCTGTTAGTGGGCGAGCACGGAGTGGGCCGCGTGATTGCCCGCCCGTTTGTGGGAACCTGCGCGAAAGATTTTAAGCGTACTTCCCGCCGTCATGATTTTTCGCTTAAGCCGCCTGCACACACGATGCTGGATGCCGTTTCTAAAGCCGGAATGGATGTGATCGGCGTAGGAAAGATTTATGATATTTTTGCCGGGCAGGGTGTGACGCGGACCATTCGCACTACCGGAAATGAGCATGGGATGGAAGTGACCATGCAGCTTGCAAAGGAAGAGTTTGAAGGCTTGGCGTTTGTCAACCTTGTGGACTTTGATATGATTTACGGGCACCGCAATGATGTTGACGGTTATGCCCGTGCGGCAACGACCTTTGACCGACAGCTCGAGCAGCTGCTGCCGATGCTCCGGGAGGACGATGTTTTGATTCTCACGGCAGACCACGGATGTGACCCTGCTACGCCGTCTACCGACCACTCGCGTGAGTATGTACCTTTGCTCGTGTACGGCGCAAAGGTGCGCGAAGGGGTTGATTTGGGTACGCGCATGAGCTTTGCCTGCATTGCGCAGACGGTGTGTGAATATTTAGGCGTTCCCGCTGACGATTTAAAAGGCAGCAGCTTGTGGCCGGAAATTCAAACGGTGTAAAAAATATTTAATTTTTGGGAGCGTTTCACAAAGGGTTTCAAAAATCAATATGGATTCTGAAAAAATATGGATTCTGAAAAGTGCGAGGCTTTCGTTTTTTCAGAAAAGCGCTTTCGAATATTTTTAAAAAGAAAAAAGGACAGACGGTTCTACCGCCTGTCCTTTTTTCATATAGTGAATCAAACGAACCACTGCACACAGTGATAGACAGGCTGTCTTGGGAGCGGAAATCTCTTGGCGCATGGGGAGCGAAAGCATGTCTTCTGAGAAGAAGCGCTGCCACGCGGTAAAAGCAGATCTTTTCCGCTGCTGTGTACCTTGGCACAATGAAAAAAGGAGAGAACGGCGTATGGCACAGTCTTTTTACCAAGCAGCGGCGGCTTTGCCTGCCGAATTATCCGATCCGCTGTCCCGTTTAGACCCGGAGTTTGTTCGGGATGTAACGGAAATTCGGCTGAGAACCTTCGGCCCGGTGATGCTGCGAAAACCGCAAGGGGTATTTTTTTTAAATGGAAGGGGTGTGCTGACGAGCGAGCTTTCCGATGCAAAAAAAATGAGCGAAGCGTTGATGAATGACTGCTTTCATGCGCTGTGCGGCTACTCGGTACATAGTGCACAGCCTCAAATCAATCAAGGATATCTCACCTTGTCCGGCGGGCATCGTGTTGGCGTGTGCGGCACCATGAAGCAAATGCCGGATCAAAGCTATTTCGTACAGGAAATTGCGGGAATCAATATCCGTATCGCCCGCAATGCAATGTGCGAACTGCCGCACTTTTTAGAAGATGCTCCGCGTGAAGGGATTTTGATTGCAGGAGAACCGGCCTCAGGGAAAACAACCCTTCTCCGAAGCTTGGTGCGCTGGTGGGCGCGCACATGCTGCGTGAGCGTTGTGGACGAGCGTCAAGAGCTCTTCCCGGCAGGCCAAATGCGCCCGCTGGACTGCGATGTCTTTTCAGGTTATCCGAAACACATCGGGATGCAGCATGCACTGCGGGCTTTTTCGCCGCAGGTTCTGGTGTGTGATGAAATCGGTGCAAAAGAGGATGCGCAGGCGGTGTGCAGTGCCGTCAATGCCGGCGTGTGCGTTGTGGCTTCGGTGCATGCCGCAGACCTTGACGGATTGTACAAGCGGGAACCGATTCGAATGCTTTTGGAAACAGGAGCTTTTACAAAAGCGGTATTTCTAAAGGGGCGTGCTTCGCCCGGACAAGTGAGGGATATATATGATTTGGATGTTCACAGCGAAAGCGCTGGGCGCCGCATGCCTCCTGATGCTGGGAGGAGCCGTAGGAACGATGCGTGCACGGCGGCTGAAATCCAGACAGGAGCTGCTCGAACAAATGGCGGTCTGCCTGCGCAGCCTTGGCGAAATGCTCAGCCGGCACCCTGGCCCGACAGAAGAGATGCTGCGGCGCGCCGCACAAGTAGCCGGTATGGCGCTTCCCCTGGCGTGTGATGCGTCGCCTTTGCCCCAGCGCTTGAAAACGTGCTTTGCTCGACAAAGTGCACAGCAAACCGAGGTGTCTAAGACGGAATGGAGCTTGTTTTTTGATGCGGTAACGGCGCTTTGCACAGAGGATACGCTCAGCGTATGCCGCAGGCTCGATTACGCGCGTCAGCGCCTTGAGCAGCTGGGGGAAGAAGCGCGTGAATGTGCGCGCGTACAAGGCAAGCTATACCAAAGAATGGGCATTGCGGCGGGAGCCGCCGCGGCGCTTGTGCTGATGTAATCAAGGAGTCCGAACGATGAATATTGATTTTGTGTTTAAAATTGCAGCGATTGGAATTATTGTGGCCGTGCTCAATCAGCTCTTGATTCGTTCCGGCCGAGAGGAACAGGCGATGATGACGACGCTCGCCGGGTTGATTGTGGTGCTTATGATGATTATCGGGCAAATCAGTGTATTGTTCGATACCATCAAAGACCTCTTTTCGCTTTAATATGCAGGAAATGTTTCGGATTGCCGGCTTGGTGGTGTGTGCCGCTGTCGTCGTCGACTTGCTCAAGCATTATAATTCCGGATATGCCATTTTGGCGGCGTTGGCGTGCTGTATTGCAATTTTGGTGGGAACGGCCCACCTGCTGGCTCCCGTCATTGAGCAAGTGAAGCGCTTTACTGAGCAAGCCGGCTCGGAGAAATTATTTTATGTGCTGAAAACCATTGGAATTGCGGTGATATCACAATGTATACAGGATTTATGCACGCAAGCTGGACAGCCTGCCTTAGCGGGCCGTGTGGATTTCGCCGGGCGTGTTCTCATGCTGGCGGCGGCACTCCCGCTTTTCGCGCAGGCGGTCGAGCTGGTGTCAAATATCTTGGCGCTGTCATAAAAGCCATCGTTGTTGCGGTGCTGCTTTTGTGCTGTTCGGTTCCCGCGTTTGCGCAGGAAACGGAAATACCGTCGCAGTGGCAGGCCGTCCTTGACGACGCGCCCTTATCTGCACAAGAGTTTCAGCAAACCCCTTTGTCGGATTGGGTAGAGAAACTCTTCGGGGCGATTCGGGAGAATGCGCTTCGCCCGTTTCAGCTTCTGGCGCGCCTTGCCGCTTTGATGATTGCGGCGGCGCTTGCAAAAGCTTTTTGTACGCAATCGGGCAGTGCCGGTGAGCAAATGGTGGACATGGTTACCGCACTTTCCGTTTTTGTGATTTGTGCGTCGTTTTTGTCAGGGCTTTTTTCCATTCTGAAAGAAACCATGATTACGGTGCAGTCGTATTTGGCTTCCTTTATTCCGGTTTTTGCCTCTGTGTTAACCGCTTGCGGACAAGCGGGCAGCGCGGCGATTTATACGGGCCTTTTCTTTGCGGGGATGAATCTCATCGTCGGCGTGGTTTCCTGTGTGGGTTTTCCTGTGACACAGGTGAGCATGGCGCTTTCCGCAATGGGGTGCATGTGCAGTTTGTTTGATTTTGCGCGTATGGCACAGCTGGTTTTAAAAGTGTCGAAGTGGATGCTTGCGCTTTGCGGCACGGCATTTACTGCTTTGATGACACTGCAAAGCGTATTTGCCCAAAGCGCGGATAGCTTGGCACTGAAAGCGGGACGGTTTTTGCTGGGGAGCACTGTGCCGGTTGTAGGCCGAACAGTATCGGATGCGCTGGGAAGCGTCATCGCCGGTATGCGCGTGATGAAAGGCAGCATCGGATTTGTCTTGGTTGCAGTGATTGCAGCGGCGTTTTTTCCGATTATTCTACAATGCTTTCTGTATAAAATAGTATTTATGATTGGGGAGATTGGAGCGGGCGCACTGGGAACGGAAAAAAGCCGGAAGCTGATGGTGTGTTTTTCGGAATGTACCGGGCTTTACGCATCAATTGCATGCTTTTTCTGTTTCGTGGTAATTGCTTCAACAATTTTAATGGTATTGCTGGGAAGCGGGGGATGAGCATGGAGCATCTTTCACAGTGGCTGATTGGTGTATGTATGGCCTGTGCCGCCGCAGGGCTGTTGGAACGGCTTTGTGATACCGGGCCAAAAAAGTCGGTCATAAAACTGGTACTTACGCTATATATCTTAGTAAGCGTTTTTCCAACAGAGTGGAGCATGCCTTCCTGGGAACTGTCTTATGACGAGGCTGCTCAGATTGAACAAACGACTGCTCAATACAATCCTTACGACAGCGCCGCAGAGCAGGCCGGAGCACAGTTGAGCCGCCAGTATTCGCAGCAGTACGGCGTGCCCATTGAGGTGACGATAAGGGCGGATGCACAAGGCGCATTTGTCGAAAGTGTATCCGTGGCGGCAGATGAAACGTTTGAACAGATTCAAGAAGAACTTCGCAAGGAGCTTGGTGAGGACGTTTCGATCACACAGGTGCAAGGAGGAACGCAAAATGAAACAAACACAGCAGCAGATGTGGGCTGAGCGGCTGAAAGGGCTGCTCCAAAAGAAAAACGCCTTGTTTGTGCTTGGAATTGCAGGCATTTTATTGCTGGGGGCATCAGAGCTTTTTCCAAAATCTCAGCAAAAAGCAGATGTGTTTGCGCAAAGCGGGCAGGAGATGTCTGTGAGTGCTCAAGAGCAAATTTTAGAAGAACGAGTGCAGCAGATTGTGGAAACCGTAGACGGCGCAGGCAAGGTGAAAGTGATGATTACATTGGAAGATGCGGGGGAAACCATCTATGCGCAGGATGAACAGCTTGATGCACAGCACCAATATGACGAAAACGGACAAAAGGTGCTTGACCGAAACAGCGGACAAAGCAGCCACCTGTTTTTTGACTCCGGCAGCGACGAACAGCCATTGGTGGAAACCGTGCGTCAGCCGACGGTGCAGGGCGTCGCCGTCATTTGCGAGGGCGCAGGTGATGTTTCCGTAGAAAGCAGAATTACGCAGGTGGTGTCGACGGTGCTCGGCATTCCCACAAACCGCGTCTGCGTTGCAGCGATGCAGACGGCAAACCCTTAATGATTGATTTTTGATTGGAGGAACAATTGATGAAAAGCGCAAAAAGCAAAAGACAACTCACTTTGTTAACGTTGGTGGCAGCCTTGGGTGTTGCGGTATATCTGAACTGGGAGTACGCCAAAAACGACAGCCCTTATGCAATGCAGGAGGCAGCGGCGGTGAATGCAACAGTGGAAACCGAAGAAGAGCAGCCGGTGCTGGAGGCTCTGCCTGATAAAAACTACGGCGATGCTCAGCTTGTCAGCGCCGGTGCGGAAAGCACGGACAGCTATTTTGAGCAGGCCCGTTTAAGCAGAACGAAAACGCGCGATGAAGCGCTGGACAAAATGCAGTCCACCTTGAAAAACACACAGCTCACCGATGCCGAGAAAAAGACGATTACAGAAAATTTGACGGCGGTGATTGAAGGCATTACCTTGGAAAGCGACATTGAAAACCTGATTAAAGCCAAAGGTTTTGCAGACTGTGTGGCATTTTTGGAGGACAGCAGCGCCAACATTGCCGTGAAAACCGGCAGCGAGGGCTTGTCAAAAGCCGAAGTAGCGCAAATCCGCGACATTGTCATCAATAAAGGCGGCGTACAGGCACAGAATATCAGTATTGTAGAAGTGAAATAAATGCGGTAAAAACGCTGTTTTGAAAGAAGCGTTTTCAGAAATCCGAGGAAAGTATTGTAGAAACACACAGAGTGTGTTACAATATGATTAAATCAGGTCACGGCGGTTTGCCGCGGGCAGGGAGGTCTTTGAATTATGGATGTGGCAAATACCAACAGCATCGGCGGAAGTTTGCAGATTTCTACGGATGTCATTGCGAAAATCGCGGGAATGGCAACCCTTGAAGTAGACGGTGTGTGCGATATCAGCGCGGGGACGCTGGGTGTCAAAGGATTATTTTCAAAGATGGGTCTGGCCGCTTTGAAAAAACCGATTGAAGTGACGCTCTCTGAGGATGTCGCGGAAATTACCGTTAACGTGCAGGTGCAGTATGCAAGCAAGATTCCTGCACTTTCTGAAAAAGTACAGGAAAATGTAAAAAGTGCCGTACAGAACATGACCGGAATTACCGTGTCGAAGGTCAATGTGATGGTTACGGGGGTTGCTTCGCCGCAGGCACAGCACAGCGAAGAAGAGTAATCAAAAATCGGCCCTCTTGCAACGTGTGCAGGGGGGCCTTGTTTTACGAGGATGTAACATGAATATAACAAGAAGAACTGCGCGTGAAAACGCTTTTATCGCGGCTTTTGAAGTCGAATTTCGTCCGGATGAACTGTCGGAAATCATCGCCTATTCGCGTGAGTGCGGCGAGTACGCCGTGGACGCTTACGGTGAGGCGCTGCTTTGTAATATGACGGCGCATCTGCCCGAGATTGACGCGATGATTGAAGCGCGCCTCAAAGATTGGACACTGGCGCGCCTTCCGAAGGTGAATTTGACGGTTCTGCGCATGGCAGTAGCCGAAATGCGTTTCGGAAATGAAGGACAAGATATGGACAGCGTTGTCATCAATGAAGCTGTTGAGCTGGCAAAGAAATACGGCGGGGATAACGACTATCAGTTTATCAACGGCGTGCTCGGCGCTTTGGCGCGCGACGGCGGCAAAGAGGCGTCGCAGACATGCTGACGCTGGGCATTGACACCAGCAATTACGCAACCTCTTTGGCGGTGGTCTGCACCGACACAAAAGAGGTTGTTTGTGATAGTAAGCGCTTTTTGCCGGTGAAAGAGGGAGAACGCGGTCTGCGTCAAAGTGACGCGGTGTTTCATCATACCGCCGCACTGCCGGAAATGCTTTCCGAGCTGAACGAACGTGTTCCGCTGTCCGAGATTGGCGCGGTGGGCTTTTCCGTGAAACCGCGCCCGGTGGAAGGCTCTTATATGCCGTGCTTTTTAGTGGGAAAAGCCTGTGCCGAAAGCATTGCTTTGGCACGCGGAACAAAGCCCGTTGCCACAACGCACCAGCAAGGGCATGTTGCCGCGGCTCTTTACGCCGCAAAAGAACCGGCGCTCTGGGAACGGGAAACCATTGTGTTTCATATTTCGGGCGGCACAACGGAGATGCTCCTTTGCCGGGGTTATGAAATTTTGCGTGTGCTGGGCGGTTCGCAGGATTTGTACGCGGGCCAAGCCGTCGACCGCGTGGGAGTCCGCTTGGGATTTCCTTTCCCGGCAGGTGTGTATGTGTCACAGCTGGCGCAAAAATGGAAAGAGCCCGTTCGTCCCAAAGTAAGCGTAAAAGGGATGAATTGCAGCCTTTCCGGGCTGGAAAATCAGTGCGAAGCAATGTTGAAAGAGGGCGCACCGGCTGAGAGGGTGGCGCATTACTGTTTATCTTATATCGCTCAGACCATTCTAAAAATGATTGAACATGCAAGGTGCGAATATCCCGGACGGCCTGTTGTGTGCGCGGGCGGGGTAATGAGCAGTGATTTAATTCGCGAGTATGTATGTGCGAAGCAAAGGGACGTCTACTTTGTCCCCGGAAAATTTTCCAGCGACAACGCGATCGGCGTGGCGCTGATTGCCGCAAATGAGGTGGGAGATTGGAACGAGCAATCACAGTTTCACAGCTGAATCGCTACGCAAAAGACCTGCTTGAGCAGGATGTGCTTTTGCAAGATTTAGCGGTAAGCGGCGAAATTTCCAATTTTACGAATCACTTTAAGACGGGTCATCTTTATTTTTCTTTGAAAGATGAAACGGCAAGTGTGAAAGCGGTGATGTTTCGCACCGACGCACAGCGGCTTTCTTTCGTGCCGGAAAACGGAATGAAAGTGCTGGTGAGCTGCCGCGTTTCTTTGTATGAGCGTGACGGTGCGTTTCAGGTTTATGTCCGACGCATGGCTTTGGACGGGCAGGGTGCGATGCAGGCTGCGTTTGAACAGCTGAAAAAGAAGCTGGCGGCGCAGGGGCTTTTTGATGCTGCGCACAAAAAGACCTTGCCGCAAATGCCTAAGGCTGTCGGGCTCGTCACATCAAAAACGGGTGCGGCTTTACAGGATATTTTAAATGTTGCACGGCGGCGCTGTCCGATGGCATCCTTTTTGTTGTGCCCTGCAAATGTGCAAGGGGCGCAGGCGGCACAGCAGGTAACGCGCGCCATTCAAACATTGGATGCAAGCGGAAAGTGCGACGTGATTATTGTTGCGCGCGGCGGCGGTTCGACGGAGGATTTATGGGAGTTTAACAATGAAACTCTCGCTCGTGCGGCGTATGCGTGCCGCACCCCTTTAGTTTCGGCCGTGGGACATGAAATTGACTTTACGATTTTGGATTTTGTTGCTGATTGCCGAGCGCCTACGCCGAGCGCCGCAGCTGAAATTGTTTTGCCGGATATGGCGCAGCGCATGGCAGCCGTCCGAAAAACAGCGGCTTCCCTTCGGCAAATGATGCATGCAAAGCTGTCGAGAGCAAATTATCAGCTTTCCTCTTGTAAGACAAAGGCTTCGACAGAAACAGCTACAACAAAGATTGAGCGCAGGCGGGGGGATCTGAACCGCCTTCGTGCAAGGGCATACGAGGGGATGCAGAATAAAACAGAGCGGCTGCAAATGCGCTTGGCGCATGCCGCACAGATGGCAGAGTCTTTGAATCCCTACGGCGTGCTCGCACGAGGTTATGCATTTGTACAGCGCGAGCCGAGCGCTGCCGAAAAGAGCGCAGTTCTAACCGAAGGAGAACAGGTGACGCTGATTACAAAACAGGCGCAGGCAGTTTGTACGGTGAACCGAGTGACGGCGCATTCTTCCGGCTTGCAGGAACTCGGTGAAAATGAAGCGCTTGCGAGAGGGAAAGAAAAGGAGAAGCAATGAAGCGAGGGACAACATTTGAGCAGGCGGCGGCTGAACTGGAAGCGCTGCTGGATGTCATGGCGAAGGAAGAAACCGGCTTAGAGGAAAGCATCAAGCTGTATGCCAAAGCCGCGGAATATATTGCGTATTGTGATGAACTGCTGCAAAAAGCACAGTTAAAAGTAGAAGAAATTGAAGCCGGAGGAGCCTTTGCGCAAAGTGATGCAGAGTTTTGAAAGGGGAGCATGGCATGGATTATCAAAAGCAATATCAGCACTACCTGAGCTTGGCTCATGAGGCGCTGGAGCATAAGGCGGCCTTTTGCTTTGACGCAGATTCTGAAGTGGGAAAAGCGGCTTGCTACAGCTTATTTTCCGGGGGGAAAAGAGTGCGGGCTGTCCTGTGTCTTGCTGTTTGTGACATGCTGGGCGGAAATCTGCAAACAGCCGCTGATTATGCTGCGGGCATTGAAATGCTGCACTGCTATTCTTTGATTCACGATGATTTGCCCTGTATGGATGACGATGATATGCGGCGCGGTAAGCCATCGTGCCACAAAGCATTTGGTGAGGCAACGGCGCTTTTGGCGGGTGACGCATTGTTGACGGCGGCTTTTGAAGCGATCAGCACAGCACCGAATGCCTCGATTGAAGCGGTGTCTGTATTGTCAAGCGCTGCCGGAGCCAAAGGCATGATTTACGGACAGGAGCTTGATTTGCGCTTTGAAACACAGCGGGCTGATGCGGCGCAGCTGGAAACCATTCATGCCAACAAAACCGGAAAACTGATTCAAGCTGCGGTTCTTCTGGGGGCATGTGCCGCCGGAGCCTCTGCTGAGCAAAAGTCACTGCTGCGGCAATACGCTTGCGATATTGGCGTTGTATTTCAGATTGTAGATGATATTTTGGATGTGGTTTCCACGAGCGAGGTGCTGGGCAAACCCGTCGGCAGTGATGAAGAAAACGGGAAGTCAACGTTTGTGACGCTTTACGGCTTGGATACATCCCGCCGCATGGCGCAGGAAAAAACAAAAAACGCCTGTGACGCGTTGGAAGGATACGGCGAAAAAGCGTGGTTTTTGCGCGAGCTGGCGGTGTCGCTGGCAAACCGGAAACAATAAGGGGAAGAGGAAATGCTGCAATTTTTACAAAATTTTTGTTTTGGGAATTATATTTTATCAGTTGCGGTGCTTTCATGGTTGGCGGCGCAGGTGCTGAAGACCATTATCAATTATTTGCTGAGCGGAAAATTTGATGCTGAACGCCTTTGGGGTGCAGGGGGAATGCCCAGCGCACACTCCGCTTTTGTTTGCTCCACGTTTCTTGCTGTGGCAAACAGCGAGGGCCCGCGCTCTCCGGCGTTTGCGCTTTCGTTTATTCTGGCGGCCATTGTCATGTACGATGCCATGGGTGTGCGCAGAGAAACGGGTGAACAGGCAAAGCTGCTCAATAAATTCTTTTTTGATATGGAAGAAAATGCTTTTAACGGCGATTTTAAAAAGCTGAAGGAAAAAGTGGGACATACTCCCATTGAGGTGCTTTCCGGCGCGCTGCTCGGAATTCTAATTGCTATGCTGATTCCGGCGCCCTGACGGCTTTCTTAAAGTTTTGAGAAAGCCTTTAGTCCAACGGAAGGAAGTGAAAGATATGGCATTATTGAACCGCGTGAACACGCCCGATGATTTAAAAAAGCTGCCGAAGGAGCAGTTGACGAAGCTGGGAGAAGAAATTCGTGCGTTTTTGATTGACAGTGTTTCAAAAACAGGCGGTCATTTATCTTCAAACCTCGGAACGATTGACATGACGCTGGCGCTTCATTGGGTTTTTTCTTCGCCGCGTGATCAGTTTGTGTGGGACGTTGGTCACCAATGTTACACCCACAAGCTTTTGACAGGAAGACGCGAGGGCTTTTCGCAGCTGCGCAAACGCGGAGGAATCTCGGGATTTCCGAAGCCCGAAGAGAGCCGGCATGATATTTTTGTTGCAGGCCACGGTAATACGTCGCTTTCGGCAGCCATTGGTTTGGCGCAGGCGAAAAAACTGAAATCGGAACCCGGCAAAGTCATTGCAATTATTGGCGACGGCGCGTTTACCGGCGGCATGGTCTACGAGGGAATGAATAATATTCGCAATCTGAATAATTTGATTGTGATTCTCAATGATAATGAAATGTCCATTTCTAAGAATGTGGGCGCCATTGCGCAGTATTTTACCAAACTGCGCACGGCTCCGCGCTATTTTAAAGCGAAGAGAGATGTGGAAACGGCGCTTGACTGTCTGCCTTGGCTGGGCGGGGGAATCAAAACCTGCCTGCAATCCGCAAAATCGGCTATTCGGCGTTCGATTTATCATTCCACCATGTTTGAGGATATGGGCTTTCAGTACGTTGGACCCATTAACGGACACGATGTTCCGGAAATGTGCACGCTTTTTTCCGCTTATCGTGACGAGCAGAGCGCGCCGCTTTTAATTCACGTTTGTACGATAAAAGGACGCGGTTTTTTGCCCGCCGAGAAAAACCCCGGTGAGTTTCATGGGGTTTCCTCATTTAATGCGAATGAGGCGAGCGACTTGACCGACCCGGAACTCTCGCCGGCCTTATCGTTTTCCAATGTATTCGGTCAAAAACTTGCCGAACTGGGCAAAGAGGATAAAAGAATCTGCGCGATTACTGCGGCTATGAAATACGGCACAGGTCTTCAATTTTTTTACAAACAGCATAAGCCGCGTTTTTTTGATGTAGGCATGGCAGAGCAGCATGCGGTTACTTTCGCGGCGGGGCTTTCTGTCAACGGAATGAAACCCGTAGTGGCGATTTATTCCACTTTTTTGCAGCGTGCCTTCGACCAGCTTATTCACGATGTCAATTTGATGCATGCGGATGTGCTGTTTGCCATCGACCGCGCGGGGCTCGTCCCAGCCGACGGCGATACCCATCAAGGGGTTTATGACACGGCTTTCCTCTCTTCCATTGACGGAATGAGGCTGGTGAGCGTATGTAACTACGAAGAGCTGGAATATTGGCTCGAACGGCTGATGAAAGAAAGCGGTCCGCGGGCTCTGCGCTATCCGCGCGGCGCGCAGGATGAGCGTTTGGCGCAGCTGGGATGCAGCGGGAAAGCGTTTGATCTTTATAAAAAAGAGGTAGAATCGGCACATTGCCTGCTTGTCACTTATGGGGCAGAAACAAAAGAAGTGCTCAAGGCGGCAGAAATTGCCCGCGAAAACGGCTTAGCGGCAGATGTGCTCAAGCTCAATGTTCTTCATCCGCTTCCGGATGAGCTTTATGAAGCCGTGCGAGGGTACCGTACGATTGTGTTTGCAGAAGAAGGGATTCACGGCGGCGGAATTGCCGAGCATTTTGCCGCGCAGCTTTTTGCAAACGGTATGCAGTGCCGTTATCGCGCGGTTGCAGTGGATTCGCTGCACTTAATTACGGCTACGGCCGATGAACTGCGCGAGCAGTTTGGTCTGGATGCAAAAGCGTTGTATCAGACGTTGAAAGAGGTGGACGGTTTTTGAAAATTCGCTTAGATCAGTATCTTTGCCAAAACGGTTTGGCGCAAAGCAGAGAGCGCGCAAAGGCGCTTATCATGGCGGGTATCGTGTTTGTGAACGAGGAAAAGAGCGATAAGCCCGGCAATATGATTGACGAAAATGCGCGTGTGGAAGTGCGCGGGCACGATATCGGTTATGTCAGCCGCGGCGGTTTGAAGCTGGAAAAAGCGATGCAGGTATTTCCCGTTTCACCGAGCGATAAGGTGTGCATGGATATTGGCGCGTCTACCGGCGGCTTTACCGACTGCATGCTGCAAAACGGGGCAAAAAAAGTTTATGCGGTGGATGTCGGCTATGGCCAGCTTGCTTGGAAGCTGCGCTGCGATGAGCGCGTGAAAAACATGGAGCGCACCAATATTCGTCATGTCACTTTGGAGATGCTGGAAGAGCCGGTTGAATTTTTCAGCGTCGATGTGTCGTTCATTTCGCTAAAGCATATTTTCCCGGTGGCGGCTGTGATTACCGCTCCGGGCGCTGAGGGCGTTTGTCTGGTAAAGCCGCAGTTTGAAGCCGGCAAAGAGAAAGTGGGCAAAAAAGGCGTAGTGAGGGAAGCAAAAACGCACCGCGAGGTGTTGGAGCAAGCCATTTGCTACGCGGTGGAGAACGGATTTTCCGTTTTAGGGCTGGATCACTCGCCGATTAAAGGGCCGGAAGGGAACATCGAGTTTTTGATGTACGTCAAAAAAGAAGGCGGCACACGCCCGGAAACGGAAACGATTGCCGCTGTTGTGGAACAGGCGCACAGCAGCCTTCAGGTGAACGCATGATGAAAATTTATCTCATTCCCAATTTGAGTAAAAGTGCCGCCCGTAAAACCGCTGTCAGCGTCATTGAGCAGCTGGTACAGCTGGGTGCTGAAATTTTGATGGATGAAAGCATTTCTGATGAGCTGAAAGCGCCGCGCGTTCTCTGGGCCCGGGAACAGCAGGCACTCGCAGACTGTGACGTGATTGTGACCATCGGCGGTGACGGCACCATTCTGCACGCGGCGAGAAAGGCGATGGAAGCAGGAAAACCCATTATGGGCATTAACCGCGGACGCATGGGCTTTTTGGCAACGGCAGAAAGCGGGGAACACGAAAAGCTGGCGCGTCTGGTATCCGGCGACTGGAAAATCGACAAGCGTACAACACTTGCAGTACGCACCAGCGGGCGCTCCTTTTTTGAAGTGTTTCCGTTAAACGATGTAGTTTTGTCGAAAAAAGGCGTTGGGCAAACGGTGGATGTCCGCATTTACTGCGACGGTACATTGGTAAACGAATACCGCGGCGATGGGGTCGTGGTAGCGACGCCGACCGGCTCAACGGCTTATTCTTTGAGCGCGGGAGGGCCGGTGCTCGATGCAAGAATCAGCGGCCTTGTGGTAACGCCGATCTGCGCCCACAGCATGCACAGCCCGCCAATGGTTTTTTCCGCGGAGCGAAAACTGCTCATTCGAGTGGTTTCCTCGCAGGAAGGTGCGGTGCTGTGCTGTGACGGCACAGAAGGGCCTACGGTTTACTCCGATGAAACTGTGGAAGTTACTTTGGCACAGCGCACTATTTCACTTGTGAGTTTTGACGATGCAGAGCAGTTTCGTGCGATTGATAAAAAATTAAAAGGAAGGTGAAGGTCTTTGAAAAATGAACGCCATGCGAAAATTTTAGAGTTGATTCAAACACAGCAAATTGACCGGCAGGAAGAATTGCTGGCACAGCTGAAAGCACAGGGATTTTCCGTTACACAGGCAACGGTCTCGCGTGATATCCGCGAACTGGGCTTGGTGAAGTCTGTGGATCAGGACGGGCGATATCGTTATGTTGCCGTGACAAACGGCGGAAAAAACGCACATTCTCCTTCGCGTTTTGAAACGATTTTCCGCGAAAGTGTTGTGCACGTAGATTACGCCGGTCATATTGTTTTAGTAAAATGCTACAACGGAATGGCGAATGCTGCATGTGAGGTATTCGACGGGCGTTCATGGGATCAAATCGTCGGCACACTTTCCGGCGATGACACCTTTCTTGTGCTGATGAGAACAGAGGAGGACGCACGCCGTCTGTGTGAAAAGCTTTCGGAGTTTGTGAATCGCTGACGGAAAAAGAGGACACTTATGCTTTGTGAATTAACGATTGAAAATGTAGCGGTGATCGAAAAAGCGACGGTTCATTTTAACCGTGGGCTTCATGTCCTGTCCGGCGAAACCGGTGCAGGTAAATCCATTGTGATTGACTCGGTAAACGCTATTTTGGGAAACCGTACTTCGCGGGATTTGGTTCGAACCGGTGCGGAAAAGGCGAAAATTCATGCGGTGTTTCGTGAACTCAGCGAAAAAACAATTAAAAAGCTGGAAGATGCCGGCTATGAAGTACAGGAAGAGCTGTTGCTTTACCGCGAAATCGGGGCGGACGGAAAAACAAAATGCAGGGTCAACGGCATGCCGGCATCGCTTTCTGTTGTGCGGGATTTGTGCGCTGACCTTATGGTGATTCACGGTCAGCACGACAGCCAAAGCTTGCTGGACCCTGCCTGTCATCTGGGCATTTTGGACGCGTACGCCCAAAATAAAGCGCTTCACGCCGATTATTACGCGGTGTACCGTGAGCTTTGCACGGTCAAAAAACAAGCGGATGCGCTGAGCATGGACGCCGAGGAACAGCAGCGCCGTATGGAGCTGCTGCAATTTCAAGTGCAGGAGCTGGAATCGGCCGATTTGCAGCCGGAGGAAGAAGCCGAACTGCAAAACCGCAGAAACCGGATTCTGCACGCGCAGAAAATTGCGCAGCAGCTGAACCGGGCGTATCTGGCGCTGGAAGGGCAAGAGGATGCGGAACTGCCCGGCGCTATTCAGCAGGTGTCGGATGCCTGTGCTGCGCTGGAAGAACTTTCGGAGCTTTCGCCGGAGTTTGCGCAAATGGCGGAGCGCCTGCGCGATTTGTTCTACGGTTTAAAGGATGAAGCGGAAGAAGCCGCAGATCTGCTTGATCGGCAAGGATACGGTGAAGAGGCGCTTGAGCCGATTGAAGAACGGTTGGATCTCATTTACCGTCTGCGGCAAAAATACGGATGCAGTGTTCCGGAGCTTCTTCAATATTTAGAACATGCGCGCCGGGAACTCGAAGAGATGGAAACGAGCGACGAGCGGCTGGCACAGCTTTATGAAAAGCAAACGCAGCTTTATGAAACAGCGCGGGAAAAAGCCCGGCAGCTGACCCAGAGCAGGCTCGATGCCTTTGAGCGTTTGCAAACGGAGCTTGCCGATTCTCTGCGTTTTCTGAATATGCCTGGCATTCGTTTTTCGCTGGAGCATCGCCGCGGCCCGCTGGCTTCCATGGGGCAGGACAGTGTGGAGTTTTTCATTTCCACCAATGCGGGCGAAGCGCCGAAGCCGCTGGCAAAGATTGCTTCGGGAGGCGAGCTTTCCCGAATTATGCTGGCCATTAAAAGCGCTTTGTCTGACCAAGACGACACCGCGACGGTGATTTACGACGAAATTGACACCGGCGTGTCAGGCGTGGCGGCTGAGCGCATCGGCCAAAAGCTGAGGGAAACTTCTCGCGGCAAACAGGTTATTTGCATTACGCATACTGCGCAGATTGCGGCTTTGGCAGATGTGCATTTGTATATTGAAAAGCGCCAAGAAGGAGAGAGAGTATACACGCATATCACGACACTCAACGAAGAAGAGCGTGTAGGTGAGCTGGCAAGAATGATTTCAGGCAATCAGATTACACCGATTGCGCGTGCCAATGCCGCCGAAATGCTGGAGCTGGCGCACCGGGAGAAAAAGCTTGACAAATAAAAATGCGTGAGATATACTGTTTAACAAATGCGTGGATGAGAACAAGTAGCTTGCCATTTTCCGGCACAGAGAGCCCTTCGGTTGGTGCAAGAGGGGAGCGGGAACGGCTTGTGAATACCTCTCGGAGCAGCGGGCTGAACCAGTTTTAAAGTAGGCCTTGCCGGGTGCGCCCGTTACGGCGTGGTTGTGTTGATGGACACACAGAGGCCGTTTTCGTGAGAAAGCGGTGAACAGAGGTGGTACCGCGATTTTTCGCCCTCTGCCAATTTTTTGGCAGAGGGCTTTTTATATGTTCTTTGCCGCAAGGAAACAAGCGAAACACGCTTGACAGGAGGTAACAGAAATGGAAAATGTATTCGACTGGCTGAAAGAGCGCGGTTTGGTGGCGCAGGCGACGAATGAAGAGGAAATCCGCACGCTCTTGGGAAAAGAAAAGGTGACGTTTTACACGGGCTTTGACCCTACAGCCGACAGCCTGCATGTAGGCCATTTTATGCAGTTGATTGTCATGCGCAAAATGCAGCAGGCAGGCCATCGTCCCATTGTGCTGCTCGGCGGCGGCACAACGATGGTCGGCGACCCGACAGGCAAAACGGATATGCGCAAAATGCTCACAAAAGAGCAGATTCAGCACAATGCCGACTGCTTTAAAACGCAGATGAGCAAGTTTATTGACTTTTCCGAAGGCAAAGCACTGATGGTCAACAATGCCGACTGGCTGTTGGACCTCAACTATTTGGAGTTTCTGCGTGAAATCGGCGTGCACTTTTCTGTCAATAAAATGTTGACGGCGGAATGTTTTAAAACCCGTCTGGAAAAAGGCTTGTCTTTCATTGAGTTCAACTACATGCTCATGCAAAGCTATGATTTTCTGCATCTTGCGCGCGATTACGGCTGTAAAATGGAGTTTGGCGGCAACGACCAGTGGAGCAATATCATCGGCGGCGTAGAGCTGAACCGCCGCTGTGACCAGCGCGAGGTTTACGGCATGACCTTTACTTTGCTGACGACGCGCGAAGGCAAAAAGATGGGTAAAACAGAAAAAGGCGCAGTTTGGCTTGACCCGGAAAAAACCAGCCCTTACGAGTTTTACCAGTACTGGCGAAATATTGATGATGCTGAGGTACAAAACTGCTTAAAGCTCTTGACGGATGTTCCCGTTGCGGAAATTGATGCCATCGACATGACCAGCGGCCCGGCAATCAATGCGGCAAAAGAACGCTTGGCGTTTGAATTGACGAGCTTGGTCCATTCGCCCGAGGAAGCACAAAAGGCAATGGACACAGCGCGCAGCCTGTTCGGCGGCGGTGCAGATGCTGCTGATATGCCGTCCACGGTGTTAGACCCGGCTCTCGTTGGGGAAACCGGTATCGGTATTTTAGATCTTTTGACAGCAGCCGGCTTGGTTCCCAGTAAGGGTGAGGGCCGCCGCCTGATTCAGCAGGGAGGAATTGCGCTGGAGGGAGAGAAAGTAACAGATCCGATGAGCGTTGTTTCTCGCGACCGCTTGGAGCAAGGCGTTGTAGTGAAAAAAGGCAAAAAGGTTTATCACAAAGTGAGCCTGTAAGAGTAGGTTTATTCCCCGCCGCAAAAAGCACAGTGCGCCGTGATTTTGAGCGATACAAGACAGAGGTGCTTTTTGTGGGCGGGGCTTGCTTCGAAAGGCGCAGTTTTGCAGCGGCCTTTCAGGAAATGAGGTTGAATCATGCAAAAAAATTTGCTGCAAAAAGTGCTTGATGTTTCGGGCGAAATGCCGTTTCACGAGCGGCTGCGCGTCGGCCTGTGCTTGACGTGGGTTGGCGGCTTTTTAGAGGTGTATACTTTTTTGCTGCACGGCGGCGTGTTTGCCAATGCACAAACGGGAAATTTGCTGCTCCTTGCAATTGAAACATCCCGCGGAAATCCGCATGCAGTTTATTATCTTTTGCCGATTGGTGCGTTTTTTGCGGGAGTGTTTATCAGCGAATGGATTCGCAACCGGCAAACTGCTCAGCAAAGCATCGTTTGGCAGCACACCATTTTGCTCGTGGAAGCGGCTGTGTTTTTGGTAATCGCGCTCTTGCCCAAGGGCACAGATGATGCAGTCGTGATTGTTGCAGTCGCTTTTGTATGCGCAATGCAGTTTAATACGTTCCGCAAAGCGCACGGTTTGGCTTATGCCTCAACCTTTTGCACAGGCAATCTGCGCAGTGCGGTGGAAAATTTGTTCTATGGAGTGTTTCGCCATCATCCGGAACGAGCAAAAACAGCCGGCCGCTATTTTAGCGTGATCGGCGCATTCCTGTGCGGAACCATGACGGGTTATTGGTTTGTCACTTTTTGGGGACAGCTTTCCATTTTACTGTGTGCCGCAGTGGTGGTTGTGCTCTTTGTTGCAATGAAGTGGCGATGCAAAAAGAGAAAATGCTGTGCAGAACAGTCGAGACAGCAGGCGGGCGAAGGCGCGCAAAAGAGTTGACGAAGCATAGGAAAATATAGTATAATAAGCAAAGCTTTGGATATGTGTTTTCACATTGCCATACAAATTATCAAAAGGAGAGATTCTCATGACCCGTATTCAGACGATTGAAACGCGTGATTTGGCGCAGAGCGCTGTGAACGGCGGCTGCGGCGAGTGCCAAACTTCCTGCCAGTCTGCTTGCAAAACTTCCTGTGGTGTTGCTAATCAGCTGTGCGAAAACAGCGACGAGAAGGATGCCTAAGGCATTTGCATAAGATGCTTGATACCGTCTGCCGTATGGCAGGCGGTATTTTTCGGATACGGATGGAGTTGCAAAGGCATTTCGCTTTTGCAAACAATAGAAAGGACTATGAATTTTGCTACATCAATATCAGTTAAACGGCTATAACATTGTGCTCGACGTTTTCAGCGGTTCGGTGCATGTGGTAGACGAAGTGGCTTATGACATGATTGCGCTGTATGAAAACCACACGGCGGAGGAAATCATCGAGGCCATGTTGAAAAAATACGCAGACCGCGAGGATGTCACCCGTGAGGATTTGACACAGTGTTTAGAAGATATTGCTGCGCTGGAGAAGGCCGGAAAGCTTTTCACAAAGGACACTTACGCACATATGGCGTTCGATTTTAAAAAGCGTGTCACTGAAGTGAAGGCGCTGTGTCTGCATGTTGCGCATACTTGCAACCTGAATTGCTCTTACTGCTTTGCCGCACAGGGAAATTATCACGGCGAGCGTGCGCTCATGAGCTTTGAAGTTGGCAAACAGGCTCTGGATTTCCTTGTGAAAAACAGCGGCAAGCGCAAAAATTTAGAGGTGGACTTTTTTGGCGGCGAACCTTTGATGAACTGGGACGTTGTCAAGCAGCTGGTAGCCTATGGCCGCAGCTTGGAAGAGCCGCATAATAAAAAATTCCGCTTTACCTTAACGACAAACGGCGTTTTGGTGGATGATGAAGTCATTGAGTTTGCAAACCGTGAAATGAATAACGTTGTAATGAGTTTGGACGGCCGCAAAGAGGTGCATGACCACCTGCGGAAAAATTACGCAGGGCAGGGCAGCTATGACGTGGTTGTACCCAAATTCCAAAAATTTGCAAAGCTGCGCGGGGATAAGGAATATTATATCCGCGGCACTTATACACACCATAACACTGACTTTACAAACGATGTGCTTCACATGGCGGATCTCGGCTTTGACCGCTTGAGCATTGAGCCGGTGGTTTGCGCAGAAAATGACCCCTATGCCCTTACAAAAGAAGATTTGCCTGTGCTGTTAGAGCAGTACGAAATTTTGGCAAAGGAAATGCTCAAACGCGAGAAAGAGGGAAAAGGGTTTATTTTCTATCACTACATGATTGATTTAAACCATGGCCCTTGTATCTATAAGCGCATTTCCGGCTGCGGCAGCGGAACGGAATATCTGGCGGTCACGCCGTGGGGCGAGTTATTCCCTTGCCACCAGTTTGTGGGCGACGAGAAATACACCATGGGCAACGTTTGGGATGGCGTCACCAATACCGCTTTGCGCGACGAATTTAAACTGTGCAATGCATACGCACGCAAAGATTGCGAAACATGCTGGGCAAAGCTGTATTGTTCCGGCGGATGCGCCGCAAACGCCTATCATGCGACCGGCGGCATTACCGGAACGCATGCCTACGGCTGCGAGCTGTTCCGCAAGCGCATGGAGTGTGCGATCATGATGCAGGTAGCAAAACAAACAGAGAAAGCGGAATAAAAGGATTTCTTTGTCAAAAAGTATTCAAACAAACACAATAGAATAAAAAGAGGCAAGCGGGCAGCCAACGATTTATGACTGCCCGCTTGCCTCTTTTTGCTTTTGTGAAAAAATGCTGTGTTCATTATAGTAATCAGCCAGAGACCTTTGCGCGATATTGAAACTATTTTTTTACCGCTGAAACCAGAAGCATCATTGGCCGGCGCATTTCATCTTTCATTCCGTCAAGATGCATCATTTCTTTTGGCGGCTGCGGTTCAATGATATGCTGAAGCTCAAACCCATTTTGAAGCAGTGTGTTTAAATAGGTGGTGAGTGTTCTGTGATACTTGATGACAGGTTCGCCTAAAAATACGGCCTCCCTTTGTCCCTCGTAATAATAGTTGTCAACCGGGAAGTGAAGGATATTGCCATTTTCATCGTAGTACCAGTCTTGTGAGCCGTAAGAAGTGAATACCGGATGCTCAACCGAAAAAACGAAATTTCCGCCAGGCTTGATCCACTTTGCAATATTGGCCGCCAGAGGTTCAAAAGATTCAATGTAATGAAAGGCAAGTGAGCTTAAAATAACATCAAAGCTCTGTTCCGAAAAGTCTAAATCTTCCATGGCGGCACGCCGATACTCAATTTGTGCAGCATGGTTGATCGTTTTTGCGGTATAAATCATTTTTTGAGAAATATCGGTGCCTAATACCAGAGCAGCGCCGTTTTCGGCGGCATATTTGCAATGCCATCCATAACCGCACCCTAAATCCAATACCGTTTTACCTTGAAAATCAGGAAGAATTTTTTGAAGTTCAGACCATTCTCCCGCACCCTGCAAGCCTTTTTGTGAGCGCATCATTTGGCTGTATTTTTTGAAAAAGATTTCATTATCATACTTGTTTTCTTTCATGTTAAAGAACCTCCCATGTAAATCGGTGAAAGCAATGAATGGATGTTTACATGGGCAGATGCAGTTTTTTGGCAAATGATCCCTTTGCGCATAGGCAAAGCGCCCCCTTTCTTAATGGTTCGGACAACCGGCACGCACAGCATCATCGCTGACGATTTTTTATTCGCATAAAAAATAACTATTTGAGCGCCGTTTTGACTGTTTTTAGCTTACGCTCGGTGAAAGGCGGATACACGAGGCTTAATCTCATTTTACTGCTTTTTCTTAAAATGCTTCTTTGGTGTGAGAAGGTGCGAAAGCTGTACTCGCCGTGATAGTTTCCCATTCCGGAAAGCCCAATACCGCCGAAAGGCAAATGAGGGTTGATGATGTGGCTGATGGTATCATTGATGGAAACGCCGCCCGAAGCGGTTTTTTGAAGGATTGTTTCAATAGCGGCATTGTTTTCGCTGAACACATAAAGCGCCAGCGGTTTTGAGTTGGCGTTAATATAAGAAATGGCCTGCTCCAAATTCTCATACTCGATGACGGGAAGAATCGGCCCGAAGATTTCTTCCTGCATGCATGCCGCGTTAAAGTCTTTTGGGCAAAGCACCGTAGGCGCAACATAGCGCTGTGCTTCATCGACCTCACCGCCGAGGAAAAGGTAAGCTTTATCTTCTTCAATGATGCGTTTTAATCGCTCGATGTGCCTCTGGTTCACGATTCTTCCCAAATCCTTGCTCTGCCGGATATCACTGCCGTAAAATTCGTTTAAGACTTTTTTCAGCTGCTCTAAAAAGGCCGCTTTCAATTCTTTGGCCACAAAAACATAATCAGGGGCAACGCATGTTTGTCCGGCGTTCATCAGCTTTCCCCACAAAATTCTTTCACAGGCAATTTTTAAATTCGCGCTTTTTTCAATGATGACAGGGCTTTTTCCGCCAAGCTCCAGCGTGACGGGAATCAGCCGCTTGGCCGCGGCCTGCATTACAATTTTTCCTACACCGATGCTTCCGGTAAAGAAGATATAGTCAAATGCGCAGTCTAGCAGCAGCGTATTGTTTTCAATTCCACCATCCACACAGCAAACGTACTCAGCCGGGAATGATTCCCGAATCATTTTCATTGTCACCGCTGAAACATGAGGGGTCAATTCCGAAGGGCTTAAAACAGCGCAGTTTCCAGCGGCAATAGCGCCTACCAAAGGCTCAATTAACAGCTGGAACGGATAGTTGTAAGGCCCAATGATGTAAACACAGCCGTAGGGCTGCTGAACCACCTTGCTTTTGGTTCCGAACAAGCTCATCGGCGCGGCTTTCTTTTGAGGGCGCATCCACTGTTTCAAATGGCGCATTGTGTGAGAAATGCTTGCAAGAATAAAGCCGATTTCGGACGTGTAACATTCAAAGGAGCTTTTGCCGAGGTCGTCATAAAGCGCTTGCGAAAGCTCCTTTTCATACTTTAGAATCGTTTTCTTTAACGCGGCAAGCTGTTTTGCCCGAAATTCATAGCTCAGTGTGACGCCTTTTGCAAAATATGTCTTTTGAGCGGCAGTGATCTTTTCGATTTCTTCTTTTGAAAAAATTTTTGACATGATAACCTCACTCTCATAACTTGGCAAATGAAAAAGTGGCTTGCTGTCTGCAACATACAGAACGCAAGCCCCTTAGCAGTATATAATCAGACGAATCAAACGATAAGCCGCTGCCGGAACACCCCGGCACGGCAATATGCGCGGCCTAAAAATAAACCTGTTGTGTTATTTTTCGTAAAACTCAGGAACAAGCCTCATTTTTTCGATACGGCGCTGGTGCCCTTTTCCAGAAGATAAGTGGCTTCCAAATCCGACAGGTGAAGCTTGACGGCGAGGGGATACTCATCATACGCTTCGCTGATGGCGTAGCACCCACCGCGGACAGCATCATCAAAGCCGCCCATATGCCAGCGAATGGCAATGGCTTCGGCCGGGCGCAGACGCATAAACCGTTCAATCAAAAATACGCTTTTCTCTCCGTGGCCGTAGGGGAAGGCGTCTTCCACGCGAAATGTCGGAACGCGTTCCCACTGGCCGGTTTCTTCGTTTTTTTGATTGCGAAACCCAGGTTTGTAGTAATTCGCTTTGCATAGATCGTGTAAAAGCGAAACAATCGCAAAGCTTTCGCGCGAATCTTCTGCTTCGTTCCACCAACGCGACATCATACACTGATATACATTTAAGCTATGCATAACAAGGCCGCACTCACACGCACCGTGAAACCGCGTGGAAGCGGGTGCTGTGAAAAAATCGGTGGTTTGCAGCCATTCCAGCAGTTTTTCTGCCCCGGGGCGCTGGATTTCTCTGGTAAAAACTTCGATGAATTCCGACCGATAATCCATGATTAGATATCCATATCGGCCAAAATGCCTTTTAAGATAGCAAGTTCGTCATGCGTCAGGCTGATGCCTTTTCCCATCTTTGTATTGTCGGGCGCCCAATCGCGGATATCGTATTTCGGTTCGCGGCCGTTCCAGCTCACCATGTTCAGCTGACGCTCCCAGCCGTTCGGGCTTTGAGAAAGCACCGCAATGCGCTCGGTAATTTCATAAGTAAATTCTGCCATAAAAATGCACCTTCCTTGTCTACTTTTACTACTAAGCGTAATTGTAATAGAAATTTTAAGGAAATGCAAGTAGAAAAGATGATTTATTCCATGAACTTTTGCTTGGAAATTGTAAAAATATGGATTTTACTTAAAGCGGGCGCTTTCAAGTATTCTAGAAAACGAAATAATAAGTCACATTTTCAAGTTTCCAGGCAGTAAAAAGAAGGCAAAAAAGAGCGTTGCTTTTTCCCCCTGCGGCAGTTGAGTTTTTATACCAAACATCTTTGAAAAGTGTTGTTGATTGAAGAAAATCTTGTTATAATACCCTTGTATCATTTTTAAAAAGGTGATGCCGTGTCGGGCGTGAAGGGTCAAAGAGCAAAAATAATCCATACGGGGGGATGGGCCGATATGAAAAAACGCAGGCGTATTTTAAGTGCAATCTGTCTTTTGGGTTTGCTTTGCGTTGGGGGATATTTTTTTCTAAGCGGGAATGAAAAAGCAGAAATTACGATCAAAGGTACTGCTTACGAAATGTGTGCTGTTTCGGTGAGAGAGTTTATGGGTGAAAACTACCTTTTTTCAATTATGTCCACGGAGGGGAATTCTGTTTATACTTACAACTATGCCGATGCACAGCTGGAAGCCAAGACATATTACAATATGGCTGTCCCGTTCCGCCCGAAAGGCGGCTATGGTGCGCCTATTGCCTGTTGGCTCTACAATCCTTCTTCGAAGCCGGTGGAGATACGCGAGGCAATGATTAGTGCAATTTCCTGCGAAATTCCGGCGCTCCGTGAATATAACGTTCCTGTGTCGGTTGCCGGTTTGGAATTGAACGATCAAACCAAAGAAGAAATATCAGCTTATATGGGCGATGCTTTGAAAGAGTATGAGTACAGTGAGAATGAGGATTCCAATGCGATATCTTACCGCAAAGGCAAAGTGTCCTACACGTTTACTTTTGATGAATCCGATGTTCTCCAAAACGCCATCGCTCGAATTGCAATGTAATGTGCTATGAATCAGAATGAATTTTTGTATCCTCTCTCAGAATTGATAAACGAAGGCCGGCGCGAAGATGCGTATATTTGGTTTCGGGAACATCAAAGTCATTTTTCCGCTCGGGAAAGACGACTGATCCGTGCTGTTATAGCAGGGCGGCTATGGCGGGCTCCGGTTCTGCTGGCCGTGATAACCCTAGGATTACAAGCAGCCGCCGGCAGTATATTTGAAAACCAGCTTCAGGACATGTTCTCTTTTTTGGGCAAAGTGTTCCGGCCTTATATGTACGTTGCATCGGTGCTTCCGCTTGTTGTAAATCTCATTTTGGCGGTCGTGCTGTTGATTCAGTGTTATGAACGTCTTGTATTGACGTTCCGCATGCTTGGCGTGCGCCCGCCATGGAAGCGAGTGGGAACGATTTGTTCGATTGCCCTGCTTTTGGCGGGCTGGTCAGCATATTCGCTTGTTCCTTATGCGCAGGATTTGCCTTTTGTGATGGCGGGAAACTGGCCAACCGGAATTGTTACACGGGAGCAGGAAGAGGCAACGGCCAAAAACAATGTCCTGGTGCAAATGGGGCGGGAGCCGGAAGGGGAGTTTGACCCCATTCCTTGGTGTTCAAGCCCGCGATGGCCTGATTGGCTCATGCCGGTCATGCCGGGGCTTTATAATCGCTGGGTATGTGACATTCATGTGGATGATGTGACCTGCCGTATAGGACGGCTTCAGTTTGATTTGACAGGCTACCAAGCAAATGTTTACCCGGTTCGAGTGGAGTACTTGCCCCACAGCAGGCTGGTGCTTTGGATTTCTTGTGGGGAGGGTGAAAGCCAATGAAGAAAAAAAGGATATGGCCGATCCTTGCCTTACTGATAACGGTTTTATTGATGATCAGCGCGTTTGGCGTGTCCTCTGTCACAGTAGAGCTGTTTTGGAAAATTGGGAGTGATCCGGCAGTAGCCGCTTTGCAAGGAGAGCATCTGGGCGCAATGATTTGCGCGGTATTATTGACGGCGGCCCCGTTTATTCCGGTTGTGTGCTTTCTTCTGGAACGAATTGGAATTCGCCGGGCAAGGTGGAAGCTGGAGCAAGAGCAGCCGCCGGAGTTTGCGACACAGGAGGAACGAGAGGAATTTTATCTCAATGAGCTGAAACAGGAGCAGAGGCTATCGAATGGTACCCCTTGGATTGTCTATGCTGCCTTATGCACAGTGGCTGTTCTGGTATTTGCAGGCGGAGTGCTCCGGTCGGGGTTGCTGAATGATATTGCAGAAACCGGGAGTGATTTGCAGGCATATCGCGATGGAAAGCCGACGATTTATGAAGGACCGTTACTGCTGACAGATCGTCAGCTCCGCGACGGAATCAGGCAGCTTCCCGATGAACGCTTTGTTTACTATGACGCATCAGATGACTCCTTTCGGTGTGCGGCGTCTTTGCTTTCCGAAACGAATTTAATGCAGCCGTACTACACGGTGGAATATCTTCCGCAAACGGGAACAATTCTTACCATTACGGATGCCGAGGGGAACGTGCGGACTGCGGGGACAGATGTTGCGATTTACAGACCGCAGGGGTGCTGGATGTATGGCGATTTGGCGGTCCCGATTAGTTCGGATGTGCAGGGATATGATAACCTGACGGCAGAGCAAAAAGCATTATTTGATTTAATGTATTCTGAGGTGTTGAGCAAAGGCGTTGCGGCCGGGGAAATTCCGACAAGACGTTTTGATTTGCCCTATCCGCTGAAAAAAGAAGAGTTCCAAACGGTTTTGGAATTATACGAAGCATCTGTGAATTCAAAACAGCGCCCCACTCATGGCTATCGCACAGACGACGGGCGGATGGTTCGTCAGGCATATTGCTACGGTATTATTTATACGAACTAAAAGTACAGTTTACAAGGGACTACACATGGAAAATCTGACGGGAGGGGTTCCACCCGTCAGATTTTCCATGTGATATTCAAGCTGTCGCTTGTGGCGGCAACGGTGGTAATCATCAAATCCACCACCCGCCGCTTGTCATCAAAGGATACATTGTCCCATGTGTTGAGGTATTCCGGCGTTGGCACGCTCCCCGCAACTTCGGGACAACTTGTCCCGAAGTGACCT